>MTKY01051018.1_pt1 | contig 12832 bp, 10 predicted proteins | sample 1042731 | NCBI WGS metagenome assembly MTKY01 (sample SAMN06212206, study PRJNA360538) | anaerobic digester metagenome | biome: Wastewater treatment plant; material: sludge; isolation source: anaerobic digester fed with sludge from wastewater treatment plant | place: Denmark: WWTP Soeholt ... | reverse complement strand
CACGACCCCCTTGCCCCATAGATCGAGGATGTCCGTCATCCAGCCGGCGACGCGCGGAATCTCGTTCCACATATGCCCGACGTTGACGCCGAACGCGCCCTTGTTGTCGTTCATCAGCGACACCGGATTGAACTGAAGCCACGGCATGCTCGCCGCGAATTTGAGCAGCGCCAGCGGATTGCGCGTGCGGCCTTGCGCCATCGACGACGCGCCGAACATGCCCAGCCGACCCGTCGGCGCGAGCACGCGATAGCCCTTCTTGAACGACTCGCCGCCGACCGCGTCGAGCACGAGTTCGACGCCGCGCCCGCCGGTGATCTCGCGCGTGCGTTTTTCGAAGTCCTCGCGCGTGTAGTCGATCACGTGATCGACGCCGTTGTCGCGCAAATATGCGTGCTTGCCGGCGGACGCCGTGCCGATCACCGTCGCGCCGATATGCTTGGCGATCTGCGTCGCGGCGATGCCGACGCCGCCGCCGGCCGAATGGACGAGCACGGTCTCGCCCTGCTTCAAGGCGCCCATGACGACGACGAGCTGCCAGGCGGTGACGTAGTTGACCGGGATCGCCGCGGCGTCCACCGCCGACAGTCCCTCGGGTCGAGCGAAAACCTGCGCCTGCGGCGCGCAGACGACGTCGGCATAGCCGCCAAATCGCGTCATCGCGACGACGTCGCGGTCGATCCAGCTCTCGTCGACGCCGGCGCCGACCGCATCGATCCGACCGGCGACCTCGTAGCCCGGCACGACCGGGATCGGCGGCAGGTCGGGATAGAGACCCATCCGGCCCATGATGTCGGCGAAATTGACGCCGCTCGCCGCGACGCGGATGCGCACTTCGCCCGCTGCGGGAGTCGAATCTGGCGCTTCCTTCAGTCGCAGGACATCGGGCGCGCCGAACTTGTCGATCCAGATCTGCCGCATCGCGCCCTCCGCTCGCCCCGGTTACATGTCGCCGCCGTCGATCTGCCGGCCGATGACGGCGATCGCGCGCTGGTAGACGCTCGCCGCGTTCCAGGCCTGGATCGCCGCGAAATTCGGTTCGCCCGGCTGGTAGCCGCCGCCGGCGCGCCAGCCGTGGCCCTTCAGGAAATTGGCGGTCGAATTGAGCGCGCCGGTGGAGGTCTCGAGGCTGCCGACGCCGTAGTCGCGAATGGTCTTCGGCAGGAATTGCGTCTGCCCGACCTCGCCGTGCATCGAGCCGCGGGAGCCGGCGGCCAGCACGCCGCGGTCGATCAGTTGCAGCGCGGCGTAAAGCTGGTCAGTGAAGAATTCCGGCCGGCGGCAATCGTAGGCGAGGGTAGCGACCGCCGAGAGCACGTTCTGGTTGCCGTGCTGCGTGCCGAAGCCCGTCTCCATGCCCCAGATCGCCAGCAGCGGCCCCGGCGGCACGCCGTACTTGCTCTGGATCGAGGCGAACAGCGCGGCGTTCGACTGTTTCAGCGCGCGCCCGCGCGAGACGATCGCCGCCCCGCCGCGCTTCTTCATGAAGCCCTCGAAGGTCAGCTTGAAGCTCTTCATGCCGCGATCGGCGCCGATGGTCGCATGATTGTAGGTCGTGCCCATCAGCGCGGAAATCGCGGTCGGCCCGACCTTGCCCTGCGCTTCCCGCGCAAACGCCTGCTTCCAGGCATCGAACCCGCCGGCGCCGTTGCCGCATTGCGCCGCCTGCGCCGCGCCGCCGCAGATCGAGATCGCCGCTGCTGCGGCAAGAAACGTCCGTCCGGTCATGTCGTCGCCCTCTTCAATCGTCAGCCCGCAGCCTGGCGCAGCAATTCATGCACCGTTTCCGACGGGCGGCACAGCGCCGCCCTCGTCCCGATCTCGACGATCGGCCGCTCGATCAGGATGGGATGCGCGGCGATGGCGGCGAAAATCCGGTCCTCGGCCAGCTTCGAATCGTCGAGCCCGAGATCGTCGTAGGGCGTCCCGCGCCGCCGCAGGATGTCCCGAACGCCCTTCCCCATCTTGCCGAGCAGGTTTTCGAGCGCTTTCCGGTCGGGCGGCGTCTTCAGATATTCGATAATCGTGACGTCCGCCCCGGCCTCCCGCAACGCCGCCAGAACGTTCCGGGACGTGCCGCAGGAAGGATTGTGGTAAATGGTCGCGTGTACAGTCATTCCGACTCGGTTCCTTCGCCGTGGCGGGGATTAACGACGATTCGGCCGCCGAAGGCCAGAATGGACCGGTCGGGGGGATCAGGGGATCGCATGAGCCGCAAGTATTTCGGGACGGACGGCATTCGCGGGCTGGCCAACCGCGTCATCACGCCTGAACTGGCGCTGAAGGTCGGCCAGGCGGTCGGCCTTGTCTTCAACCGGGGCGGCCATCGCCACCGCGTCGTGATCGGCAAGGACACGAGGCTGTCCGGCTACATGATCGAATATGCGCTGGTCTCGGGTTTCGCCTCGGTCGGCATCGACGTGATGATCCTCGGCCCGGTGCCGACGCCGGCCGTCGCCATGCTGACGCGCTCCATGCGCGCCGATCTCGGCGTCATGATCTCCGCCTCGCACAACCCCTACGAGGACAACGGCATCAAGCTGTTCGGGCCGGACGGCTACAAGCTGTCCGACGAGGCGGAAGCGGAGATCGAGTCGCTGCTCGATCAGGACCTTTCGCCGCGTCTGGCCAAGTCGGCCGCGCTCGGGCGCGCCAAGCGCGTCGACGACGTGCAGGCGCGCTACATCGAATTCGCCAAGCGCACGCTGCCCCGCCACGTCTCGCTCGACGGCCTGCGCATCGTCGTCGATTGCGCCAACGGCGCCGCCTACAAGGTCGCGCCGCTCGCACTGTGGGAACTCGGCGCCGAGGTGTTTTCGATCGGCTGCGAGCCGAACGGCCTCAACATCAACGACGACGTCGGTTCGACGCATCCGGGCGCGCTGTGCGCCAAGGTCAAGGAAATGCGCGCCGATATCGGCATTGCGCTCGACGGCGACGCCGACCGCGTGCTGATCGTCGACGAGCGCGGCCAGCTGGTCGACGGCGACCAGTTGATGGCGCTGGTCGCCACGCACTGGAAGGAAGAGGGCCAGCTGTCGCAACCGGGCATCGTCGCCACCGTCATGTCCAATCTCGGCCTCGAACGCTATCTCGGCGGCATCGGGCTCGGCCTCGAACGCGCCGCGGTCGGCGACCGCTACGTGCTCGAGCGGATGCGCGAGGGCGGCTACAACGTCGGCGGCGAACAGTCCGGTCATATCATCCTGTCGGACTATTCCACGACCGGCGACGGCCTCGTCGCGGCCATGCAGGTGCTCTCGGTCATCAAGAAGAAGAACATGCCGGTCAGCGAAATCTGCCACCTGTTCGAGCCTCTGCCGCAGATCCTCAAGAACGTCCGCGTCCGCAAGACCGTGCTGGACAAGGAGCCGGTCGCCCGTTCGATCGACGCCGCCCGCGAAAAGCTCGGCGCGGGAGGCCGGCTGCTGATCCGCGCCTCCGGCACGGAGCCGGTCATTCGCGTGATGGGCGAAGGCGACGACCGCGCCCTGGTCGAGGAAGTGGTGGACGACGTGTGCGGGCTGCTCGACAAGGCGGCGGCCGCCTGAGCCGCCGTTAGGGTTTACGGTTTACTAACATCCCACGTCGCGCTTCCGGCCCGACTTCGGCACTGCTCTAACAGCAATGCTGAAGTCAGAGGTTGTCGAATGCGCATATCCGGCGAACGCCGCCATTCCGAGCGTCGGCGCGTGCTCTATGCCGGCGAGATCATCGCCGCCGGGCGCGAGCCCGAAGCGATCGAATGCACGATCCGCAGCCTGTCCTGCGACGGCGCCGCGCTGCGGGCGCCCGCCGATGCGCCGCGGGCGTTCGACCTGAAGGTCGTGCGCGACGGCACTGTCCGGCAGGCGCAGACGGTTTGGGCCGTCGGCGACATGCGCGGGGTGACCTTTCTCGACGAACCGCCCGGCGATCGCCCTGCGCCGATGTCGCCAGCGGATTTGCGCCGCCTGTTTCGGGTCGTGAAAAGCGACTGACCAACGGTCGCCGCGCGCGCCTGCTTTCCGAAAACTGCGTCGAAACAAGCCTGAAAACAAAAACTTGGCTGTAGATTAAGTTTTGCGGACGGCGCCGTTAGGGTTAAGTCCAAATTAACGAAGCTCTGCGATTTTGCCCCTTGTCTGTATCGAATGCGGGCGCGTGCCCGTCAGCACAAAGGAAAATCGCATGGGCAGCATAAAGGCCCTCACAATGGCCGGTATGGTCGCCTTTGGCGCGATCGCTCCGGCTGCCGCGGCGGACCTGTTGCCGCCTCCCCCGCCGGTCGAGGCGCCCATCATCGCATCGGTCGACACGTCCGGCTGGTATCTGCGTGGCGACGTCGGCGTCGGCATCAACACCATGACCAACCTGCGTTCGACCTTCCAGGCGACCGATCTGGCCGGCAACCCCTACACGCCGCCGCCGCTGACCAAGGTCAACAACGCGATCGGCGATTCCGCCGTGATCGACTTCGGCGTCGGCTACCAGTTCAACAACTGGTTCCGCGCGGACGCGACCATCGGCTACCACTCCGCCGCCTCCTACCGCATGGGCTATCTCTACCCGGCGGGCTTCTGCGGCGGCGTCGGCATCAACTACTGCACGGACTATTACACCGCTCAGGTCAGCGCCATTCACGGCCTCGTCAACGGCTACGTAGACCTCGGCACCTGGTGGGGCGTGACGCCTTACGTCGGCGCGGGCGTCGGCCTCGCCAGCGTCAAGTTCGCCAGCCTGATCGACTTCGGCCAGGGCACGGGCGTCGCGGCGGACAAGACCTCGACCAACTTCGCCTGGGCGCTGATGGCCGGCCTCGGCTACGACGTCAACGAACGCCTGAAGCTGGAAATGGGCTACCGCTACCTCAACATGGGCAAGGCCACGAGCGGCGCCATCCTGTGCAACGTCTCGACGGGTTGCGCGCAGGAGCAGCAGGTCTTCACGCTCGCCTCGCACGACATGCGCATCGGCATGCGCTGGATGCTCGGCGAACGCGCCTCCGGCGCCGTGCTGGCGTCCAACGCGCCGCTGTTCGGCGGCCCGGCGATCGCCAGCCGCCCCGGCCCGCTGGTTCGCAAGTACTGATCCGCTCGCACGGACGAAACGAAACGGCGCGGGAGTTTCCCGCGCCGTTTTCTTTTGCGCCCGGCCCTGTGCCCGAGCGGCAATTCTTTTCAGCGAAACATTAGGGTTAAGCGCATTTTAAGCATGTTCCCTCATCTTTGATTCATCTGCCCGGCGCGCGCGCCCGGCGAAGTCCGAGGTGAGCGAAATGGGCGTGTTTTCTCGCATCAGCACGATGGCGACGGCGGCGACCGTTGCACTCGCGGTTGCGGCGCCTTCGACTGCGAATGCGTGGGAATGGCCCTGGGCCGGCTGGTTCACCGACGAGATGGCCGTCGACCAGCCAGCCGGCGCGGTCGACGATACGCCCGTCACCTTCGGCACCGGATGGTACCTGCGCGGCGATCTGTCGGTGGCCGGCGAAACGCAGATCCCCGTCGGCGTCGTCATGCTGCCGGCCTCCAACAAGTTTCCCAACAACCGGTCGCTCGGACTGGGCGTCGGCTACAAGTACAACAACTGGCTCCGCAGCGACGTTACCGTCGACTACCGGTCGGGGCGCGAATTCAAGGGCAACACCACCATGGGCGTCGTCCGCTGCCAGGACGGCGCAGTGGGAACGCCGCTGGGTCCGGGTCCCTACACCGGCTCGGCTCCTGTCTACGGCTCATGTCTCGACTTCGTGCAGGCGCGCATGAACAACGTGCACATGTTGTTCAACGTCTACGCCGATCTCGGCACCTGGTACGGACTGACGCCGTATGTCGGCGCCGGCATCGGCTTCAACATCAACTACCAGCGCTACCAGCGTAACTGGTACTACAACAACGGCTGGGCCTACAGCCCGACCACGTGGACCGACCCGTTCACGCTCGGCAGCTACACGGCCTACTGGGACAGCAAGCAGGCGTTCAGCAACGCGCAGCTCGCATGGGCGCTGATGGGCGGCGCGGCCTACAACGTCACCAGGCACCTCGCCCTCGACGTCGGCCTGCGTTTTGCCCACCTCGGCACCATCTATACGAACAACGGCTACACCGCGACGAAGCAGCAATTCACGGCAAAGGAAATGCGCGTCGGCTTCCGCTACACGCCGGATTGATTTTCCAGAGCATTCGCCAACAGGCGATCGGCAGTCGGAGAAGCCGTCCGGCTGCCGATTGCCTATTGCCTAATCCCGTCCTTCGCTATATCGCCGTCCGCGGGACACCTCCCCCCAACGGGAGGCGCCCATCTGAAAGGATGGTCATAGATGGCGAATACGAAGCCCGGCGTGCGGCCGGTCAATCCGCAATTCTCTTCCGGCCCCTGCGCCAAGCGCCCCGGCTGGTCCCTCGAAGCCCTGAAGGACGCCTCCCTCGGCCGCTCGCATCGCGCGAAGGTCGGCAAGGCGAAGCTCAAGCAGGCGATCGACCTCACCCGCGAAATTCTGCAAGTGCCGGCCGACTACCGCATCGGCATCGTGCCCGCTTCCGACACCGGCGCCGTCGAGATGGCGCTGTGGTCGCTGCTCGGCGCCCGCCCTGTCGATCTGCTGGCGTGGGAAAGCTTCGGCGACGGCTGGGTGACGGACGTCGTCAAGCAGCTGCAGCTCAAGGACGCGCGCGCCCTCAAGTGCGGCTACGGCGAACTGCCCGACCTCAGCCAAGTGAATTTCGACCATGACGTCGTCTTCACCTGGAACGGCACCACCTCCGGCGTGCGCGTGCCCGATGGAGACTGGATCGCCGCCGACCGCAAGGGCCTGACGATCTGCGACGCGACGTCCGCCGCCTTCGCCCAGAAGCTCGATTTTCCCAAGCTCGATGTCGTCACCTTCTCCTGGCAGAAGGCGCTCGGCGGCGAGGCCGCGCACGGCATGCTGATCCTGTCGCCGCGCGCCGTCGAACGGCTCGAGAGCTACAAGCCCGCCTGGCCGCTGCCGAAGATCTTCCGCATGACCAAGGGCGGCAAGCTGATCGAAGGCATCTTCGAAGGCGAGACGATCAACACGCCGTCGATGCTCTGCGTCGAGGACTACATCGACGCGCTCCTGTGGGCGAAGAAGATCGGCGGTCTCGACGGGCTCGTCGCCCGCGCCGACGCCAACACGAAGGCGATCGCCGACTGGAAGGGCAAGACCGGCTGGGTCGACTTCCTCGCGGCCTCCGCCGACATCCGCTCGAACACCAGCGTCTGCCTCAAGGTCGTCGATCCCGCGATCGTCGCGCTGCCGGCCGACCAGCAGGCCGCCTTCGCCAAGCAGCTCGCGACGCTGCTCGAGAAGGAAGGCGTGGCGCTCGACATCGGCGCCTATCGCGACGCCCCTCCCGGCCTGCGCATCTGGTGCGGCGCGACGATCGAGAAGAGCGACGTCGAGGCGCTGACGCACTGGCTCGACTGGGCCTTCGCGGAAGCCAAGGCGGGTCTCGCCAAGGCGGCGTAGGCCCCATCCGTCATTGCGAGCGGCGCGAAGCAAATCCATCCACCGGCCTTATTCGTGGATGGATCGCTTCGTCGCTTCGCTTCTCGCGATGACGTCGCTGTCTTGCGGCGCGCGGAATTGCGCGCGGTTTTCATCCCTTCGACATAAGGACGCATTCCCATGGCTCCTCGCGTACTCATCTCCGACGCCCTGTCGCCCGCCGCCGTCGCCATCTTCAAGGACCGCGGCGTCGAGGTCGATTTCCAGCCCGCGCTCGGCAAGGACAAGGACAAGCTCGCCGCCATCATCGGCGACTACGACGGCCTCGCCATCCGCTCGGCGACCAAGGTCACCGCCAAGATTCTCGAGAACGCCAAGAACCTGAAGGTCATCGGTCGCGCCGGGATCGGCGTCGACAACGTCGACATTCCCGCCGCCACATCGCGCGGCATCATCGTGATGAACACGCCGTTCGGCAATTCGATCACCACTGCCGAGCACGCCATCGCCATGATGTTCGCGCTCGCCCGCGAGATCCCCGCCGCCGACGCTTCCACCCAGGCCGGCAAGTGGGAGAAGAACCGCTTCATGGGCGTCGAGATCACCGGCAAGACGCTGGGCGTCATCGGCTGCGGCAACATCGGCGGGATCGTCGCCGACCGTGCGGTCGGCCTGAAGATGCGCGTCATCGCCTTCGATCCGTTCCTGTCGGCCGAGCGCGCCAAGGACATCGGCGTCGAAAAGGTCGAGCTGGCCGAACTGCTCGCGCGCGCCGATATCATCACCCTGCACACGCCGATGACGGCGCAGACCAAGAACATCCTGTCGGCGGAAAATCTCGCGAAGACGAAGAAGGGCGTGCGCATCGTCAATTGCGCGCGCGGCGGCCTCGTCGACGAGCAGGCGCTGGCGCAGATGCTCGACTCCGGCCATGTCGCCGGCGCCGCCTTCGACGTGTTCATCGAGGAGCCGGCGACCGCCAATCCGCTGTTCGGCCGTTCCAACGTCGTCTGCACGCCGCATCTCGGCGCCTCGACGTCGGAAGCGCAGGAGAACGTCGCCCTGCAGGTCGCCGAGCAGATGTCCGACTATCTGACGCGCGGCGCGATTTCCAACGCCGTCAACTTCCCGTCGATCACGGCGGAAGAGGCGCCGAAGCTGAAGCCGTTCATCGCGCTCGCCGAACGTCTCGGCTCGTTCGCCGGCCAGCTGACCGAGACCGGCATCAGGAAGGTGACGATCACCTACGAGGGCGGCGTCGCCGAACTGAAGACCAAGGCGATCACGGCCGCCGCCATCGCCGGCCTGCTGCGCCCGCTGCTGTCGGACGTCAACGTCGTCTCGGCGCCGACGGTCGCCAAGGAACGCGGCATCGTCATCGACGAAGTGACGCGCGCTGCGGCAGGCGACTACGAGTCGCTGATCACGCTGTCGGTCGTCACCGAGCGCCAGGAGCGTTCGGTCGCCGGCACTGTCTTCCACGACGGCAAGCCCCGCATCCTCGACGTCAAGGGCATCAAGGTCGACGCGGAATTCGCGGCGCACATGGTCTACGTGACGAACGAGGACAAGCCGGGCTTCATCGGCCGCTTCGCCGGCCTGCTCGGCGACGCCAAGGTCAACATCGCCACTTTCGCGCTCGGTCGCGACGAGGAAGGCGGCTCGGCCATCGCGCTGGTCGCCGTCGATTCCGATCCGCCGGCGAACGTGCTGGCCGAAATCCAGAAGCTGCCGGGCGTCAAGCAGGCGAAAGTTCTGGCGTTCTGAGAGAAGCTCCCGTTGGACCAGCGGCCCGGACACGAGCCGCTGATCCCGGTTTGTAGCGCCCCGTTGCGTTTGCAATACAGTATTCTGTCGCTCTAGACTGTCGTCAGACGATCTCGCGAGTGCAGATGCATGGGGGAGCGCGCGTCCGATTCGTTATACGCGCTTCTGGGCGTACAGCCCGACGCGAGCGCTGACGCCATAAAGGCGGCGTATCGCCTGAAGGCGAAACAGGTACATCCGGACAGCAATACGCAACCGGACGCAGCCGAGCGTTTCAGGGAGCTGAACGAAGCTTACGCGACTTTGATCGATCCGGCCCGGCGTGCGGCCTACGACAACGCGGATCTGAAGAAGAGAACGGAAGCCGCGAGCGCCTCCGGGCAAAATCGCCCGCTCGAACCCATTCACTGTTCGGTATGCGGGAAAATAACGGCGCAGCCGAGGTACCGCGTTTTTCGAAGCGTCGTCAGCATGCTGGTCGTGACGATCCGAACGCCGGTCCAGGGCATCTTCTGCTCGTCCTGCGCAACGAAAGCAGCCATCGGCGCGTCGATGAGCTCCGCCTTTCTCGGTTGGTGGGGGTTCCCCTGGGGGCCGATCTATACGATCGCCGCTGTCGCAAACAACTGCGCCGGCGGAACGAAATTCCCGGACAACGATGCGGCGCTGCTTTGGTATAATGCGAATGCGTTTGCGTCCCGCGGCGATCTGAAACTCGCTTTCGCCTTGGCGAAGGAATGCGCCGCAGGGCCCGATCCCCGTATCCGGGACGACGCGGAACGTCTTGCCCGCACGCTCGTAGCGGCTGGCGTCGCCGCCACGACTCCCTCGCTGGTCGATCCCTGGAAATTCCGCCCTCTCGCCGCGGCCGCGCAGCTGGGCGCCGTCGCGATCATACCGGCGGCGGTATTCGCCGCCATGTACGGCACAAGTCGCAGCGCGCCCACCTACCAACGGTCCTCTGCTGTCACGCCTCCGATCCGGATGCCGACAACGCCTGCTCAAGTCAAAATGCCTGCGTCATCCGAGACGGCTTCTGTAAGGCCGACTCCTCCGCCGCAGGCCATCCCGACGCCAGTCCCACCGCAGACCGCCCCGACGCCAGTTTCGCCTCCGCCCGTTGTCGCGCCTCTTCCGCCTCCGGCCGCTGTCGCGCCGGCTCCACAGCAGGCCGTTGTTGCCGCCGCCGCTCCGCCGCAAGCCGCCGCGCCACCCGCCATTGCGCCGAAATGTAAATTCGCGCCGAGGAACGGACAGCGTCTTGCCGGCTACATGGCCGCTGGTTCGAACGCCCACAAGCTCGAGATCAAGAACGGCAATTCGGGCGACGCGATCATCAAATTACGCGACGCCCAGACGAAGAAGGTCGCGCTGGCGTTTTTCGTCAAGGCGAACGAGAGCGCGTCCATTCCCTGGATTCGCGACGGTCGCTACATTCTTCAATTCGCGTTCGGCGACGCGTTGGCGAGCGACTGCCGGAATTTCGTCAATCTCCAGGGCGCGTCCAGGGCGCCTGACGACGTGGTTTTCGCGACCCGAAGGACCGAAACCCAGATCATGCGTCAGCACCGCAGCTACACGTTGTATCGTGTTATCGACGGCAATATGCGTCCCGAAAAGATCGACAACAGAGCCTTCGCAGACGATTGATGTTGGATCAACGCGTCCTCTGCTCCGCCAGCCATATGCCCGCCAGCGTCAGCGCCAGCGCCAGCGCGTGATAGGTGTGGAACTCCTCGCCGAGCAGCGCGACGGCGAACAGCGCGCCGAAGATCGGCACCAGGTTCGAGAACAGTCCCGCCCGGCTCGGCCCGATCAGTTCGACGCCGCGCATGTAGAGAAGCTGCGAGGCGAGCGACGGGCCGAGCGCCACGAACACCAGCACCAGCCAGCCTTCGCCCGTCGGCCAGTGGAAACGCCCGGTCGCAACTTCCGCCAGCATGAACGGGAACGACGTGACGAGCGCCGCAAAGGCGAGCGACGCGAAGAAGACCAGCGGCGGCAGCGGCGGTCGGTCGCGCAAGGCGAGCGTATAGCCGGCGTAGAAGACGCAGGCGATCAGAATGAGAATGTCGCCGAAATTGAACTGCGTTTCGAGAACGCGCAGCGGCTGCCCGTGCGTCGCGATCAACGCGACGCCGACGAGCGTGACGGCCATGCCGACGATCTGCATCGGCGTCGGATGCACGCCGCGAAAGACCACTGTGCCCGCCAGCACCATCGGCGGGATCGAGGCCTGCAGCAGCGTGATGTTGACCGCCGTCGTCCAGTAGGCGGATGCGTAGAACAGCACGGTGAAGCCGGTGAAGCCGAAACCGGACATCAAGAGGATGCGCCACCTGTTGCGGTAGATTTCCGGCCAGTTGTCGCGGATCGGCCCGACCAGCGCGACCGCCAGCAGCGTGCAGACGGCGAGCCAGCGGATGAAGACGAGCGACATCGGCGTCACCCGCCCGACGGCAAGACGCGACGCGACTCCGTTGCCGCCCCACAGCATTGTGGTGACGACGAGAACGAGCCAGGCCTGATCGTAGGCCCAGCGCAGGGGCTTCATGGTCGGATGTTTCCGATGGCGTGTCTTGCCGCACCATGCGCGAGCCGCAGGCCGTCGTAAACCCTGCGGGCGCCGGCCTTGCGCCAGCCGCAGCTTTGCCGTGAAAATTCCGCAATGCGCCTAGGAGATGCGCGCGGTTTCGACTTCGGGAGATTTCATGCGCACGACCCTTCTCGCTTCCACGGCTCTGATCTCTCTCGCCGCAGGCGGCGCCGGCGCCGCCGACATCGAGGCGCGCTCGCGCATCGACGCCGTCTCCGTTCATCCCGATGCGGCCGTGGTGACACGCATCTTCGAGATCGACCTGCCCGAGGGCCAGAACAACGTCGCGCTGCGCGGCCTGCCCTATGCGCTCGATCCCGCGTCGTTGCGGGTCGCGGGCAGTGGCGGCGCGGCGATCTCGATCGGCTCGGTCGAGACGCGCGTCGCGCCTGCCGATGTGAAGACCGACACCAGCGTCGACGCGCGCCTCAGGCAATTGCGTTCGGATCGTGCGGGCTGGCAGGTGACGCTCGATGCGCTCGGCGCAAAGCAGGCGATGATCCAGAAATTCGCGCAGGCTTCGCCGGAAAAACTCGGCGACGACAAGCCGCTCGACATCGCGCAGTGGAATGCGGCCTTCGATACGGTCGGCAACGCGCTTGCCAAGGTCGGCGACGAGTTGCGTTCGGCGCGCACGCGCGCGCAGGAGATCGACGAGGAGATCAAGGCGGTCGAGGCGGCGCGTCCGCGCCAGCAGGGCAAGCCGCCGCTGCGCGACGTCGTGGTGGCGATGAATGCGGCAGGCGCCGCGAAGGCGAAGTTCAGCGTCACCTATCGTGTCGGCGGCGCGTCGTGGCGGCCGGCCTATGAAGCGAAGCTCGATACGGGCGGCGCTGGTCGCAAGCCCGCGCTCGATCTCGTCCGCCGCGCGCAGGTGATGCAGAATACCGGCGAGGACTGGCGCGACGTAACGCTGTCGCTGTCGACGACACGCGCCCTGCGCGGCTCGGCGGCGCCCGACGTCCAGCCGCAGCGCCTCGCCTTCTGGGAGCCGCCGATCCCGATGGCGGCGGGCA
>MTKY01004012.1_pt1 | contig 12838 bp, 8 predicted proteins | sample 1042731 | NCBI WGS metagenome assembly MTKY01 (sample SAMN06212206, study PRJNA360538) | anaerobic digester metagenome | biome: Wastewater treatment plant; material: sludge; isolation source: anaerobic digester fed with sludge from wastewater treatment plant | place: Denmark: WWTP Soeholt ... | reverse complement strand
GCCGCCGGTCTCCGCGTCCACGCCAACAACGCAACCGGCTTCGGAGGAGGGGGTGCGCTGTTGGCAAGTGGCGATAGCTGGGTGCGTTGGGACGCACGCGCGGCCGAGCTTTCCCGCACGGGCGGGGGGTCGAGCCGGGCAAGCCGGTCGCAAGGTTGTTCCAGAATCCTTAAACGCGACGTTGCCCCCCGTCGCCAGGTGCAATTCACCGAGCGCTTCGTGCGCCGGGAGACCGGCAAGGAGATGCGAATGAAAGAGTCGTGCAGGAAAGGCCCAGCCGGCCATTCGGGCCCCGAGCCATGCGGTGGTGCCCGTGAGGACGTCGTCGAAGCGTTGACAGGGGAAAACACAGACCAGGTATTGAGCTGCGAAATCAGGATGTCCAGGGTGCCGACGCCGTCAAGCGAGGCGGAAGGCAACACCGTTGGCCGCGTGACCGGCGAGCCGCCATCGGACCCGGCGCCGTCGGAGACCCTGTGTGTGCGTCGACACTCCTTGCACGGGAACCGGGAGATCCCACGAACGCCCACCCCCGGTGATGGGGCGGGCCAGCCAGGGAAGGCCGTGAGCCGCGGTCGGGATTCTCGCGGTCAAGACGGTCCAAGGTCGTGCAGAAGAGGACGGATGCCCGGACGCAATTCATGCGGGCGTGTACACTGCGTCCACCAAGACGCACCAGAATCTTGCCCTCCGCGAATTCCGCGCCGCGCTCGTTCGCGCCGCTTTGCGGAGCTCCGTCGAGAGGGTTTGCGGACCAGCCACGCGGCATCCGGTCGCGCGCCTCAGCGACCCGCGTCATCCGCCGTCGGCCGTCGGCTTGCGCGGTCCGGTTCGGGGCGCCTCGGCGCCCTTCTCGATTTCCGTGATCATCTTTCCCCGGCGCCAGACGCGAACATCACCGGTGGATTCCGAGACGGTCAGGGCCACGCTCCGGGTGTTGGCGGTGATGGCCGCCGCCACGGCGTGACGGGCGCCCAGTCCCTGTGGGAGATCTTCGCCGGCCAGTGTGGGGTGCAGCGTGGTGCCGGCCGACACGATCACGCCGCTGCCCTTGATGACGAAGGCCCCGTCAATGGAGCAGAACTCCTTGACCGTTTCGCGGATGTTGTCGTCCAGGATGTTCCGCTCCCGCTCGGGATACCCCCGGAAGGGGTTGATGATGTTCTGCCGGCAGAAGGGCTCCAGTTCCTTGTGCGAACCGACCACAAACAGCGCGCCGAGGGGTTTGCCCTCACGTCCCTCATGAGCAATTTCGAGGGCGAGCGTCAGAACGCGCTGAAACACGACGCGTCGGATGTGTTCGGTGATTCTGGGCTGGCCCACGGACTGGAAGAGCTCGTATTCCTGTCCGACCTGCGTGGTGACCAGCGTGTCCAGCGCTTCGCCGTACACGCCGGTGAGGAACACGATCACGTCGCCCGGCGAAAGGAGTCGCTGGGCGAACGCCAGCAGGGTGGCCATCTTGATCTGGCCCATGCGGGTCAGGGAGAAATCCGGAGCGGTCACGGTTTGGGCCGTGGAGCCCGTGAGCCGCCGCATATCGCGGGTGTTGCGCACAACCAGGATGGGAGTAGTCGGCGGCTGCACGACGGCCAGCAGGTGATCAAGGTCGGGAACGGCGTCCACGAAGGCCATGAGGGCCTGTGCGCGGACTTGCTGCGCCACACGGGCCGCCGACTCCACGATGGGTTTGGAAAAGTCGTAATCCGGGCGGATGGACATGGGAGCTGAAATCCGACGCCGTTGAGACTCGCGACACATGGAAATATACTGCCGCCCATGTGGAATCACAAGCAACCGTGGCGGCGGGTTCTGTGCGCGTGGACGGCGCTGGGAGCGGCGGCCCTCCTGCACGCTGCGGATGCTCCGCCGCCGCCCGAACCTCCGGCCATCTCGCCGCTGGATCAGCAGTATCTGACGCACTGTGTGCGCCGGATGCTGGAGCAGCGGCTTCGGGAGGGCCGGATCGACCCCATGTCTTATGTTCCGGCCGAGCTGCGCGACCGGAAGTGTCAGATTCTGATCACCCTTTGGGAAGACGGGCTGCACCGCGGCACCGGCATTTCCAACCTCGGACCGCTGCCGGAGGCCTGCCGGGAGGCAATCCGCATCGCCGTGGAGTTGGTGGGCTCCACCGGTACGCAACTGGAACCTGGCCTGGCGGACCAACTGGTGATCGAGATGGAAGCCATTGGCGATTCCGTTCCGCTGGGCGTCAACGGTCGCCAGTTGCTGTCGGGCCCTGTAACCCGCTGCATTGAGCCGGGCGTGGACGGCCTGCGGCTTACCTTCGGCTCCAACAGCGCCCGGCTGAGCCCATCCGAGTTCGTTGCCTGCAACGCGTCCACGAACCAGGCGGTCACACGCCTGACCGAATCGCTGGGCGCCACCGCGGACATGCTGGATCAGGTGGAGGTCTCGCGCTTCCGCTCGACGCATTGGGTCGAGCAGGCACCGGGCAAGGAGGCCGTGTTTCTGAGCCGGGGAATGGTGCCGGTTTCGCCCGGCGCGGTGACGGCGGACTCCCTGGCGGAGGCGGCGGAACGGATGGCTCGCTACATCGCGTATCGCCAGCAGCCGACCGGGCGGTTGACCGCCGCCTACGATCCCGCTGAAGACAAGTACCTGGACGAATACATCACCGACGAGTTCCTGCAGGCCGAAGGGGCCCGGGCCCTGGCCGTGTATACCCGTCGCCCGGGCCGGGCGGCGGCGTTCCTCTCGCCCGCGGCCAAGGCCATCGATCTGCTGGCCCGTCGTGTGGTGAACCTGCCGACCCGGGACGGCGCGGGCTATGTGCGCACTCCCGACGAGCGGAATCGACTGGGCACCACGGCCCTGACCTGCCTGGCCATGACGGACTTCGCGGAGCCCGGGCGGTACCGCTTCGAACGTGACAAGCTGGTCGGGGGGATAATCTGGGCTCAGGCGTCCAACGGCCGGTTCGCGACGGCCTTTCCGCCGGCGGACATTCTGGCCACGCAGGAGGCGTATCCCGGCCAGGCCCTGCTTGCGCTGGCGCGGGTGTACGACGAGCAGCCGCAGCAGTCCATCATGGAGGTGTTCGACCGAGCGCACGGCTACTACCGGGAGTTGTTTGAAACCTGTCCGTCGCCCGAGTTCGCCGGCTGGCATATTCAGGCCTACGCCCGGATGGCCATACACAGCCGGCGTGACGATTTCGCCGCGTTCGTCTTCCGCATGGCCGACGCGCTGGTGGACGTCCAGCTTCGCGAGTCCAACTGTCCGTGGCCCGACAAGTGGGGAGGCATCGCGCCATACCATCCGTCCGCCGTCGGCGCGACGACGGCTTCGTATCTGTGCGGCCTGTGTGAAGCCCTGGCGCTGGCGCGGCATCGCGGGGACGCGGCCCGAATCGAGAGTTACGAAGCGGCCGTTCGCCTCGCCGCGCGGTTTCTGCTCCAGCTCGAGTTCAAACCCCAGGAGGCATATTACGTCCGGAGCCGGCTGGATACGATCGGCGGGATCCGTGACTCGCTGATCAACAGCACGTTGCGCATGGATTCCTGTTCGCACGCGCTGCTGGCCCTTGTGCTGGCACACGACGTGCTGTACCCCCGGACTCGTTGACCGGATTAACGTATGCCCCCGGCTGAAGCGCCATCCCGACCGCTGGAAAAGCTTACCCAGGCGCAATGGATTCTGTTTCTGTGCGTGCTGATCGGCTTGTTTCTTCTGATTCAGATCAGCCCCTGGGCCTGTCTGTCCCTGCTGCTGGACGGATTGCCCGCCGTGGGGCTGCTGGTTGCGACGGGTCTGGGCGGGCTCTGGCTGGTTCCGCTTTTCACGTCGGGCGCGTTGCCGATTCGCTGGCACCTGATGGTGGGCCTGGCGCTGGGGATCGGCCTGTTGTCCCTGCTCACGCTGGGGCTGGGGTTGGCCGGCGTGCTGTACGCGCCGGTGTTTTATGGTCTGACGATTGGCGCGGGAATCGTCGGGCTGGTTCGCCTGGGACGCATCCTGCGAAGCGCCACGCCACTCTCCCTGCGCCACCCGCGGCGGGAGTGGGCGTTTCTGGGGGCATCCGCTACGCGATGGCGATGGCTCTGGCTGACCGTCGTGCCTTTTGCCGTACTGGGCGTGCTGGTCGCGTCTGTGCCTCCAGGTTTTTTCTGGGCGGAAGAGGGCATGGGGTACGACGTGCTGGAGTACCATCTCCAGATGCCCCGGGAATACTTTGAAGCCGGGCGGATCACCTACGCTCCCCACAATGTCTACGCCAACTTCCCCGCCAACGCGGAGATGCTCTACCTGCTGTGCATGGTCGTTCGCGACGACGTTTTCGCCGGCGCGGAGATGGCCCAGATGATGAATCTGGGACTGGGCGTTTTGTGCGTGGCCGCCGGCTGGCTCATCGGGCGGGAGCGGTCGCCGCTGACCGGTGTGGTGACCGGAGTGGTCACCGCCGGAACGGGATGGCTGGTGTACCTCAGTGGTGTCGCGTACGTGGAAAACGCGATGCTCTTCTTCGGGCTTATGGCGGCAGCCGTCCTTCTGCGCGGCCTGTCTCTGTCCCGCGCGGCATGGCATGCTCATCTGCCCTCGCCGCTGGGAGGGCGCGCACCGGCCCAGGCTCCGATTCTCCCCGGCACGCCGGCCGAGCTGTCCTTACGGGTCGGCGAGATGTCCGCGGCGTTGTGGAACACCCGGCAGGACCGGCTCTCGGCCGCCTCGAAAGATCGCAGCGTGTGGATGTGGCTGGCCCTGGCCGGAGTGATGGCGGGCTTGAGCTTTGGATGCAAGTATCCCGCCGGCGCCCTGATTGTCCTGCCCCTGGCGATATTGGCCTTTGCCACTCCCGCATCCGGTTGGCAGCGCCGGCTGGCCGCCGTGGGCGTGTATGGTGCCGCCGCGTGCCTGACCATGGCGCCCTGGTTCATCAAAAACACGGCCATGGCGGGCAATCCCGTCTTTCCGCTGGCCGGCGGGGTGTTCACCACGTATCCCACCGGCTGGGGTTTGCAGGAGTCGCGCCACTTCGCGGCGTGCCACCGATCGGAGGTGGAACTGCAGGACCGCCTGGCCATGCTCTGGCAGTATGTGCCCGCAGATTCGGATCAGCGCTTCGGTCCGCTGCTGCTGCTGCTGGCCATGTCGGCGGTGGTATTGGCTTGGGGCGAACGACCGGTCCGGCTCGCGGTGCTGGTGCTGGGTTTGCAGGTGCTGGTGTGGCTGTTCGCAACCCATTTGTACGCCCGATTTGCGGTGCCCATGCTGATTCCCCTGATCATCCTGACGTCGGCGGCGGTCGACCGGTCGGTGGCCGTGCTGCGCGGGCAGCGTGCGCCGGGATTCGTGATCGGCGGGCTGGTGGCATATCTGGTCATCATTGGTCTGGGTTGGAACCTGGGCTTCATCGGACGTCTCTACCATGTTCACGCGCCTCTGGTGGGCCGGAGTGTTCAGATTGAGGGGAACCCCGAATTCTTCCTGAAAGGCGTCTTGCGCGGGTACGAGTTCTACGGTGTTGTCAATACGGGCGACACCGTACCGACCAAGAGCAAAGTGCTGCTGATCGGCGAAGCCCGGCCATTCTACTTTCAGCGTAAGGTCGACTATTGCGTGGTGTTCAATCGCAATCCGTTCGTAGAGGCCGTGCGGGCTGCGGATTCCGACCCCGCGCGGGTCATTCAATGGCTGCGTGATAATCGCTACACGCACGTTCTGGTAAACTGGGCGGAGATCTATCGGCTGCGGAGATCCAGCTACGGTTTTCCGCCGGAGATCACGGAAGACCTCTTCGTCCGTCTCATGCAGGCCGGTCTGACGCCCGTGGAGCCCATCGTCGATTCGGTGTTCGACCGACCCTACGGCTGGCTGTATCGCGTGCCCTGACGGGCCGTGTGACCGTTTGGCCCGGCAACGTCACGTCGAATGGAGAAATCATGAGGATGCGCGTGAACCTGCTCTGGAGTGTTTGGGGCCGTGCGGTTTGCGCGTGATTGTTCCGCGTGTTGGTGCCCGACCTGGATGTACCTGCTGGAGGCTGCAGTCGTGAACATGACCCGAATCGCCCGCCATGGAGGATGTGTTGCATTCCTTTCGCTGCTCCCGCTCGTGGGCTGCTCCTCGGGTGGTGCCGGGGGAGGTTCCGGAGGGGGAGGCGGAGCAACCGGGGAGCATGTGGTCACCCTCACGATCACGCCGGCCGGCGCCGGGCAGGTGGTCCTGAACCCGGACCGCACCGGCTATGCGACCGGGGAGACGTTGACGCTCATCGCCACGGCCACTCCGGGCTTCGTGTTCGAACGCTGGGCCGGCGATGCCGGCGGCACCGCCAACCCCCTGACCATAACCGTCACCGGCGACCTGGCAATCGAAGCGGTGTTTGCCGAAGCCGAGGTGGAACCGGAATTGCACGACTCGACGGTCGTGGTCGATGACACCGCGCAACTGGAAGCGCTGGGCGAGAACCGCTTTCGTCTCTCCGGAGACGGCCTGCCGACGTTGTTTCCAGGCGCGGTGCTCGTCAGCGGCGCGGCGGGAGTTCGACCGCTGCGCGTACTGGCGGTGAACGTCACGGACGGGGCGTACGAAATCGACACCGAGCCCGCCGGCCTGACCGACCTGATCCGCCGCTGCCGCCTGAATCTGGCGGGCCGCCTCGACCTGAACGAGGCCGGCGTCGATGTCAACCTGAAATCACACCGGGCCGCGCGGATTGCCGTGGAAGACGGCTTCCTCGTTATTTCCGACGTGGAGCTGGAGTTCCCGGACAAGGTTACGGTCACCCTGGACGGTCGGTTTGCGTTCCATCCCGACTTCGACCTCGTCTTGGACGTGGAGGACGGGCGCATCCAGCATTTTCGCTGCGTCGCCGCCGGTCGAGTCAGCGCCGGCCTGGACGCCGAGATCGAGGTCACCGCCCTGACCGATTACCTGAGCAAGGAGATCCCGCTGGTGGAGCTGAAATGGCCCAGGCCGGCCGGCGTGATCACAGTGGGTTCGGTGCCGGTGCTGTACCAGTTCTTCCTGACCGTCAACCTGGGCGCCGAGGTGGCCGCGGGAGAACTGGGGACGATTTCCGCCGGACTGGACCTGGATGCGGGTCTGGAGCTCGGTGCGGAATACCTCCAGTCTGACGGTGTTGGAAGGTGGAACCGCATTGCGCACCTGACCTTCGACGCGGGCGCCGATGTCCCCGACGTGTCGCTTTCGCCGGTCCGGGCCAAGGTGTATCTCGAGCCGGAGTTCGGCGTGAAGTTCTATGCCGTAGCGGGGCCGTCGATCTCGTACGAGGAATCGCTCGAGCTGGTCGCCGGTTTGAAGTACGGCGAGCTGGGCGTGGAGCTCCGCAACGGTCACACGCTGGACCTCAACTTCACGTTCGACATCCTCGACCGTGTGAAGTTTCAGTACACGCACAACCTGTACGATGCCACGGACGTTCTCCTGGCCCGCCTGGCCTTTGCGGCCGATCCGCCCGAACTGGGCACGGTGGGTCATGCCCCGGGCGGGCTGGCCGGATTCTATTGGCACACGGAATCCGTCAACGTCTGGGGCGACCCCACGTCGGGCTACGAACTGGCGGGCTTCAGCGTCCGCCACCTGCTGTCGAACCGGAGTCGCGTCGAGAAGGAGGCGGAGTTGCAGGACGAGCCGGCCGACGCTTCGAAACTGATCACCGCCCACTTCGTGCCGGAGGGCGAAGGCGACGACTGGAGCGGCTCCGGCGTCACCGGCATGGAAGGCCAGCATGTTCTGACCGTCGAGGTGTTTCCTCCCGGGGCCGGCCGGGTGATTCTTTTCCCGACGCTGGAGAAATACCGCTCCGGGGATCAGCCGCTGGTGCAGGCTGTGGCGAACGACGGATTCGTCTTCCATCATTGGGAAAAGGCGGTCAGCGGCACGGAGCCGGTGACCCGGTTCACCGTATCCGGCTCGGACACGCTGCGAGCGGTGTTTGCCTCCAGCCCGCCGCGTCACCTGCGGGTCCCCGGCGACTACGCAACGCTGCAGGAAGCCCTGGACGCCGTGACGCACAATGACGTGATCGAGCTCGGACCGGGCACGTTCACCGGTGACGGATTCCGCGATCTGGAGACGGAAGGGCGCTATCTCGGCGGCGTCACCATTCGCGGCGAGGGCTGTGACGTTACCGTGATCGACCTCCAGGCCCACGCCGAAGACTGCCACCGGCTCGTGTTTTTCGACCACGTGGAAGGCGTGCTCCGGATTGAGTCCCTCACCATTCGCAACGGCTACGCCGGCGGCGCCGGCCCGGCCGACTTCTCGGATGGCGGGGCGATCCACGTGGCTACCGGCTACAGTCTCTACGGGGCCGGCCGGGCCTCTCTGGAACTGGAGTCCTGCTGCTTCGAGGACTGTGGTGCGGATAACCACGGCAGCGCCGTCTTCTTCGGCGATCCCGGGGCCGACCAGCACCTGACGCTCTCGAACTGCCGGTTCACGAATTGTGGCGGCCGCAGCGTGGTGCATGCGGAAAGCCGGCACGAAACACTGGCCGTCACCGTCGAGGGTTGCATATTCAGCGCGAACCCCGGCGGAGGATTGAAGCTGATCCACTTCATCGGCCGATGTGCGGTCCGGAACAGCCGCTTCGAGAACAACACGGCCACGCCCCTCGTGCTGGCGAACGCCGCCGACGTGCTCGTCCGTGACAGTACCTTTGTCGGCAACCGGAGCGCCGACAACGGCGGCGCCATGCACAGTGAGCGATCGGTCCTTCTTGTGGAGACGAGCACATTTGAAGGGAACCAGGCCGAGGGGCAGGCATACGCCGGCGCCGTCTGGACGCGCGACGCCGCCACCTTTGAAGATTGCACCTTCACCGGCAACCGCGCGCACATTGGCGGCGCGGCGAGCCTCGATACGGGCGGCGTACTGCGCCGCTGCGTGTTCAGCGGGAACCAGGCCACGGCCGACGGCGGCGGGGCGTACCTGGCCGGCCAGGCCTTTGACTGCACGTTCACGGAGAACACGGCGAGGGTGGACGGCGGCGCCGTGTTCCTGTACGCGGGCACGCTGGAGGCCTGCACCATGACCGGCAACGAGGCCGGTCTCTGGGGCGGGGCGGTTTCGATCTCGTCGACCGGCTCGATGGTCTCTGCCTGCGTGATCGAGCGGAACCGCGCCGCCGGCGGCGGCGGCGTCGAGGCCGACAACGCGGTCATCCGCAACTGCCTGGTTCGCGACAACGTGGCCACGGAAAGCGCAGGGGGCGGGATCTTCGCGGACGATTCCTCGATTTATGCATGTACGGTTTCCGGCAACCGCGCAACCGCGGGCCGGGCGGGCGGAGTGGCCGCATTCAAATGCCTGGTGTCCGGATGCACGATCGACAACAACACGGCCGGAGACGTGGGCGGCGGCATCACCCTGTACGAATCGACACTCTCGTACTGCACGATCCGGGATAACACCGCCGCCGAAGCCGGCGGCGTGCTGTGCTGGGGGAACGAGTCGAACCTTTACGCGAACACGCTGACCGCCAACCAGCCCGACGACGACAAGGACTGCTCATCGGGTGAAGCAACAGGGAGCGGCGTGAACTGACCGCACTTCCCGATTTTGTCCCGGGGGCGGGCGGTTCATTCACGAGGCGACATGCGTCGTTCGCGGCCATGGTTTGCGCATTCCGTGTGGTCACGCCCGAGGAAGGGTCGCGCCAAGGCCGCGCAGCGACAGCGAGCACGCATAGAGTATGGCAGGCGCGAAATCGTTCTGCGGCGCACCCGGAGAGGGGTTTAACGGAAACTTCACAAGACGGACCGCGAACCTTCCGGGCGCGGGTCGGCGGATGGTCCGGGCCTCGGAAAGCGGGTATGCTGACTCGCCTGAACAGGAGTGCTTGTGCATGGCCCGGGTGAAGGTGCTCGTACTGCGAACGGCCGGAATCAATTGTGACCAGGAGACGGTTTTCGCCTGGCAGCAGGCGGGGGCGCAGGCTGACCTCGTCCACGTGGATCGACTCATCGAATCACCCGCCCGGCTGGCGGACGCTCAGATTCTGACGGTTCCCGGCGGATTCAGTTATGGAGATGACGTATCGGCCGGCCGGATCCTGGGCAACCAGCTTGTCCTGCACCTGCTTGAGCCGATCCGGGCGTTTCTGGACGCCGGCAATCTGATCCTGGGAATCTGCAACGGATTCCAGGTGCTGGTCAAGGCCGGGCTGTTGCCCGGACCCTCCGGCAGCCGGCCGCGAGTGACGCTGACCTCCAACGACTCCTCACGTTTCGAGGCCCGGTGGGTATGCCTGCGGGTCTGCACGGACCACTGTGCCTTCCTGCCGGCCGGGGCGACTCTGCGATTGCCCGTGGCTCACGCCGAAGGCAAGGTCGTCGTGTCGGACGACGACGTGCTGGCCGACCTCCACCGCCGCGGGCAGGTGGCTCTGCGCTATATTGACGCCAACGGCGGCCCGGCCGACTACCCGGCCAACCCCAACGGCAGCGTCGACGGCATTGCCGGCCTGACCGACGCCACGGGACAGATTCTGGGCCTCATGCCCCATCCGGAACGCTTCATCGACCCCACCCACGACCCGCTGTGGACCCGCCGCGCACCGGGCGAACCCGACGGGGGGATTCTCTTCCGTCGCGCCGTCGCCCGCTTCCGCTAGCGGCGGCGCGCATCTCCGGGGTCTGCTCATCGCGGGCATCTCTTGCCGACGTTCGGCAGGTTCTGCGCGTTTGACGGATCGCCCGACCGGATCGCGACAACGGACCGACCCAATCTGCGAATGACTTTAACCCACGTATTTCAAAGCGGTTAGCGAGTGACCGGCGGTCACCGTGGCCGCGCTGTGCGTGAGTCTGGCATGGGCGTTGTCATGAAGCGGGTGGGTCAGTGGCTCCGCGCTCGCCGGCGGGGCCACACCCGGAAAGGATTCGTGATGAACAACGACCGTCTCAAGCGGCTTGAGGGGAACGATCCCGCTGATGTCGGCGATCTGGGCCGGGCCATCATCGACCTGGCCGTGGAGCTGGTGGATGCCATCGGCCAGGATCCCGAATCGGTGGCCGTCGCTCTTCTGCTGATGGGCGGTTCCAGCCTGCCGCGAACCCGTTTTGACGCGAGTGTGAACTGATGGACTACGGGATGTGGCTGTCCGCAGCCGGCATGCAGGTGAACGAATATCGCCAGGCGCTGGTCGCCAACAACATGGCGAACGTCAACACGGCCGGGTTCAAGCATGACCTGGCCGTGATCCAGGAACGGCAGGTGGAGAGCCGGACCAACGCGGAGGGCTTTATCTATCGCAACCCGCTGCTGGACGCCATGACCGGCGGTCCGTGGGTCCGGCCGACCTATCACGCCTTCGTGCAGGGTCCGCTGGAGAAGGGCGGTTCGCTGGATGTGGCCATTGTCGGTGACGGCTTCTTCCGGGTCCGCGACGGCAACGATATCCGGTACACGCGCGACGGGCGGATGGCTTTGAACGAAAACGGCGAACTGGTCAGCGTGACCGGCGAGGGACGCATCCGCTTCCTGGACGATTTGGGCAACCCCATCAGGGTGGACAAATCCAGACCGGTGGAGATCAGCGCCGACGGCGTGGTGGAGCAGGGCGGCACTCCGGTGGCGACGCTTGGCGTGGTGGACGTGGACGATCCGCAGAAGCTCCGCAAGGTGGGCATGAATCTCTTTCGTGGCGAGGACGTTCGGACACAACCCACCACGTCTCGCCTGCGTCCGGGGTTCTGTGAAAGCTCCACGGTCAACCCGGTCGACGCGCTGACGGGCATGATCGAAGTCTCGCGGGCCTACGAACTGAACGCCCGGATGATCCAGATGCAGGATTCCGTGAACGAAGACGCGGTGAATCGCGTGGGCCGCATTGGATAAGGATACGAGCTGATGGGAATCATCGCGCTGCACTCGGCCGCGACGGGCATGAAGGCCCTGGACACGAAGCTGGATGTGACGGCCAACAATCTGGCGAACGTGAACACGGTCGGCTTCAAGGCCTCGCGCGTCAACTTCGAGGACCTGCTCTATCTGGTCAAGCGGGAGCCGGGCATTCCCAACGCGGACGACGAGCCCATTCCGCACGGCATCCAGGTGGGCCTGGGCACACAGGTTTCCGGCACGCAGCTCAACTTCCAGCCCGGCTCGGTGGATCCCACGGACCAGCCGCTGGACATCCGGATCGACGGCACGGGTTTTTTCCAGGTGCGGGCAATCCACGAGGGTGACAACATCATCGCGTACACGCGGGCCGGCAACTTCACCATCAACTCCGAGGGCACCCTGGTCCTGGCCAACACGCTGGGCACTCCCATGGAGCCGCCCATCACCATCCCCCAGGACGCGCTGGAAATCACCATCGGCGCGAACGGAGAGGTGCGCGTCCGGCAACCCGGCTCCGCCAACCTCAATACGGTCGGACAGATTCAGTTGGCCCGGTTTGTGAATCCGGAAGGTCTGTTGCAGCTCGGCAACAACCTGTACGCGGAATCCGACGCCTCCGGCCCTCCCGTCGTGGGCGATCCCCAATCCGACGGCCTCGGCTCGCTGGCCCAGGCCCAGTTGGAGCTGAGCAACGTGGAGCCCGTCCGCGAGCTGATCGCGCTGATCACCACCCAGCGCGCGTTTGAATTGAACAGCCAGTCGATCCAGGCGGCGGATCAGTCGCTGCAGGTGGTCAGCAATCTGAGACGGTTCTAGAGCGGAGTGAGCGAAGTGTAGCGTAAGCCTCACGCGGCAGGATGCGAAGATGAACGGCAAGGAGTGCACAAGATCGTTTCTGTTCTCGCGGCCGGTACAGCGGGCGGCCATCGCGGCCCTGTGCCTCTGGGCGCTGGCCTGCGCGGCGGCCCGGGCGGAATGCGTGCGGGCCTGGCCCACCGCG
>MTKY01007048.1_pt1 | contig 12846 bp, 11 predicted proteins | sample 1042731 | NCBI WGS metagenome assembly MTKY01 (sample SAMN06212206, study PRJNA360538) | anaerobic digester metagenome | biome: Wastewater treatment plant; material: sludge; isolation source: anaerobic digester fed with sludge from wastewater treatment plant | place: Denmark: WWTP Soeholt ... | reverse complement strand
GGGGAAGGCGGGTCTTCGCGGGGCCTGCCAGCCTTCCAGTCCCGCCAGCACCGCCTGGCGCAGCGCCGGTAACGTGTCACGGTGATCCCCGCTGATATGGTAGCCCTGACCGCCCAGCGCCACCGGTCGGTTGACGATGTTTTTGCGCGGGCGGTAGTAATAATCGACTTCGTCCTCCCCCAAAGGTCTGCGATAATCCGGCAGGGGCTTGAGGTCGAAGTTGGCGGTGGTGAAGACACGCAGCGGGCTGCCCAGATTGCGGGAGATGGAGACCGCTTTAAGGAACACCTCAGGTCCGATAACCGCCGAGCCGAAGTTCAGGAAGACGCCGCCCTCCAGCTCCGAGACGCCCTGAACGAAGATCTTAAAATCCTGCCCGCTGGCCCAGCCCAGCGCGGCGAAATCGGCCAGCGGGTGCTGGTGGATGATGTCGGTGCCGATGGCGATGTGCACGCTGCAGGGCACCTGGAGCCGCCAGGCGGCAGCCAGGAACGAATGCTCGCGGAAGGGGAAACGTTCATCCGTGGCGAGCAGGCGCCCCAGAGCTTCGCCCATCCCCAGCCCGTCACGCGCGCCGTCACGGATGGCCAGGTTCATCCAGGCGCCGGTTTCCTCAGCCATGCCGAAACTGCCATCCGCCAGACTGGCCATTACATCCTCGCTGGTACTGCCCTGCAGGGCGATCTCAAAGTCATGGATCGCCGAGGCGCCATTGCAGGCCAGCTGCGTTACCACCCCCCGCCGCATCAGATCGATCAGCAGGGGGCCCAGGCCGCGTTTGATCACATGCGCGCCGAAGCTGAAAATGACCGGACGGTCATTTTGACGGGCGGTGATCACCGCCCGGGCGACTGCTTCCAGATCGGGATGCGCGAATGCGGATAAGGCCGCGTCCGGCAGAACCAGATCGGCAAGGGCGACTCTGCTTTGGCGCTGGCGCAGCGGGTAGGTGCGCACGCGGGAAAGATCAGCAGCGGGATATGGCATGGGACAGCTCCAATCAGGGATGAGACTTCTATTGTATCCGCTGATGGAGGAGAGGAGCCGCATAACCGGGGAATTCGAAGCCCGTTTCCTGCGCAGATCGCGCTTCGCGAGGGCGGGGTTCATCCCGATCAATAAATCGCGCGGATTTTCCCGCCGGATGGGCCCTGCGGACCAATCCAGCCGGTCATAAATTGGTTTTCCTTGCGCTTTATGGTATGATTTTCTGACTAGTAACGGCGGATTTGCCCAATCCGCTGACCATATCGCGAGGAGAAGGCTATCAGTACTCAAACATTTCGTGTAAATGAATTCATCCGCGTCCCGGAAGTTCGCTTGATCGGGCCAAAAGGGGAAAATGTGGGGGTTGTTTCGATCCAGGAGGCACTGCGCATGGCGCGGGACGCTGAAATGGACCTGGTGGAGGTGGCCGCGGCGGCAAACCCGCCGGTATGCCGCGTGATGGATTTCGGGAAGTTCCTTTATGAACGCGCCAAGAAAGAACGTGAAGCGCGCAAAGCCCAGACCAAGATTGAGGTCAAGGAAATCCAGCTGCGGCCTAAGACGACCGATCACCATCGTTCGTTCAAGACCCGTGACGCGCGGCGCTGGCTGAACGCGGGGATGAAGGTGAAGGTTACAGTGCGCTTCCGCGGGCGTGAGGTATCTTATCCCGAGCTGGCGATGGAGGATTTACGTGAAATTGCGGAGGAACTGGCTGATATCGCCACGGTGGAGGCGGCGCCCAAGCTGGAGGGGCGCGTGATGAGTATGGTGCTCTCACCCAGCAAACCAGGTCAAAAACGCAAGGAATCCTCCGAGAAGCCGGTTGAAAAGCAGGGAGAAAAAACGCCAAAACCAGCGGCGAAAGCGCCAGGCAAGCCGGCCGCCGTCCCGGTCAGCGAACCCGCGGAAGATACTGCCGCCTGAGGGCAGCCAAAAAAATCAAAGAGGAGCGCAGGCTCCTCTTTTTGTCTGTTTTCTTCCCGATGAGACGGGCAGGCGGATGGCGGATAACGCCGCGAACCCGGACGCCAATTAAATGGGGGCAAATATTCAGCTCACGTGGAGGGCGGCGCAGGGTCCTTCCTGATCCGGTACACCAGCTCGCCGGGGAAAACCAACTCCTCGATGTGCCAGGATTGGCTGGCCGCCCAGCGCTGGAACTGGGCGCTGTAATGCTCCCGCCGCCCGCGGCGGCGCCCCCCCAGCGACCCAAGCGGAAAGCTGATTACCAGCCAGCGCGCGGGGACCAGCTCCAGCAGACGCAGGGCCGCGCCGCGCGCCGACTGCTCCAGCGAGGGGAGTGTCTTCAACGCCAGCGCCACATCCGCGTAAGCCAAACCGAGTAATTGATTCGCCTGAGTGAGGTCGCCTGACAGCGCCCTCGCATTGTCATACCCGGCAAGGGGAAAGAACCTGTTGAGGAAAGCCATCAGGGACAGGTGGATGTCCACAGCCTGGTAACGAACCGCATGCGGCAGGCCCATCCACGGCAGAGCCAATGGATTGAGGCCGCAGGCCAGGTCGGTCAGGCTTTCGATGGGCCCAAGGCCTTCCAGGCAGCGCGGGTAAAAATCCTCCAGAATGGGCAGGCGCTCATGTGTGGAGGTGTGCAGCGCCATCGCGGCGCGACAGGCTGTCTGCCAGGCTGTATCCCCACGGGCTTTCGCCAGGCGCAGCTCCGCCAGGCTGGCATCGAAATCAGGCTGGCGCTCAAGGAAAACCGCTCCGGTTTGGTGCAGCCGCGCGCGCACCTCGCGGGCTGCCTCGCGCGGCCTGCGCCCCTTACCCAGCTCTATGTCGATCAGCCGGCGCACGAAGCCCTCATCCAGGGCGGCGTATTTGGCCGCGGCGGTCACCAGCCGGAATACTTCTTCGGCAGGATCAAGCTGGTTCAAGCGCCGTAGCTCCCCATCCAGAGCTCCATCAGACGGTTGAGGAAACGCAGGTTGTGCAGGCTGGCGAGCCGCGCGTAGAGCGCGTCTCCGCTGCGCTGCAGATGGGCGAGGTAGCCCAGCGAATACCGTGTGCACACCGGGCAATCGCACCCCGCTGAGATGGGCCGGTCAGCGCGCACATGCTTCTCATCCTGAATATAAAGATATGCGAACCAGTCTCCTGACAAAGGGCCTGCTGCCGAATCCTGGCGCGTGGTGAATAGGCGTCCGCTGCGCGCGTCGCGCGTGGGCAGCGCGCTGTCACACATGCCATACCCGATCTTCACACAGGTTTGCACCGATCGCGGATGGCCTACGCCCAGCGCGTGCATGGGGAAGTTTCCCGGCACGAGTCCGCGCATAAAGGCGAAGATGTCCTCAAGCAGGGCGCCCTCCTCATCGATGGGCCAGCCGCCGTATCCGAACCCGTCAAAACCCAGCTCGAGCAGCTCAAGCGCGCAGCGGCGGCGCAGCTCCAGTGAACGCCCCCCCTGAATGACCCCGAACAGGCGCGGCCGGGTGGTTTCGGTCAGCTTTTTCTGTTCGCAGAGACGGGCGAACTCTTTTTTGCTGCGTCTGGCCCATTGCAGCGTGCGTTCCACCGCTTCCGCCTGCTTCTCAACGGGATCATCCGGGTGTGTGCAGTCATCCAGGCAGACCAGGATATCCGCGCCATACCCCATCTGCAGCTGGATCGATTTTTCGGGGGTGAGCAGGATGCGCCGGCTGGATCCTTCGACGGTGTAAAGAAAGCCTTTCGCGCTGAGCGATCCGGCTTTCGGATTGGCGCGGATCAGCGAAAACGCCTGAAAGCCGCCCGAATCGGTCATGATGGGGCGTTGCCAGCCGCTCATGCTGTGCAGCCCGCCGAGTGCCTGCACGGTGGTGGAGCCTGGTTTCTGCATCAGGTGAAAAGTGTTCATGACCAACGCCTGCGTGCCGACGCCCTCCAAATCGGCGGCATCCACGGCGCGCACCATTCCGCGCGTGGCATCCGGCAGGAAAAGCGGAAAACGCAGCTCGCCATGCGGCAGGGGGAAGCGTGTGATCAGATCCGGCATGGTTCGTGTTGTACCATGAATTGCGCGGGTGGATGGCCAGCCAGTCCCGTATAATCAGAACAAATCCAGTGAGGTGGGCAATGAAACCTGATTTTTTAAGCCGTATGGTGGCCGGTGAAGCAAAACTTGGGCTGGCTATCACTATTAACGCGCCTGAGGTGGCTGAGATCGCTGCTCAGGCGGGGATGGATTGGCTCTGGCTTGATATGGAACACGGGTCGCTGGACGTGGTCGATGTGCAGCGGGCCTGTATGGCGGCGCCTGGCAGCGTCTGTCTGGCGCGGGTGCCGGTCAATGACGAGGCCTGGATCAAACGTGTGCTCGACACAGGCGTGGATGGACTGATCATCCCGCAGGTGAACACGGCTGAGCTGGCGCGCCGCGCGGTGGATTGGACGATGTACCCCCCGCAGGGTCGGCGCAGTGTGGGCGCCGGGCGGGCGCATGCCTACGGGGCATCCTTTGAGACTTATATTCAGGCGGCCAACCGTGATCTATTGCTATTCATTCAAATCGAGCATATCGACGCGGTCAACAACCTCGATGCCATCCTGGACGTAAAAGGGATCAGCGGGGTGATCATCGGTCCTTATGATCTTTCCGCCAGCATGGGCCTGACGGGACAGGTGAGCGCGCCGTCAGTGCGCGAGGCGATTGAACGCATACGCTTAACCTGCGATGCCCGCAATGTGGCGGTGGGGATTTTTGCCGCGGATGAGGCTGCCGCCCGCTCCCGGCTGGCGCAGGGTTTCCGCATGGTGGCTGCGGGGACGGATGTGATGTTCCTTTCAGCCGGGATGGGCGGTCTTGTGTTGAGCCTGCGCGGTTGATCCTGGCGCCGCGGAGAGATATGCCCTCCGGTGCACGCCTGTTCTTCTGTAGGGAGGGCATCCACCGATGCCCTCCTGGTTGTTTGGCGGTGGGCACACCCGATGATCCGGGTGCAGGCTTGTGAGTGCCCACCCTACAAGAAAAGACATTCACGCCGATGTCCTCAGGCGAATCACGTCTCTCCTCTGGTAGGGAGGGCATCCACCGATGCCCTCCGGTGGGGCACACGGTGGGCACTTGTTAGTAACCACCCTACAAGAAAAGACATTGCCACCGATGCCCTCAGGCGAATCACGTCTCTCCTCTGATAGGGAGGGCATCCACCGATGCCCTCCGCGATTGCGAGTTGTGCGCACTTGTGGGCATGGTTGGGGCGGGTCCTGCGGCAGTCTGCTGGCATCGATGTAAAGCGGTCTGATCAACCCACCCCCAACCCCCTCCCGCTGGCACGAACCGGAATGTATTTTAGATTCCTACGCGGGAGGGGGTTACTTCTTTCTTTCGGGATTTGGCGGCGAAGCCGCCAAATCCCTCACCTCCGGGGGGGAGGAATAAAAAAGGTCGCGGATGAAAGTGGATTGAAGTAGGGAGGGCATCCACCGATGCCCTCCGGTTACCCCGGCGGTGGGCACATCCGATAATCCGGGTGCAGGCTAGTGAGTGCCCACCCTACGAGAAAAGACATTCCCGCCGATGTCCTCCGCGATCGCGCCTCTTCTTCGGTAGGGAGGGCATCCACCGATGCCCTCCGGTTACCTTGGCGGTGGGCACTTGTGAGTGCCCACCCTACAGGAAAGGACATTCCCGCCGATGCCCTCCTGGCTGTTTGGTGGTGGGCACAAGTGAGTGCCCACCCTACAAGATATGACCATCCAAGAAAAGAACAAAGAGTTGTTATTCCCACGCTTGGAGGGATTGGAGCGGGCTGCGGCACCCACACCCATACCCGATCCCAGCGGGTGCACGACATTGCCCCTTGGTCCCGAAACTGAATTTCGGACTAGCCTGCCCGAGTTTTCGGCAGATGATTCGCGGCAACGCGTTTCCGTTTGATTCCGGCTAAAGCTGATGAAGTGTCAATTTCGCAAGAAATATACCGATCCTGTAAAGTCACGCGTTCTATTTTTGAAAGTCGCGCAGGATTCGGAAAATTTTTCATTCTTCTTAGGTATTGTTATCATGTGAAGACAGGATACTTCCGAATAGGAAGCCTATCCTGAGCACTCAAAAGACGCAGCATCGATGAAGAAAGTCAGGGAGGTTGGAGGCAGGTATGCCGGTCAAGGGTCGCATTATCGTCAGCGAAAAGTTTTGTAAAGGCTGTGAGTTGTGTGTAAACGCCTGCCCGCAGAAGTCGCTCCATCTGGCGCTGGACCGCATCACCCCGCGCGGTTATCACCCTGCCGAAGTGCTGCAGGAACGCTGCACCGGCTGCGGATCCTGCGCGGTTGTTTGCCCCGAAGCTGCCATCACCGTATACCGCCAGGTGGTCCAGCGGGCGGAATCTGAACTGTTGATCGCTGCCTGATATGGCGCGGGAGTTATTGGAAGGCAACCAGGCGATCGCAGAAGCGGCGATCCGGCATGGCGTGCAGGCATATTTCGGTTACCCGATCACGCCCCAGACTGAAATCCTCGAGTGGATGGCGCGGCGCATGCCCGAACTGGGACGCGCCTTTGTGCAAGCGGAAAGCGAACTGGCCGCCATCAACATGTGCTATGGCGCTGCCTGCACCGGTGCGCGGGTGATGACCAGTTCTTCGGGCCCGGGCGTGAGCCTGATGATGGAGGGCCTTTCCTACATCGCGGGCACCGAAATTCCCTTTGTGCTGGTGAACGTGATGCGCGGCGGGCCGGGATTGGGCAATATCGCCCCCTCCCAGGCGGATTATTCCCAGATCGTGCACGGCGGCGGACATGGCGACATATATCCCCTGGTGCTGGCCCCGGCCAGCATACAGGAAGCGGTCGATTTGCTGGGCACGGCGTTTGATCTGGCGGAAACCTACCGCTCGATCGTCATCCTGCTGCTGGATGGGGCGATCGCTCAAATGATGGAGCCAGTGGAGCTGCCGGCCATGCGCACGCTCAAAGACACCTACCCGGATTGGGCGGTGCGGGGCAGCGAAGGGCGCGAAAGGCGCCTGCTCACTTCAATCCAGCTCAACCCGCCGGATGAGGAAAAAGCCAACCTGCGCATGCTCGAGCGCTGGATGAAAGCCCAGGAGAAGGAAGTACGCTTCCGCGAATACTTCCTCGAGGATGCGCGGTGGGTGGTGGTCGGGTTTGGTTCCGCCGGGCGCATCGCGCTTTCAGCAGTGCGCGCCGCGCGCGCCGAGGGAATCCCGGTGGGCCTGCTGCGACCAGTCAGCCTGCGGCCTTTCCCCAGTCAGCGCCTCGCGCAGCTGGCTGGGCAGGCGGAGGCTTTTCTCACCGTCGAGATGAACACAGGCCAGATGCTGGAGGATGTGCAGGCGGCCGTAAAGGGGAGCAGACCGGTGGCGTTCTATGGGCGCACCGGGGGCATCGTGCCTTTCCCGGACGAAATCCTGACCGAGATCCGCGCAATGGCGAATGGAGCGATGAATTTTGAGCATGACGCGCGCCGCGCCTGGCTGGCGCGCGTTAAAACTGTCTTGCAGGGAGAGCGGTCATGGAAACCCCCGTACTGAACCAGGAACAACTGATCTACGACCGCCCGGAGGTCCTGCTTGACTGCACGACGCATTATTGCCCCGGCTGCACTCATGGCACGGCGCACCGTCTGATCGCCGAGGTGATTGATGAGCTGGGCATACGCGGTCAGACGGTGGGGGTGGCCTCGGTGGGCTGCTCGGTCTTCGCGTATAACTATTTTAATTTTGACTGGATGCAGGCCCCGCATGGCCGCGCGCCGGCCATGGCCACCGGGGTCAAGCGCGTCCTGCCTGACAGGCTGGTGATCACCTATCAGGGCGATGGCGACATGGTTTCGATTGGCATGGGTGAGGTGGTGCACGCTGCTGCGCGCGGCGAGAATATCACCGTTTTCTTTCTCAACAACACCAATTACGGCATGACTGGCGGACAGATGGCCCCTACTACGCTTCCCGGTCAGAAAACCACATCCTCGCCGGGGGGGCGCGACGTGGAGACGATGGGCTACCCTATCCGCGCCAGCGAGCTGCTCGCCACACTGGATGGAGCCGGTTATGTGGCGCGGCGCAGCCTGCACGACGCGCGAGCCATCCGCCAGGCGAAAAAAGCCATCCGCACCGCGTTGGAATGCCAGCTGCGCGGTCTGGGCTTTTCGATGGTTGAATTGCTTTCCATCTGTCCGACCAATTGGGGTATGACGCCTGTTCAATCCACAGCCTGGCTGGCAGAGCACATGCTGCCCTATTATCCGCTGGGCGATTACAAGGTTGCGCCTGAGCTTGCGCAGCTGAAAGTGTAGGCTTGCATGCAGCATGAGCTGATCATCTCCGGGTTTGGCGGTCAGGGAGTGCTCTTCGCGGGGCAGCTGCTGGCCTATGCCGCCATGGACGCCGGATATCATGTGACCTGGATACCCTCCTATGGCCCCGAGATGCGCGGCGGGACGGCCAACTGCACGGTGGTGATCGCGGGTGAGGAGATCGGCTCGCCCATCGTACACCGCCCCGGCGCTGTCATCGCGATGAACCTGCCCTCTCTGGATAAATATGAACCGCTGGTGCGTGAGGGCGGGGTGCTGGTGGTCAATTCCTCCATGGTCAACCGCCCTGCGCAGCGGGCTGACATCCGTGTGGTGGAGGTGCCGGCCAACGCTATCGCTGAGCGCATTGGGGACCGGCGCATGACCAATATGGTTCTTGCGGGCGCCCTGCTGGCGTGTTTGCCTGTCTTCCCGTTGGAGGCGGCGGAGCAGGCGCTGACCCGTCATCTGCCGGCCCGCCATCATAAGCTGCTGCCCCTCAACATCGAGTGTCTGCGCCAGGGCGCCAAAGCCGCCCGCGGCTGATGGCTGGTACGGTCCGGGGCCGCCCCGGTATAATGCGGCGTATCCCAAAATATTCCATTGACGGAGGAACTTATGCCGCTGGTACACTGTAACTTCTTTTCGCATGCCCTTGGCATGGCCAGCTCGATGGATGTGATCCTGCCTCTGCCGGAACAGGGGGCCATAGGAGCAAAATACCCGGTGATGTACCTGCTGCATGGGCATTCGGATGACCACACCATCTGGCAGCGCCGCACTTCGATTGAGAGGTATGTGGAGGGAACCAACCTGGCGGTGGTTATGCCCAACGTACACCGCAGTTTTTATACCGATATGGCCTGGGGACACAATTATTGGACATATGTATCCGAGGAGCTGCCGCGGGTTGTGCAATCGCTCTTTCATATCTCTTCGGCGCGCGAGGATACCTATGTGGCGGGGCTTTCGATGGGCGGTTACGGCGCGTTCAAACTGGCGCTGAGCCTGCCGCGCAAGTATTCCTACGCCTGCAGTCTCTCCGGCGCGGTGGATATGGCGGACGGGATCGATTTGAATGGCAAAGATGATGCCTGGCGCCATTTCATGCAGTCGATCTATGGCGACCTGTCAAAGTTCCGTAACAGTCCCAACGACACGATGCATCTGGCGCGCAAGCTGGCCAAATCCAAAGCCCCCCGGCCGAAGATGTACCAGTGGTGCGGGACGGAGGATTTCCTCTATGAGGACAATGTGCGCTTCATGAAGCAGGCCAGGGAACTGGGGCTGGATTTGATTTATGCCGAGTCCCCCGGGGACCATTCCTGGCCGTATTGGGATCGCGAGATCCAAACCTTCCTGGGGATGCTGCCGATTAAGAAGCTGGCGTAGGGGCGGGTTTTCACGTATTTCCCCGGTTCCGCGGGGCTCGGAACCAGATAGCGAGGTTGGGGCGTTACAACCCTTTGCGCTGCGCGTCATTTTGGACATGAGGCTGGCGGACAGGGCGATGGGAACTGTGGGGAACCTCCCTGGCGCGGCTATCCGCCCCGCGGAAGAGAAGACAAAACCCCGTCCATCCAGGACCCATCTTCCGCCCAGCCTTCCGTGGGCTGGCGCGCCGCAATGACCTTCAGCCCATGCCGGGCGAGCTCCGCGCCGCAGCCGCGCAGCATCTCTTCCACCGCCGCCTGGGTGATGCGCAGCGCCTCGGGGTGTGGATTTGCCTGTCCGTCTTCCAGACAGACGACCGCCAGCCCCCGCCATGATCGCAGCGCCAGCATGCGCGCGTACAGCTGAAGCATCAGAAAGGTGGTGCTGACGTTGGATTCAAAGGTGCGCTGAAAGTCCCATTCGTCCAACTGGAGAAAAGGCTTGCCGGGCCGCGCAGAAGGGTTCAAAACGATCAGTTCAGGGAAGCCGAACGCCGCCCCGGCTTCCTCCAGCAAGGCGTTCGCGGCGATGCCGCGCGAGGGATCCGTAACCATCCCGCGGGCTTCCGCGCCGGCTGCGGCGCATGCCCGCAGCGTGCGCTCCAGCGGCAGAGGAGAGAGGCTGCTCAGGTACAATTTCCAGCCGCGGCTAGCCAGCCAGCCGGCCGCGCCTGCGGCGGGCTGCCGGTCGGCGTGGAGCAGCAGCGCTGAGGACATCGCCCTCAGCCCAGCGCGCTGCCGCTGCGCAGCTCAAGATCGTGTCCGCTGTGATGCAATTCCAGCACGATCAGCTCATTCTGTCCCTCGCGCAGCAGCGGCGCGGGGATGTAGAGCGATCTTTGCGGTCCGCGTTTCCAATAGCGGCCCAGGTTGAAGCCATTCAGCCACACGAACCCCTTCTCCCAGCCGGGCAGGTGAAGGTGCGTATCGGCCGGCTGATCAACTTCGAAGGTGCCGCGGAAGAAGATCGGGTAGCGTTCGGGTTGCTGGTCACTGAAGCGAAGCCCGCTCAGATCATCAAGCGGCAGGGGATAGTTGGTCCAGCCATAAAGAAACTGGTGACCGAGCAGCACCCCGCCGGTGATCCCTTTGCGGTCGGCGAGCTCAGGTCCGTAATTGACGCGCCCCATATTTTCGACCAGAAACTCCAGCGAGGATCCTTCCGGGGGAATGGTCACGTGGATGGTGTTGTTGGGGTATTCGCGTTCCAACACGCCCAGGAAAGTGTTGTCCTGGAACACCAGCGCGCGGTCATGCAACCCGATTGGCGTGAGACGCGCGTTGGCTCGCGGACCGCTGACCTGGGTGACATAGTGGATCAGCCCATAACTTTGTCCGAGCGTCTCCATTGTCTCCGGATTGACCGAATGGTCTTCATGGGAGAGGACATACAGATGTTCCCAAAGGCCGGCGTATTGCTCGCATCTGACCTTGCCAAAGGCTGCCGCGGGGGTCACCGGGGGCAGCGGCTGGGCTTCGGTGCCGCATACGCGGGAGATCACATCACGGAGGGCGGCGAACTTGTCGGTGGGATTGCCGGCTTCGTCCAATGGAGCATCATCGTCATAGCTGGTAACGGTGGCCTGATAACGCGGGCCGGGGGTGGAGTTGGCGCCGTTCATGAAGCCAAAATTGGTTCCGCCATGGAACATATACAGGCTGAAGGAACCGCCGGCTTCCAGAATCTCCTCCAATGCCTGGGCGGCATCGCGTGGGTTGCGCGTGTGGTGGTGTTCGCCCCAGTGATCAAACCAGCCATTCCAGAACTCAGCGCACATATAGGGCAGGTCGGGCTGGTACTCCTTCAGTTTGGCGAAAGCCTCGCCGGCGCGGGAGCCGAAATTCACCGTTTTGAAAACCGGCGCCAGCGTGCCGTACTGCAGCATCTCATCGGTCGGGCCATCTGAGGTAAACAGCGGCACACGGATACCGCGGCCCTGCAGGCCATCCTGGATGTATTTGAGATAGCGCTGGTCGTTGCCATAACTGCCATATTCATTTTCCACCTGCATGAGGATCACCGGTCCGCCCTGGGTGCACTGCAGCGGGGTCAGGCGCGGCATCAAGGCGTTGAAATAGCGGTCGACCGCTTCCAGGTAAGGCAGGTGGTGGCAGCGCAGACGCATGCCGGGATCGGCGAGCAGCCAGGCAGGCAAACCGCCCATGTCCCATTCGGAACAGATGTAGGGGCCTGGGCGCAGGATTACTTTCAGCCCCAGCTCCTCAGCCAGGCGCACATAGGCGACGATATCCAGCCAGCCTTCGAAGTTGAATTCGCCTGGTTTTGGTTCGTGAAGATTCCAGGCGATATAGGTCTCCAGCGTGTTGAGGCCCATGGCGACCATTTTTTGCATCCGGTCGCGCCAGTAGTCGGGATGCACGCGGAAATAGTGCATCGCGCCGGCCAGGATGCGAAAAGGCTGCTCATCCAGCAGAAACCCCTGAGGGGTGATGCGGAATTCGGACATCAGTCTCTCTCCCGGTGGGATATGGTTGCCGTTATTCTACCTGAGACAGACAGGGTGGAATAGGATCGGTGCGGTCGTCGTTGGCCATGGTCCTGCCAAAGTAGGCGGAGGGATCGAGGGTGTTCCTGAGCTGGGATTCGTTGAGAAAACTGCCGTCGCGGCCGGACAGGACGATCGAAAAATGAAGGTGCACCCCCGTGGGATTCCCCGGTGAGCCGGAATAGTCGCCCATGTAGCCCAGCAGCTGTCCCTCTTTCACCACAGCCTCACTGGTGCCCGGCGGGAATTCGGCGGATATGAAGGAGTTCCCGTCTATATCGGCCATGTGGGTGTAGTAGAGCCAGATTTGCCGGCCGGGCTGAAGGGGGTCGGAAGGGATGCGCAGGATAACGGATGACTTCCAATCAGCCAGCCTGGTCAGAAAGCCGTCATGGACTGCATAAACCGGCGTTTCGCCCGGTTCGCGGCCGCCGAAGATATCCAGACCGGTATGCCGCCGGGGCGGGGAGAAGGAGTCCCCCCAGAAGAAGCCCGCATAGCCATCCGCGGGCCAGGTGAAGGGCGCCCCCTCGCAGCGTGCGCCCGCGGGAATTCGCCAGCTTTCGCGCAGCGTGGCATCCGCGAAGAACTTGTCCAGCCGGGCCATCCTGGGCAGGGTGAGACGGAACGGTCGCGAGATCAGCCAGACCAACG
>MTKY01052550.1_pt1 | contig 12852 bp, 10 predicted proteins | sample 1042731 | NCBI WGS metagenome assembly MTKY01 (sample SAMN06212206, study PRJNA360538) | anaerobic digester metagenome | biome: Wastewater treatment plant; material: sludge; isolation source: anaerobic digester fed with sludge from wastewater treatment plant | place: Denmark: WWTP Soeholt ... | reverse complement strand
CCCCCAGCCCCTTCCCCCACGCTGCGCGGAGGGAAGGGGAGCCACTCCGCCACGCTTCCCCCTTCCCCCCTTGTGGGGGAAGGGCCGGGGATGGGGGGAATAGACACACAGACCTCGATAGCAGCACAGCCGCCGGGCAAGGGGCGGACTGCCCGCGCGGGTAACTGGCTGCCGCTGGCACTGCTGGCCCTGGCCGTGCTAGTGATGGCCGTCCGTGACGTGGATGCCCGCCGCACTGACGCCCCGCCGGTCGCCTTACAGGCGGCGCAAGAGTGACACCAGCAGGCCCAGCAGGCCCAGAGCGCCCAGCGCCAGAATGGGCACGATGGGAGCCAGGCCGGTGTCGGTGGTGGACGTGGGGTTGGTGCGCGGGACGATGACCGGCGTGACCGTGTACGGGGGGAAGGTGAACGTCGGCAACGGCTGGCCCGGCGCAATCGCTGGCCCCGCGCCCGGCTCCGGCGTGAAGATGCCCGTAGGCGTGATCTGCGCCTGGGCGGTCAGTGTGGCCGCCGCGCCCGGCGTGGCGGTGACGGCTTCGGCGGTCTGCTGCGCGGCCAGGAATTCCGGGTCAATGGTGGGCACGCTCTCCAGATCGATCTCCTGAATCTGCTCCGTGTCGCCGCTGACCCTCACCACGCTCTCGTGAACCCAGGCCGTGCCGCTCGGCGAATCGGGGAACTCGATCCAGTACCACTGGAAGCGCTTGCCCAGGATGGCGTAGGTAGTGCCGGGGTAAATCTGTCCGACGCGGTTCTCGCTGATGTCCGGGCCGGCGCGCACGTTGGTACCGTCCTCCAGCGCCTCGGCGACGGGCCGCCCCGCCGAAGTGGGCGTGCGCGTGGGGCTGGCGGTGGGCGGGCCGGGAGTCCCTGTGGCGGTGGGGAACTGAAGCTGCACGGGCGTCGGCGAAAGCTGGGCGGGCACCTCTTCGCGGGCCGGGCCGGAGTCCGCTCCGGCCCCAGCGAGTGACACGCCGCCGATCAGGATCAGCACGATCACGGCGACTGCCAGCGAAACGCGCTTGTCCGCAGCTTTCATGGGCGTGCACTCCTTCCTTTCCCGTACAGCGTTCATCATCGTTCGAGCGGCGCTTAGCATACCGGAAACGGGCAGGCCGGGCAACGTGGGGCGGGGAGAGCGTAGGGCAAGCGCATCGAACGCGCGCGGCACGTTAGCACCGGTGGCGATCGGGGTGATCACGTAGGGGAGGGTTTCGAAACCTTCCCCTACACACGGGGCAAGGTCAGAGCAGCGCCCCTGCGTCCCGACCGGCGGCCCTCCGATCACTGAAAACTGAGAACCGACCACCAACCGCCAACCCCCGTTCTGTGCTAAAATGCCCCCATGAGCCGCCGCCCGCCGATACTCCTGCTCGCTATTCTGCTCGCCGTGCTGTGTCCGCACGGCGTTGTGTATCCTCCGGCTGCCGCCCAGGACGGCCCGCCGACTCCCCCGCCCCCTACCCCACCGGAGGGACTCACCGTGGTCGGCTTGCCCTTCGCGGACACGTTCGACACCGCCGAGGATTGGCTGCCTTCCGGCACCTGGACGTTCGATAGCGAGACGGCGTTTGACGGCGGCGGCTGGCTGGCCGACGGCGGGCCGCGTTACACCGACAGCACCCTGGAATACGCCAATGCCCTCGACCTCACCGGGGCGCTGAACGCCCAGTTGTTCTTCCGCCAGCAGGGGACGCTGCCCCCCAGCGATTTCGTCGCCATTGACCTGAGCCTGGACGGGGGCGCAACCTGGTTCATGATTGACCAGCAGATCGGCCTGGCCGCCGACTGGGAGACGCGCGCCGTAGACCTGACCTACTACCGGAGCCAGATCATCCGCCTGCGCTTCCGGGTGAGCACGGGCACGGCACCGGAGGCGGAACCCCCCGCGAGCGCCAGCTACCGCCTGGATAACCTCACCGTGCAATACGTGTTCGTCCCGCCGCAGGTAGTCTTCACCCCCGCTGACCTGGCCCCGCGCACGCTGATGGGCCTGCATCTGCTCGACGGGGCGAAGCAGGAGCCGATCCTTGACCTGGCGCGGCGGCTGCGGGCGATTGGCTGGCCGCTGGGCACGCTCAAGGGCACGACGGGGACAGAGGCAACCCTCGCCGCCGTCAAAGCGGCCTCGCCGGAAACGGTCACTGTCTACCGCTCGCTGCTGGTGGGCGGCAGCCTGGCGGACTGCCCCAACGCGAGCCGCGACCCGGTCGCCGAGGCGCACAGTTGGCTGGCGGGCCTGGCCCCCTACTGGGCGTGGGTCAACGCCGACTACTATGAGATCATGAACGAATGCCTGCCTCCGGCGGAATGGCTGGTGCCCTTCGCCCTCGAAGCGATGAAGATCGCCGGGCAGCAGGGCCAATGCCTGCTGCTGTTCTCGTTCAGCGCCGGGCAGCCCACGCCGGATTTCTTCGCTCAACTGCTGCCCGTGTTCGACTATGCGCTGCACAATCCGTGCGCCTCCGGGCGGCTGCATGGTATCGCGCTGCACGCTTACAGCCTCAACACGTCTACCCTCGTCTCGGAGTCCGGGCTGTACCTGGGCTTCCGGCACCGGCTGCTGTTCGGGTCGGTGCTGCAATACCTCCCCGAAGCCCTGCTCGTGCCGGTTTACCTGACCGAGGCGGGGCCGGGCGACGGGCGCGCTCCCTTCACCTGCGAGCAGATCACCCGCGACGTGATCCAGTACACGCGCCAGCTTGAGTACGACCCCTATGTGCGGGGGTTCCACCTGTGGAATGTCGGCCCCGGTGAATGGCTGGACGCCAGCGATTGTGTGCCGATGATCCGCGATGCACTGCTGGCGTACTACGCGGGGCGTGGGTCGAGCGGGAGTCCGTAGGGGAGGGTTTGCAAACCCTCCCCTACAACAAGCGCAGCAGAGCAGCGCCCCTACGGGCAGGCGCTCGAACGGCAGACTACCGAAGTTTGCGGAAACTTCGGTAATCTGTACAGCCCCCTCCCCTACGTCCCCGCCGTGAAGCGCACGGTGATCGGCATACGGGCCAGCGCCGATACCGTCTGGTCAATGGACTGGTTGAGGCGCTGGGCGAGCAGATCGCGCGCGAAGACGTTGCGCGCGCGAACGGTCAGAACCCCGTCGGCATACGACACCGCCTGCGCGCCTTCAACCCAGCCGGTGTAGGTCGTGCGGTTAAGCTGCGCGTGCAGTTGATCCATCGTCGCGCGCCAGATGTCGCGCATGGACAGCGTGCCATCGCCGGGGCACACGTCCAGCCCATCATCCGGCGCGGGGGATGGCGGCGCGGCGGGCGGCTCCGGTTCTGTGTCGTCGTCGGGGAGCGGCGAGGAGAACGCTTCTCCCAGAATCAGGTCCATATCGAAGGGCAGCAGATCGCGGTTGCGCTGGGCGATCTGCCGCCACAGGTAGCGTCCCTGCCCCATCCAGTGGCGCAGCGGAAGCTGGGCCAACATCTGCCAGCGATCCCAGTACTCGACCGGCGGAATATCCGGCAACGCCTGCCAGCGCTGCACTAACCAGCTCAGATAGCGCGGCGGCTGCTCAATGGTCTTGTCACCGCACACAGCCAGAATCAGGGCAACCAGGTTGCGCTGCGACAGGCGGCCCGACATCGCCATCATCCAGGCGGGGGTGTGCGGCTGGACGGGCGTCGGCCAGGAATCGCGCAGCCATACCTGAACCGGAGCCGCATTGCAGAAGGGGGTTTCGGGGTGCGTGCGCAACGTCTCGATCAGCATTTCTCGAAGACGTTTCACCGGAGCATCTATTTCTGGAGAATCCTCAGCAGCAGCAGCAACCGCCGCGTCTTCCCCAGCCGGTGCCGCCGGGTTGGTGGGGGCGGGATGCTTGCTGCTGGTGGAAGATGCTGGCTTTTTCTTAGGGGATGCTTTAGTACTGTGCTTTGAATCCCTGTGCACGGATGTGGCAGACCCCTGTGCACCAATGTGGCGCACCCCCTGCTTGCCGGTGTGCACAAATGCGGCAGACCCCCCTGATTCCGGTGTGTCCGGTTGTGGCGGACTCTGTGCGCTCCGGTGTGCACGGGTGTGGCGCACCCCCTTCTTGCTGGTGTGCGCAGGTGTGGCAGACACCCCCGGACTGGGCCGGCTGACGCCGTCGTTGAGCGCGTGCTCTTCCAGGACAATGCCCTGGGCCGGCCACGTGCGCAGCAGCGTATCGTAGAGCGCGCGGTCTTCCGGCGCGACCGGAATATCCAGCGCCACGCGGAATTGGCGCGCCACCCGCTGCGGATGGGACGGATCGCGGCCCTTCTGTGTCTCAAGCTGGGCGAAGAAGTCGGCCAGCGCCCATCCCTCGCCGGAGGAGGCGGCGTTCTCGACGTTGCGCCGCCACCATTCGCGCGGGCGTCCGATGGCGGTCAGGATCACGTCGAGCGCGGACAGCCAGCAGGTGTCGCGGCGCTGGTCTTCGGCGGGGTTGTCGTAGACGGTGCTGCGCAGCCACAGGTAGGCCCAGGCCAGGTCATGCCCCAGCCGTGCCCACCAGCGCGCCCGGAAATACTGCGGGACGATCACTTTGCTGGTGCGCCCGTCCTCGCGCACCAGGGTCAGGTGGCGGTGCAGCGCCTCGGCAACCTCCGCCCATTCCTGCTGGGTCTCCCGGTCGGGCGCGCGCCAGCCTTGGAAGGCCCGCTGCAAAACCTGGCGGGCAGTGATCGCCTGCCCGTTGGGGAAGCGGGGCGCGGGGTCGCGGGGGGAGGCGGCCCAAAGCTGGCGCGGCTCCATGCTGAGCGCCTGGCGGGCGGCGGCGATGGGCGACGGGTCGAGGGCGGGCAACAGGTCGCACAGGTGCTCCGCGTCTGCCGGAACCAGGGGATCATCCATGCGCACGGCGTAGCGGTTCGTCTCCTGGATGATCGTCCCCTTCTCTGACTGGCGGCGCTGCCCGGTCTGCACGCGGACAAAGGCGGAGACCCAGGGTGCGTCCAGGCAGGTGTAGAGGTGACGGCGCGACATGGCCGCCTGGCGGGCGAGCGCCTCACCGCTGATGGTGATGGTGTCGTCCTGGCTGCGGTAGTCAAGCTGGCGCAGGGTGTTGATCAGGGTGGCGGCGTCTGTGCCCAGCAGGGGGAGCCAGCGTTCGAGGAAATAGCGGGGGACGCCCATCACGACATCGTCGCGCAGCACGGCGCTATAGGGCGTGGAATAGGCTTTGGACAGCTCCAGCACGCTGTCCCCGGTTGGCGGCGTAGCCTCAGACATCCGACGGCCCCCTTGAGGTAGTGCCGGGGACACCTGTCGCGCGCGGCTGACGGGGTGTCCCTTACGGCGAAGGCGCAGTCAATCCGAGCGAGAGCGTAAAGAGAGTCCCCGGCCAACACCGAAGGCTGACGAAGGGTCTCATTCCCGGCTGAGTGCGTCGCGCCGCCATCCAGAGGGTGCATCCTGCTGCCAGGTGGGAGTGCACCCCCCTGTGATGTTGCAATGGTATCATTGATGCTCATCCGAGTCAACAAAATCGGTGCTAATGATGGTGTTTTTGCATATTTCATGACTCTCTAGAGTCGCATTGGGGGACATTTTGATTCCTGCGCCGGTTAGCGTGTGATGAATTTCGGCACATTGCAGAAGTGTGGTATAGTTTTTGTCAACTGGCAGTAGAGTAGTTACCGATATTTCCAGTGTAGCACAAGTGTTCTAATCTTTCAAGAGAGCAGAAAGGGGATGGCGCTTCCTCCCTCAGAGGCCGGTAGGGTTACCTCACCCCTAAATCCCCTCTCCACACGCGGAGAGGGGGCTTAACCGCAAACCGCCCCCCCCTCTCCACCACGTGGAGAGGGGGCCGGGGGGTGAGGCTTTTCAAACGGCTTCCCAGGCACAGGGACTCCGCGCCGCTTGCCTATGACCTCGAAACTCGCGCCCAAACTTGCCACGCCCTCGTACCGGCCAGATCCGACGGTGACGCAGCGCCGCCTGGAAGATTTGCAGCGCATGTTCGGCATGTATACGTTTCCCTTCTCTCTGTCGCCGAACCCGGATTATCTGTACGTGGCCGGGGTCACGGCGCGCACGCTGGCCAAGACCACCTTCGCCATTGACCAGCGCCAGGGGTTGAGCGTGATCATCGGCGACTACGGGACGGGCAAGACCATGCTGGCCCGCTATATCTACAACTCGTACACCGCCGGTGATGTCCGCGAGCCGTCGGTCGTGGCCTACATCCCCGACCCTCCGCACCCCGGCACGCGCGAGCTACAACGGCGCATCATCCAGGAGCTAGGCGGCAAGACGGGCAAGCGCACCAACGACGGGCTGATGGACGATCTGCGCAGCATGGTCATGGACATCCTGGGCACCGGGCGCAACTGCATCGTGATGATTGACGAGGCGCAGACATTGGTGCGCCGCCAGCTTGACATCATCCGCGAGCTGTTCAATTTCAACGCGGGCGGGCTGGTGCCGCTGCAAGTGGTGCTCATCGGCAAGGAAGAGCTGCGCCTCAACCTGCACAACGCGCCCGATCTGAACGACCGCGTGGCCGCGCGCTCGACGCTGGAGCCGTTCACCCCGGCGGAGACCGCCGAGCTGATCAACTTCCGCCTGAACCGGGCGGGCTGCAAGACGCCGCTCTTTATGCCCGACGCGATGGACCTGTTGTATGATTTGTCAAAGGGGTATCCTCGTAAGGCGGTCAAGCTGGCTGGCGCGGCCCTGTGGTACATCGTCGAATTTGGGATGGAGCGCATTTCGGCGGCAGCATTGGACGCGGCCCGGCTGCGCGACGAGATCGAATGATCGGGGGCGCAGTGCGCTGGCCCAGGCGAAAGTGGAGCGTGGATGTTGGCTGAGCACGATGGCAGTTTTCGCCGCCTGATGGAATTAGTCAGGGAGCGGCAGGCCGGGCCGCCGTCTGGCCGCCCCGGACGCCCGCCCAAGAACCGCGTCCCCGTCACTGGGCGCATCGCCCGCCACATTCACCAGCGCATGACGGTGCTGGCCCGCCAGCGCACCCGCCGCGCCGATCACGCCATCAGCGCGTCCGACCTGTACAACGAGGCCGCGCTGCAACTGGTGGGCGATCTGCACGATCTGCTGGGCGACGATCTGCGGCTGCCCGCCGGGGCGGTGTCGCTGAGCGGCATTTTGGGGCTGCGCGAGCTGGTGGATCGTCCGGTCGTTACCCCCCTGCGCGACCTAAACCTCCAGGCGAGCGATCAACAGCGCACGACGCTGTACGTTGACCAGCCATTGTGGGATGCGCTGATCGAGATGAGCCTGCGCTTTGGGCTGGGGATGCGCAAGACGATCCACATTCACCGCCTGCTGGAATTGGGGGCAGCCTGGTATCTGGCGGGGGTGGAGGATGACAGGCCCTAAATGTGCCCTATTCTGATGACATAACATCAAAAATTTATGACGCAGGTTGTTACTAATAGTCGCTAAGGACGAGGGGGTTCGTGTGACGGCGCTGGGTGCGTTCGCATTGGGGCGAGAGGTGATGTTCTACCCCGCGAGACTTCCGAGGTCTGCCAGACTTCGGAAGTCTGAATGTGCAGCGCCCAACGGCTGACGGCTTTCTCAGGGAGACTGGCTCATGCGCAGTATTTGTCTGACGAACAACAAGGGCGGAGTCGGTAAGACCACTACGGCGGTCAGCCTGGCGCATGGGCTGGTAATGCTGTTGCGGCACAACGACCTGCCCTGCCGCGTCCTGCTCATTGACACCGACTCCCAGGCGCACGCCACCCTGCTGACTACCGGTCGCCGCGACTGGAGCCGCGCCGAAAGCCTGGGCGAGGTGCTGGTCGCCAGGCCGGAACGGGCGGGCGCAGTCTTGCAGCAGTTGATCGTCCCCTCGACGTGGGACGAAGATTTGCACGTGGTGCCGGGGTCGCCCACGCTGGACGGGGTCAATACGCGCCTGGCCGAGGATCACGGCTTCGCCGTGCGGCTGCGCCATGCCCTGCGCAGCGTGGCCGACCGCTACGATTGGGTGGTGATTGACACCATGCCGTCGTTCTCGCGCCTGACGACGCTGGCCATGGTCGCCGCGACGGACATTGTCATCCCCGTCGAGCTGCGCTTTCTGGAGACGATCGGCCTGCAAGCCATCGTCGAGAAGATCAAAGAGGTGCAGCAGACCTGGGAGATTCCCGTCCGGCTGACCGGCATCCTGCCGGTCAAGTACGACCAGCGCATCACCCTGGAGCGCGAAAACCTGGCCCTCTACGGCGATCACGCTTTCTACGGCCCGCGCCTGTTCGCTACGCCAATTCCCACCAACGTTGCCATTTCCTACGCGCACGATGCGTGCGAGTCGATCTTCATGTACGATGACCAGTCGAGCGCGGCCCGTGCCTACATGATATTCGTGCGCGAGCTGGTCGAGCGGGTGATGAACCCCGCAGGAGCCTGACACCCATGACTAAACGCCGCTCACGAGGCACGCGCGCCCTGCTCGAAGAGCTGGGCAGCCTGGACGGCATCGCCGAAGCCGCCCCCGACATCGCCGGAAAGGGGATGCGCGTCGTCACCATCGTGCTGGAGCGCATTCGCCCCGACCCCGCCCAGCCCCGCCGCGTGCTGCCGGAGGCGATCCGGGGCGAGTTCAGCGCCGGGAACATCAACGCGCGCCAGGCCCTCGAACGCTGGGAGGCGCTGGTCGCTGAGGAGGCGGCGCGGCGGGGTCGCCCGCGCCCGGACTGGGCGGCGCTGCTCGACCGCGACCCCGACGACCGAACCGAAGAGACCTTCGACGCCGATCCGCCGGGCACGCCCGGCCCCGAAGAAGACCTGCTGCGCGCGATTGTCGCCACCGCTGCGACGATCCGGCACGGCGGGCAGGTCAGCCCGATCACGGTCGTGGAGATGGACGGGGGCAGCTACTACCGCATCGAGACCGGCGAGCGCCGTTACTGGGCGCACCACTGGCTGAATATGTGGGTTGCCAACGGCTTCGACCAGATTCAGTGTATCGTCGTCCCCCAGGCGAGTCCCTGGCGGCAGGCGGCGGAGAACACCAGCCGCGAAGGGCTGTCGGCGATGGCCCTGGCCCGCCAGTTGGCGACGCTGCTGCTCGACCTGTACGACATTCACCCCGATTACACGCGCGCCATCCCCAATGACTGGTACCGCCAGGCGCTTGAGTACCGCGTGCCGCGCGGCGAGGGCGAGGCCCTGCGCGCCGCGCTAGGCAGCGTGCAGCGCTCGCAGTTCAGCCGCATTCAGGCATTGCTGCGCTTGCCGGACTCCGTATGGGAATTGGCCGACCGCCACCGCCTGGAGGAGAAGCGACTGCGCTACGTGCTCAAGGTAGAAGACGAGGCGCTGCAAGTGCAGTTGGTGCGCTTCCTCGTCGCCCGCGACCTGTCCGCTGAGCGCGTCAGGCAGTTGGCCGAGTCGCCGAACCTGGCTGCGCTGCTGAGCGATGGCCCGTCGCGGGCGGGCGCTGAAGACTTCGCCGAGACGGTATCCGAGCGCGTGGCGAATCGCTGGCCGACGCTGGCGCGGCAGTTCTCGCAGGCGGATCTCTCCCTGGTGGCCGACCAGTGGCTCAAGCGCCAGAAGCCGGAGGACGTGCGCCGTCAGGTGGCGGCGCTGCGCCGGCTGTTGGAGATCGTCGAGCGGCAGGTGCCGGGGGAAGAGAAGTGATTGGTTATTGGTGGGTGCTGATCGGTGCTATGTTGCCCCAGGGCAACATAAGGTGAGCGGTTGTCAGTGATCAGTAAAAGAACGGGACTGCTGTACGCGTTGGGGGCGTATGGCCATGCGCCCTATGTGTGCCAACTTAAGCCTGGCTGTGCACGCCTCTCCCCCTAAATCCCCCTCTCCAGCCGAGCTAGAGAGGGGGACTTTGACCGCCGGATGGGACGGTTTCCCCCTCCCTGGCTTGGCCGGGGAGGGGGCCAGGGGGAGGGGCGTTCCGCCCGTACCGCGCACCCAGAAGCCTTAAGTTGGTGCTCATGGGGGCGTATGGCCATGCGCCCCTACGAGATCGGTGCTTGTGTCTGCGATAGACTTCCGAAGTTTCCGAAACTTCGGAAGTCTTCTTGATCGGCCCGCTGACGACTGTTCGCACGCTGCGCTATGTTGCCCCGGGGCAACATAAGGTGATCGGTTGTCAGTGATCAGTAAAAGAACGGGACTGCTGTACGCGTTGGGGGCGTATGGCCGTGCGCCCCTACGACGGCCCACTGACAACTGATCACCGATCACTGCTGCACCACCAACCACCAATCACCAACCACCACCAACCACCAACAACCCCCTGCCAGGGTAGGGGGCTGAAGCTCGCCAACCGCGCGCGACTTCACCCCTGCCCTACCCCACCGATCGGATGCGGGTAGGTGCTGGCCGAATCCTCAAAAGCGCACGGGAACGGGGCGTTCGTTTATCCTGATAAAACGCACGATCTCCGGGGGGTGGGGGAGGGCGCGCGCGGGCACCGTCGAGAAGGGGGCGGGCGCGGACTGGCGGCGCTTGGCCCACATGCGGCAGGCATCGCTGCGCCATTGGCGGCGAGGCCCGGCGGGGATGTGCGCGGGCACCATGCACCCTGCCCTGCCGCACGCGCAGGGGTACGGGGCGACTGCCTGGGCTGCCTGCCGGGTAATTGTCAGGCGGCGCCCGGTGGCGTGGTAGCGCACCACCATGCCCGCTGCCAGCGCGACATCTTCCGCGCTCACACCCATCCAGGCCAGCCAGTCGGCGAGACGGTCGCAGGTTTGCATGGAGGGGTGAAAGCCGGAATAGCCGTGCAGCGCGCGCCGGAAGACGGCCACGCTGATCCCGATGGCGCGCGCCGTGCGCTCCTGATCCTCTGTGCTGGAGGCCCGACAGCCCTGCACTTCCATGCCGAAGCGCACCAGCATCGCCAGGTTTGGCTCTGTCCCGGCCAGCAATAACGTATTCCACAGCGGCATTTGCAGCCAGCAGGCGATGCGGTAGTAGGCCGCCAGGGGGATGGCCGGCAGCTTCTGCCCGGCGATCAGGTGGCACAGCGTCAGCGGCGGCAGCCCGATCTCGCGCACCAGGTCGGCGGCGGACTGCCCGCGCACGCTCATGCAGTGGACGAAGCGCCGCCGGACAAGGCCGGAGAGCGTCACCTGGCGCATGGGTGGGGCCGCTCGCTCAAGGGTTGCCGCTGGGGGCGTCACCTGATGCCTCCTTTTCCTGCGGCGGTTTCGCTGCGTCCTGAGCGACCGGGGCCTGTTGCTCGGTCTCAGGGACGGGGGGCTTTTCGGGCGGGGGAGCCTGTCGCTTGGCGATAGCTTTTTGCAGCGCGGCGCGGAACGCTTCAGGGGCGGGCAGCGGCTTGTACAGCAGGTCGTCGGCCTGTGCCTTTTCGATGGCTTTCTGCTCGTTAGCCGGGGAGAGGTGAAAGGCCGTGACGAGCACAATGGCGATGTTCTTCAGCACGGGGCTTTGGCGCAGCCTCGCCCCGATCTCCGGCCCTTCGACTCCAGGCAGCCGGATGTCGAGGATGGCCAGCTCCGGGATATTGGTCTCGGCGCTGCCCGCGTCTACGTCGTCAATCCACTTGACGGCATCGGTGCCGTTGGTGAAGGCCACCCCGTCAATGCTCCAGATGCCGAACAAGGCCAGCAGCGTATCGTACAGATCGGGTTCGTCCTCAACGACCATCCAGGTTGACATGTGTCGTATCCCTCACGCCCAGAGCCAGACGGTGATCGGAAGAGAGGAGTCGTTACTATTCTAGTCCATCGGGAATCCAGCGCAAGGCGAGCCGGGGGCGTGCAAAACCTGACCTTACCCTGCGGGTCCACGAACGAGTCGTTAGGTAGTTGTCGGAAGGCCCCCATCCCCCGGCCCCTTCTCCCAGCCAAGCTAGGGGAAGGGGAGAACCGCTCGCCAGATCGTCCCCCCTCTAGCTTCGCTGGAGGGGGGATTAAAGGAGGAGGCTGTAGGGGCGTATGGCAATACGCCCCTACGATGCCGATCTTGGTTTTTGTAGGGGCGGGTTTGCAAACCCGCCCCTACATGGCCCCGCCGGTTGACAGCCCGCCCCAGAGCGACTACGATCCGCGCAAAGGGTGAAGAGTGTCGGTTTGTTGCGCAGTGCTCCTGCCTATCCCTGCTGCCTTGTGATTTCTTGGAGGCAATACGATGCTTGTCAAAGACCGCATGACCCCTAACCCGATCACCATCCTGCCCGACGCCACGCACCGCCAGGCCGCCGAACTGATGCGCGAGCATCACATTCACCACCTGCCCGTGCTGGACAAGGGCGGTAACCTGGTGGGCATCGTCGTTGAGCAAGACCTGCTGGCTGCCCAGCCGTCACCGGCCACTACGCTGAGCATCTATGAGATTCATGGGCTGCTGTCCAAGCTCCAGATCAGGCAGATCATGAAGCACCCCGTCCACACGACGACGCCGGACTGCCCCATCGAGGAGGCTGCCCGCGTCATGCTCAGCGAGGATGTGGGCTGCCTGCCGGTCGTCGAGGGCGGCAAAGTCGTGGGCATCATCACCGATACGGACATCTTCCGCGTGCTGGTAACCATGCTCGGCGGCGGCGAAGAGGGCGCGCGCTTCACGCTCCAGGTCGTCAACAGGCCGGGCGTCCTGGCGAAAGTGGCCCAGATCGTCGCCGACGCAGGCGGCAACATCATCAGCGTCACCGCCTGGCACGACGAGGGCAGCGCCTCCCCCGCCGCCTACATCACCATCAAAGAGCAAGGGGCCAACTTCGCCCAGCTCAAGCCCGGCCTGGAGGCGCTTGAAGCCGAGCTGATCGATCTGTGGGAGAATCCCACCTGCCCCCGGCAAACCTTCGGTTAGAGCAAAGCTCACCGCAGAGGCGCAGAAAGAACAAGACTTCCGAAGTCTTCGGAGACTCGGAAGTCTGCCCTTTCTGCCCTTCTCTGTGCCTCTGCGGTTC
>MTKY01054303.1_pt1 | contig 12858 bp, 10 predicted proteins | sample 1042731 | NCBI WGS metagenome assembly MTKY01 (sample SAMN06212206, study PRJNA360538) | anaerobic digester metagenome | biome: Wastewater treatment plant; material: sludge; isolation source: anaerobic digester fed with sludge from wastewater treatment plant | place: Denmark: WWTP Soeholt ... | reverse complement strand
TGGAACGAGCCTCCAATCCGTCGCTCGTGCGGCAGGGCAACACTACACTCGGCTCTCGCGCCCCGGACCCACCTGTTGGGCCGCCCGGAGCTTGGCGCTGCGCGATCGTGGATTCCACTCGCGCTCGGCCGGTTCCGCGATGACCGGACGCTTCGTCAGAATGCGGTACTGGCCGGCCTGTTTGCGCGCGGCGAAATCACGCTTCACGACCGCGTCCTCCAGACTGTGAAAGGCGATCACCGCGATTCGACCGTCGGGACGCAGACGGTCGGCCGCCTTCTCCAGGAACGTCCGAAGCGCATTGAGCTCGTCGTTGACCGCGATCCGAAGCGCCATGAACGTGCGGGTGGCCGGGTGTATCTTCGACGCGCGAGCGTCCGCATCCACCCCCAGGGCATCGACCACCAGGCGAGCCAGCTCGTCCGTCGTGGTGATCCGCTTGTTGCGGCGGGCCTCGCAAATCCGGCGGGCAATCTTGCGACTGAACCGTTCCTGCGAGTTGAAGTAGATCAGGTCGGACAGCTCCTCTTCCCGCAGGGCGTTGACCAGATCAGCGGCCGTTCGCCCGTGCGTTCGATCGAGTCGCATGTCCAGGGGGCCTCCCGCCGCGAACGAGAAGCCACGCGTAACGTCCGAAAGCTGGTTGGAGCTGACGCCCAAGTCCGCCAGGATGACATCCACACCCTCGACGTTCGCTTCGCTCAGAACCTCGTCAATCCGGACGAAATTGGCGTGAAACAGCCGAACACCGGCGGGACAGGACCGCAGCCGACGATCTGCAATCGCCAGATTGCCCGCATCGGCATCCACGCCGATGAGCAACCCGGTCTCCCCCGCCGCCTCACCCAGCCGGCGGGCATGTCCACCCAGCCCGACCGTGGCGTCCAGCACCACGTCACCCGGGGCGACACGCAGATACGTCAGCACGGAATCGGTCAGAACCGGATTGTGTTCTGCCGGTGCGTCGCTCACGGCTTTCGCCCGAGTGCTCCTCCGTGCAAACAGGGGGGCCCGTCACCGTCCGTGATGACTCAGGCTCGCCCCGCGCTCAGCGCGGGTTCCGAAAGGCACATGCGAATCACATCCTGCGAGACACGGACCGACTCAAACTCGCATCCCAGGCCGTGCAGACGCCGCACGCGACGCCGGAGTTCCGGCAGGACGGCCGAAATCTCCGCGTCCGCGGGTCGGACGCCGCGACTGAGCGCAAGCTGGAGTTGCCGGACCACGCGATTGTGTCTGCTCGCCATCGCCGTTGCCCTCGTTACCCGCCTGGAGCATCGCCGCCGACCCGACGACTCCCTTCGCCCCGTGCCGACGACGATCGTCACTGCCCGACGTGGAATTCCGTTCCCGCGTCACTCACCCGGCTGCGCCTCCGCGAATCCATCCGCCGGAAAACACAGCGCGAAAAAGCCTGAGCAGGGCGGAACCCTTCCGGATGAGATGCCGGCTCCTTCCGGCATGGTACAAGGAGCGGCCAGGTCGCCCGTCCGCGCCAACTTTCGGGCGACCTGCCCGAACCGCTCCTATCGCTCGGCGAACCTCGCCCCAGATTCCTTCGCCGAACGTACTTCCACTCGCTGCGGCCGGCTATTCCTTCGCCGGCGGGGCCGGCATTCGCATGAACCGGCGGAAAGTCTCCCATCGCTTGTGCAGGTCGCCGTCGCGGAAGGACTCGTAGTCGGACTTCCGCCAGACGTCGATGCGCACCTTCGCGCCGGCAAGCACCACGTCCTTGCCGAGATCCACCAATCGCAGCAGCTCATCGGGGAGGGTGATCCGCCCCTGACCGTCCAACTCCTGCCGCAGGACGGCCGCAAAAAATGCCTGTTCGAAGTCCAAAGACTCCGGAGCGTCCATATACTCCGTCTGAATCTGCCTGGCCCTGTGCTCGAAATATTCCTCGGGGTACAGCGACAATGTGTTCTCGCGCACACCCGGACAGATGTAGAGCGCCGGCCGTTCCTTCGACTGTGCCCACTCACCGCGCCAGGGAGCAGGTATCTGGAGTCGGTTCTTGGCGTCAAGGCTGCGCTCATACGTAAAGGTGAAAATCATGGGCCGTTGCTGACTGCTCCCCCACTCTCAGGGAATCCTAGGGAGAACATACCACATCGCCCCACGATTGCAACTGGCAAATCAAGATTTTTTTTGACTCGAAGTGCTCGCTCAAACGCGCGCCTACGAGTTGTATCACCTCAACAGGATAACCCAACTACTGGTGTACGAACAAGCGCTAACTTCGCGGATCATCGACGACGCAAACGACGGCACAACTCAAACGGGGCTATTGCCTACCGTGCGTTCGTAAAGCCGTTCGTAAGCTAGATGTGTTTGGCGAAGCTGGAACTGACAATCCACGGCCCTGGATGCCGCCGCGCCCAAGCGATAGGCCAAGCTTCTGTTTTGCATGAGCTTGAGCATTGCTGCGGCAAGTTCGTATGGCCGACACGGCGGAACCAGCAAACCCGTCCGGCCATCCGCCAGAACATCCCGGTTGCCCGGCACGTTGGTGGCCACGATGGGCAGGCCGGTGGCCATGGCTTCCAGAAGCGAGTTCGGCAATCCCTCCGTGCGCGACGGAAAAACGAACAGGTCAGCCGTTCGCAGCAAGCGGGGAACGTCCGATCGACGGCCAGCGAAGTGAATGTGATCGGTCATCCCACTTTCCCCCACCAGTCTCTGAAGCCGGGGTTGTTCCGGACCTTCGCCGACGATCAGAAGCTGAAGGGGGATCGCTTGCCGGACCAGTTGCGTCGCGGCAAAGATGAGGTCGTCGACCCGCTTGACCGGATCGAGTCGGCCGGTCCACAGAACCACCGGCGCTTCCGCGTTCAACCCAAGCGACGCTCGATCGATCGGATCGGCGCGTCGGATGGGCTCGGCGTCGATGCCGCCCTGCACAAGGACCAGGCGGTGTGGAGGGACGCCGGCCCGCCGGGCCAGGTGGGCCACTACCGACGGAGAGTTGCCCACGACATATCGGCACCAGGGGTGCGTGTACCGCTCGACCGTCAGGTGCCAGGCTCGTTCCACTTCAACGGTCTGGATTTCGCAGATGAGGCGTTGCCGGGGAAGGCTGCCCAGGCTGGCGAACAGCCGGGCGGCCACGTTGGCGTGAAACAGGAAGGAGTGAACGACGTCCGGTTGCGCCTGGAGGATCCGGCGGCGCAGGCGGGGGAAAATGCCAAGGTCCCACACGCCGCGGGCACCGCAGGCGTCCGTGGGAATGCCCGCTTCGTCCAGCATCGCGGAGACCGGCCCGGGCGGCGCCAGACAAATGACGCTGACGTCGTGCCCCGCATCGCGCATGGATCGAGCCAGGCGGTACAGGTGCAGCGGCACGCCGCCGGTTTCCAGGTCCGTGATAAGGTACAGCACTCTCACGTGTTCGCGCGTCTATCCGCCCGGATCAGAAATCGCGCCGGCAGAACCGCCACCCCGCCATCACCACGATCACGGCCTCGAACGCGAGCGAACTGCTGATGGATCGGGCAATATTCACGTCTGCCATCGCCTTTTCGCCCCTGCGGACATCTTCGACGACAGACCGCTCCGCCTCGGAAAGGTCGGTCCCCTCGAAGCTGACGTGCTGGCTGGGCGTATCGGCTCCAATCAGCTTGCCGGCAATATAGGAGATGTCCCGGGTCTTGGGGAGAACGTCCCTTGTGATGCTTATGGCGGCGTACCACGAACCCGGCCCCTGTCGCTCCGCCATCTGCTGAAACGACTCATACGCGACCTGGGGCACCCAGATCAGGCACCAGACCACCAGGGTGAGCAGCACAGAGGTCAACGCGCTGCGTGTCAGAATACCGAACAGAACGGCAAAGCAGTACAGATAGCTGAACAGAATCACAAAAAGAGGGATGAACCAGAGATAGGACCACAACCAGAGATTCCACCGGACGCCGGCCACCAGAAACGTCAGTCCGATGAAAGCCACGCTCTGCATCAGAATGAAAACCATGCTGCCGGCATACTTGCCCAGGAAAAGACGCCATCGTCGCATCGGCTTGGAGAGGAGAATCTCGACGGTGCCCTTCTCCATGAATGAGGGAAACACGCCCGCCGTGGCGATGAGGGCCAGCACCAGGCCCACCCATCCCAGGTAGAAGTCGGCGAGACCGTGCGCCAGAATCCCAGCCAATGTGGATGTCCGCAGGCTGGAACCCATCGCCAGCTCCGACGATTCCCACCGCCACATCCCGAACAGAAAGCTGATCCCCTTCTCGTCGAATCCAACACACACCATGACCAGCGCGACAAACAGGGATATCCCCAGCATGACCCAGAAGAGCTTGCGGTCGATCGCCTCGCGGAACGAGTCCTTGATAAGTGCCCAGGTCTGCATGGTGCGTAGTCCTTCGGCTGCGGCGCTCTACCGTGGCGTGTCCAGGCGGCGGGCCACGGGAACGGGTTTGCCCTCTCGGCCGCCGATCACTTCCAGCAGCACGTCCTCCAGGCTGAACCGGTGCGGCTGGACCGATTCGATCATCCGCCCGTTTCGGCGGAGAAGATCGATCACCTCGTTCACGCGTCGGGTGTCGTGCCCGGTGATGATCACACAGCTTCCGTCGCACCGGGCCTTCAACTCGGCTATCTGCGGAGCCAGGTCCGCCAGGTCGCCGTCGGCGGTCACGTGGTATTCCACGGTGTGCTCCGTCAGCTCGAACAGCGTGCCCTGGCGGGCGACGTAGCCGCCGACCAGGATGGCCACGCGGTCGCACACCATTTCCAGCTCGCTGAGCAGGTGCGAGTTCAAGAAAACGGTCTTGCCGCGCGAACGAAGCTCCTGCAGCAGCAGCCGCACGTCGCGGCGGCCGATCGGATCCAGGCCGTCCGTCGGCTCATCCAGAACCAGCAGGTCCGGGTCGTTCATCAGCGCCTGGGCCACGCCCAGGCGCTGAAGCATTCCCTTGGAATACTTGCTGACGCGCGTGTCGCCCCACTCGGCCATCCCCATCCGCTCGAGCAGTTCCGGAGCCCGCTGACGCCGGATCCGCCGCGGCACCTTCGCCAGTGCGGCAAAATAGTCCAGCACCTGCACGCCGGTCAGATACGGCGGAAACCGGTGGTTTTCGGGCAGATACCCAATGCGGGCGAGCTTTTTGGGGTGGCCCAGCCGCCGTCCCAGCACGGTGCCATGCGCCTCGTCCGGCCGAACCACCGTCATCATGATTTTTACCAGCGTGGTCTTGCCGGCGCCGTTGGGGCCCAGCAGCCCGAAGATCTCCCCCGCGCGGACCTGGATGTTCACCCCGCGCAGAGCATGGATTCTGCCATACCGCTTGTGGACCTTGATGAGGTCGACCGCCCAGTTGGTGATTTCCGTTACTTCCACCAATCGACCCCCTTGGCTTCGATCAGGCGACCGGCCACCGCCTCGGCGGCGTCATCCGGCGCCAGGTCGATCCAGTCGTTCACGGGAAAACGCTTGAACCACGTCCGCTGCGCCTTGGCCAGCCGCCGCGTGTTAATTTTGATCTTTTCCACCGCGTCTTCAAGGGGCAGGCCGTGCTGCAGGTGCTCGATAATCTCGGCATACCCGACGGCCTGTCGTGCCGTGCGGCTCAGTGGCCGCGGCTCGGCCAGGAGAGCACGGACTTCCTCCACCAGCCCTTGTTCCATCATACGGCGGACCCGGGCGTTGATCCGGCGGCTCTGATCTTCGCGCGCGCGGCGCAGACCGATCAGGCGGCATTCCAGGTCGGTCCGCCACTGTCCCCACTGGGTCTGAAGCCGGCTGATCGGAGTGCCCGTCTGCTCAAACACCTCCAGGGCCCGGACGATGCGTCTCAGATCGTTCGGGTGGATGCGCTGAGCGGCCTCCGGATCGACGCGGGCCAGCTCTGCGTGCAGGCAGGCCGATCCCTCGCGGACGGCTCGCTCGCGCAGCCGTTGCCGGAGACCCGCGTCGGCGGATGGCCCCTCAAACAACCCCGTCGTCAAAGACTGGATGTACAGGGCGGTGCCGCCCACGCACAGGACGGCCCGACCGCGGGCATGGATGCTCGCGATCGCCGCCTCCGCCTGCCGGACATACTGGGCCACGGAGAAATCCGCGGACGGCTCCACCACGTCGATCAGATGGTGTGGAATCCCGGCTCGAAGGGTTGAATCGGGCTTGGCCGTTCCGATGTCCATGCGACGGTAGATCTTCATGGAGTCCACGCTGATGATCTCGGCACCCAGGCGGAGGGCCAGCTCCCGGCCCACGGCCCCTTTGCCGCATCCGGTGCAACCGAGGATGAAGGTGACTGGTGTGGCCATCGAACCAACCCTTGACGCATCAGCCGGGCACTCTATGCTCGACACTCACGAAGGCTAACACAGGAGGCCGCCCATGAGAACGTGCGCGCTTGTATGTCTGGGCATGTTTGTGCTGGCTGCCGTCAACGGCTGCATCCAGGCCAGGGCTCCGGAGTCCATCGTCATCGGCGCTCCGCGAGAACGGGTAGACAGCTCGCGGACACCGCAGACCCGGTCGCACGACGAGGCGCAGGCGGAGTTGGACAAGGCGTACCGGCATATCCGGTATCTCGAGCAGGAAAACCAGCGTCTGCGGCACAAGTATGAGGAAGCCAAGAGAGACAAAGACGACTACAAACACCGGTACGAACGCCTGAAAGACCGCTCCAAAGACTGACCCACATCCAGACGTCCGCAGACGCCCTTTCGCTGCTCCACAAGCATGGCAGGGCAGCTCATAACCTACGTATTTATAGATAATTATACGCTTTTCTGGGCTTGGATTTCTGCCATCCTGACAGACCCCCCAGCCGAAAACCCGCCACAACACTTCGTAATCAATTGCAATAACAGTAGTTACAAAAACGCCTCCTCTGGCATGCGCCTTGTAATATGAACTTCCGACGGTTTTTTGGGCTGTCTGAACCAGGGGATCGGGGCTGCGGCCCCGCCAGCAAAAAGAACCAGGAGGTGTACTATGCTACCTGTTTTGTTTACGCGAACGCGGATGCCCGCTCTGTTCCCCAACCTCGGGCTGACGCCTTTCCAGCGGATTCTGGACGTGTTTGGTGACGAATGCCCCGTCTGTGCGCAGTCGTTCGCCGTGGATGTGCGGGAGGAACCGACGCGATACGTCATCGAGGCGGACCTGCCCGGCGTGAGCCGGGACCATCTGGACCTGAACTTCGAAGGCGACGTGCTGACGATTCAGGCCCGGCAGAACATCGAGCGCCAGGACAAGGGCGAGGGGTATCACGTCCGTGAGCGGAGCTGCGGCGTGGTATCGCGTCAGTTCCGGCTGCCCGACGCAGTGGATCGCGATCACATCGAGGCCGAGTTGAACAACGGCGTGCTGAGCGTGATTCTTCCGAAGGCGGAATCGGCCAAGCCGAAGAAGATTGCCGTGACGGAAAAGTGACGCGCCGCGCATACGTGCCGATTTGAGGGGCGCACCCGCGGGTGTGCCCCTTGCGTTTTCTGCCGAATTGGCCGGCCCGCCCGCCCCTCGAGTGAGGGACGGACGGGCCGGGTTTGTGAACCAGACTGAACGCCGCCACGTGCCTGACGCGCAGCGCTCCGACATCACGCGGTCACGGACCCGTCATCACGGCCTCCAGCTCAAGATAGTCTGCCAGGTCGATCACGCCGTCCGTATGGACGTCGTAGCACTCGCACGCTTCGCTTGCCGGGCCCGTCGGATCGAAGCAGGCCTGGAACCCGGCGAAGTCCAGCAGGTCCACGGCGCTGTCCAGGTTGCAGTCGCCGGCGATACAGCCGTTGGGCAGCACCGGCAGCCCCGCGGGCGTTCCCGGACACTCATCGCAGACGTCGCCGACGCCGTCGCCGTCCTCGTCCGCCTGGTCGGGATTGTAGTGGTTCGGACAGTTGTCGACGGAATCACCGACACCGTCTCCATCGCTGTCCAGCTCAATCTGGGTGTACCAGCAACGCGGCTCGCGGTTGCCACTGCCAGCCGCATACGGCCCGCCGCCGACGCCCAGGAGGTAGTGCTTGCCGCCCACCTCGTACGAAACCGCTGCTCCGCGGGCGACAGTGGCCGGATATGTCGGGCCGGTCCGCCAACCGCTGATGGCACCGGTGTCCGGATCCACGCTGGTGTAGAACACCGTATTGGTGGGGGTGTCTCCTGTGAGTCCACACATCATGAAGATGTACTCGTTGTTGACCACCGCACAGGCGTGTTCGTAGCGGGCGGAAGGGGTGTCGGCCGGGTCACGAACCCATGAGCCTAGACTGCCGTCGCTGTTGATCGTCGTGCGGTACATGCCCGACTCCGTAGTCTGGCGGTAGTTGCCCGCCACCCGGTACAGGAAGTCCTGGGTGGTCCCCTCAATGATGGCCACACCGTGGAACCACGAGGCGTTGTCCGGGGTGGGGGTCGTCGATACCCAGGGGCCGAAATCCCCGCCGGGAGTCAGCTTGCTGTAGTAACACGAGAACTGATTAACTCCGTCGCCATTCTCGCCGTTGATGATGTACAGCGTATCGCCGAGAGTCAGCGTGCCTCGCCCAAACGCATCCATCTGGACGACGCCACCGGCACTGTCGGGGATGGTGACGGGCGAAAGCACCCACGATCCAAGCGTGCCGTCCGGGTTTTGATTAACGTAGTAGCAGGTGTTCACCCCGTCATAGTTGGCGAGCCACCCGCCCCACACGTAGATCCGGTTGTTGTATGCCCCGGCCCCGTGCGCCGCCAGCGCCACCGGCAGGCTGGTGGTGGCTTGCCACGTCCCGACACTGCCGTCCGAGTTCACGGGAGCGAAGTACACGCCACTGAACGCGGCCGGCGCCGAGTTCGAGCGGCCGCCGATCACATAGACGTATCCGTTCAAATGAACGACCTGCGGGTCGGTCAGCCCCATCGGCATCGACGAAGTCTGAATCCACTTGATCGCCACCGGCGGCGAGGAGAACTCAACCGTGACCGGTTCCGACGGCGGACTCTCCACTCCGTTGACAATCTGGGTTGCCGTCAGGATGTCTCCGGCCGTCAGCGGCGGCAATCCCACGGTGGCATGAACGATGCTCGCGCCGCCGGTCGCCACCTCGACCCGTTGAACTGAATTCACATACAGACGAACCTTTGAGGCCGTGGCGTGCGGCAGGTTCAACACGTTGTAGATGCCCACCTGCGCGGTCAGCGGCACCACTGGGGCAGCAATCGCCGGCGCCGGCACGCCTACCGTCACAGCAGCCGAGTCGGGTCCCTCGATCCCGGCGATGGTCTGAGTAGCCACAATAGTGGCGCCGTCCACGAGGGCCGTGGTGGGAACGGACACCGGATCGGTCGCCGGATCAGCCACCGATCCCAACATTTCATAGTTGCCCTCGGAAACCAGTCGATAGACCGTAACCTGTTCAGCCAGCCCCTCTGCGAAGTCGGCAACCGAAACAATGGTCTGCTTGGGAACGAGGAGGGTCGGCAGCGTCACAGCCGGTACGCCCACGACGCGCCCCACCGACAGACAGCTTTCCGTGCCTCCGACCGTTTGTGTCGCCGTGATCGTATCGTCGTTCATCAGCGACAGGACCGCGACGGAGGCTGTGCCGCCAGGGAAGGGACCTGCGATCGAGCCGATCGCGCTGCCCAACTGGGCGGAAAACACCGTCGCCTGGCTGGCCGTCTCGTCCAGGTCCGTCAGATCCACGGAGGCAACGCCGGGGTACAGCGGTTCCACAACAACAGGCGACTCCACGGGATTCGGAGGCCCGAACGGAATCGGCGCGCCGCCCAACGTCACCGAGATGTCGTCATACATCTCCCGGATGCCGTTGTTCGTATACCCGTTGCCCAGAATGACGTACCGGAACGGCGTGGTCGGATTGACGCGCGGCACGCCGTTTTCGTACAGCGGCGTTCCATTCGAGGTGATCGGGTTGCCGGCGGAATCATGCGGCACGTTGACAAGCTGATCGTCAATGTAGAAGTTGACGACGTCCGTCTTCACCTCAATCTGCATCTTGTGCCACACATCAGGAACTCGGTCCACGCCGGTCGCGGCGTAGTCGTAGTAGAAGTAGTCGCTGCTATAGCCATCCATTGCCGTGACCGGTGAATTGGTCATCGTGGTGTACTGGGTGGTGTACGCCCCGGTCAGGCCGTTCGTGAACCCGAACCCCACCGCGCCGTAGGCCCGGCTGAGCGAGGATGTCAACTCAAACCGGGTCCGCGCGCTCGCAAGGTTCTTGTCGTGCTTGAAGCGGTAGGTGACCAGCAGCGGCTCGGCGTCCGTGCCGTTAACGGAACCCATGTCATAGTACAGTCTGGAGTGGGTAACCGCCGCGGTTCCGTAATCGGACACCAGAAGGTTCTCGCAACTGCTGGCGCTGCCGGTGTCCAGCAGAAACCTCCGCTCACTGGTGGGGGTCTCCGGAACCCAGATGTCCTCCAGCTCTGTTTGATCCGCGTAGCCGTCGAAGTCCTCCGCCAGGGCCGTGCCGGGACCGTACACGTTCACCGACGAGGACAGCCCGCTCCACTGGCCGTTCGCCTGCTGACGGGCCGTCAGCACGTCACCCGTCGACAGTGTCAAACCGCTGAACGTCGCCACGTGCAGGCCGTCCGGAACCGCCGTCCCAAGCGAAAAACCGTTCAGATACAACTCCGCCAGTGTCGCGTTTTGGGCCGGAACCGCACCCGCAAGGCAGTTCACCTTCACCTGTGTGCTCGTGCTGAACACCGGAGCCTGAATCGAGGGGGGAGGCGTCGCATCCGCCACCGGAGACTCAAACTGCAACGCATCAATAAACAGATGGACCGACGCACTCGGATCGCCCGCCTCATTCGTGATGATCAACGCCTCCAGCACCCCCTTATGGTTCGGGGTGCTCAACACGCCGTCGCCCGAAAAAGAGGCAATGCCCCCCACCGGGGCACCACCATCGTACGAAATCTGCCCGGTCGACAGGTCCGCCACCACCGGCTTCCAGGTAAACTCCACCGGCACCGTCACCGCGGGAATCGGAACGATACTTCCGTTGTCCTCCGCACGGATGTAACCCGCCTTGGCCACGTCGTCGCCGGCCGGAACCGTCTGCAACACCCGGTCCGGTCCCCACGAAATCGCCTTCACGACACCCTCGTCCATCCACACCACGTCGTCACCGGCAGGAATCGACTCGATCGTGCCGTTCTCGCCCGGCTCGATGACGCTCAAGGACGTGCTCACCCCGACCAGCTCGATCGGACCGGCAACACCACCGTTGGCCATCAGCCCCGTGTCCACCCCTGTCTCCCGGATCGCCAGACACAGCCCGACGGCGCCCGCGAAATCCCAGTTCGTATTGTTCACGTCGAACCGGATCTTGCCGCGCAGATCTACCGTGGGGTTCGGACGCCCCGCGCCGTTGTACGTCGTCAGCCGAACCCACGCATAGGGATCCGCGGCGTCCTCCCACTCGAAGAAGATGCCCAGCGACTGGCTGCCGTCCGATCCCCCCGCCTCCGTGGACCGCAACGCGTCATTGGGGGCCGACGTGTTCACCCCACGCGTCGAACCCGAAAGCCCGGGGTTCTGGAACACCTCACGCTCGCCCGGAGTCCCCTCAAAACTCAACTTCGGCGAATAGAACGTGGCGCCCGCGACCAAAGGCCATGCGCACACGACCAACACCCCTGCCAGCAAAACCCGTTTCCACTGTGCCATTTCAATCACTCCTCCTGACCACGGTAGCTGAGCCCAACGGTTATCGGCGGACTGCGCCGGTGGCAACGAGTTGGCCGCAGCACTCCTCACATTGACCGGATAACCGGCAGCGCCTGCGCTGCGGCGTGTGTTCTCGATTGGACGATTCCGATCCTGGCGCCACGGGAACACGGGTGGTTCTGTACCGATTGGCGTGACAGACCCACTCGCGAACAGACAGCTATGCACCGACACAGCCCATACGGAACCTGCGCTGCGTCTTCGCTGCCCTTCATGCAACCAGCCATCATGATACCTCAATACTATCTGATACGGAAATGCAATGCGCGATTCGCGTGAGTGGCCCGACGGCAGCGTACGAAAACCTCCCAGTATCCTGCAATTCAATGAGTTATCGGACGCCGTGCCGCTCTGACGACCCGCCCGGGTCGGGTAGGACGGGGCCTCGCGACCCCCGTCCTCCCACACCACCGGACGTAACTCATCGTATCCGGCGGTTTCCTTCAATGCTGTAACGCGGCGTGCCTCTCGGTGAACTCAACCAGCCCATGAGTCTTGAATCACTCCAGGTTCATGGCTTCGCACACCTGGGGCGTGCCCGCCATGCGCCACCAGCCTTTGCCCGACAACACCAAGAACCAGGCGCGTTTCGCGGGAATGCCCAATGCCTGGAGGGAGTCAGCGATGGGTGCGGAGTCGCCGTCGGGCTGTCTTCGAACAGGCGTAACGGCCAGTCCGCTCCGCCTGGCTGACCATTTACGCCCATCGAGTCGTTTCCGACGGACTCCCCACATCAAAGGATTCGGCCCTTCGTCCGTCGTTCCCGGTTCGGCCTATCGGTTCCCGCGCCTTTCGACCTTGCGGTGCCTCACCAGCCTCCACGACGGCACGGTCTACTATGGCCTCGGCTGACTTCTCCGGAGCCATCCCGGCCCCTTACGGGGGCGGTAGTCCGATCAGACAGTCCAGAGATCTCTCAGGATAAGTTGCGATTCCTTCCCTCGGGCCCCGCCGGATTGACCAACACGCGTGTCCGGATGGCTTTCGGGCATCCCCATCCATGGCTGGGTTACCCCGCCGTGTCGGCCTTGGATCCGATTCCTGTTCGTCAAGTCCGGGTTCTGGCCGGGGGCTTCCTTCAGATTCCGCCTCACGGCGGACACCCTTGCTCGGCCTGGCGGTTTCGGTCATCACGGCCCGCAGAGGACTTGCA
>MTKY01051265.1_pt1 | contig 12859 bp, 2 predicted proteins | sample 1042731 | NCBI WGS metagenome assembly MTKY01 (sample SAMN06212206, study PRJNA360538) | anaerobic digester metagenome | biome: Wastewater treatment plant; material: sludge; isolation source: anaerobic digester fed with sludge from wastewater treatment plant | place: Denmark: WWTP Soeholt ... | reverse complement strand
GCGTATCGGTACGAGGCGGGCAACGAAGGCACCGACCGCTGGATGACGATTGCGCTGATGAATGGCACGACCGAGGAACTGGAATTCGGCAAGGTCTGGGGTGCCAATCGCACCTTCACCATCCGCCGCAACGGGAACAATGCGGCCAGCTCCTACGGTCTCAACCCTTATGGCGACGATACCAACAACTGGTATTGGGTGGTGCTGAAGTACGACTTTGACAACGATACCGCCCGGGCCGCCGCGTTCTGGCGCGGCGAGGGCATTCCGTCGTCGGAACCGTCCACGTGGGACGTCGAATGGTCGTCCATGTCCATCCCGCAGGTGACGGGTCTGCGCCTGAAGGCAGGAAATAATGACAATTGGCTGGGCGGGGCGCTGTTCGACGAGGTGCGCGTGTCCAAGGTGTGGCCGGCGCTGCTGGGCGAGCCGGTTCTGGTGATTACGCCGGAATCGAAGAACTTCGGCGATGTGGAGGTTGACCGGCCTGACATTCAGACGTTCTGGGTGCAGAACATCGGCGGGGACAAGGTGCCGCTGACCGTCAGCTCCCTGACGCTGGGCGGGGCGAACCCCACGAATTTCTTCCTGTCCACGAGCACGCTGGGCACGATTGAATACGGCCAGAGCAATTCGTTCACGGTGACGTTCCGTCCAAACGTGGCGGATCAGGATTTTTCGGCGACGCTGTACCTGACGAACAGCTCGGGGGTGAACCCGGTGATTGTGCCGCTTTCGGGGCACGGCGTTCCCAGCCAGCTCACCAATGCGCCGGCGATTGACGAGTATGAGGTGGGCGTGACCAATCAGGTGACGGATGGCATGGTGACCTCCGGCGTCTTCTCCGTGGTTCTGAAGGCCTACCACCCGGCGGGCATCGCCACGGCGAAGTACTCCCTGTTGAACAGCAGCAGCACGGTGATTTTGGCCAACCAGACCTTCGAGTCATGGGCCAGCGCCGACGGCATGAATTTCGTGTTCTCCAACGCCACGCACGCGGGCTACTGGCCTGGTACGCCGGGGAATGACTATCTGGTGGAGGCCGTGCTGATTTCCTCGAACGGCTACGGGATAACCAATACCTCCTACAATCTGGCCGGGGGAGTGGAATCCACCGATTTGTTCATTTCCGAGTACATCGAAGGCTTGAGCAACAACAAGGCTGTTGAAATCTACAACGGGACGGGTGCGTCTGTGGATTTGAGTGGCTATACGCTGCGGATTTACGTCAATGGCGGCACGTCGCCGAAGTCCATTACGTTGAACGGGACGCTGGCGGCGGGCGAGGTGTATGTGGTGGCCCACAGCAGCGCCAACGCGGCGATTTTGGCGAAAGCCCACCAGACCAGCGGCAGCCTGGACTTCAACGGTAATGATGTGGTGGCGCTGGCGAAGAGCGGGTCGAACATTGATGTGGTGGGCAACATTGGCGACAGCACGAATTTTGCGAAAGACGTGACCAAGGTTCGCTCCAGTTCCGTGACGGACGGCACGACGACCTACACCACCGGGCAGTGGACCAACTACCCGGTTGACACCACGACCTATCTGGGCGCTCACACGATGGAGGGCGGCGGCGGCACCCCGATGCGCTTCCAGGTGATTGACGATGATACGGAGCCGCCGGTGATTTCGAATCCGCTGGTGAATGGCACAACGACGCCGGCGGGGACCGCCAGCGGCCCGAGCATCGCGATTGGCGACGTGCCGGCGGGCGGGTTCGGTCTGGCCTGGAACATCCAGGACACGGGCAGCGGCGTGTTTGCCGCCAGCAACCACTACACCCTGAAGCGCAGCAACACGGTGATTGCCGCGGGCGCGGTTCCGACCGGCGCCAACGGCGATGGCCGGAGTTCGGCGCTGGCGGTCAGCACGACGATTCCCAAGAGCAGCATGATTTGGGGCAACTACGTCTTGAGTCTGGCGGGAGCGGACTATGATCCGGAATGGGTTGGAGACGTGTCCTCCGTCTCGAACATGTACTATTTCGTGATTGAGGCGCCGAACATCAGCCTGCAGCCAACATCGCTGGACTACGGGACGGTGGAGCGCGATACGACGTCGAACCTGACGGTGGTGGTGTCGAACAACGGCAACGCGGATTTGGTCGTGAGCGGCATCGGGTTTTCGGGGACGGGCAGCGGCTTCTTCAGTGTGGCGTCGCCCGCGATGCCGCTGACGGTGCCGGCGGGTGAGTCCGCGAACGTGGTCGTCAGCTTCACGCCGACGGTGGGAGGCACGTTCAACGTGACCATGACGCTGACGAACAACACGCCGAATGCGGCGGAGGCGACGGTGTCCATCGTGGGCGAGTGCCACGATCCGGAGACGGCGCCGCCGTCCATCTATGACTATGGGGTGGTGGATGCCGAGGGCATGACCCGAGAGGTGACCGACCACGCGCTGGCGCACGGGGGCGTGACGCTGAACTTCACCCTCTGGCACTACACGGGGATTGACCCCGCGAGCGTCACCTATGATTTGGTGGACCCCTTTGGCAACGTGGTCTGGACGAACGGCACGTTCGGTACGGTGACCGAGAGCTTGCTGAACAACAAGACATGCCAGGTGTTTACAGCTGCGGTGCCGGACATCTACCCGGCGGTGACGGGGGTCTATACGGCGCGGGTGACGGCCGTCAGTTCCAATGGTTACGGTGTGACGGACAAGGCCACCTACGATCCGCCGTCCGCGGGTTCCGCCGTGGCGTGGCCGCTGGACCGCTTCTCGCGCGAAAATTCCGTGAACGCCGTTGGCAACGGCTGGCTGCTGGCCAGCACCGGCGAAACCAACGGCAACATCGCCGTCAAGGACCACCGCTTGCAGTTCTACGGCGAGGGCGGGACGCTCGGCAATGGCCGCCTTTCCATCGTGCGGGACATGGCCGGGCGCTATAATACGGTGCTGGCCAACAACAGCGGCACGCTGACGTGGGCGTTCAACTTCTTCTCCGGGCAGGACAACATGACGGGTCTGGGGGCCGGGAAGTACGCGGGTCTGTTCGTGCTGGGGGCCACCACCACAAACTTTGTCAACGGGTATGGCGACGGGTACGCGGTGCGCATCTGCAGCAATCAGGTTGCTCTGGTGAAGTTCACCGGCGGCCTGAATGCCGATGGCGACGCCACGGTGATTGGCATGCCGGCCAATCTGGCCGCCAACACCCCGATGGGCGTGCGTGTGGACATGGACCCGGCGACGGGCGCATGGACGCTCTACACGACCAACTGGGGCGGCGATAGTGCGGCGTCGTTCGGCGATCCGCTGACCGCCGCGGAGCTGGCGACCTCAACGGTGGACAGCACCCATCTGGGCACGAAGAATCTGCGCTATGTCGGCTGCTATTGGAACCACGGGAGCGGCACGCCGGGGCCCATCTACGGCGCGACCTTCGATGATGTCCATGCGCCCTATGTGATGCCGACGGCCCCGCTGATGACCTTCCTGGTTTACGACGAGGACCTCACCGGCCCGGTACACAGCGGGTTCAATGTGAACGGACGCCAGTACCCTCAGGCTGCCATCTATCCGGGAGGGCTGAACGTGACCGGACTGGTGGCGGACGCCAACGGCGTATATGCCGGCGCCAGCAACGTCTGGACGCTGATTAGCAATGGCATGGTGGTGACCTCCGGCGCGATGACCATGACGCCGAACACGGATGGCGCGGGGACGTTTGAGTCGCCGGCGGCTTTGTCGGCCAATATCGCATTCAGCTACCTCGATACGACCAACGGCATCTTCACGTTCCGAATCGTCAGCACGGACTACGACACGGACCGCCCGGGCGATTTCCTGAGCGTGACCAACGAGTACACGTTCTACATTACGGACGAGGAGGCACCGACGCCGCTCAACGTCACGGCGGTGGCCGACGGCATGGAGATGGTGGTGTTGACGTGGGAACGGGGGGTGGCCCAGGAAGTGGTTGTGCTTTGGAGCACGAATCCGATTACGGCCAACGCGCTGGTGCCGGGGCAGACCTACAACCAGAACGACGACGGGCCGGCGGGGACCAAGGTGATTTACCGCGGCACCAACACCTATGTGGTGTCGGGCACAGTGACCAACGGCACCCACACGGAAGTGGTGGTGCCGGAAGGGTCCGTCAACTACTTCCGGGTGTTCGGCGCCAACGGCACGGTATATTCGTCCGATTACGGCGAACCGGCGGGGCCGGCCACCACGCTGAAATACGAAGACGGCGAAATCGTGGATCAGTTCGCCTATACCAACAACGTGCTGCTCATGGCCAACGGGCCGGCGACTGGTCAGGGCTGGTCCGGCGGCTGGTTCGGCGACTCCAACTCGGTGCTGATGATTGACGACACCAATCTGCTGCACGGGATTACGATGTATCCAGACCCTTACGCCAACAAGTTGCAATGGGTGGCGAATTCGCAGGTGAAGACCAATGTCGAGGTGACCCGCAAGCTGGCGGTCCAGCGCAGCGGGCGGACATTCATCGCTTTTATGATGAACTACAAGGTCAGTTGCAACGATGACCAGTTGAACAACAAGTATGTGGGCTTGTCCCTGATGAGCGGGGCGGAGGCTGACGAGGAGGAAATCTTCTTCGGCAAACTTCATGGTCACGACAAGGATGCGGGCATCTATGTGCCGGGGACGGGCGAATACGTCTCGCACACCCCTAACTATGCCCTGGAAGGGAAACACTTCTCCGACTATATGATTGTGGGCGAATGGGACCCGGCCATCAAGACGATCCGGATGTGGGCGTTCTATCAAGGCGACACCAACGCCATCCCGCAGGAGTATACCAACGCGCCGTGGATTGCGGCGTTCAGCAATGACACCTTCAACATCGGCACCATCACCGGCATCCGGCTGGCGGCGGGGATGACGGCAGACGACACCAACTCGCTGGATCACGTGTACTTCGACGAAGTGCGCGTGGGCGGCACGTGGGATGAAGTGCTTAACTTCAACTATCCGAAGGCGATGAACTTCCGCGCCGGCGTGGTCATCAATGGGACGAACTACGTTTCGGACGGTCAACTGTCCGAAATCGGCAAGAGCTGGCCCATCAGCTACACGCTGTACCACCGCACGGGCGTGACCAACGCCTCGTTTAACATCATCACCAATGTTACCAGCACGAACGGGCTGTACACCCCCGCGCTGAATTTGCTGCTGGACCCCGCCGACGCCGACCCCACCGACAAGTATCGCGACTTCACCAATCTGGTGACGAAGCGGGTGGACACCAACCTCGTGACGCTGGGGGTCTATACCTCTCGCGTATGGATGACCGCCGTCAGCGGAAAGAGCACCAACACCCTCTTCATGGAGGGCATGGCCGGCGCCACCGATTTGTTCTTCGGCGAGTTCGGCGAAGGCCGCCGGTGGGACAAGTATGTGGAAATCTACAACGGGACGGGCGGTTCCGTTAACTTGGGCGACTATATGATGGCGATGAAGCGCAATAGCTATACCGCGCCATGGGAGCAGTGGTACCGGTTGCCAGCTACCAATCTCGACCACGGGAAGACCATCCTGATCCTGAACGGGGAGATGGAAAATCGTACCAATCCGGACGCCACGCTGGGTGAGATGACCAATGCTCTGATTGCGGCTGGCATACCATATATCATCACCACCAACAATGTGTTGCAGGTGAGCGGGGATGATCCCGTGGGCCTCTTCAAGGCAACGGACACCACCAACTGGATTGATATGTGCGGTATCGCGCCGCATGGCGGTACGGAAGAGAGATACATCATGCGCCGGTTGGAGGACGCGGAAGTGCCGCGGCCGGCGCCGTTGCTTGTGGACACCAACCAGTGGGATTACCGCGATTGGGCGAAGGATCCGGTGTACGACAATCCCGCCTACACGAACTTCCTGGCGACGGCTGGGCAGTACGACCGCAACGTGGGCTTGGGCGGGTACATCACGTTCACGGTGTATGATGATGACACCCTGCCGCCGGCGATGGGGACCAACAACGTCCTGATGGTCGGGACGGAGGCGCCTTACACGTCGCTGGCACCGACCAGCGGGGTGGTCGAGGTGGTGCTGACGGCGTGGAACTTCACCAATGCCGCGCCTTGGGGCGGGAGTCTGATTACGAACGGCACCGTCACTTGCCATCCGGGCTATACGAACGAGTCGCCCGGGCTGGTGCACACCAACCACAGCGGCACCAGCGAAAACGACATGTTCGGTCCCTATGACTCGCCCAATGCCGGCGTGGTTCAACTGGCCAACATCGGCTCTTACTTTACCCCGGTGGAGACGGCGTGGATTCAGTACGAAATGGAATTGACCAGCGCGGACGACATGGTCCTGTCATGGGCGGAGGTTGGCGGGTCCGCCGGCTTCACCAGCGCGCAGTTGTCGTGGTCGGCCGACGGCCTCAACTTCCATACCAACTCCGCCTGGCCGGCGTGGAATCCATGTCAGGGCAGTGCATGGAGCACCCGCTACGCCGAATTCAAGGGTGTGGTGACGCCCGGCCTGTCGAAAGTGTACATTCGGGTTAATCTCGGGCCGGGTTATGGAGCGGCCAACGGGTACTACCGGATGGACAACGTGCAGTTGACGGGCTATCCGCAGGAATTCGTGGTGACGGATGGCCAGATTGCGGCCTCCGGCAACAAGATGCAGTTCCAGGCCAACCTGTACGACACCAACAGCGGGTTGAACAAGGCGCAGGCGACCATGAAGTTGCAGGACACGACCGGTACGCGAGTTCCGGGCAAAGATATCGGTGATGGTTCGACCACCAATTCGACCCTCTGGTGGGAATTGAATGTGACCCGCGACGATATCACGGACTATGTCAACGAGTCGCTGTCGGGCAAGGGCCTGACGATCAACGTCAAGGTGCCGGACGCGGATGCCGACCGGCCCAACGATGCAACCTGGCTGGATGGCCGAATCGGGCAGGTCCGGGTGATCGACGACGATACGGATCGTCCGAAGCTGACGCTGACGAGCATGAAGCCCCTCTCGAGCATCTTGGCGCAATGGACACAAATGACGGAAAAAATATCGCTGATGCCCACGAAATCGGATGCCGGCGTGGAGGCGGAGCCGCTAAAGACCAAGTCTGGCACCGATGACCCGAAGAACCCGAACTTCTCGATCGTAACCACCAACGGTTATTACATCATCGAGGCCTTTGCCTGGCAGGGTCAGAACAAGTGCTGGCTGATCGAGGTGACGCCAGAAGCCGACATGTCACTGACCAACCTCACCTTCACCAGCTACATGCACCGCACGAATGGCGTGTCGAATTACCGCATTGACCACTACGTGGATGGTGCGCCGAAGGCCACCATCCTGCCCGCCACTTATTGGGTAAACCCGCCCGCATTTCTGGATCCAAACGCTTGGTACACCCGCAGCCATGGTTGGACCCCCGGCACGGTGGTGCTGGAAGCGGGCAAGGTCAACCAGATCCGCATCTACGGCCTGGGGTCGAGCAACATCGGCGCCCGCTGGCGCATCTCCGATTTGACCCTGTGGCAGGCAGCCACGGACACGGACGGGGTGACGGAAGTGACCGACGCCGAATTCACGTCGGGCTCCTTCAAACTCACCGGCCATGCGTGGGATCCGGATAGCGGGATTGCTTCCGTCACCAACGCCACGGCCAGCAAGCGTCCGATGTTCTCGCTCAACGCGCCGGACGGCGGGGTGTTCGTGACCAACCAGTTGTTCCAGTTCGCGAGCCCAGTGGTCGATGGCGGGGCCACCACCAAGGAAGACGGTGCCTTCGAATGCTTGCTGCCGACGCCGGTCTACACCAACGTCATGCTGGGCGGCTACACGGGCGAAGCCCATGTGTGGGACCATGACCACGACCGGACCGACGACGACCTGTTGCTGCGGGGCGATCTGGCGATGTACGTGGTGGACAACGACGTCGGGGTGCCAAGCACGGTCGGTGTCGTCCGGGTGAATGGCGAAATCGTTCCGGAAACCGCGCCCACTCGTCACAATGTGGCCTGGACCAATCAGCCCGAGTTCATCGTCAGCTTCGACAGCGCGGCGGAGGATCGGGACCCCGGAGCTGGCTACAGCGCCAAGCAGCGCGCCGTCACCGGAATTGGCGAATACCGCGTGGCCACCGACGCCAACATCAACACCCTGACTCCCAGCAACCGGGCGACGCTGGGCCGCCCCTATCCGGTGGCGACGACCGAAGGGGCGCTGGCCAACTACGGGTTCGAAATGCCCTTGCAGGGGTGGGCGACAGATGCCAATTGCACATATCAGAGCCTGGCGGATGACCCGGATTTGGTGCGCGAAGGCATGTACAGCCTCAAGCAGAACAGCGGCGGAGTGGCTTCCCAGGTGTTCAAATTCCGCAACACGGCCGGGACCGTGCCAAAGATTGCGGTCTCGGGCTGGTATCGGTCCGCGCCCGGCGCGACGTTCCGGGTCGAGGCCTTTACCACCAATGATTTGGTCACCCCCGTGGCGACCAGGAATCTCAATCTGGCTTCCGCCGGAGCATGGAGCACGTTCCAGTACCCCGCGGAAGACCTGGGCAACGGCCAGGTGGAAGCCATCAAGGTTTCCCTGGTGAATGGTGCCGGCGGCGCAACCTACTGGGATAACATCCGGTTTTCCGTGGACATCGGTGACAACAAGCCTTCGATGCGCTTTTTGGCTGGGACCGAAAATCAGGGGGTGAGCAACCCGCAGTATGTATATGCGGTGGATGCCGACAACAACCGTCTCGGCGACCGTCTCGCGGGCGAGGCCAAGCCGTTCTATATCGCCTACGACGTGACGCCGCCCACGCAAATTCGGATGTACTCGGCCGGTGCCGGCGCGACGACGGAGACGGTGGATGATCCCACCACTCAGTTCGATTTGCGCTGGTACACCAGTTATGGCGGTCGGAACGTTGGGCCGGATGATCCGGACAACGCCAACCACCCGACGAAGGTGGCCACAGATACCGATTATCTCTCGCCTTGGATGACCTACAAGATTTACTTCGGCACGTATAACACGCTGGACGTGCCGGAGGATGACAGTCCGTACAGCGAGACCACGGGCTTTGTGTACACCAATTACATCGTGAACAATGCGTATCGGGCCTGGTCGAATGTCACCGCGTTCTCGGCGATTGAGGACCAGTCCACGACGCTGACGAATTACAGCGCCCTGACGAATATGACTCAGACGGGTACCACCATCTATAGCAACCGGCTCTACGATCTCGATTTCGATCAGGACTACATCGTGATTGTGGTTGGCGTGGATAAGGCCGGTAATGAAGGTCCCGCAGGCATCTATAGTTGGGCGACCAATAACACCATCAAGTTTGCCCTGACCCGGGGCTGGTGCATGGCCAAGGAAGAGGCCAGTACCTCATTCCCGGATGCCACGCTGACCAATGCGCTCACCAAGCGGGCCGCAGCGCTGGCCTGGACCGCCTCCGGCACGACCAATGCCCAGGCGGGGGATGATGTGACGAATCTCTTCACCGAAGTGAAGAAGGACTACGATCTGATCTACTGGGATGCGTCCTCTTTCCGGGAAAGCGCCCAAAACGACTGGAAGCTGCTGGGCACGGTGCGCTCCAACTGGTTCGTGGACGATGGCGGCCAGGGCCGCAAGCGTGGGAATCTGCGCTTCTATCGCGCATCCTATAAGGACCGCTGGAGGAAAACACGCCTGGACGGGACGAATATCGTCGCCCAGCGACCCATCGCCAGCGAAGAAGTGTACGCGATCCATAACGTCATCCTCTCCGGCGGCCCGAACTATGTCGCCCTGCACGGGGTGGCGTACACCAATACCTTTGCCGGGGTCTTCGGCGGCATCGAGAACTTCCCCGGCGGCGGGACTCTCCTCCCGCAAACCGGCTCCACGGTCATTGAGTTCTTCTCGCCGGGCACCAATGCCTTGGTGTCGGAATACTACTTCCTCAATTCCTCAAGCCGTTGGATGCGGGCGAGTGGCAATGTTGATGATGTGACAGACCAACTGATGCCCAGCAACTTCTTCAGTCGTGGCTTCTCCATCCACCTGCCGAACCCGGTGCCGGAGCCGTACGCCGTAACCAACGCTTACGATTACGAGCAGAAGAATCCGGATGGCACCTTCAGGCAAGTGCCCGCCATGGTCTGGTCGCCCATTGTGCAGGTGCCGACCAATAACTTTACACAACAGATCTGGGGCGGCAGCCGTCGGCCCAATGTTCTGGTGTACAACGTGGCCGCGCTGCGCCTGCCAGTGGCCGCCCACCCGAGCCAGTTGAAGCTGAACGGATTCGTTAACGGCGCCCCGGGAGTGAGCGATGAACTCTATACCATCAACACGGCCAGCAAGGCGGTGCGCGGCGACGTGATGTATTGCGACGCAGAGGGCGTCTGGCGCTTCGTTGGCAGCCAATCGCTGGTGCCATGGGGCTATCTCATGCCCAACGACATCATCGTCATTGTCTCGCGCAACGGCGGTGTCGGCAGCTCGTGGTGGTGGTATTACGGCCCAGGTGACTTCTACCAGCTGCCCGACCGCTGGATGGGGCATTAACAGATTGCCGATGCCGCAAGCAACACCTTGCGGCATCGGCTTCTGGTCACGAGTTCAGTGGCTGACAAACCCCGCCGGGGAGGCGGCGGCTACGACTCGATCCACTTGGGATCGAGTGTGCCGGCAAAGGCCGCCGCAACCAACGCTTCAATTCGCAAGTGCCTGCCGCTGACTTTTTGCGACAGCACCTTGCCGTTGGCGTGCAGGGCGGCCAACAGGCGGCCTTCTGCGGCGGGGATGCGCAAGCGCAGGTGAGTCACCCGGTCGCGTAACAAGTCGGCAATCGTTTGGCCCAACGTGGCCAGGCCTTCGCCGGTGGCGGCGGAGACGGCCACGGAATGCTGAAAATGCTCCGCCAGCCGTAGGGCCTCGTGGTGGCCGCGTTCCAGATCGGTTTTGTTGAAGACCGCCAGCAAAGGTTTCTGATGCGCGCCCAGTTCCCGCAGCACGGCTTCCACGGCGGCAATTTGCTCGGTCACGCGCGGCTGCGCGGCATCAATCACGTGCAATAGCAGATCCGCCTCGTTCACTTCTTCCAGCGTGGCCATGAACGATTCCACCAGATGGTGCGGCAACTTCCGAATGAATCCCACCGTATCCGTCAACAGGCAGAGCTGGTTGTTGGGCAGTTGCAGTTGCCGGGTGGTGGGGTCCAGCGTGGCAAAAAGCTGGTCATCGGCCAGGACCTGGGCATCGGTCAGTCGGTTCATCAGGGTGGATTTGCCCGCATTGGTATAGCCCACCAGCGTCACCAGCGACCAACCGTGGCGCCGCCGCCCGCGCCGGAGTTCGGCCCGCCGGTTGCGCACCGCCTGCAACTGGCCGCGCAGCCGCGTAATGCGCTGCTCAATCCGCCGCCGGTCCAGTTCCAGTTGTTTCTCACCCGGCCCCGTTAGACCGATGCCGCCCTGTTGCCGCTCCAGATGGGTCCATAAGCCGCGCAACCGGGGCAGGGCATAATGCAGTTGCGCCAGCTCGATTTGCAACCGGCCCTCCAGCGTCAGCGCGCGTTGCGCAAAAATATCGAGAATCAATTGGGTGCGGTCCACCACGCGGATGCCCAGCGCCTCTTCCAGCGCGCGGCCTTGGGCGGGCGATAAATCATCATCAAAAATAATCAGGTTTGCGCCGGCCTGTTTGGCCGCCGCCGCGATTTCCTCCGCCTTGCCGCAGCCGATATACATCGCCGGTTGAATGGTGCGCAGCCGACACAGCGTTTCGCCCAGAACTTGCGCTTGGGCGGTATCGGCCAGCGCGCGCAGTTCACGCAGCGATTCCTCCACAAAAGCGCGCGGCTGATTCCCCACGGTCGTGGCCACCAGCCACGCCCGTTCGTGATCATCGCGTTGGGTCGTGTGCCAGCGCGTCATGGCGACTTTCTGATCGGGGACCCGTCCGCAGGTTGCGGGTGGAGGCGTTCATCCAGCCAGGCGATGTCATCATCGGAAAAATACCACCGCTCGCGCAATGGCGCCTGCCATGTCGGCGGGGTGGGGGCGCCCAGCAACGACAAATACACCGCAAACTCCTGCGGCCCGAGCCGTTGGTGCAGGTGCCGCGCCAGCGCCTCCGCCTGCCAATAAAACGCGGCCACGCGGTGCCGGCCAACCGGGTACGTGGTCAGCGCCGTCAGCTCCGTCAGCGTCAGAAGATTGCCGGACAGCTTGGGCGGCTGCGGACGCTGTAACGATTGCTTATTCATCCGCGCGGCGGTTTGCGCCGCCGCATCGCCAGCCATTTGGGCCAGCCCCTCATCCAGCCAGAGCGGCAGCCGACCGGGGTGGCGTTTAGCCACCACCCAGTGGCACATCTCGTGCGCCAGCCGGAAAGAGAGTTTCAGCGAATCAGTCTCCACGTGAATTTCAATGGTATCCCCGTGCTGCATGGCAAACACCTCGCCATGCCAAAAGGCGCGCAGACGTTGTCCGGCAGTGGGGGGGGGGCGCAACCGGATCGTCAGTTCGGCGGGCTCTTCAGGCACCCCCACCAAGGATTCAACAGCCTTCGCTGCCACCGGCCAACAGGTCACAAAAAGTGGGGGGATCTCGCCCGCTTCCATGATTATGGTCCCCACGATGCGCCCTCCCGCGTGCGTCAGATTTGTGGTGGCCGCATTGGCCGACAGCAGCCCAGCCAGCCCGCCAGCCACCAGCCACCACGCCACAACTCTCCATCCGGGACAACTCATGCCCCGCACTATATCGCAATTGCCTCCCGCCGCAATACAAACGCATGGACAACCGCCTCGCGCTGCGGGAGTAATTCAGCGGTGGAATGTCAGCTTCCCAACCCCGCAGAAGCGGGGCGGGGCTGAACGCTTGTCCCGCCGACGGCGGGA
>MTKY01053267.1_pt1 | contig 12862 bp, 10 predicted proteins | sample 1042731 | NCBI WGS metagenome assembly MTKY01 (sample SAMN06212206, study PRJNA360538) | anaerobic digester metagenome | biome: Wastewater treatment plant; material: sludge; isolation source: anaerobic digester fed with sludge from wastewater treatment plant | place: Denmark: WWTP Soeholt ... | reverse complement strand
AGCTGACTGGTTCGCGGTCACTGCATTGTTCCGCCACCCATTGGGCCTGCCGATCCCGCACACCGCGATCATCCCCAACCGCAAAGAGTCGCTCGGCGAGAGCCTGCAGGAATTCGTTGCCGACAACTTCCTGCGCGAGGAGGTCATCCGCGAGCGCATCCAGACGGCTGAGGTCAGCCGCCGCGTCGGTGAATGGCTGGTCACGGGGGAGCACAGCCAACGGGTTGTCACCGAGGGATCTCGTGTCCTGGCCGATGCGTTGTCGCACATCAAGGAAACCGACGTCGCCGCGATCATCGAAGAGGCGCTCATACCTCGTATGAAGGAAGAGCGGCTCAGCCCCGTGGTCGGCCAACTCCTCGAGGAGGTCCTGCGTGACGATGCCCATCGAGGACTGGTGGATCTGGTGCTTGACGAGTTGGGCCGCTGGCTGTCACACAATGATCGCGAGGTTGCTGCGCTGATCGAGAATCGGGCGCCGACCTGGACACCGCAATGGCTCGACAAGCGGGTTGCCGGTTGGGTTCATGAGCAGGTCGTCGAGTGGGTCGCGGAGATCAGCCAGACGCCGGGTCACCCGGCTCGCGTGACGCTGGATCGTTGGTTGGAGCAGCTTGCGCATGACCTGCAGCACGATCCCGCAACCATGGAGCGAGCTGAAAACCTCAAAGAGCGGATGCTCTCGCAGCCTCGGGTTGTCGCGACGTCGATCCAGCTGTGGGACGCCCTGCGACGGGCGCTGATCGGTTCGCTGGGGGACGAGAACGGACTGCTTCGTCGCCGTGCTCTCGAAGAGGTCGACACCTTCGGCCACAAACTCATCAACGACCCCGAGCTGAGCCGCCGCATCGATGCCCGAATCTCCGACATCGCTGCATATGCCGTGAACAACTACGGGAACGAGGTCGCCACCATCATCTCGGCAACCGTGAATCGGTGGGACGGCAAGGAGACGGCTGAGCGGATCGAGCTGCACGTCGGGCGCGATCTGCAGTTCATCAGGATCAACGGCACCGTCGTCGGTGGCTTGGCCGGCATCGCCATCCACGCCATCTCGTCCATTCTTTGACCGGGTCTTTCGACACAATTTTGTGGAAAAGATGTGCACAAGTGGCACCAACCTGTGGGCGACATGGGCAGGTCTGTGGGCAACCCCCACATTCGCGAAAAATACCCAAGAAACTTTGTCGAAACCTATTGCGCACACTCTGGCGAGGGCATAGAAATGACCTACGCACTCCTTCGGGAGAACGGGAAGAAATCAGAGTTTGATCCCATGGCCAGCGACGCAAGTCAAAGGCAGCAAGCCAGTGATGTGGCAGGCGGGTGATGATCGAGATTTTGGATAGTTCGAGAGCATCACGCTCGTACAAGGCGAGGCCCCGGGAACTCATACTTCCCGGGGCCTCAACTAATTTGTGCGCTCCCATTCTGTCAAACTTCCTGGCTCTCCGCACACCCGAACACACGCCCAGTGCGGATTCGAAACGTCGCGGGAGGTTTGCTAAAGTTCAGTGCTGCACCGCGCCCCTCAGGGGGCGTATGCCCGGGTGGCGGAATGGTAGACGCGCTAGCTTGAGGTGCTAGTGACCTGTAAGGGTTGTGGGGGTTCAAGTCCCCCCTCGGGCACGCATGACCCTCACACTCTCGCCGGTGTGGGGGTTTTGCTGATTCCACCGGTTGCTCGAATCAGGTGAGGCCGACGAGTTGTGCCGAGCGCTCCCACAGGCCGTCGATGATGGCTTGGTCGTGGGCTTGCTTGTTCTCGCGACCGTCGGCCTTGAAACGGCTGAAGTAACGTCCGTCGATCTCGGGGTCCGGACCCCGCTCAGCGAGGGCAATCAACGGTGCGGCGCCGTCGGGGACGCTGATCGTGCCGAGGCGTTTGAGCGGGGATCGATAGAGGAGCCCGACGAACCACGAGTCGCGGCCGAACGAACTGCCGACCGGGCCGGGATGCACGGCGACGGAAACGACGCCGTCACCGGACCACCTCTGACCGATTCCGCGGGTGAACATGATGTTCATCAGCTTGCCGGTGCCGTACGCCCGAAGCTCGATCGCCCGCCGGTGCTCGTAGTCGAGGTCGTCCAGCACCACCTTGCCGACTAGGTTGCCGACGCTGGAGGTGTTGATGACCAGTGACGTGCCGGCGGCGGCAAGCTTGGGCCGAAGCAGACTGGTGAGCAGGAACGGCGCCAGGTGGTTGACCTGGAAGTTGGGTTCGTGCCCGTCGTGCGTCTTCTTCGACGGTGCAAAGGTGCCGCCCGCGTTGTTCATCAACAGATCGAGGGTCTCGACACGCTCGCCGACCTCTTCGGCGAGTCTGCGGACGTCATCGAGGCGGGAGAAGTCGGCCACCAACGGCTCGGTGCCCACTGCTTCGGCGACGGGACGCAACTTGTTGGCCGAGCGCCCAGTCACGTAGACCGTGGCGCCCTTGGAGGCCAGCGCCTTGGCGGTCTCCGCGCCGATCCCGTCACTGGCTCCGGTCACGAGGACCGTGCGGCCTGGCATCGAGGCATCATTCATACCGAGAGCCTAGGGCAGACTCCCACACACTCTGTGGCCCTCGGTCGGTCCCGTAGACATTCGTGGCTCAGAGGACCTTCGACCGTAGCCGTCTGACCGGTCATGATGGATGGTGGACGGGTCATCAACGCGAGGATGTCCCTTGAATCTGCCAACTGGAACCAGATCACACAGCCATGCCGTGCCGGTGGAGTGTCGCCGATGACGTCCGTAGGGGCGCAGCCGGTTGACGGCACATCCGAGCAAGAGCTCGAACTGATCGACGCGTATTGGCGAGCCGCCAACTACCTCTCGGTGGGTCAGATATACCTGATGGACAACCCGATGCTCCGAGAGCCGCTCCTGCCCGAGCACGTGAAACCTCGACTGCTCGGCCACTGGGGCACGACCCCCGGCTTGAACCTGTTGTACGCCCACATGAACCGGGTCATCCGCGCCCGAGACCTGAGCGTCCTGTACGTGACGGGTCCCGGGCACGGCGGGCCGGGGCTCGTTGCCAACGCATACCTCGAAGGTACGTATTCCGAGGTCTACCCCTCCGTCCCGTCCGATGAGGACGGCATGAGGTCGCTGTTTCGCCAGTTCTCATTCCCGGGAGGAATCCCCAGCCACGTCGCACCCGAGACTCCGGGGTCGATCCACGAGGGTGGGGAACTCGGGTACGCCCTGGTGCACGCGTACGGCGCCGTGTTCGACAACCCGGACCTGACCGCCCTGTGCGTGGTTGGCGATGGTGAGGCCGAGACCGGTCCGCTCGCCGCGAGCTGGCACTCCAACAAGTTCCTCAATCCCGTGACGGACGGTGCCGTGCTCCCGGTGCTCCACCTCAACGGCTACAAGATCGCAAATCCCACCGTCCTCGCCCGCATCCCCGAGGCCGAGCTCCTCGACCTCATGCGCGGCTACGGCCACGACCCGATCGTGGTTGCCGGCGATGACCCGGCAGAAGTACACCGCCAGCTCGCGGCTGCTCTCGACCTCGCGATGGATCGCATCGCTGCGATTCAGCTGGAGGCGCGAAGCGGCGCGCTTGCCAAGCGTCCGCGCTGGCCCATGATCGTGCTGCGCACCCCCAAGGGCTGGACCGGCCCGAAGGAGGTGGACGGCAAACGCGTCGAAGGCACCTGGCGATCACATCAGGTACCGGTGGCGCTCACACGAACGAACACCGAGCACCGAGACATCCTCGAGAGCTGGATGCGCAGCTACCGCCCCGAGGAGCTCTTCGACGAGATCGGACGCCTCAAGCCCGAGCTCCGGGAGCTTGCACCGGTCGGTGACCGGCGGATGAGCGCCAATCCGCACGCCAACGGCGGCCTGCTTCGACGAGATCTGATCATGCCGGACTTCCGCAGGTTCGCGGTCGAGATCGACCGTCCGGCGGCGGAGATGAGCGAGGCCACCAAGGTCCTCGGAACCATGCTGGCTGCGGTGATCGAGGGGAATCCGCACACTTTCCGACTGATGGGACCGGATGAGACAGCCTCCAACCGACTCACTGCAGTGTTCGAACAGACCGACCGAGCCTGGGACGCACTTGTGGTGCCCGGCGACGACTCCTTGGCGCCCGACGGTCGGGTGATGGAGGTGCTTTCCGAGCACCTGTGTCAAGGCTGGCTGGAGGGCTACCTCCTTACCGGACGGCACGGCCTGTTCAACTGCTATGAGGCGTTCATCCACATCGTCGACTCCATGTTCAACCAGCACGCCAAGTGGCTGAAGTCGACCCGCCGGATTCCGTGGCGCGTGCCGATCGCCTCACTCAACTACCTGCTCACCTCACACGTGTGGCGCCAGGACAACAACGGGTTCTCGCACCAGGACCCGGGCTTCCTCGACCATGTGGTCGACAAGAAGTCCGAGATCGTCCGGGTGTACCTGCCGCCGGACACCAACACCCTGCTGTCGGTAGCGGACCACTGCCTGCGCAGCCGCGACTACGTCAACGTCATCGTCGCAGGAAAACAACCGGCGCTGACCTACCTCACGATCGACGAGGCGATTGCGCACTGCACCCGTGGGCTTGGGGTCTGGCCGTGGGCAAGCAACGAGGAGGGCGATCCAGATGTCGTGCTGGCCTGTTGTGGTGACATACCGACGCTGGAGACACTGGCTGCGGCCGACCTGCTCAGGAAGCACCTGCCGGACCTGAAGGTCCGCGTGGTCAACGTCGTCGACCTGATGCGGCTGGAACCCGACACCGAACATCCCCACGGGTTGGATGATCGCGACTTCGACACGCTCTTCACCGCCGACAAGCCGGTGATCTTCGCGTTCCACGGATATCCTTCGCTGATTCACCGGTTGACCTACCGCCGCAACAATCACCACAACATCCATGTGCGCGGCTACAAGGAGGAAGGCACGACCACCACCCCGTTCGACATGGTCATGCTGAACGACCTTGATCGGTTCCACCTCGTGATGGATGTCATTGACCGCGTCCCCACCTTGGGCTCAAGAGCCGTCCTCCTGAGGCAACAGATGTCGGATGCCCGCCTCGCCGCTCGCGCCTATACGCGTGAGCACGGCGAGGACGATCCCGCGATCTCCGGATGGACCTGGCCGGACGAGGAGTGAGCGTGCGCGTCCTCGTCGTCAACGCCGGATCTTCGAGCCTGAAGCTCAGGTTGCTGAGCGATGCAGACGCGATCGAGCACTCCGCTGACCTCAAGCTCGGGGCCGGCGGCAGCGACGATGATGAGCTGCTCAACGCCATCTCCGGCTGGCCGGAGCCTGCCGTTGTGGGTCATCGCATCGTTCACGGCGGCACCCGATTCACCGGTCCCGTACGGATCGACGAGCGGGTGCGCGAGGAGCTGGACGAGCTGACGTCGCTTGCACCATTGCACCAGCCCAAGTCGCTGGCGGCTCTCGATGCGGTCAGCCACGCACTTGCGGGCATCACGGCCGTGGCGTGCTTCGACACGGCATTCCACACCACCATCCCGCCGGAGGCGTCGACATACGCCGTGCCGCTGGAGTGGCGGGAGCGGTACGCGATTCGCCGCTACGGCTTCCACGGCTTGTCACACGCGTACGCTGTGCGGCGCAGCGCAGACCTCGTCGGACAACCGGCCGATCACCTCAGGATCGTGACCTGCCACCTCGGAGCGGGGGCTTCAGTCTGTGCCGTACGGGGCGGTCGGAGTGTTGACACGACAATGGGGTTCACCCCGCTTGACGGGCTGGTCATGGCTACGCGATCCGGAAGCATCGACCCAGGACTCGTCCTGTGGCTTGAGGAGCAGGAACACCTCACCCCGCGAGAGGTCGCCGACGCACTCGAGCACCGCTCAGGTCTGTTGGGTCTGGCGGGTACGGGTGACCTGCAGGTGATCGAGCGGTCGGCGGCTCAAGGGGATCCGAGAGCGCAGCTGGCTCTCGAGGTGTACGTCCACAGCATCGTTGCAGGCATTGCGGCGATGGCAGCCGCGACTGGCGGCCTCGACGTCTTGGTCTTCACCGGCGGGGTGGGTGAGAACTCGCCTCTGGTGCGGACCCGGGTTGCCGGGCGCCTGAGCCATCTCGGTGTCGTGGTCGACGATGTCCTGAACGCCGATGCTGTCGGCGACGTCGACGTGTCCGCGTCCGCGTCGGCCGTACGGGTGCTCGTCATCGGTGCACGCGAAGACCTGGAGATCGCTGCGGGTGCCCGTGCCGTGATGACCTGAATCGAACGCCACGACTTGGCTCATGCTCGCGGGCTCAAACCACGACGGGCGGGGTTTGACAATTCCCGTTGTGATGCGTGGATACGATTCTTGACATGGACCAGGCCACCACGTCGTGACGGGCGACGGACTGCCGTGGCCCTCAGCGCTGCAAGCCGGCATCGCCTGTGCCGTCAGCGCAATCCTCTGGCTCGCGCTGCACCGCGTACGCACCAGACTGGTGACCCGTGATCTCCTGCCGGCGCTCTATGAGTTCGGCTTGATCTCCGGCCTCTATTCAATCTGGCGCATTGCCCGCGAGCTGCCGTTCACCCATGAAGCAGGTGCACTGGACCGCGCGCGCCAGATCGACCACCTGCAGAATCTCCTGCACTTTCCCACCGAGATCGCCATGCAGCACTTCGTGCTCGCGCACGACTGGACCGCGCGAATGACCAATGCCTACTACGCCACCATGCATGTGCCGGGTCTGATCGCGTTCCTGGTGTGGCTGTTCATTCGTCATCGAGATCGATTCCCGCACTGGCGCAACGGGCTCGTCCTGGTCACCTTGGGATGCCTGATCATCCGTTTCGTACGCGTTGCACCACCGCGGTTCATCACTGAGCTCGGCTTTGTCAATCTGTCGGACCGCTACGGGTTGGGTGTCTACGGTCCCGTTGGGCGGGGCATCTCCGACCAGTACGCTGCAATGCCGTCGATCCACGTCGGGTGGGCCGCAGTTGTAGCGCTAGGCATCTTCGCGTCGACAAAGAGCAAATGGAGGTGGGTGTTCGTGATGCATCTGCCGCTCACGATGTTCGTCGTCGCGGCTACCGGCCATCACTGGTGGCTTGACGGGATCGTGGCGTTGGCGTTGCTGGCCGGTGGACTGCGCCTCGACACTGCCATACGCAGGCGCGTTGCTTCCGTCCCTGAGCCGGAGCGGCAAAAGCTGCTCAGCTGAATTCTTGGTTCCGGGAACAGCTTTTGTCGGTCACCGGTTATAGCGTTTCAAAGTGTCCGCCACCGGGCCGTCGAGAGCTGAGGAATGACCATGTCCGAACAGTCCACAACACCTGACCCGAAGCGCTGGCTCGCGCTCGTCGTGATCGCCATCGCGCAGCTGATGATCGTGCTCGACGCATCCATCGTCAACATCGCGCTTCCCTCAGCCCAGAGGGATCTGGGCATCAGCGACGCCGACCGGCAATGGGTCGTCACGGCTTACACGCTCACCTTCGGCGGCTTCCTCCTGCTGGGTGGGCGCATCGCCGACTTCATGGGCCGCAAACGTACGTTCATCGTCGGTCTGTTCGGCTTTGCCGCTGCATCAGCGTTGGGCGGAATCGCCTCGACTGCGGGCCTGCTCTTCGCAGCGCGCGGCCTTCAAGGCACCTTTGCGGCGCTCATGGCCCCCGCCGCACTGTCACTGATCTCTGTCACATTCACCGAGTCAAAAGAACGCGCCAAGGCCTTCGGTGTCTACGGCGCGGTGTCTGGTGGTGGAGCTGCAATCGGAATCATCCTCGGCGGCACGCTCACCGAGTACGCGTCCTGGCGCTGGTGCCTCGGCGTCAATGTGCCTATCGCACTGGCGACAGCCGCGGCGGCGGTGCTCTACGTGAAGGAGAGCAAGGCGCACGGAAGCACCAAGTATGACGTCCCCGGCGCCATCCTGGTGACCCTCGGACTTGTCTCGCTGGTCTACGGATTCACCCAGGCAGCCAAGCTTAAGAATCCGGGCAGAAGCACTGACGTGCTTGGCTGGACGGACTCCTCGACACTGACATTCCTCGGCGCGGGAATCATTCTGCTCGTCGCCTTTGTGCTCTGGGAACGCCGCACGAGCACACCGCTGCTCCCGATGAACGTTGCGCTCGATCGCAATCGCGGCGGCTCCTATCTCGTCTTCCTGTTCCTCGGCGCAGGGCTGTTTGCGATGTTCCTGTTCCTGACGTTCTACTTCCAGATCACGATGGGATACAGCCCGCTCAGGGCGGGTTTTGCCTTCTTGCCGTTCAGCGTCGGGATCATACTCACCGCTGGTGTGGTCGCCAACATACTTCCAAAAGTTGGACCCAAGCCGATCATGGTGACCGGTCTCGTGCTCGCAGTCGTCGGCATGTTGATGCTCACGCAGATCGACGCTGGGACCAGTTACTGGACCCATGTGTTGCCGGCGGAGGTCTTGATGAGCATCGGCATGGCGTGTGTGTTCATCCCGACGTCAAGCACGGCGTTGATCGGTGTGAGCGAACATGATGCCGGTGTGGCAAGCGCGCTGCTCAACACGTCACAGCAAGTAGGTGGATCCCTCGGCACGGCCTTGCTCAACACCCTCTACGCCGGCGCGGTCACGAGCTTCCTCGCAGAAAAGCTCGGCCCGAATGCTGACAAGGCACAGGCAGCCAAGATCGCCAGTGATTCTCTGGTGCACGGCTATCACGTTGCGTTCTTCTGGGGATCGGTGTTGTTGACGGTTGCACTCCTCATGGCGGTGCTGCTGATCAACGCCAAGAAGGACGACATACCCCAAGAGGCTGGTGTTCCGGCCGCAGCCTAAGCGAGCGAGTTCGACGAGCGGGTGGCTGATGGCGGGCATACGCTCGTCGAATGCCAAGGCACAGTCGCTGGATGATCGCTGCAGCTGTCATGCCGCCAATCGTGGTGGGACTGGCCGGAATCACCCACCCCGACCACCTGACGCAGGAAGCGTCCCTCTACTGGCGCAACCTGCACGTCGTGTTCCTCCCGTTGCTCCCACTGCTCGCCCTGGGTCCGTGGGTGATAGCCAGATCCGTCGACCGCAAGCTCGGCTACCTGGCCGCAGTGTTGGGCTATGTCTATGCGTGCTTCTACACAGCGCTCGATGTACTTGCAGGCATCGGCGCAGGCGGACTGAAGCGGGCGAACGCCGATGGGGTGCGGGTGCTGTTCGATCTTGCGGCAGACCTCGGACAGGTCGGCTCGGTGGCGTTCATCGTCGCCACGGCCGTTGCGGCGGGTTGTGCGCTCTCGGTGGCGAGGCTTCGCGCCATTCCCGGAGCAGCGCTGGCGTTCGCGGGCGCGTACGGCTACATGCAGGAGCACGTCTACTGGCCGGCAGGTGTGCTCTCGATGTTCGCGCTGGCGGCCGGTTGGACTTTGATGTTGCTGGTGATCAAACCGGAAGAAGCCGTGTGACGAACTTCGTCAGCTGATCGACGTTGCACACCTCATGCATTTCGACGATCTCGCCATACAGCGGCGCGATCGAGTCGCCTAGTCCCCAGCGCATCGAGTGCTCGGGATTGAGCCAGAACGTTCGCCGCGCACGCTGACTGATCTCGTGCAGCGCGGCAAGATTGGGATCTTGGTTGTTGTTGCGGGCATCGCCAAGGATGAGCACGGCAGTGCGGGGTCCGATGGCGGGCATGTGGTCGGCCTGGAAGTCGGCGAACGCTTCGCCGTAGTCACTGCTGGTGTGCCACTTGGTGATGCGCGCCTCCCGCGCGATTCGGGCTGAAAGGTCGTCAGAGTCTTCCTTGACGAGGTCGGTCACCTCCGCCATGGCGTTGACGAACGCGAAGACCCGGATCTTGCTGAATTGCCCGCTCATGGCATGTACAAGGTGCATCGTGAACTGAGAGAAGCCCGACACCGATCCGGAGACATCGCACAGCAGTACCAATTCGGGTCGGGCCGGATGCGGCTTGGCGAACACCGGATGCATCGGCACGCCACCTGTCGACATGGATCTGCGCAGGGTACGTCGGATGTCGATGCGGCCACGGTGGGCCTTGCGGCGGCGGGCCGCGAGGCGGGTGGCCAGCTTGCGTGCGAGCGGGCGAACCGTGCGGCCCAGCTCCTCGAGCTGTTGCCGGTTGGCGCTCAGGAAGTCGATGCGATCAGAGTTCGCGCGTACGGCGTGACGAGTGACAACATCACGGCCACGAAGTTCCGCTGTCCGGCGGCGCGCCTCGCCAGCGACCATTGCCCGGAAGCGGTCGATGTTCTGCCTGACCTCGTCTCGTTCGATGCGCGCGGTGAAGTCGCCTCCTTGGCCGAGGCCCTGACCTGGACCACTGCCTCCTCCTTCGCCGCGTTGACCCAACGCTTGCACGAGGAGCGTCTGGGGACGCAGCCGTTCGAGCGTCTGATAGGCCGACCATCCGCCGGTGGGCCCCGCCTCACCGACTCGACCCAGGAGATCGACGGCAATCTCGGCAACCTGTTCGAGGGTCCGCAGGTCGTCTTCTGCGAGTGCCATGGCCAACAGATCACGAAGGTCATCGAGATCGAAGTCCTCGTCAAGCTCCCGCGCGGCCTGCGAAGCACCCACGCCGGCGGGGAAGTACAGATCGAAAGTCATGTCGAAGACGTCGCGCTGACCACCTCGCCGCACGAGTGCAGAAGCCAGACCCTCTCGAAGGAGAGACCTATCACTCATGCCGAGCACGTCGATCACCGCTGCGGCGTCGGTTGTCTCGCTCGTGCCAGCAGGGATGCCTTTGCTCCGCAGTGCGCCCACGAACTCGACGAGTCTCACAGCAAGGTCCTGGGCCACCGGCGCCGTGGTCATGATGCGCCGAGCACCTCGTTGAGGTTGAGGCGTTCACTTGCCTTGTCAAGGTCATCTTGATGCTTGAGGATCACACCGAGACTCTCACGCACCACCTCGTCGTCGAGAATGTCGGCACCGAGGGCGACGAGCGTACGAGCCCAGTCGATCGACTCCGAGATCGAAGGCGCCTTGCGCAACGGCATGGCACGCAACGAGTTGATGACGCGCACGAGCGAGTCTCCGAGCGCTGAGTCGAGTTCTGGCACCTTCAGACGTACGATCTGCTGCTCGAGCTCGGGATCGGGAAAGTCGATGTGCAGGAAAAGGCACCGACGACGCAGCGCCTCCGACAACTCGCGCGTTGCGTTGGAGGTGAGCACGACGAACGGCCGGTGCTTCGCCTTGATCGTACCGAGCTCGGGAATGGTCACCTGGAACTCACCGAGGACCTCCAGCAACAGGCCTTCGATCTCGACGTCGGCCTTGTCGGTCTCGTCGATCAGCAGAACGGTGGGCCCTTCGTTTCGAATGGCGGTCAGGAGAGGACGGGGGAGCAGGAAGTCCTCGCTGAAGATGTCGGTGCGCGCCTCATCCCACGACTCGTCGCGACCAGCTGTGATACGCAGCAGCTGCTTGGCATGGTTCCACTCGTACAGCGCACGAGCCTCATCCACACCTTCGTAGCACTGGAGCCGTACGAGCTCGGCTCCGCAGGCATCGGCAACAGCACGTGACAGCTCGGTCTTGCCAACGCCCGCAGGCCCCTCGACGAGCAGTGGCTTGCCGAGCTCGCTGGCGAGGTAGACCGTGGTCGCAACAGCGTCCGATGCAAGATAGTCCGCGGCCGCGAGCTTCTCCTTGACGTCGTCGATCGAGGTGAACGGCATGGTGCGCATACGTACTATCGTGCCGTGGCCCTCATCGAGATAGTGCGCGAGGTACGTCTGACACCCCAGGAATCATGGGACCGCCTCACCGACTGGCGGCGCCACGGCGAGTTCGTGCCCCTGACACGGATCAGCCTCACCCCTCACGGGTTCGACGCCTTCACCGGAGTTGGTCGGCTCGGCTTCCACGACCCGATGGACGTCGTGGTGTCGCGCGAACGGCAGTTCTGTCGTCTTGAGAAGCGCGGCCGGGTGGTAACCGGTTGGGCCGAGCTGTCGGTGGAACCATGCGGCGAGGGGAGTCGTGTGACATGGCGAGAGGACATTCATGTCCGTGGGATGCCGCGACTGATGGACGGGGTCACCCGGGCATCGAGTCGCCGGTTGTTCTCCCGCGTCATCGACGGATTGCTGGCCTGACGCGCGACGTATGCTCGGCCCATGGGCTACCTGCCGGGATCTGAAGCGCTTGACATCTGTCGCGACCTGATCAGGATCGACACGTCCAACTATGGTGACGACTCCGGGCCGGGGGAGAGAAGGGCAGCGGAGTATGTGGCCTCGTCCTTGGCGGAAGTCGGCATAGATTCAGAACTTTTCGAGTCCGCACCGGGGCGCACGAGCGTGATCGCCCGATGGGGCAACCAGAACTCGCCCCAACCCGGACTGCTCATCCACGGACACCTGGATGTCGTTCCCGCGCAGGGCGCTGACTGGAAGGTCGACCCATTCGCCGCAGAGGTCGTCGACGGCTATCTGTTCGGCCGCGGCGCCGTCGACATGAAGGATTTCGACGCGATGCTGCTCTCGGTCGTTCGTGCCCGTCAACGTGCTGGAGCCATTCCTGACCGTCCGATCACCCTGGTGTTCACCGCTGACGAGGAGGCTGGTGGCGTCCTGGGGGCTCACTGGCTCGTCGAGCACCACCCGGAACTGTTCGAGGGGTGCACGGAAGCCATCGGCGAGGTCGGTGGCTTCTCCACCGAGGTCGGCGGCAAGCGGCTCTATCTCATCGAGTCTGGCGAGAAGGGCATTGCCTGGATGCGTCTACTCGCTCACGGCACAGCTGGCCACGGATCGATGAAGAACGCTGACAACGCGGTGACCCACCTCGCCCGGGCCCTGTTGGCGCTGGGGGAGCACGAGTGGCCGGATGCGCCGGGGCCTTCGATGGAGCTTCTGTTGGCCAAGGTTCGCGAGCTCACCGGAAGGGAGTGCATCGATCGGTTCGGGCTGCGGTCACG
>MTKY01005124.1_pt1 | contig 12862 bp, 8 predicted proteins | sample 1042731 | NCBI WGS metagenome assembly MTKY01 (sample SAMN06212206, study PRJNA360538) | anaerobic digester metagenome | biome: Wastewater treatment plant; material: sludge; isolation source: anaerobic digester fed with sludge from wastewater treatment plant | place: Denmark: WWTP Soeholt ... | reverse complement strand
GGCGGATCGCGTGAGCTTCGAGGAAGAGGTACTGCGCGACTTTCTGGGCGTAGCGGTGCACGCCGCGGGGCAGGCGGGCCTGGATTCGAGGACGCCTGCCGATGTAGTCCTCTGTATTGGGGGTGGTCCGGTAGGCTTGTCCATCGCCCAGGTGGCCAGGGCCAGGGGGGCGCGTCGGGTGGTGATCTCCGAGCCCGCCCCGGTGGCGCAGGCCGTCATCGCGCAGTATCCTGATCTCGAGTGCCTCGATCCCACCCACGTTGATCTGGTCGGGGCGCTGGGACGTGGCACGTGTGGGGCGGTCTTTGATACCGTTGGTACGCCTGAGACCCTCACCCAAGGGCTCGCCCTGCTGGCTCCAGCCGGCACGCTCGTCAACCTCGCCGTCCACGACACGAGCCTCTCGATGAACGCGATGGCTCTGGGGTCGGAGCGGCGGATGACCACGTCGTCGAATGCCCTCTATCGGGATGAGCGCGAGGCCCACGTCCTTATCGAATCGGGCGCTGTCATGATGGCGCCTATGATCACGCATCGTTTCCCGCTTGAGGCTTTTGCCGACGCCTATGCGCTGTTGTTGGCAGAGCCCAAGCAGGCGTACAAGGTGGTCTTTGAATGATACGGGTTTCGGTCTGGTATCATGGGCTTGATGAGCGCTATCTGCGACTGGTGACGCAACTGAGCGCAGAGGCGATAGACTTTGGCGCGGGCGATGCCTTCTCTGGTGTGCATGAGCAGGGGTATCCCGATCTGAATGGGGTGTTGGCGACCAAGCGCGCACTTCAGGCCTGGGGTCTGGAAATCAACCGCGTGACGCTGCCCGATATCCCGGCGGACTTCATGGTCGGCGAGAGCGACGATACAACGTGCATCGAGAATGCATGCCGGGCGGTGGCGGTCTTCGGGGAGGCGGGTGTGCCAATCGCGCGGCTGCGAGTAGGGGGCGACGCGATGCCGCACCGGACACGGATGCACATGGCAATCCACCGCGGCGGCTACCGCGCCCGGGCCGAGTACCACCACTGGGCGCAGCCTGAGCTGCGCTCGCCCGCGGAGGTGGAGGCATGGTGGGGACGTTTCTGCCGGGTCTTTGAGCGTCTCGTGCCCGCGGCCGAGGATGCCGGCGTCAAGCTGGTGATCCACCCTTCGGACACGCCCTGCGCTGGGACGGCGTTCGACAGCCTCGGCTTCCATCGGGTCATCGATGCGTTCCCAAGCCGTGCGGTGGGCTTCCTCTACTGCGTTGGCACTCGTGCCGAGGCCGGTGGATCGGCGCTCGTGCTCGACGAGATCAACACCTTCGGCCGCAAGGGGCGCATCTTCACGGTGCACTTCCGTAACGTGCGCGGCAGTCTGGCGACGGCAGGCGGCTTTGAAGAGGTACTGCTCGACGATGGCGACATGAATATGGCCACAGTCCTGCGGGCGTTACAACGGGTTGGGTTCGATGGCTGCGTGAACCCCGATCACGTTCCCGCGCTTGAGGGCGACCAGGGCGACATCAGCCTGGGGCTGGCGTATTCGGTGGGATATATCAAGGCGTTGCTAGCGGCGCTGAGTGAGTAGGTGAGTGGGCGAGAAGGCGAAAAGGCCACAGGATGAATAGGTGAGTAGGGGGAGGATAGAGTTCCCGCCGGATCCATGATCCGGCGGGTTGATTGAGCGCAGGGACCAATGCCAGCAGCAACTACGGTTAAGACGTCAGCTCGTTCTTCCCTCTGACGAGTTTCAACGGCCAGCGGCTGTGGGACTGGCACCGGCCGGTCTGGGTCCTTGTGAGCATCGCGGCGGTGGCACTGTTCCTGCTGCCCGTCGGCTAACCGCTCAGTTCGATCCTCTCCCAGACCTCGTCCGGGATGGGTGTGCGAAGGGCTGCGACATCGGCCTCGATCTGTTCAGGCGTTGAGGCTCCCATCACGTTGGCGGAGACGCGGGGATCGCGCGTGACGAACTGGATGGCGAGGGCCAGTAGGTCGATGCCGTAGTCCTGGGCGACGGTCCAGGCGTGCTGGGCTCGCGCGACCGCTGTGTGCCATAGGGCGCTTTGGGTGAGGCCGGGCGCCCACCCTTGCGCGGTACGCTCTGCCGCAATCGCCTCAGGGCTGCGGTCGCCCAGGAGCAAGCCGTGGTAGAGGCTGGTAGCGTTGAGTACGCCGACCCCGGCGGCGGCAGCGGGCACCAGGACGCCTTCTTCGGCGCTCCGCACGGCGAGGTTGTAGTCGCAGTGCGTCAGACAGACATCGCACGCGCCGGTGGCAATGAGCCGGCGGTGGAAGCTATGGTCTCGCACGCCCAGGCCCATCGCTCGGATCAGACCCTCGGCTTTCATTGTGGCGAGTGCCTCCCAGGCGCCGCCCGGCGCAAGCACGGGTTCTAGATCGTCGGGATCGTGGACCAGGACAACATCGAGTCTGTCGAGCCTCAGGAGCTCGAGGCTCTTTCGAACGCTTTTATAGGTGGCTTCGGCGCTGTAGTTGTGGGGGCCCCGGTTGTCACGATCGCGGGTTCCGGTCTTGGTCGAGATGACCAGATCCTCGCGCCTGCCCCCGGCAGCGAACCAGCGTTCAAGCGCCTTGCCGACGATGGCCTCGCTCAGACTGCCGCCGAGGTATCCGGGAGAGGTGTCGATGAGGGTGATGCCCAGCTCCAGTGCCCTCAGTACGGTGGCGATACCCAGCTCTTCATGAATCACCGACCGGTCGCCAGCGCGGCAATAGCCGAGGTAGGCTCCGCCCAGCCCGATGGGCGTCACTTGCAGGCCGGTGCGTCCCAGACTTCGGTGTGGCAGGGGTGAGAGTGTCATCGCGTAGGCTCCGATAGGGTTCAGGGCTCGTCCACCGGCGGATGGTAGTGCGGCAGCGCGCAATGTCAATGCGTCTTTGACACAGCGTGGGGCGCCCCTATACTTCGCCGGTACTGTCGGCGAGGAGTTCGAGGTGTCGTGTAGGAGGTTTGGGTGGTGGAAGGCTCGTCATAGGTTAAGGAGGTACACTGAATGGGAAAGCGACCCAAAGTCGTGGTAGTGGGGAGCTATAACACCGACCTGTTGGTTCGGACGCCGCGCATCCCGGCGCGGGGGGAGACGATTCTGGGCAACGACTACCGTACGGGCCCAGGCGGCAAGGGCGCCAACCAGGCCGTGGCTGCGGCGCGGCTGAATGCCGAGGTGGCCATGGTCGTCAAGCTCGGTGCCGATGACCTGGGCGATCGGGCGGAGCAGAACCTGCACGATGAGGGTGTGACAACGGCATTCGTGCGCCGGACCGGCGACACGCACACGGGCGTTGCCTTCATCATTGTCGATGCCGAGGGTGAGAACGTGATTGTCGTCGCTGCTGGCGCCAACGAGGCTCTCTCGCCGGCGGATGTCGATGTGGCACGCGAGGCGATTGTCGGAGCCGACGCTATGCTTGTCCAGTTGGAGGTGCCGCTCGAGACGGTGAGGCACGCGCTGCAGATGGCCCACGAGGCTGGGGTGCTCACTATCCTGAACCCGGCGCCGGGCCAAACGTTGGATGCTGAGTTACTCGGGTCGGTCGACGTTCTCACGCCGAACGAAACGGAGCTGCAGCTCATTACAGGGCGGGCCGTCACAGGCATATCTGAGGCGGACGTGGCTGCGCGGAGCTTGCTCGATGTCGGCGTGGGGACGGTTGTCGTGACGTTGGGCGCCAACGGGGTGCTGATCGTGTCACGGAGTGGTGCGCAGCACGTGCTGGGGCGGCGTGTTACCGTCGTCGATACCACAGGCGCGGGCGACGCCTTCAACGGCGCGCTCGCCGTCGCCCTCGCTGAGGGTGGCTCCATGGGTGAAGCCGTGTCGTTTGCCAACGCTGCGGCTGCGCTGCAGGTCACGAAGATTGGGACGGCGCCGGCGATGCCTTACCGGGCTGACGTTGAGGCGATGATAGGAAAGGGGAGTGGCTAGCGCGTGCTACGTTACCGGAGACTGGGCATCTAGCGTGCTGCCCTTAACACAGTCGGCCCGATTACGTTAGGCGCGTGAACTGTTTATCCTGTGCTTTGCGTCCGCTCTGAAGGTACGTACACTACCTCGAGACTGCTATCCCATCAAGGAGTGATTCTATGACCAAGATCGTGATCATCGGTGCGGGAAGCGGCTTCGGCAGCCGATTGTCGGTGGACATCATATCCCGCGAGCCGCTTCAGGATGCAACGATCGCACTGTGCGATATCAATCCAGGCCGGCTGCAGCAGGTGACGAGTTATGTGCAGCGGACCGTCGAGAAGTATGCCCTCCCCACCAAGGTCATCGCCTCGACGGACCGCCGGGAGCTTCTTCCGGATGCCGATTTCGTCATCACGTCGGTGGCGGTGGGCGGTGGCGCCTACTGGGGCGAGCCATACAAGTCGGAGATCGAGATCCCCCAGAAGTACGGCATCTATCAGACCGTCGCCGATACCGTGGGTGTGGGCGGCATTTTCCGCTTCCTGCGGACCGGGCCGGTGCAGCATATGTTCTTCCGTGATATAGAGGACCTCTGCCCCGATGCGTACGTGCTCAACCACACTAACCCGATGGCCATGCTGACATGGCTCCACTCGGTGGATTCCTCCGTGCGCAACGTGGGCCTTTGCCACAGCGTTCAGGGGACGACGCAGCAGCTTGCGCAGATCGCAGGCGTGCCCTATGACGAGGTCGCGCACTTCGTTGCCGGGATCAACCACCAGGCGTGGGTTTTGGAATTCAAGCGTGGTAAGGAAGACCTCTACCCGCGGATCTGGGAGGCACTCGACGATCCCGATATCGTGGCGACCGACCCCGTGCGTTTCGAGATGATGCGCTACTTCGGCCTGTTCGTGACCGAAAGCAGTCGCCACAACGCGGAGTACGTGCCCTACTTTATGCAGACCGAGGAGCTCCGAGAGCGCTTCAACCTCAAGCCACGCCAGGTGCCGATGGTGCCCGCAAGCGTTCGCGAATGGCAGGCCGACGGGATGGGCGGCGAAGCGCCGGTTGGTGAGCTGCGCCGCTCGCAGGAGTACACGACCGGCATTATGGAGGCGATGCTGACCAACGTGCCCTTCCGCTTCAATGGCAACGTGATGAACACGGGTTTGATTTCCAACCTCCCTGACGGCTGTTGCGTCGAGGTGCCGTGCATGGTCGACGCCAACGGCGTGAACCCTTGTTTCGTGGGCGACCTTCCTGTGCATCTGGCTGCGATCAACAAGTCGAACATTGCCGTCCAGGAGCTTGCGGTCGAAGCGGTGTTGCACCGTGACCGCGACGCGGCGTTCTGGGCGTGTGCGCTCGATCCGCTGACCGCGGCTGTGCTGCCGTTGCACAAGATCCACGAGATGTTCGAGGAGCTGTGGGAAGCGTGCGAGGAGCACCTGTTCTGGTTCGATCCCGACTACGCGGGCCCGCTGCCTGAGACGTGCGCGCCCTAGTTCATCACAAAAGGAGTGTCCCGCAATGATCCATCTGGGTACCCAATATTACCGTCCACCCTTTCCCAACGGTCGCTACTGGGAGGACGACATCAAGCAGATGGCCGACTCGGGGCTGGACACGATCCAGCTCTGGGTCGTCTGGGCATGGGTCGAGGCCAAGCCTGATGAGTTCCACTTCGATGACTACGACCGGCTGGTGGCTCTGGCGGACAAACACGGGCTCAACGTGGTCCTGAGCACGATCGCGGCCATCCATCCCTACTGGATCCACCGCATGGTGCCCGGAAGCGAGATGGTGGACAACTTCGGGCACCGGGTGGTGTCGTCGAACCGTGGGGAGGTCCACTTCGGGTTGACGCCGGGTGGCTGCTTTGATCATCCGGGTGTTTGGGAGCGGATGAAGCAATTCCTCACCGCGACGGTGACGCACTATCACACGGTGGGCAACCTGCTGGGATGGGACGCGTGGAACGAGCTGCGATGGAATGTGCAGGCCGATGGCCTGGTCTGTTATTGTGACTACACGGTCAACCGTTACCGGTCGTGGCTGGAGGCCAAGTACGGGGGGCTCGAGGGCCTCAATGCGTCATGGCAGCGGCGGTACACGTCGTGGGATGACGTGCGCCCCGGGAAAGCGCCCGATCGACCCTACACGGAGATGATGGCGTTCCAGGACTTCATTGCGTGGCGCTCGGTGCAGCACGCGTACGATCGCTACGGCGCGATGAAGGCGATCGATGCACAGCATCCGGTGACGGTGCATGGTGCACAGCCGACGGTGCTCCACGGCAGCGATAGCTATCCCCACGCGACGGCACTGCACCGCGGGAACGACTGGGGTTTCTCCGATCGCATCGATGGCATCGGGACCTCCAGCTTTCCCCTGTGGGGCGGGATCGAGATGGATCGCGCGCAGTTCATCAACCGGATCGATTACTCGGCCTCAGCGCGCCAGGGCAAGCGACTCTGGCTCAGCGAGCTGCAGGGCGGGCGCTCGAACATCGGCTTTAGCGTGGCGCAGAGCGTTGATGCGGCGTCGCAGCAGAGCTGGGTATGGACCGGGATCTCAGCGGGTGCGGACACCATCCTTTTCTGGTGTTGGCGCGACGAGGTTTTCGGGCGCGAGAGCACAGGTTTTGGACTTGCTGGCAACGATGGGCTGACACCCGAGCGGCTCGCGGCGATGCGCAAGACCGGGGCGGTGCTCCGTGCACACGGCGAGCTGCTGCGAGCCTATGAGCCGGCGCCGGCCCAGGTGGGTATTCTCTTCAGCCCACAGGCCGACTATCTCTACTGGTCGCAGGACGGCACGGCGCTGACCCCCCTGCGTGCGCTGCAGGGGTATGCCCGCGCGTTGGTCCGCCAGGCCATCCCCTATCGCATCGTCGAAGAGAATCACCTTGATGAGCTGACCGGTCTCAAGCTCCTGATCCTGCCGCGGACGGTGGTGATGGATGCGCCGCTTGCAGAGGCGCTAGCGGCCTTCGTCCAGCGGGGCGGGGTGCTCTTCTGTGAGTCAGAGGTGGGCGCTTTCGACTCCGCTGGCCTGTACCGGTACCCGGAGGACCGCGCACTTGTGGGGGCCACGGGAATCCGTGAGGTGGGGCGACGGCTGCTTGAGGGCGACACAGTGACCCTGGTGCTGGATGGGCAAGTCTATGACGTGCCCGCCGCCCAATGGCTGACGCCGCTCGTCGAGGTAGGCCAGGGGGAAGCCGAATCGGTCCTGCTTAAGGAAGCGGTGCTGGGCAACGGGCGCATCCTCTTCTGTGGCACCTATCTGGGTGACGCCTACCTGAAAGCCAATGCGACGCATGCGGACGCGTTCGAGGCCTTCCTTCTGGCGCTTTCAACCCGGGCCGGGGTCATGCGCCCGGCTGTGGTCGCCGGCGTAACGCCCCCCGGCGGTGACTTCGTGCACGTCCGGTTCGGCGCGGCGCCCGGCGTCAATGGCGCACGAGCCCTGCGGCCGCTAGCATTCGTCTTTGCACCTGATCCGGGGATGTCCGTCACGTTGAGGTTTCAGCCCGCTACTTTCGGAGCCCGGGTGACCGAGTTGCTGAGCGGCAGGCAGATTGCCGTGGCCGAGGCCGACGGGGGCCAAGAGGTAACGGTGGGGCCCACGGAGTGGGGTATCGCGGTTCTGGTTGGAGACTGAGGGTGCAGCTGCTGTCGGAGCGCTGGCGCCGTCTGTGGCAAGCCCCCGAGCTTTGGACGTGGCTGCCTGCCGGCCTCGCCGGTGGTATCACCGGCGGGGCCGGCGTTGCGTGGGTGTTCTGGGGATGGCCCAACCTGCTGGGGAGCGGTACGTGCTTTCCCCTTTGGCTCGTGCTGGGCGTTGTGGCGTTTGCCTTTGCGTGCGCGGCGGGGGCCGGCGTGGTCTTCTTGATCCAGTGGTTGGTCAAGATTCTGCGGCGATTTCGGACGCCGCCGGCTCTCGCGATGTGGGAACCGGCCGAGCCCGTGGCGGAGCTGGATCAGGGGATTGTCTCGACACCAGGCTGCGCCGTGGCACTCTATCTGCCGTTGATCTGCGTGTGCGGAGCCGTCGCGCTGGGCTTGGTGATCCTGGCCCTCTGGCACGTGGCCTTCTGGCGGGTCATCGGGCTGATGGCGCTGGGGCTGCCGTTCGGGGTGGCAATGGCGCGCGCAGAGAGCAGGCGCCACACCTTGGCGATGGAGCGCCAACACAGCACTGGCGAGGAGTACCACTAGCCTGCTGCTCGCCTGGTGCATATCGAGCACTGCATTCACGGCGTTCCCCCTGATCCAGATACCGGCTTCAGATGTCGTCCTGCGATTGCGGGTCAGGACGACTGGTCGGCGGATTCCCCGTCACTCATGGCTTCCCTCTGACCGCTCAGGCGCGCCTCGAGGGCCGCCATATCGCGTCGGTAGGTCCGAAACATCGGGATCCGCAGCAAGGTGCCGATAAGGATCGGCAGAGGCACCATAATCAGCATCATCCGCTGCAGATCGTTGTCGAGCCGCGTCAGGAGCAGGCCCGAGAGCCCGACACCCCCTGCAGTGACGAAGGCACTGATCCACGATCCGAGTGCTCGCCCTGTCGAGCGCAGCTCGGGTGGAAGCACATTCTGCTCGATCGGGAGCTGCGCGCCGCTGCCCTTGAGCGCGAAGGAGAGTCCGAAGAGCATGCCGAAGATCGACAGGACCAGCACGCTGCGATCGCCGAGGACCAGGAAACCGATCGCGGACCCCAGGTTGATGACGAAACCGATCTGTCCGATCGCCACGCGCCCATAATTGGGATGTCGCTTGTCCACGTAGTCGCTCAGCCAACCGAAGCCCAGATGGCCAAGGACCGTCCCTACCATCATCGCCAGCATGGCCACCTGCACCATCGGGCCCATCTCGAGCTCGACAATCCATGTGAAGGCCCAGGCCGAGAGGATCGCGAAGCCCATGAAGTCGATGTTACCGCTCAGCATGTTCAGCACCCACGTGGGGATGTGGAGGAGCTGGAGGATCAGTTTGGGCTCGATCTTGGGAGCGGTCTCCGCAGTAACGACGTCGGAGATCTCGGGTTCGGCAGACCCACGCGGTCGTTCGTTGATGCCCAGGAGCAGCAAGCCCGAGGCGAAGCTCAGGGCGCCGATGATGATGAACCCATGCCGCCACGCATCGGCGTTGCCTTCGGCGATCGCGCCCAGAATGATGACCGAGACCAGGCTGCCTGTGAACCCCGCCGCAATCATGAAGCCGATCGCGCGGCCACGTTCCTTGCGATCGAAGAGATCGCTCAGGAGCGAGAGTGCGGCTGGCTCCAGGACGGTAAGTCCGATGCCGGCGAGCGTCGTGAACAGGAGCAGTTGCGAGAAGGAGTTGACGAAGCCCTTGGCCGCAGTCCAGAGACCCCAGATGCCGGTCATCACGACGAGGATCGCCTTGCGTGAGGAGCGGTCAGCGATGTAGCCCCAGATCGGGCCGGTGATGGCGGAAACGACCCGGCCGATGCTCTGCAGGATGGCCAGGTTCGCCACCGGGATGCCCAGTGCAGGGTACATGTAGGGCCAGAGGAATTGCAGCGTGTAGCCCTCCATCGAGTCGATGAGGTAGGCCACGGACAGGGCGAAGACGGTGTACCAGCGGCGCCTGGGTTTGGCGGGACCAGCGGTCAGGGCCTTAGAGGCGGTTGCCATAGGACGGTCCTCCTATCCTTCTCGGAATGTGGGAAAACTGTCTTGCCTGCACCCGGAACGGGCATTCTCCTCACGAGCAGAGCGCTGTTCACGAGGCTGCGCCGTTGCCCCGATGGAATGCACTGGCGACACGACCCTTCAGGATGCCCCAGAGGACCTCGACGGCGATCTTGCGCGTCATCGCAGACCCATCTTTGACAATGGGCGGCGGGCTGTCGCGCAGAACCATCTGCATGCTCCCGGTGGGACAGCGGGAGGCGCACAGGCCGCAGCCGATGCAGCGCTCCCGATCGACCGTGAGGCCGCTGGCGTCGTGGCTGATGGCATCCATCGGGCAGATGTCGACACAGGCATCGCACGCCGAACACGTTGCCGGGGTGTGCTGCTCTGCGACGAAGCGGGAGGGCGCCAGCACGTTCGAGCCGCCAAGGCGCATCGAGCGGATCAGCGGGCACGAGCACTTGCAGCAGTTGCACAGCACGCCCAGCCGCTCCCCGTTGTTGTCGGCTGTGTGCACGAGGCCGGCCTCCTCGCAGGCGCGCAGGAGGCGCATCGCTTCGTCGTGGTCGATCTGCTCAGCGCGTCCCGTGGAGAGCTGGACGAGCGCGATCTCGCCGAAGTACATGCAGGTGTGCAAGGGGTGCTCGCACCCTTCATCCACAGCGCGCTTCGTGCTCCTGCAGTAGCAGTCGGCAACGGCGATGGTATCTTCCCTCTTGAGCATCTCGGAGAGCACCTCGAGGGGCAGGACAGTGCTGCGGTCCGGCACGGCCTCATGGATGGCAATTCGTTGTTTCGCCGGCTGCGGAGTGAGCGTTTCCTCGACGGGGAAAACACGCTTATAGGGTGTCTTGTTGGGCACCGAGCGTCCGGCGTCCTCGATCATAGTATTCATCCAATGCACTGCAGCGCGGCGCATCGCGTCATCCTCGGACCGGCGGGCTTGGACCTCGGTGAGGACCAGCAGGTCGTGGCGGACGACGACCCGGCCCGAAGGGCCTCGCAACCATGGGCCGCGCAGCCGCTCATAGAGCGTCGGTCTGACCGGCGCGGGCCGGATGTATGAGGAGATAAAGCCCTGTGGCAGGAGGCGCTCGATCGTGGTGTGGAGCGTATCGAGGGAGATACCGGCGCGATCGGCGCGCCGCTCCAGCCGTTCGATCGTGATCCCACGCCACGGTGGAATCAGCATGAGCACCTCAAGATCAGCCTTGGAGAGTGCTTCGCGCACGCCGGCGTCGAATTCGTCACGATTGGGGATTTCGCCGAAGGTGCGGCCATAGAAACGGATCAGGCGATCGTAGTCATCTTGTCGGGCCATGGATACCTCCTGACTTGTTTAGGGTCCCGACGAGGTCAATCAGGCGCTCCGTCGCCGGGACGTAGGCAACGCATCTCAAGGGCGCAGTATAAGCCCAGTAGTCGACGACGCAACCACAACGCGATGCGAAAAGCCGGCGGGCTGCGCATCGTGCTCACGGAACTTCGAACCCGGATCTGCTACCACGAATCTGTTGGCCTTAGAATCTCTTTCCTGCCGGCAGATTAGAGGCTCGATCTTGCGCTTTCAGGGTGGTAGGCATAGGTCCAGGTGTGTCTCCCTGAGCCCACCTCAAAGGGTGCATCTTCCCTGCCGGGCAGGATCACCCGGGCGGTGGTATTGGGCGGCACCAAAGCCTCCACGGTGATGTGGGCTGTGTCCGCTGCTAACCGCCACGAACAGGCCGCCGGCCCATAGGGGGTGATGTGGCGTGCCGCGGCATAGGTCAGCGCGCCGCCCGGTCGAGGTTGCAGCACGAGCGTGCGGTACCCCGGTGCGCCTGGCGCTAGACCCGCCACCGTGTGGTGCAGCCAGTCGGCGACCGCGCCGAGCGCATAGTGGTTGAACGACGTCATCTCACCGGGGTTGATCGAGCCATCGGGCAGCATACTGTCCCAGCGTTCCCAGATCGTGGTGGCCCCCATCGTCACTGGGTAGAGCCACGAGGGGCAGGCGCGCTGCATGAGCAAGCCGTAGGCCACGTCCAGGTGTCCGGCGCTGCACAGCACATCGCACATCAGTGGCGTGCCGACGAACCCGGTGCTGATCCGGTAATCTTCGGCCCGGACCAGCTCGACCAGTCGCTCCGCGGCGCGGCGGCGCTGTGAGGCCTCGGGCAACAGCGCAAAGGCAAGGGCCAAGGCGTAGGCCGTCGACGCATCGCTAAGGACGCGCCCGGCGGGGGTCACATACTCCCGGGCGAACGCCTCACGCACCTCGCCGGCGAGCGCCAGATAATGGGTTGCCTTCGCCTCGCGCCCAAGTATCTGCGCGATCTTCCCAAGGATCTCCGCCGAGCGGGCAAAATAGGCTGTGGCCACAATGAACGTTGGCGTCCGCGCACCGGCTGGGTTGTCCGGTGGGGCGGCTGGATCCAGCCAGTCGCCGAATTGGAACCCCGTGTCCCAGAGCCTGCGCTCCCCGGCGATGCGCTCGATCAGATCGACCCACGCGACCATGCTGCCGAACTGGTCCGCGAGGATCTGCGTGTCGCCGAAGCGTTGGTAAAGAACCCAAGGGACCACCGCGGCCGCATCGCCCCAAGCGGCAGCAGGCTGGACCTTCCCGTTGGTAATGTCGGGGACGAAGAAGGGCACGACTCCCTCGGGCGTCTGGTCGGCGGCGAGGTCGGCCAGCCAAGAGATCAGGAATCCCGAGACATCGTAGAGGAACGTCGCTGTCGGCGTGAAGACTTGGATGTCGCCGGTCCAGCCCAGGCGCTCATCGCGTTGGGGACAATCGGTCGGGACATCGAAGAAGTTGCCGCGCATGCTCCAGACCACGTTCTCGTGGAGCCGGTTTATCAGCGGCTCCGAGCAGCCGAACCAGCCAGTGCGCTCCATGTCCGAGTGGCAGACGACGGCCCGGATGTCGTCTGCCAGGAGCTCGCCCGGCCATCCCTCAACCTCGACATAGCGGAAGCCGTGGAAGGTGAAGCGCGGTTCCCAGGTCTCGCCGGTCGGAACCGGGGCGGTCGGATGTGGGGTGCTTTGGCTACCCCTTAGCGTGTAGCGATCGGTGGCTTTGGCGTGCCGCAAGGGGCGCGTACCCAGTTCTCCGTGCTCGAGGACCTCGGCATGGCGCAGTGTGATCGTCTGGCCCGCCTGTCCACGCACCGTTAGCCGCAGCCGGCCCACAAGGTTCTGCCCGAAGTCGACGAGGGTCTTTCCCGCCGGGGATAGGAAGATACGCTGCGGTGCGACGAACTCGATCCGTCGGACCGGCGGGCCGAGCGGCGAAAAAA
>MTKY01056131.1_pt1 | contig 12869 bp, 13 predicted proteins | sample 1042731 | NCBI WGS metagenome assembly MTKY01 (sample SAMN06212206, study PRJNA360538) | anaerobic digester metagenome | biome: Wastewater treatment plant; material: sludge; isolation source: anaerobic digester fed with sludge from wastewater treatment plant | place: Denmark: WWTP Soeholt ... | reverse complement strand
ATCCGCGCACCGGGGGCGTGATCGCGATTGCCAGCGCCCCCAGCTTCGATCCGAACCCCTTCGTTTCCGGTATCGGCTCGCTCGCCTACGGCGCATTGCGCGATTCTCCCGATCACCCGCTGCTCAATCGCACCATGCAGGGACAGTACCCACCGGGCTCCACTGTCAAGCCGATGTATGCGCTGGCGGGGCTCTATTATGGTGTGAACACACCGGAGAGCGCGGTCAGTGATCCGGGCTGGTACCGGCTCGGGGGCGGGGGACGCAAATACCGCGACTGGAAGAAATGGGGGCATGGTGGGGCGGTGAACCTGGAACAGGCGGTCGTGGAGTCCTGCGATGTGTATTTCTACGATCTTGCGCATCGCCTGGGCATCGACCGGATGCATGATTTCGCAGTGCAGTTTGGCCTCGGCGCGCAAACACGAATCGACCAGACCAGCGAGCGCTCCGGCGTGATGCCCTCGAGCGAGTGGAAGCTCGCGGCATTGAAGGCACCATGGTATCCCGGAGAGACGCTGAGCGCGGGCATCGGGCAAGGATATATGCTGGCCACGCCGATACAACTCGCGGTGATGACCGCGACCATCGCCAACCGCGGCCATCATTTCCGCCCACGCCTCATTGCACGCATCGGCGACGAGCCGGTTGATCCGGTGCTCGAGGATACGGTTTCGATGCCGGATCCGGCCTCCTGGGATGCAGTACTGCTGGCGATGGAAAACGTGGTGCACGGTCTGCACGGCACTGCCAAGATCATCAACAAGGGTCTCGCCTACCGGGCGGCGGGAAAGACCGGAACGGCGCAGGTGATCGGCATTGCCCAGAACACGACCTACGATGCATCCAAAATCGACAAACGTCAGCGTGACCATGCCCTGTTCATCGGGTTTGCGCCGGCTGACGATCCGCGGATCGCGGTGGCCGTGATAGTCGAAAATGGAGAGCACGGGAGTTCGACCGCGGCGCCGGTGGCGCGCAAGGTGTTCGATGCGTACCTGCTCGGCCCGCCGGCGGTAACCGATCCGGTCAGCGAACCGCCAGCCGGGGTGCCGCCAGCGCCCACGACGGTTATTCCGCCGGCACCCGCGACCGAAGGGCAGCCGGACCCGGTGGCGCCACCGGGCGAGCGCCCCGCAGCACCCCCGATCGATCCCGGGGTCGCTCCCGCCGAGGATGTTGCGGTCGAACCCGCGGCCACAGGAGGTCGGGTATGAGGCGCGGTGATTTTCAGCACCAGATGCCCGAATCGGCGCGCGATTTCGGACGTCGGCCGCCGCTTTCCGAGCGCTTGCATGTCGATCTGCCACTGCTCGGCATTCTGTTGCTGCTGAGTAGCTACGGACTGGTGGTCCTCTACAGTGCCAGCGGTCGCGAGTTCGAGCAGGTGCTGCGCCAGGGAGTATTTCTTGGGTTGGGCTTCCTGGCGATGTTCGGGGTGGCCCAGGTCAGCGTTCAAACCCTGCGTCGCTGGACGCCATGGGCCTATCTGATCGGTCTGCTGCTGTTGCTGGCGGTGGACCTGGTCGGCATAGGTGCCAAGGGTGCGCAGCGCTGGCTCGCCATACCGGGGCTGCCACGTTTCCAGCCTTCCGAAATCATGAAATTGCTGGTGCCGTTGATGGTTGCCAGCTACCTCGCTGCCGCGGTACTGCCACCACGCTTGCCACAGGTCTGTCTCACCCTGGTGATCGTGCTCCTTCCTGCCGCGCTGGTGGTGCTGCAACCCGATCTCGGCACGGCGGTGCTCATTGCTGCCGCAGGCGTGATCGTGCTGTTCCTGGCCGGGCTTGGCTGGCGCTATGTGTTTGCGGTGTTGCTCGCGGTCGCGATTGCTGCCCCGGTCATGTGGAAATTCGTGCTCTACGACTATCAAAAGCAGCGGGTCATGACGATGCTCAATCCCGAGAGCGACAAGCTCGGTGCGGGCTGGAACATCATCCAGTCGAAGACGGCGATCGGTTCGGGGGGCATGGAGGGCAAGGGCTGGCTGGAGGGAACCCAGTCACACCTCGATTTTCTTCCCGAGGGGCATACGGATTTCATCATCGCGGTACTGGCCGAGGAATTTGGTTTCGAGGGGGTGGCGGTCCTGCTGGCGATCTACCTGATGCTGATTGCGCGGGCGCTGTGGATCGCGCTGCGGGCCCAGGACAGTTTCTCGCGACTCATTGCGGGGGGCCTCACGCTCACCTTTTTCGTCTATATTGTTGTCAACATGGGCATGGTGTCGGGATTGTTGCCCGTGGTCGGCGTGCCGTTGCCCCTGGTGAGCCAGGGGGGCACCGCACTCATCTCGCTGCTGGGCGGTTTTGGTATCGTGATGGCAGTCGCCACCGAGCGGCGCCGCTTGCTGGGTTGACCACGGCTCACCGGGTTTCGCCCGTACAGGTAAATTGAGGGGTTGCGCATTGTTCCGTTTCGTTTTTGTCCTGTTGTCGCTGCTGGCTGGACCGGCCCTGGCGGCGGGTTATGCGGAGCACCCCGGATATGCGGCATTCGAGGCGCGCATGGTCAAGGAGCACGGGTTCAATGCGCAGGATCTGCGGCGCATTTTCAGTTCCGCGGAACGCAAGGATTCGATTCTCGAGGCGATCGCGCGCCCGGCCGAGAAGCGCCTGAGCTGGGGCGAGTACCGCAAGATTTTCATGACCGATGCGCGCATCGATGGTGGAGTGGAATTCTGGCGCCAGAACGCGGCCGAGCTCGCGCGGGCCAGCGAGAAGTTCCAGGTTCCCGCGGAGATCGTGGTTGCGATCATCGGTGTCGAGACCCGTTACGGCGGCAATATGGGCTCCTATCGGGTGATCGATGCGCTGTCCACGCTGAGCTTCGATTATCCGCCGCGCAGCGAGTTTTTCGGCAAGGAACTCGAGCAGTATCTCATCATGACCCGCGAGCAGCATTTTGACCCGCTGCAGCTGAAGGGCTCCTATGCCGGTGCGATGGGGATGGGGCAGTTCATTCCCAGCAGCTTTCGCGCCTACGCGGTCGATTTTGACGGGGATGGGCGCGCGGATATCTGGCAAAGCCGCCCGGACGCGATCGGCAGCGTCGCCAACTATTTTCATCGCCATGGCTGGACCTTCGGCGCGGACGTGGTGGATCCGGCCCGCGCGGTGGGCAAGGTGGCCGAGGATCGCATGAACCCGGGTCTCGAACCCGATACGCGCGTTGCCGATCTCGCCGGCCTCGGCCTCGAGTCGCTGGTGCCGCTGCCGGCGCAGGAGCAGGTGCTGCCCTTGCAGCTCGATTCCGATACGGGCCCCGAATACTGGCTCGGCAGGCACAATTTCTATGTAATCACGCGCTACAACCGCAGTCCGTTGTATGCGATGGCGGTGCACCAGCTGAGCCAGGAGATCCGCAGGCAATACGAACGCCGTTGAGCGGTGCCTGCAATCAGATTCATGTGGGGGGACGGTTCCCGGTGAGCAGAGCGATATACCCGGTTGCGCTGGTGCTGCTGCTTGCCCTCGGCGGTTGCGCCTCCGCGCCTCTGGAAACCTCATCGGTACCTGTGGCGACGCGGCCTGCCGCGGCGCCGCTCGGGGTGCCGCTGCTGAAAGACGGCACCCCGGCATTTCGTGCCGACATACTGTCCATACCGGATGCGGTGCCGCGCCCCGAGCCGGTGACCGCGGCCGGAAACAAGAGTCCCTATACGGTTCTTGGCAGCACCTACCGCATCAGCGCGGTTGCGCCGGGTCATCGTGAGCGCGGCTATGGATCGTGGTATGGAACCAAGTTTCACGGGCAGAACACGTCCAATGGCGAGCCCTACGACGTTTATTCGATGACGGCGGCGCACAAGACGCTGCCGATTCCTTCCTATGTCAGGGTCACCAATCTCGAGAACGGCCGCCGGATCATCGTGCGGGTGAACGACCGCGGTCCCTTTCACGACGGGCGGGTGATCGATTTGTCCTATGCCGCCGCCTACCGTCTGGGCTATGCCGACAGGGGCACCGCGCTGGTGGAACTGGAAGTGCTGGATCCCAATGCACCCGAATGGGTGGCGCGGCGCAGCGCAGCACCTGCGCCATCCGCCGGCAGCGAGCGCAAGACCTACCTGCAGGCCGGCGCGTTTCGCAGTGTCGAGAGTGCCCGCAACCTGCAGCAGGCACTGACCCCGTTGCTGGCACAGAACGTATCGATCCACGCCAACGAGGGCTGGTATCGGGTCAGGGTAGGTCCGCTCGACAGCACCGAAATCCTGCACGAAGCACAGCGCCGCATCGCCGCGGCGAGTCTTGGCACGACCCAGGTAGTCACCGAGTAAGCACGTGCTGCTATACTGCCGTCCCGTTCGCGCGCTGCGCACGTGTTGCGCGAGCGCCATTTCCGCCATTCGCCCAACCCCACCGGAGACAGCGTGACCAGAGTTCTTGCCCGCGTTCTTGTTTCGTCCTTCATGGTTCTGCTGTCCGTGTCGGCGCTTTCCCAGCAACCGACGCCGACTCCGACGCCGACACCGGCCGCGCAGAGTGCGGGGCCGATCATTCCCGCTCCGCCGCAGATTGCCGCGAAAGCCTGGTTCCTGGTCGATGCAAAAAGCGGCAAGGTGATCATGGAAGGCAATGCGGACGAGCGCCTCGCACCCGCCAGCCTGACCAAGATGATGACCGGTTACGTGCTGTCGCAGGCAATCGCCGGCGGCAAGGCCAAATGGGAAGACACCGCGCATATCACCCATAACTCCTGGGCCCAGAACCCGCAATTCATCGGCTCTTCGCTGATGTGGGTGGATATCAATTCCGATGTGTCGCTGAAGGATCTGTATTACGGCCTGGTGATCTCCTCGGGGAATGATGCCAGCGTGGCGATTGCCGAACACCTGGCGGGCGCCGAGGATTCGTTCGCGGAGATGATGAACAGCGAGGCCGCGCGCCTCGGCATGAGCAACAGCCATTTCATGAACTCCCACGGCCTGTCGCACCCGGAGCATTACACCACCGCACGTGACCTCGCGACGCTTGCACGAGCCATGATCAATGACCATCCCGCGGACTACGCGGTCTATGCCGAACGCTATTTCACATACAACAATATCCGCCAGATGAACCGCAACGAATTGCTGGGCGAGCCCGGTGTCGATGGCATCAAGACCGGTCATACCGACGAGGCGGGGTATTGCCTGGTGAGTTCGGCGGAGCGCGACGGCATGCGTCTGGTCGCGGTGGTGATGGGTGCCGGCAGTCGCCGTGCCCGCACCGACGAAAGCCGCAAGATGCTGGGTTACGGATTCCGCTTCTACGAAACCGTCAAGGTGCTGGCGGCCAACACCAGCGTGACCACGGAGCCGGTGAAGGTGTGGGCCGGCGCGCAGAATGCCGTGATGGTCGGCGCCGCGCACGATATCTACGTGACCATACCGCGTGGACGCGCGGCGGAACTCAAGGCAGCCGCGGTCGATCTGAGCCGTGGCATCAAGGCTCCCGTGACAGCCGGACAGGAACTGGGCAGGATATCGGTCACGCTGGGTGAGGAGGAAGTGCTGCGCGAGCCGTTGATTGCGCTGGATAGCGTCGAACGCGGCGGTTTTTTCCGCGTCTTGTGGGATTCGCTGGTGCTGTTTTTCCTGCAGTTGTTCGGCAAGGGTTGAAGCGTCGGCGATGGCGACCGTCTACCTGGACGGGAATTTCCTCGACGACAGCGAGGCGAAGGTCTCGATTCATGATCGCGGCTTTTTGTTCGGCGATGCGGTCTACGAAGTGGTGCCGGTATACCGCGGCAATCCGTTTCGCCTGGCGCGTCATCTCGATCGGCTGCGCGAGAGCCTCGCGGCGGTAGCGATCGACTGTCCTCTGGGCGATGGGGAATGGGCGACGATCATCGCGCGACTGCTGGCCGAGGCGCACGGGCACGAATACTCGGTGTATATCCAGGTCACGCGTGGGGTTGGGGTCGGGCGCGATGCCACCCGGACCCAGGGGCTGCGTCCGACGGTGCTGGTGAGCATCTCGCCAGTCAGCATCGACCGGACCCTGCTCGCATCGGGCATACGTGCTGCCCTGCTCGAGGACATCCGCTGGCACCACTGCCGGATCAAGGCGACCGCCCTGCTCGGCAATGTGCTGTTGCGGCGCGAGGCCCTGCAGCGCGGTGCCGCCGAGGCGTTGCTGATTCGCGATGGTGAGCTTACCGAGGGCAGTTCGTCCAATGTGTTCGCGGTGCTCGACGGGGTGTTGCGCACCGCGCCGCCCGATGAGCGCATCCTGCGCGGTATCACGCGGGAAGTGATTATCGAGCTGGCATGTGCTTGTGGCATCGATGTGCGTGAGCAGGCGGTGTCCGCCGCGCAACTGGCCAGTGTGCAGGAACTGTTCATCTGCAGCTCGGTGCGCGAGGTGGTGCCGGTGATACAGATCGATGCGAATGCGGTGGGCGATGCCCGGCCAGGTCCGGTGACCCGACGCATCATGCAGGAGTTTGCCGCGCTCAAGGCGCGTTTCAAGGGGGATTCATGAGCGAGGAATCGCCGCGCATCGAGTTCCCCTGTGACTATCCGGTGAAAATCGTCGGTGACGGGGCCGAGGATTTCCGGATGCTGGTCGAGGAAGTCGTGGAGCGCCACGCCGCCGGGTTCGCGCGCAAGTTGACCACTACCCGTTACAGTAGCGGCGGGCGCTACATGTCCGTGACCGTGACCATCGTGGCTACCGGAAGCGAACAGCTGCAGGCGCTGTTCGAGGATCTGAAAGCCACCGGTCGCGTACAGATGGTGCTGTGAACCAGTCGTCCGTGGCCACTACGGTTCTCGAGGTGTGCCGCTCCGGGTTGGTCGATTACGCGCAGGCCTGGCGCGAGATGCGTGCTTACACTGACCTGCGAACGCCGGCCAGCCCCGACCGGATCTGGCTGCTGCAGCATCACTCGGTATTTACCCAGGGCCAGGCGGGGCGCAGCGAGCACCTGCTGGATCCCGGCGCCGTCCCGGTGGTGCAAAGCGATCGCGGCGGACAGGTGACCTGGCATGGTCCGGGTCAGTGCGTTGCCTATCTGATGCTGGACATACGCCGGCTGGGGATTGGCGTGCGCGAACTGGTGGATCGAATCGAGGCGGCCGTGATCGGCCTGCTGGCCGGCATTGGAATTGTCGCCGCGGCGCGCCGTGAAGCGCCTGGGGTCTACGTGGAAGGTGCCAAGATCGCCGCGCTCGGATTACGGGTGCGGCGCGGCTGCTCCTATCACGGGCTGAGCCTGAACGTCGACGCCGATCTCGCCCCGTTCGCGCGCATCAATCCCTGCGGGTATCCGGGGCTGGCGGTTACCCGCATTGTCGACCGGGTGGCGCCGGAGGTGGATGTGTCGATGAGCCGCATCGAGCAACTGCTGCTCGGGCAGTTGCTCGAGGTTTTTGCCTTTGATCCAAAGTCGGTGCGTGAGGTCGTGCAGTGGTGAGCAAATGGCGACGCACGCAGCGACGCGCGGGCGAATGATCCGGAAATTGCAGGGACGGGAACATGAAGAGAATTGCATCGATAGTGACGCTCTGTGTTGCGGGCCTGCTGGTGGCCTGTGGCGAGCAGGACCAGCAGGCCGCCGCGCAGCCGCCCGCTCGGGCGCAAGCCGCGGGGCCCGCTGTCACGGCGGTGGAAAGCGCCGGTCTCTATGCCGACCCCGCTGGCATCGACCGTAGTGGTTTTGACCTCGACGTGCGTCCGCAGGACGATTTTTTCCGCTATGTGAATGGTGGGTGGATTGCGCGAACCGTAATTCCGGCCGACCGCACCTGGTGGGGTGTGATCCCTGAATTGCGTGCCGAAAGCGAAAACCAGCAGCGCTCGATCATCGAGGAAATGGCCGCGCGCACCGATCTGGCGCCTGATTCGGTGGAACAGAAAATCGGCGCGCTGTTTGCGAGCCTGACGGACCAGTCGCTGGTGGAAGGCAAGGGTGTCGCACCGATAGCGGGGACCCTCGAGGCGATCGCGGCGATAGCGTCGGTGAAGGATCTCGAGGCCTTTTTCGGCAGCGCCAATTCGCTTGGCGTGGACACGCCGCTCGGGGTGGGTGTGGTGTCCGATCCGGGCGCGGAGAATCGCTATATCAGCTACGTCTGGCAAAGTGGCCTGGGGCTGCCCGATCGCGACTATTACCTTTCCGGGGACCAGAAGTTCCGCAAACTGCGCGCGGACTATCCGCACTATATCGGCAGGCTGCTCGAGCTGGGCGGCTTCGGCGGCACGGCCGAACAGGCACAGGCCGTGTTCGCCATCGAGCAGCGGCTGGCCGAGGCACACTGGCCCGCGGAACAGAACCGCGACATGAACAAACTCTACAACCTGGTAAAAACAGAATCGCTGGTCGAGGTGGCGCCGGACTTTGACTGGCCCGCCTATCTCGAGGCGGCGAGCCTTGGCGGGCGCGCCGAGCTGATGGTGAGCCAGCTGAGTTATTTCCAGGCGCTCGGTGCGATCGTCGAGGGGTTCGGGCTCGATGCCTGGAAGGATTATCTGCGCTTCCACGCGCTGGATGCGGCAGCGCCGTGGCTGTCGGGCGAGTTCGAGCAGGCGCAGTTCGATTTCATGCAGCAGGAGGTGCTGGGGCTCGAGGAGCAGGCGCCGGTCTGGAAACGGGCGGTACGCGCCATCGATGGCCTGGTCGGCGAGGCGATCGGACGGGTCTATGTCGAGCGCTATTTCCCTGCGCAGGACAAGCAGAGCATGCGCCAACTGGTGGACAATCTGCTGGAGGCGTTTCGTGCAGGCATCGTCAATCTCACCTGGATGGGCGAGCAGACCAAACAGCGTGCCGAAGAGAAACTGGCGCGACTCGACACCAAGATCGGTTATCCGAACAAATGGCGTGACTACTCCGGCCTGGAGGTCCGCGCCGACGATCCGCTCGGCAACCTGCAGCGCGCGCGTGATTTCGAATACCGCTTCCAGCTCGCCAAGCTCGATCTGCCGATCGATCGCGAGGAGTGGGAGATGACGCCGCAGACCGTCAATGCCTACAACGAACCGTTCAAGAACGAGATCGTGTTTCCGGCTGCTTTCCTGCAGCCGCCGAACTTCAATATGGCCGCTGATCCGGCGGTCAATTACGGTGCGATCGGCTATGTGATCGGTCACGAGATCGGTCATGCCTTCGACGACAAGGGGCGGGCTTTCGACGCCTACGGCAAGCTGAACGACTGGTGGACCACCGAGGATGCCGCGCATTACGAGCAGGCGGCAGCCAGGCTGGTCGATCAATACAATGCATTCAGTCCGCTCGAGGGCATGAGCATCAACGGCAGGCTGACACTGGGCGAGAATATCGCCGATCTGACCGGAATCACCATCGCGTATCGTGCCTACCATGCCTCCCTCGGCGGCAAGGAAGCGCCGCTGATCGATGGTATGAGCGGTGACCAGCGCTTCTTTTTCGGCTTCGCCCAGGCCAATCGCGCCGTGATGCGCGAGGCTTTTCTGCGCAGCATGCTGGTCAGCGATCCGCACTCGCCTTCCGAGTTCCGGGTGCTTGGGGTGCTGCGCAATTTCACCCCGTTCTACGAGGCGTTTGGCGTGATGGAGGGCGATCGCATGTATCTGCCGCCGGAGCAGCGGGTCAGGATATGGTGAGGCGGCAGGGCAACACGATCCGTTACACTGAAGTACGGACACAGCGGGGAAGCACCTGATGTCAGAGCAACCGGATCCGGGCGGGCGCGGCAAGGCGCCCAGGGTGGTGCAGGGCGAGAAGCTGCGTGGGGCGGCAAAGCTCGCACGCATTCCGGTAAAGATCATTCCGAGCGCCGAGTTGCCGCGCAAGCCGGACTGGATCCGGGTACGCATGCCCAGCTCGCCCGAGGTCGGACGCATCAAGGAGATACTGCGTCGGCACAAGCTCGCCTCGGTGTGCGAGGAGGCGAACTGTCCCAACCTCGGTGAGTGTTTCAGCGGCGGTACCGCGACCTTCATGATCATGGGCGATATCTGTACCCGCCGCTGCCCGTTCTGCGATGTGGCGCATGGGCGCCCCAATGCACTCGATGCCGACGAGCCGCGCGAACTCGCGCTGGCAATCGCCGAGATGGGATTGCGTTACGTCGTGATCACCTCGGTCGACCGCGATGATCTGCGCGACGGTGGTGCCGCGCATTTCGCCGCCTGCATCGGCGAGACCCGCGCGCTGAGCCCGGGGATCCGCGTGGAGGTGCTGGTGCCCGATTTTCGCGGGCGCATGGAAGTCGCGCTGGAAATTCTCGGGCAACAGGTGCCGGATGTGTTCAATCACAACCTCGAGACCGTGCCGCGCCTGTATCGCGAGGCAAGACCGGGTTCGGATTACCAGTGGTCGCTGGAGCTGTTGCGCAAATACAAGCAGTGCTGTCCCGCCGTACTCAGCAAGTCGGGACTGATGCTCGGACTCGGCGAGACGGACGCGGAGATCGTGGAGGTGATGCGCGACCTGCGTGCCCACGATGTCGACATGCTGACGCTGGGACAGTATCTGCAGCCGAGCCGCAATCACTTGCCGGTCAAGCGCTTCGTTCCTCCGGAGCAGTTCGTGGAACTGGGCCGGGTCGCCGAGTCGCTCGGTTTTCGCAGCGTGGCCAGCGGTCCGCTGGTGCGCTCCTCCTATCACGCCGATCAACAGGTGGATCTGAGCCGGCTCGGCAAGTGAACGATGGCGCCTCGCCGCCTCAGTGCAGGCGGTCGCGCTCCAGCATGCGACGAAACAGGATATAACGCACGCGGAAGGGTTCGGTCAGCGGGTCGGTGTCGATGGCTTTGCCGGGTCGGCGTCCGCGCAGTTGTGCCACGGATTCGGCGAGCGCCGCGAGACTTTCGACGGTGGCCTCGAACAGCAGGAATTGTGCGATCGCGAACCGTGCGATCTGCGTTTCCGGCGAGGCGATTGTGGGCAGCCGGTGTTTCATGAAGGTACTCCTGGTAGTCGTCGGGCGCGCACAACGCCGGGGCAGCCTGGTTGCTGTTTGCACCGCCGTGGCGCAGTGTTTGTGCCCGCGGGGCGGATTCACCGCTCCCTGTGCTGTTGGAGCACGGGTTGTGCCAACCGGTTCGCGGGCTTGTGACAAAGTGGCGATGCGGGAACTTCAGCCACAGAGGATCGCGGTTGCATGACGCGCGCTTCTGTGCCCGTCAGGGCTCTCTGTTGCCGCTGTGGCGCGGTGGATTTCGTGGGAGCGGGGCATGAACGACGAAGAGCTGCGACTCGAGGCGCAGGCTTTCGAGGCTGCCGCCAGAGCACTGATGAATGGTTTCGCCGGATTGCCGGATCATCGCGAACCGCAGGACTGGGTGCGGATCTCGCACGCGCTCGATGGCGGGCCGGCGAGTTCGGCGCTGGAAAAGGAAGCGGTGCGGCAACTTGCGGCAATGATCGGCATCTGTCGCTGACCGAGCTCCCGGCGGCATTGTTGCGTCACTGGTGGCCGGGTGTAAGCTTTGATGTCGAGCGCGTGAGCTGTCTGCGCGCCTGCCTGATGAAACCGGCACACCGCGAATGGATCGATCAAATCTGACGGCGCCTCGAAGACGCGCGCCACGCGATGGAGGACACGCAATGGAAATGAACGGCATTGCCCACATCCAGCTGACGGTAAACGATTACCCCGCCTGCCGGGCCTTCTACCGGCAGCTGTTCGGCAAGCTCGGGATGAAGGCGGTACACGATACCGATGAAGTGATCTACGGCATCGGCAGCCGCACCGGCATCCTGGTCAGGGCGAGTGCCGCGGAATTCCGTCACCAGCGTTTCGAGCAGTGGCGGATCGGTTTGCACCATTTCTGTTTCCGTGCGCGCAGCCGCGAGGATGTCGACGAACTGCATGCGTTTCTGGTGGAGATCGGCGCGCGCGTGGTGCATGCGCCCGAGGAAGGGCCGTGGGCGCCGGGCTATTACTCGGTGCTGTTCGAGGACCCCGATGGCCTGCGCCTGGAGGCGAACTTCGTCCCGGGCACGGGCTTGCTTGCCGAGACCGCAATGCCCGGGCAGGCGTGATTCCCGACCAGTCCGCTGCCCAGGACGCGTCGGATCGAACAGGAGCAACAGCCATGTACGAACTCCATATTGCCAACAAGAATTATTCGTCGTGGTCACTGCGGCCATGGTTGTTGATGCGCCAGCTGGCGATCCCGTTCAATGAGCACCTGGCGGTGTTTTCCGGCGGCTCCAATCACGAAGCGTTCCGCGTGTTCTCGCCTTCCGGCAGGGTGCCCTGCCTGCACGACGGCGGGCAGGTAGTCTGGGATTCGCTGGCGATTGTCGAGTACCTCGCGGAGCGCCACCCGGGCGTGTGGCCCGCAGTCGCGCCAGCGCGGGCATGGGCGCGCTGCGCCAGCGCCGAGATGCATTCCGGGTTCGCGGCGCTGCGCACGCACTGCAGCATGAATTGCGGCCTGCGCATGGCGCTGAGCGAATTGCCGGTGGACCTGGTGGCGGATATCGCGCGCATCGACGAATTGTGGTGCGAGGGTCTGCAGCGTTTTGGCGGTCCGTTCCTGGCGGGGAGCGCATTTTGCGCGGTCGATGCGTTTTTTGCGCCGGTTGCAGTGCGCATCCGGGGTTTCGATCTGCATTTGAGTGATACCGCGCTGGCTTACGCAGACCGGCTGCTGCACCTGGCGGCGATGCGCGAGTGGTACGATGCGGCACTCCGCGAGCCGTGGCGCGAGACCGAGCACGAGAAGGAGGTGCTTGCGGCGGGAAGGCTGGTCGCGGATCTGCGCGTTGGTGGGTGAACGGCCGCGGCAGGGCTTCAGTGAGCGCGTGGTGCCGGATTGCGCTCGATACCGCCGCTCGCCTGGATCACCAGTCCAAGCATTTCCGTCCACGCATCCTGCGGCTCCAGCCCCTTGATGCAACGGTCCACGAGCGCCGCGCGGCGCAGCAATTCGTGCATGCCGCGCGAG
>MTKY01004586.1_pt1 | contig 12871 bp, 9 predicted proteins | sample 1042731 | NCBI WGS metagenome assembly MTKY01 (sample SAMN06212206, study PRJNA360538) | anaerobic digester metagenome | biome: Wastewater treatment plant; material: sludge; isolation source: anaerobic digester fed with sludge from wastewater treatment plant | place: Denmark: WWTP Soeholt ... | reverse complement strand
GAGCCACGGCACGAGCAACGGGCGCCCGACCAGCAGGACGGCGGCCACGATTGCGACCGGCGCGCCGGCGCACGCGCGGGCTCGAGTCCAGCGGGCCTGACTGCGAAGAAGCAGATCCACGACGGCAAGTACGACCCAGGGAATCCAGAAGAGTGGATCGAGTGCGGTTCGGACGACAAGCAGGACGGGCGCGCCGAGAATCATCGTGTGATCGTGGCGCAATCGGTCACGCAACGTGTGTGCCGGCCAGGCGAGCGTCAGCACGACGCCGGCGGCGCATGGCAGCCAAAGCCGGCGGTACGGAGCGACAAGAAACAGAAGCAGGGCGATCGATCACAGGACGGATCGGGAGCCAGAGGGCTTGCGGTTTGCCGGCCCCGTGTCTGGCGAAGTGTTCATCCCTTCGCCGCGTCCTTTGGCGCGTCGTCCTCGCCGACCATCACACGCCGGATCGACGTGGCCTTTCCCGTGATGGAATCCACACCGACCACGATGCCGTTCAGACGCAGGTCGCCGGTGGCCACGTCAAACGACGAAGGCACGTTGGTGGTCATCGATCGAATGACCGGCTCTTTGTTGCGTCCCAGAACGGAGTCATGCGGCCCCGTCATGCCGACATCCGTGATGTACGCGGTGCCGCGCGGCAGAATCCGCTCATCGGCGGTCTGGACGTGCGTGTGAGTGCCGAACAACACGCTGACCCGCCCGTCGAGATACCACCCCATGGCCACTTTTTCGCTGGTGGCCTCTCCGTGCAGGTCCACCACCACGATTCTCACGTCTTTCGGCAACATGCTGAGCACGCGGTCCGCCGCGCGAAAAGGGCAGTCGCTCGGCAGGCGCATGTACATCCGTCCCAGTAGAGACAGGAGGGCGACCGGGTGCCCGCTGGCCATCTGGAAGACGACGAATTCGCGCCCGGGCGCCGCGGGGGACAGATTGGCCGGTCGAACGATGCGGGCGGATGATTCCATCGTCTCAATGATGGCCGTGCGCCGGAACACGTGATCCCCCATGGTCATCAGATCCACGCCCGAGTCGATGAGCTTCTGATACAGCGAGGGCGTGAGTCCGGAGCCCGAGGCCACGTTTTCCGCGTTGACGATGGTACAGTGGAGGTCGTGCTCGCGCACGAGGCGCGGCAGTGCGCGGGCCAGAATCGTTCGTCCGGGGCTGCCCACGACGTCGCCCACGCAAAGCAGATTGATGATCAAGCTCGGCCGACCTTTCCAGGGCGGCTCCACGGCCGCCGTCTAACCCCTCGCCGCGAAAGGTCTCCCGCGGCGCGGGTGAGCTTCCAACACGCCCTCGCGGATGGAAGCCGGCATTCGAAAGCATCTGTCGTCATTCTAGCGGGCGTATTCGGTGGCCCGCACCTCGCGGAGCACCGTCACCTTCACCTCGCCCGGATACGTCATTTCCTGTTCCACCTGCTTGGCGATGTCGCGGGCGATTTTCTGCGCGATCGCGTCGTCCACCTTGTTGGCGTCCACGATCACGCGGACCTCCCGGCCCGCCTGGATCGCGTACGCCTGCTGCACGCCGAAGTGGGCGGAGGCCATTTCCTCCAACTGCTCCAGCCGCTTGATGTATCGCTCCAGCGATTCGCGCCGACTGCCCGGACGGGAAGCGCTGATGGCGTCCGCCGCCATCACCAGCGGAGTGTATGGGCTGATCGGATCCACGTCGCCGTGGTGACCGGCTATCGCGTTGAGCACCTCCGGACGCTCATTGAACTTCTTGCAGAAATCAGCGCCGATCTGGGGGTGCCCGCCTTCCACCTCGTGGTCCACGGCCTTGCCAATGTCGTGCAACAGGCCGCTGCGGCGGGCGAGCCGTCCGTCCAGCCCCAGCTCTTCGGCCATGATCTGGCACAGGTAGGCGACCTCGATACTGTGGCGCAGCACGTTCTGACCGTAGCTGGTCCGGTATTTCAGGCGGCCCAGCAGCTCGATCTGCTTGCGGTGCAGCCCGCCGACGTTGGCTTCCACAGACGCCTTCTTGCCGGCCTCCAGAATATCCTTTTCAATGGCTTTTCTGGTGTCCTCGACGATCTCCTCGATGCGCCCGGGGTGGATCCGACCGTCCTGGATGAGTCGCTCCAGGGAAACCCGGGCGATCTCCTTGCGCACCGGATCAAACGCACTGACGACCACCACGCCGGGCGTGTCGTCCACGATCACGTCCACGCCGGTGGCTTTCTCAAACGCGCGGATGTTCCGCCCCTCGCGGCCGATCACCCGGCCCTTCATGTCGTCGGAGGGAATGTCCACGGTCGAGACGGTGGATTCGCACGTGTGGTCGGCCGCGTATCGCTGGATGGCGGTCAGGATGATCTCACGGGATTTGTTCTGTGCCTCCTCCTTCGCCTCGGTGAGGATGTTTGAGACCAGCACGGCGGCCTCCTGTTCGACCTCGCTTTCGAGGTTTCGCAGGAGCATCTGCCTGGCCTCTTCCACGGACAGGCCGCTGATTCGCAGAAGGTGCTGCCGCTGTTCGCGAATGATGTCGTCCAGGCGTTCGTTTTTGGCCGTCAGCTCCTGCTCCCGCTCATCGAGCTGCCTGTCTCGCTGATCCAGCGCCCGTTCCTTGGTGTTGAGCGTGTCGAGCTTCTTCTCGATGTTGTCCTCGCGCTTGGTCAGCCGTTTCTCCGTTTCCCGATGCTCGGTCCGGATCTCCGCCGTTTCCTGCTCAAACTGCTCCTGTCGCTTGATGTATTCGGCCTTTGCTTCAACCTGGGCGGTCTTGACCACGTCCTCCGCCTCTTTGCGCGCCTCCGCCAGAATCTGGTCGGCTCGCTGCCGCCGGTTCTCGGCCCGGATTCTGTCGAAGACAAAGACCGCCAGGCCGACCGCCGCCGCGCCGATCAGCAGACCCACGACCATCCCGGTCAGGGAGATCGTCGCCACGACGGGAAATGCAACTGGTAGCATATGCTGGTCATCCAAACAGATGGTCCGCAACCCGTGTCTGTCGGAGTCTTGCCACGCGTCAGTGGGCGTCAGGCTTTCCAGGGGACAGCGTGCATTCCGGCTCGTTCGAACCGGTCTCGGCTGGCGGATCGCTCGATATGCACGCCCGAGGGGGGCTTGCTATGTGCGACAACTCCGTGAGGCAGTGAATGCGCAATCAGACTGCCGCCGTACACCACACTCTCGACAGTGTGGCGCCCGGCCTGTTCATAGCCAACACTCTCTGCTAATGCCTGTTGCGCTCATGCTCACCTGGACATGTTGCACAAACCTGCAACTGGAACCGATGTAGTCCCGGACTATCCGGCGAATAGCATCTTTTCAGGTCCGTCCGCGCGACCCATAATCATCCCAGCGCGGGCCGTCGTCTGCTTTGCGACCTTATGCGATGCATTCGCCTGCATCCCGCTCAATCGGGTGGCGTTAAAGCGATTCGCTCTCCAACAAACACCGTGCCATACGAACCCGAGAATCCGCCTTCCGGCAATGTCTCTCGAAGGAGAACCATCGACTTCGTAGGCTATTACACGTCAACAACTTAACCCACGGGCCAAAACCTGGCCCGCTGCAGAGTATATCGGTCCAACGGCTCTGTCAATCACAGCGAATACCGCTAACATGATTTTACTCCTGCTGGATTACGGGTTCATTGTAATTATGTCAGCAATGCACGATATTGTCGGGAGTCGTCTGCCGGCGTGATCGAAATGCCTTCGACGCCATACAATACCCGTCCATCGGGTTGGAGTGACTCGGTGATCTCGCATGGCTCCTGGAACTGGAGGCGCACCCAGACATGACCAGATACCGCATCTCGTGTTGCATTGCCCTGTCGTTGGCCGTTGCGGTCTGCGTGGCGGGGCCGGGATTGGCCGCGAAGGCAAAGGGTACGGTCAAGCTTCTGGCCGCCCGGTCCGGAGTCGTGCCGGGCGAGCCGTTGGACGTGGCTCTGGCCTTCGAACTGGCCGAGGGCTGGCACATTTACTGGACGAACCCCGGAGACAGCGGTGGACCGCCTACGGTGGTCTGGAAGCTGCCGGATGGGTTTGTGGCCGGGCCGTTAGGCTTCCCGGGGCCCAAACGTCAGGTAGACGACATGGGCGGGATTCGCCTGTCCTCCAATATCCTTGAAGGCGCTCCTGTCTTCACAGTGCAGATCTCCACGCCCCCTCGGATCGACGCAAACGAGGTCACGCTGGAAGCCCAGGTGGCATGGTTGATCTGCCGCGAACAGTGCGTCCGCGAGAAGGCTGTCGTGAGTCTGACGCTGCCGGTGGTCAAAGACGCGCAGCCGGCCAACGAAGCCCTGTTCGCGCGGGCCGCCCGATCGCACCCCAAACCGGACGGGAAAGGGACATACCTGACGGTCTCGGCGGAGATTCAACCATCCACCGTGAGCGTGGGCACGCCAGCCGACCTTCTGCTCCGGCTGCGGATAGATGACGCCGTCCATATCCAGTCGAACCGTCCGAAGATCCCCGGCTTGATCGCGACGGACGTGTTCGTGGACGCCCCGGACCAGGTAAAGGTGGGCGATGCGGCGTACCCGGAACCGCTCGAACGCCAAGACACAACCCTGGGCACGTTCAGCGAGTTTGCCGGGGATGTGACCGTACGAATTCCGATCACGATCCAGTCCGGTTTCGCCAGCGATCAGATGAGACTGACCGGCGTGATTCTCTATCAGGCGTGCAACAGCCGGACCAACCAGTGTTTTCCGCCGGAGTACGTGGCATGGCAGGCCCTGGCACGTGTGGAGGGCGGCGAAACCGCGCCGGCGGAGGCTGCGGCGGTCGATCCAGCTTCCGAGACTCGAGATGAACCGCCAGCGGCTGCGGAGGCATCGATATCCGAAAGCGAGACACCGTCGGAGCCGGTCGCGTATGAAAGCGGCGACTCGGTGGAGCGTTTCTTACGGCGATTCGGTCTTCTGGGACTGCTGATTGGGTGCTTTCTGTACGGACTGGGGCTGAACGCAACCCCATGCGTGTTCCCGCTGCTGTCGATCAAGGTCATCGGGTTCGTGCAGCAGGCACGCCAGTCGCGCGGTCGGGCTCTGCTGCTGGCGGCGGCGTTCGCCGCGGGAGTGCTGCTGTTTTTCGTGATCCTGGGTTTTCTGGCGGCTCAGGGGATGAATCTTCTCCAGAATCCCGTTGCGGTGATCGTACTGGGGGCGGCGGTGGTCGTGCTGGCGCTGAGCCTGTTCGGGGTATACACGCTGCAGGCACCGTCGACGGCGGCCAGACTCGAAGGAAACATCCGGCAGGAAGGCATGGCGGCGTCGTTCGGCAAGGGGGCCCTGGCTCCCGTGCTGGGGTTTGCATGTACCGGGCCGTTCATGGCGGGAATGTTCGGCTGGGCGGCACGACAGGAGCCGTGGCTGGCGTTCCTGGCGTTTCTTTCTGCCGGCGCGGGCATGGCCGGTCCATACGTGCTGCTTGGAGCGAATCCGGGATGGATGCGGTTTCTCCCCAAACCGGGCAACTGGATGATCACGTTCGAGCGGCTCATGGGTTTTCTGCTGCTGGCCATGGTGTTGTGGCTGGTTTTCCCGTTGATTCACCAGATCGGCGCCACGGGTCTTCTCTGGACGCTGGCGTTCTATGTGGCCCTCGCACTGGCGTGCTGGGTGCTGGGACGCATCAATCTGAGCATGTCGGACAGGCGGCGATGGGGCTACCGGCTGATGGCGACATGCATCGCGGGACTGGCCGCGGCGATCATCTATGGCTGGGCGTACCCCATCGACGACGCCCGCGCCGAGCAACGGGCGATTCGAGCCGAGATCGCCGCCCTCCGATCGGGCGCTGGCGGCGGCGCCGCGGTGACGGACGATCGCATCGCCTGGCGGCCGTGGTCGCCGGAGGCGGTGGAGCAGGCTGTCCGAAGCGGAAAGACGGTTCTCGTCGATTTCACGGCGGCGTACTGCACCACGTGCAAACAGAACAAGGCCCTGGCCATCGACACCCCGGGCGCCCGCGGGAAAATGCGAGAACTGGGCGTGGTGCCCTTTCAGGCGGATTATAGCGATGGCGACCCGCGCATCCGGGACTTTCTGAAGCGATACAACCGGCTGGGCGTTCCGCTGAATCTGCTTTACCCGGCCGGCCAGCCGGACTCACCGATCCCGCTTCCCGTCGTACTGACGGAGAAGCTGTTGCTCACCGAGCTGGAGAAGGCGGGTCCGTCCCGCCCCTGACGCCCCTGACAACGGGGAACCGATCGCCCGACGGAATCCGCGGATCAGATCGTGTAATGCGTCTGGTAGTGATCGATGATGGTGGCGTCCGTGCTGAAGATGTACGCGATCATGGCGGCCCGCATCCACATCCCATTGCGGACCTGGGCCCAGTATTTGGCCCGCGGATCATCGTCTATCTGCACGTCCAGTTCCGCCCGGCGCGGCAGCGGATGCATGATGACCAGATCGGGCTTGGCACGCTTGACCATCTCCAGCGTCAGGCGGTACTTGTAATAGTCGATGGCCTTTGACTCGTCCGCCTGGTCGTACTCGTCTTGAAGACGCGTCATGTAAACAGCGTCGCATTCGCCGATAACCACGTTCAGGTCGTCGCATTCCTCGTGATGAATGCCGTTGCGGTCCAGATACTCCACGATGTCGTCGCCCATGCGCAGCTCCGGCGGCGACACAAAAACCAGGCGCATCCCCGAGTACCGCGACAGCAGATAGCACAGCGACCGCACGGTGCGGCCGCGCTTCAGATCGCCCACGAACGCGATGGTCCGCCCCTGGAACGGGTTGGCGCTGAGCATCGGTCGAACCCGGCCGACCAGCCGCGGATCGAAGCTGCGCAGCAGCGTGTAGATGTCCAGCATGGCCTGCGTGGGGTGCTGATCTTTGCCGGACCCGCCGTTGATGATCGGGATGGGCCTCACCGATGCGTTCAGCTTGTACGCCATTCGCTCCGCGAAGCCCTCCACCGGGTGCCGCATGATGATCAGATCAAAATACTGACTCAGCACATGAACAGTGTCGTCTTCCGTCTCGCCCTTGATTTCGGACGACGTGGAGGGGTTGCGCACCTCGTTGTACGGAATGCCCAGAACCTGACACGCGGCGGCGAACGACAGAAACGTCCGCGTGGACGGCTGGATGAAATACAGCATGGCCCGCTTGTGGGCCAGCAATTGACGCAGAAACTGGTTCCCGCGTTTCGTGTCGGCGATGTTGCGGATCATCTCCGCCAGACGGCAGAGCGTCTCAATCAACTCGCTGTCAAACTGCTGGGCAAGGATGATGTGAAACAGACGGTCGTTATGGCTCAATTGCGCGACCCGATGCGCGGTGGGCTGTGCCAGCGGGTCCGTCTGCAACGTATCTGGGGCGGGCATGGACTGATCACCTCGCAAAAAAAGAAACCCCTGCCAAAAATCATCAGTGGGTACACCCGACCCCCGGTCGGGCGCACTGGAATGACCGTCTGGAATAGACAACGACTCATTAGAATCCCCGCCGCGCGATTTGTCAACGGCCCGCGAAGACACAATCGAACAAATTGCACGCCGGCGAACGCTTAGCCTGCCGCCCGCCGCGGCGATTGCCCGCCGGCCCGCACCCGCCTACCATGCCCCGTCATGACCTGGCTGGCCAACCTCGTTTACGCCCTGGCAGCGCTGGCGTACCTGCCCGTGCTGCTCTACCAGATGGCTGCGCAGAACAAGAACCGCCGCGGCTGGAAACAACGATTCGGGCATGTCCGGCCATTTGACCCGACCCGGCGGCGCATCTGGGTACACGCCGTCTCTCTCGGAGAGGTCAACGCCACACCGAGGCTTGTGGCGGCCCTGCGCGAGCGGTTACCCGACGTGGACATTGTGATATCCACCACCACCGATACCGGCTATGCCCGGGCGTGCATCCTCTACGGCCGGGATCACGTGTTCCGATATCCGCTGGACTTCAGTTGGATCATCCGGCGCGTGCTGAACCGCGTGCGCCCCAGCCTCATCGTGCTCGTGGAGTTGGAGGTCTGGTACAACCTGGTGACCATCGCCAGCCGGCGGGGGGTGCCCGTGGCGGTGGTCAATGGCCGGCTGACGGAACGATCCTGCCGGCGTCTCCAGTGGCTGGGACCGGCGGGGCGCTCGATGTTCCGGCGCCTCGCCTGGACCGGAGTGCAGGACGCCACGATCGCGGCCAGGTTCAAAAGCGTGGGCACGCCGCCCGACAGGCTCGAAATCACCGGATCCGTCAAGTGGGACACGGCCCAAGTGTCCGACCGGATTGACGGTGCGGATGAACTGGCGGCGGCGATTGGCCTGGACTCCACGCGGCCGCTGTGGGTCTGTGGAAGCACCGGACCGGGGGAGGAACGCATCATCCTGGAGGCGTACCACCAGCTCCGTCAGAAACAATCTGACGTTGAGCTGGCGATCGTTCCCCGCAAGCCCGAACGCTTTGATGAGGTGGCAGCCCTGATTCGCGACGCCGGCTACGACTGCATTCGCCGCAGCAGACACCCCGATGGCAGTGCTCCGCCCGCCAGCGCCGGTTCTCCGCGCGTCTGGCTCGGGGACACGCTTGGGGAATTGCGGAAATTCTACACTCTGGCAACGGTCGTCTTCGTGGGTCGATCGCTGGTACCGATGGGCGGCTCCGATCCCATGGAGGTGGCCGCTCTGGCCCGGCCGATCGTGGTCGGCCCATATATGGAAAATTTCTCCCTGCCCGTAGCATGCCTGGAACAGGCCGGCGCGATTCGGATCGTTCGACCGGCCAATGAAGACGTCGCGTCTTTGCTCTGCCGTGAGGTAGGCGCCCTGCTGAATGATACTGCCCTCGCCCGAACTCTGGGAACGGCTGCCCGCCAAGTGGTGTTGGACAACCAAGGCGCTACGGAGCGGACCGCCACCGCCCTGAGCGGCTTGCTGGGCCGCTGACGGACATATGCCTCCCGAAACTCCATTAACATCCGTTTTATCAACGGATTACAGCGCCACACCAAGACGGAAACTGGCGGAATACCACCTACAGACGATTCCGGCGCGTTTCTTCCATTTCTGCCCCGATTCTGGTTCCTAATTCAATACAAACAAAGCACTTGTGGAAAATCGCATTCCATTGCTCACCTTTTATATTTACCGAGTGTCAAATATGCAGGAAGGGATAATTCCAGGAACCCCGGGCATAAGGAGGACAGACGATGAACCTTCAAAAAGCGCGGAACCTTCTGATGGTCCTGGCTCTGGGCGGGTTGCCGTTGGGAACCGTCTCCAACTGCGATTACTCGGACGGGATGGGAACTTTCTACTACGACCACGGTGGCCGGGGCAGGGGCTACGGCGGGTATCCCGGCCGTGTCGTGGTGGTAGAGGAAGAGTATTACGACGAGGAGTACTGGGTGGACGACTACTACTACTACGACGACTGCTCCTTCTGGGACGGCTGCTACTGGGATAGTTGGTGGTGGTGGTAGGCGGAAGCCGGGCGCGCGGCGTGCGGTCGGCGTGACCTTGGCGCGAGATGGGGTCTGATGGCACGGAGTAATGAGCCATGATGCGGCGAAGACTCTTGTCCCTGGTGCTGTTGGTTATGACGGGTGCAATGCCCTTGGTAACAATGGGCGCGTGTTACAACTACGGCGGGTCTTTCGGTTATGACGTCTGGTCGACCAATGACCACCTGGTGAGGGATGTGTTGGGTCTGTTCTGCTGCGAGGATGACGATTGACGCAGCGATCGGGCCGCACCGGAACCGGCTCCCAGGTGCCGGCCAGACGGAGAACAGAAGCTTGAGCGTTGCGGCGAGGGGCGTTCCCTCGTACGGCCGGCGGCCATCTTCCGGACAACGGACCGGTTATCGCGTGTGTGAGCCAAGACGCGAGATGGGAAGGGGCCGCCGGCTTCTTTTTTGCGCCGCGCCCGCGTCTGCCTGCGTGGCAATTCGGGGCGGGTGTCGGCCCCTTGCCATGTTCCGGACGCGCGGTACCATACAGGCGTATCCTGGTGCCGGGCTGAACCGGCCTTGCGTCGGGTACGGGCGATTAGCTCAGTTGGCTAGAGCGTACGGATCACACCCGTAAGGTCACAGGTTCGAGTCCTGTATCGCCCAGTGACGCAAGACTTGGATTGACAAAGGCTTAGGAAAGCGTTCGATCCCCTCCCTGAGACGGCGAATGGCGAAAAAGCGCGGAGCGCGCTCCGCGCAAGTGCCATGAGCCGAACGCCGAAACCTCCCGCCTACCGCCATCGGACCGTGCGGGGAAAGCCAGTGGCCTATGCCACGTTACGCGACCCATGCGCTGACACCGGGTTTCCCAGGCATTCTTTTTCTGCCGGACGAACCATTGTCCGCAACAGCGTGGGAACGCCAGTCTTGCGCGGCCTCAGCGCCGCGCCGCTTCGTTCAGCACTTGCCCTACACAAATGTGGCGGGCCTCACGGCTTCGTCCGGCAGTAGACGCCGGGAAACGCCGCGTAGAACGCCGCGCTGCGCGTCAGGTGGTCGATCGGCACCCGATCATTGACCGTATGAGCAACCGACTCCTCGGCCGGCCCGAACCCCACGCACGGAATGCCGAACATCCCGGCGATCGACACCGCGTTCGTGCTGAACGTCCATCGCCCGATCTGCGGCTTGCGGCCAAAAAGCCCGCGATACGTCGCCGCGGCAGCCTGAATGTGCGGGTCGTCCTCCCGGGCGCACCACGTCGGGAAGTACTTCTCCGTTTCGTAAACCAGGCCGGTGTAACTCGGGACCGCGTACCGCAGCACCTCCACCTTCGCGTTCACTCCGGCCCGCCGAACCGCCGCCCTCACCTCACGCAGGGCGGAGGCCTTGGTTTCGCCGCTCGTGAGGCGCCGATCCAGATGGGCAAACGCCCCGTTCGGCACGGCACAACGGCTGGGCGTCTGGCAGTCCACATACGTGACGGTCACCGTGCCTTTGCCCAGGAACGCATCCGATTTCAACCGGTCGTTCAGCCGCTCGATCTCTCGGATCACGCCGGCCAGCTTGTACACCGCATTGACGCCGCGATGCGGCATCGAGCCGTGGCAGGACCGCCCGGTCGCCGTCACGCCGATCTCCATCCGCCCGCGCTGCCCGCGCAACACCCGGCAGTTCGTCGAGTCCGTAACCACCACGCATTCCGGACGAATGCCGCTCTCTCGGACGATGTACTGCCAGCACAATCCGTCGCAATCCTCCTCCTGCACGGTGAACGTCAGCAATAGCGTGAAATCCGTTCCGACCAGGCCCAGCTCGCGCAGAATGCGCCCGGCATACACCATCCCCGGAATGGCGCCCTTCTGGTCGCCGGCCCCCCGGCCATAGATCACACGGTTCGACACCTTCCCCCGGTACGGATCGTGCCGCCACTCGGCGGGATCGCCCAGCCCGACCGTATCGACGTGCGCGTCGATCGCGATCAGACGCCGACCCCGGCCGACCCGGGCCAGCAAGTTGCCCATCGGGTCCGTCCAGATGCGGTCATACGCCGCCATCCGCTTCAATTCAGCCCGAATCCGCTGAATCACCCGGCGTTCCTGCCCGCTTTCGGACGGGATGGCCACGATGTCCCGCAGGAACGACACCATGGGTTTCTCGTAGCGCTTCGCTCTGGCCGTGATTGCGGCGAACTGAGTCATAAGATCACTCCTCGATATTATTTCGCGCGGATCGGATGCCCGCCGGTTTCTCTCGCGGGCGGACCGTCACTCTATCACCGCATCCGCGCTGTCTCAACAAGTCGGCGCGGTGAACCTCGCCCGGGGCCGCGGTTCAGACCGGCGAAAGCCTCTTCGCCGTTGCCCACAGCCGCGATGGAAAGCGATCGGGCAGGCGCTCACAGAGCGACGCCCGAACCACAACGATGAGCTCCCGCACGCCGTGCTCCGCCCGCAGAGCGCGAGTCAGCGCATCCGCCCAACCCTGACCGGACCACTCGAGCGGACCCACCTCGTCGATCGCCACAACGTCCAGTCCGTCCTGAAGCGCCGCGATGATCGCCGCGTGGCCTTCGTCCAGCGCGGCCTGTTCGAACCGGAACGGCCCGATCGTGGGCGCCGCCGCCGGCTCGCGAACGATCCGCGCCAGGGACCGGCGCACCCCCCGCCGCAAATCCAGCAGGTCGTAGCCCTGCCGTTGCCCGTCTTGACACACCACGGGCGACGCAATCCCACCCACCGTCCTCCCGGACCGGGAAGCGGCATCGACATACTCGCGCAGGAGCGTCGTCTTGCCACACCCGCGCACGCCCGTGATGACCGTCACATTCATCCGAAGCTCCCGCGCCGTGGCGCCGGCGACCGTTTTCCAGACCCTTGCCGCGCACCGCTCGGTCATGATACGCTGGCGCGGCAAGGAGGTCACTTTCCCATGGCCAAGAGATACTTCAGCCATCGAGAATGGTGGATCATCGGCCTGTTCGCGGTCATCGGCGGCCTGTCCAGCATCGCGCTGGGCAAAGGCGGCCCATCCCTGTGCAACCGCGTATCGATTCCCGGCGGCCTGCAATCCTTCGCCGGCGTTCACGTGCTGCCGCTGGTGATCGTGGCGAGGCTCATCCGCAGGCCGGGCGCCGCAACCGCCGCCGGCCTTTTCAAGGGCGTCGTCGAACTGCTTCTCGGAAGCTCGCACCGATGGGTGGTCCTGGGTTTCGCCGGGCTGGCCGGCCTGACGGTGGACCTCGTCTTCCTCTTCGCCCGCAGACGAGGGGGCGTTCTGGCGACGCTGGTGTCCGGCGGGCTGGGATCGGCCAGCAATGTCATCGTGCTGAAACTCTCGGCCGGCCTGCCGTATGCATGCAAGAACACGATGTTCGCGCCCTGGATCGCGGTCATCGCCTTCGGCAGCGGGGTGGTTTTCGCCGGCGGACTGGGATGGCTCATTCTCGAAGGGCTGCGCCGAGCCGGCATCGCCGCGCCCCACCGCTCGC
>MTKY01052275.1_pt1 | contig 12883 bp, 9 predicted proteins | sample 1042731 | NCBI WGS metagenome assembly MTKY01 (sample SAMN06212206, study PRJNA360538) | anaerobic digester metagenome | biome: Wastewater treatment plant; material: sludge; isolation source: anaerobic digester fed with sludge from wastewater treatment plant | place: Denmark: WWTP Soeholt ... | reverse complement strand
TGGCGCGGGCGAGAGCTTGGCGAGAGATGGCGGCGAGATTCATGGCTGTTTCCTCGAAGTGTTCCAGGGCGCGGGCGATCAAGTCCCCCTGGGTAAGCCCGGCCTCTTTGGCGAGCGCGACGAGCCGGGCATGGGCGGCCTCGGGCAGATAGACCATAAGGGCCTTGTAGCCCTTGGCCTTGAGGCGGTCCCGGTAGTGCTGGGTCCGGGTGGTGGCGGGTGTACCCATAATCTCCTCGAGCATTTCTAGGTTATCGGTCCACTTGGGGCCAGTCTGGCGGCACCGTTCCGGGTGATTCGTCGCCAGCCGGTCTAGCGCGACCAGGGCGCGACGGGCACGCGCTAGATCAATAATTCCCGTTTTCATGCGGCGAGCATCATCCGGCTAATTTGCTTTGCGCCGAACGGCTGGCCAGAGCGGGCCTGGATCCCCCGCTGGTCCAGAGCGGCGGCGACCTTGGCGAGCGCAAGGCCAGAAGCGCGGAGCTCGCGGGCCTGGGTGATGACCTTCTGCTCGAAGTCATCCGGCACCAGGGCGCCATCCTTGAGGGTGAACCCGTAGGGAGCGTTTCCCCCGGTGTACTCGCCCTGAGCCTTCATGTGGCGCATCGCATCGCGGGTGCGTTCGCCTATCGCTTCCCTTTCCCATTGCGAAACACTGGCCAGGATGTTGAGCACCAGGCGCCCGGCGGCGGAGCGGGTGTCGATATTCTCGGAAACGGACAGGAGGGCGGCCTTGCCGGGGGCAAAGTAGCGATCAATGAGGGCGCCAAGATCCACGACGGATCTCGTCAGGCGGTCCAGTTTGGCGACCAGGAGGGCGTCGGCTTCGCCCTTGGCGAGCATGGCCAGGGCGCGGGTGAGTCCGGGGCGGTCCAGTGTCTTTGCCGATTCCCCTGCATCCACGATGACGGCGACCAGTTCCAGGTCGTACAGGCTGGCATAGGCGGCGGCCTTGGCCTGCTGAGCCTCGAGCGATACGCCAGCATCGGCTTGCTTGTCGGTCGATACCCGGATGTAAGCGATGGTGCGAGTCGTCATGGTCGTTCCCCCGTTCCCCTGTTTCAAGTTACAGGTTTATTATACCTCCCCTGTTTCAAGTTACAAGGGGCAAGCGCAGATTTATGACCGTGGGAACCCACGGACACAAAACCCCCGGCCAGGGCCGGGGCCTTGCTTCCTGTTACGGGTGTTCCCCCTGCCAGGGCTGGGCGGCGTCCCTGAATGCCGCGCATGGCCCGTCCCAATGCAGGTCAATGGCCCCCGTGGGTCCGTTGCGCTGCTTCGCCAGTATCACTTCTGCCCGGCTGTCTTCCTGCTCACTGCGCCAGAGCAAGGCGACAATATCCGCGTCCGATTCGAGCCCCCCGCTATCTCGTAGGTCAGACATGGCCGGCCTCTCCCGGCTGACGGCTCCCCGGCTGAGCTGAGACAGGGCGACGACGGGCGTTGCCAGTTCCCCCGCCAAGACCTTGAGCCCCCGGCTGAGGCGAGCAAGTTCCAGGTGGCGACTATCCGCCCGGCTGCCGGGTTCGCTGGGCATCAACTGCAAGTAGTCAACGACGATGACCCCTAGCCCCCCCTGCTCCCGTTTCAGGCGCCGGGCGCGGGCGGCGATCTGCGCCAGGGTGATACTGGGGGAGTAGTCCAGATAGAGCGGAGCCCTGGCCAGGTCCGCGCCACTGGCCTCGAGGCGCCGATACTCGTCTGGCGTCAGGCGTCCCGTTCGGGCGCGGAGAAGGTTGACATGGCTGTCGGCGGCGGCGAGGCGTAAGACAATCTGCTCGGAGGGCATTTCCAGGCTGACAAACAGGGCCGGCTGTCCGTTCATGGCGCAGTGCGCGGCGATGGCGGCTGCCAGGGCTGACTTGCCTACTCCCGGTCGGGCACCGATGAGACAGAGCTGTCCCGGTTCCAGACCCCCGCCCAAGAGCCGGTCCACATCCACGAAACCCGTGGGCGTCATGGTCCGGGCCTCTCCCCGCATCATGCGGCGGATGGCCTCGAGGGCGTTATCCAGGGCACAGGTGGCGGCGAGCGGGCCGGTGATGTCCTGGCCTGCCAGGAGGGCATCAAGGCGGCTGGCGACGGCGGCGGCGGCGTCCTGGGCGTGGTCCTGGGCGCTGTCGATACCGGCTGCCAGGATGGCGAGCACTTGGCGGGCGATGGCCTTGTCTCGAATCAGGGCGGCATAGGCGGCGGCATTGCCGGAACTGGCGGAGCTAAGGGCAATGTCCCTGAAAGCCCCTAGCCCCCCGCTGGCGGCGATGTCGTCTGGCGAAAGGGCTTCAATGCAGGTCACAACGTCAACGGCGCGCCCGGCCTCCCTGAGCCCCTTGGCGGCATACCAGAGGGCGCGGGGCGCGGCGCGGGTGAAGGCTGAGGCGTCAAGGTCCGTATCGTCCAATATCTCGGGCGAGCGGAGGGCGGCGGCGACCAGGGCGACTTCTGCGTCAGGGCTGGCGGGTGAGGGGTGATGATTCACAGTCCGGCCTCCCTGAGTACGTCCCTCGAGTTCCGGTAGCACGGGCCGGAGGCGGGAGCGAGCGGTTGGCCTTGAGTTCTGCGCTGCTTGCTGTCCCTGAGCTTGATGAGGGCCGATTCCGCCCTGCCGTTGCGCCGAAACGCTATCCCCCAATCCACTCGCTTTTGCGTCCGTCCCTGCCAGTAGCTCACAAACTCGGTGATGACGGGCGCGGCCTCGGTCTCGGTTACGCCAAAGTCCCTTATCCATTGCCGGCTGGCTTCGTCCGGCTGCCAGTCTGCCGGTATGCGGATAGCTGGCTGGCTTTTCCGGCCTGAGCTGGCGGGGGCAGTACTGGCTGGCGAGGGGCTGGCGTCCTGCTCTTCGGCCTCTTCGGCTGGCGGCGTCCGCCCAAGCCCGGAAGGGCGGGCGGTCTTCTCAGTTAAGTTCGCTAGTTCAACTTCGTTAGTTATGGGTGACGAATCTGTCGTGGGTATCCCCGTCCTGGGTGCCAGGGGGTGACGAATCTGTCAGGGGTGTCTTCCCTGTAACCAGGCAATAAACGCTGCTCTTACCGGTGCGATATTCCACGTCAACATGGCCGGCGGTGATGAGTTCGCGCAGAGCGCGCTGGGCGTGGCGGTCACTGATACCGGCGTCCTTGCCGATTCTGCCGATGCTGGGGAAGCAATCCCCCGTCACCCCGTTCACGCGATGGCTAAGGGTGAAGGCGACAATTTTTGCGGCGGGGCTGAGCTGGGTCCGGGCGGCGATGTCACGCTGCCAATCGAGGATGGCGAGAGGGTTCATTGTCATGGCCTCCCCACAATCCACCGGCATTCCGCCAGGGCGGCGCGGGCGACGGCGTGGTGGTGGCGATGGGTGGCAAGGTTGAGCTGGCGCCGGGCGGCCTCGAGGGCGGCTAGGGCGGCGTCGGCTTCATCACGGGCATCGATGGCGGCGAGATATAGCGGGTGCGGCTGGCTGCCGTGGACGACGGGCCGGGGGCCGGCCTGGGTGAAACGAGACAGGTTTTCGAGCATGGTTCAGGCTCCGAAGCTGCAAGATGGGAGCCGGCCTGAGGGGTGCTTTGGTGATGTTCTCGAGCTGTCGCGTGGGGCTTGGAATGGTTGGAATTTCCAGCCGGCTTGCGTCATACTAGATTCAAGACCGAAGCGACGAGCCCTTGGGTGGCTGGCGCTGAATCGCTCACTGACTGGTAATCGGGAAGCGACGGTTGAGACTATAACACGCAAAAGAAAGCGACATTCAAGGCCCGTATAGATGGCTGCAACATCTTCGCGGGTTTTTTGATGGCCGCAATCTAAACTGCATCTCTCACGCAGTTACAAACGGAGAAATGGCTGTTAAATACTCCCTGATACTTGCTCCAAAAAAAGGCCCGGTCAGCAATGATTCGGGCCTTTTCTTTGCCCGTCCACAATTAACCCAAGGGCGTTGGGTTTGCGTTGAGTTGAGTTCCAGGGCGGGCGCTGGGCGTGGCGGTCTCAGGTTTGCTCAGGTTGCAAATTTGCAGTCTGAGCCACCTTTTGCAAATTTGCCGAAGGTTGCCACCACTGCCGCGAAGCTGGCCCGGTAAAGGTCTGCAAATTTGCAGAGTTTCCTGCATCCCGCCCGTTGCGTTGCGGTTGCGGCGCTCCTTTGCTGCCAAATTAGCCAAAATTTTGACTAATTTCCGGTTCCCCGTGCGCGTGGGCAAAGTGTAGTTTTCTGTAGTTTTCGGTGCGGCCCGCGGGCGAGGGCAATGTTAGGTTTTGTTAGGTTTTCGGCGCGGCCCATGGGGGCCATCCTGAGCCCTTGGGTATCCAGGCAAGGCCAAGGTGAGGGGTAGGCTGGGCGGAGGGTGCCAGGAGGCGGCTAGGGCCTTTCCTGGGGCCAGGCTGGCGCTTGTGATCTGTAGTGCGAGATCCCTGAGCACCAGGGCGAGCAGGCGTCCTGCTTGGGATCTGTAGCACGGGAGGATGACGACGATGAACGATGACGAGATAGAGCGGATGGTTCAGGAGGCGGCGGAGCTGGGGCCGATGGGCCAGGAGGAGTTCCAGAAGGAAACGGCTGTCATCCGGGCCTATGCTCGGCAAGCCTGGCAGGCTTGCCTCGAGCTCGAGTCCGCTGGCGGCCTGGATATGGGCGAGATTCGCCCCGCGAGGCGAATTTAAGCGCCAATGACGGGTGGCGTTGAAATATTCACCACGATGTACATTTGCATCAAATCGCTCTCGCGTGAGCGGTTTTAGATTCTACCAATGGTAGAAATTGGCATCGCGCTGCCGATGTTCAACTTTAGTTGAATTCAACAATTGTTGAATCGAGCCATCCTGAGCCCCTGGGGCCAGGCAATACCCGACGAGTTTGGTTTGTTTGCCTATCCACCATGGCGAGGCGTCCGGCTGGGCAATACCGGCATGATGGGTATCGGATGGGGCCTTTCCCCGTCCTGAGTCTGGCGGCGCGTCATGGGGGCGCTGAGGGGCTGCTAGGGGTATGCCTGAGCGTCAGGCGATGGCCTCCCGGCGTTGAGCCCGTTGCTGGGCGCAAATTCTGTAAACGTGGATGCTGGTGACACCGTATTTCTTGGCCAGCCGGGCGGCGCATTCATCCCCGCCGGTAAATTCGGCGGCAATGGCCCGATTGCGCCGCAGTCGTTCCAAATACTCGGCTTTGGGCAGGTAGATACTGAAGCCTCCCCAGATACTCAGGAAACTCTCGGTAATCCTTTGGGCCAGGGCTTCGGCTTTATCTGCATCCACCTCGGGGCTGATAGCCTCCGCAATGGCATGGCGTGACAGGCTCAAAAACTCCTCAACAAACTCAAGTTTGGCTTGCGGTTGCGCCAAGGTCAGTTCTCCGTGATTGCAGGGGGGCGAAGGATGGGTGGCGCTGTTATTGCCCTGATCTTTACAGGGCGCCGGCTTCGGCCTCGAGCGTGAGGATGGCGGCCTGGGCCTCGAGCTGGATAGCGCGAGCGCGTTCGGTGTCTTCGGTCAGCACCGGCCACATGAGCGCGTCCACCTGGGGTTGAGCGAGGGTCCGGGCGGCTGATTCCAGTACCGGGTCATGGCCCAGCATCCGCCCGACGAGCGCGGCGGAGGGGATAGGGGCGGGGCCTTTGGGCGAGCCAATGAGGAAAGACGCCAGCCAATGCCGGGCCTTGTCATCGCCTTCGCGGGCGTCTGAAACCGCCTTTTCCACGATTTCGGCCCATGTTTCCAAGGGGCAGGCGTCCACCAGGGCGAGTAGATAATTCTCCTCGGTTGCCCTGGGGGGCCTGCCGGGTCCGCCCATGGTGCCAATCTGGAATCTGCCTCTCGGATCGCGGATGGCTGCTGCCATGGGGATGTGTCTCCGGTTTCTGCGGCGGTTTAAACGGGTGCCAGGGCCTTGCGCCAGGCGCGGAGGAGGGCGCCCATGTTTTTGCTGTCCGGTTTGCGGCCTGTCTGTTCCAGGATAGCGGCGGCAATCACGCGGTTCGGCTGTCCTTGGTCCTGCATCTTGAGCGCGAGCCTCTTCACCTCGAGGGGATAGGCGCCGGGGGCCTGTGTTACATCCTGTGTTACAGGGTGTGTTACATCCTGGGGCGGCTGTATTGCATCCTGTATTGCAGGCTGTAACACATTACCAGAAGCATGATAAGCCAATCCCTCAAGAGCCTCTAGGCGGGCCTGTAGCGCGTCCAATCGCAAAGCAAGGCCAGCATAGGGGGCTGAGCCCGCGGGGCTGTCCTGGGGCCTCTCAAGGGCCTGTAGCGCGTCCAGGGCGCGGGTTATCAAGCTGTCCTGAGATTCCCCCGGCTGGCGAGCTTGGCGCAGTCGCTCTTGAGTCGCGAGCGACAGCCGGAGCGATACGGTAGGGGTGACAGTCACGGGAGAATCTGCGCCGGGGGCCGGGTGGCGAAGTCATCCACCTCCACCGGAAGGTCAGGGGCGAGCGCGTGGAGCGCGTCATCGGCCTCGAGCGGGGTAGCGAAGAGCACCAGGGCACCGTCGGGGCCGGTCAAGACCATGGGCCGGTCGTTGCGGTCATAGGCAAAGACACAGATATGCTCCCCGTGATAGCCCATGCCGGGCGCGTGAAGGATCCGGGCCTTTTTGGCGCGGGCGAGAGCTTGGCGAGAGATGGCGGCGAGATTCATGGCTGTTTCCTCGAAGTGTTCCAGGGCGCGGGCGATCAAGTCCCCCTGGGTAAGCCCGGCCTCTTTGGCGAGCGCGACGAGCCGGGCATGGGCGGCCTCGGGCAGATAGACCATAAGGGCCTTGTAGCCCTTGGCCTTGAGGCGGTCCCGGTAGTGCTGGGTCCGGGTGGTGGCGGGTGTACCCATAATCTCCTCGAGCATTTCTAGGTTATCGGTCCACTTGGGGCCAGTCTGGCGGCACCGTTCCGGGTGATTCGTCGCCAGCCGGTCTAGCGCGACCAGGGCGCGACGGGCACGCGCTAGATCAATAATTCCCGTTTTCATGCGGCGAGCATCATCCGGCTAATTTGCTTTGCGCCGAACGGCTGGCCAGAGCGGGCCTGGATCCCCCGCTGGTCCAGAGCGGCGGCGACCTTGGCGAGCGCAAGGCCAGAAGCGCGGAGCTCGCGGGCCTGGGTGATGACCTTCTGCTCGAAGTCATCCGGCACCAGGGCGCCATCCTTGAGGGTGAACCCGTAGGGAGCGTTTCCCCCGGTGTACTCGCCCTGAGCCTTCATGTGGCGCATCGCATCGCGGGTGCGTTCGCCTATCGCTTCCCTTTCCCATTGCGAAACACTGGCCAGGATGTTGAGCACCAGGCGCCCGGCGGCGGAGCGGGTGTCGATATTCTCGGAAACGGACAGGAGGGCGGCCTTGCCGGGGGCAAAGTAGCGATCAATGAGGGCGCCAAGATCCACGACGGATCTCGTCAGGCGGTCCAGTTTGGCGACCAGGAGGGCGTCGGCTTCGCCCTTGGCGAGCATGGCCAGGGCGCGGGTGAGTCCGGGGCGGTCCAGTGTCTTTGCCGATTCCCCTGCATCCACGATGACGGCGACCAGTTCCAGGTCGTACAGGCTGGCATAGGCGGCGGCCTTGGCCTGCTGAGCCTCGAGCGATACGCCAGCATCGGCTTGCTTGTCGGTCGATACCCGGATGTAAGCGATGGTGCGAGTCGTCATGGTCGTTCCCCCGTTCCCCTGTTTCAAGTTACAGGTTTATTATACCTCCCCTGTTTCAAGTTACAAGGGGCAAGCGCAGATTTATGACCGTGGGAACCCACGGACACAAAACCCCCGGCCAGGGCCGGGGCCTTGCTTCCTGTTACGGGTGTTCCCCCTGCCAGGGCTGGGCGGCGTCCCTGAATGCCGCGCATGGCCCGTCCCAATGCAGGTCAATGGCCCCCGTGGGTCCGTTGCGCTGCTTCGCCAGTATCACTTCTGCCCGGCTGTCTTCCTGCTCACTGCGCCAGAGCAAGGCGACAATATCCGCGTCCGATTCGAGCCCCCCGCTATCTCGTAGGTCAGACATGGCCGGCCTCTCCCGGCTGACGGCTCCCCGGCTGAGCTGAGACAGGGCGACGACGGGCGTTGCCAGTTCCCCCGCCAAGACCTTGAGCCCCCGGCTGAGGCGAGCAAGTTCCAGGTGGCGACTATCCGCCCGGCTGCCGGGTTCGCTGGGCATCAACTGCAAGTAGTCAACGACGATGACCCCTAGCCCCCCCTGCTCCCGTTTCAGGCGCCGGGCGCGGGCGGCGATCTGCGCCAGGGTGATACTGGGGGAGTAGTCCAGATAGAGCGGAGCCCTGGCCAGGTCCGCGCCACTGGCCTCGAGGCGCCGATACTCGTCTGGCGTCAGGCGTCCCGTTCGGGCGCGGAGAAGGTTGACATGGCTGTCGGCGGCGGCGAGGCGTAAGACAATCTGCTCGGAGGGCATTTCCAGGCTGACAAACAGGGCCGGCTGTCCGTTCATGGCGCAGTGCGCGGCGATGGCGGCTGCCAGGGCTGACTTGCCTACTCCCGGTCGGGCACCGATGAGACAGAGCTGTCCCGGTTCCAGACCCCCGCCCAAGAGCCGGTCCACATCCACGAAACCCGTGGGCGTCATGGTCCGGGCCTCTCCCCGCATCATGCGGCGGATGGCCTCGAGGGCGTTATCCAGGGCACAGGTGGCGGCGAGCGGGCCGGTGATGTCCTGGCCTGCCAGGAGGGCATCAAGGCGGCTGGCGACGGCGGCGGCGGCGTCCTGGGCGTGGTCCTGGGCGCTGTCGATACCGGCTGCCAGGATGGCGAGCACTTGGCGGGCGATGGCCTTGTCTCGAATCAGGGCGGCATAGGCGGCGGCATTGCCGGAACTGGCGGAGCTAAGGGCAATGTCCCTGAAAGCCCCTAGCCCCCCGCTGGCGGCGATGTCGTCTGGCGAAAGGGCTTCAATGCAGGTCACAACGTCAACGGCGCGCCCGGCCTCCCTGAGCCCCTTGGCGGCATACCAGAGGGCGCGGGGCGCGGCGCGGGTGAAGGCTGAGGCGTCAAGGTCCGTATCGTCCAATATCTCGGGCGAGCGGAGGGCGGCGGCGACCAGGGCGACTTCTGCGTCAGGGCTGGCGGGTGAGGGGTGATGATTCACAGTCCGGCCTCCCTGAGTACGTCCCTCGAGTTCCGGTAGCACGGGCCGGAGGCGGGAGCGAGCGGTTGGCCTTGAGTTCTGCGCTGCTTGCTGTCCCTGAGCTTGATGAGGGCCGATTCCGCCCTGCCGTTGCGCCGAAACGCTATCCCCCAATCCACTCGCTTTTGCGTCCGTCCCTGCCAGTAGCTCACAAACTCGGTGATGACGGGCGCGGCCTCGGTCTCGGTTACGCCAAAGTCCCTTATCCATTGCCGGCTGGCTTCGTCCGGCTGCCAGTCTGCCGGTATGCGGATAGCTGGCTGGCTTTTCCGGCCTGAGCTGGCGGGGGCAGTACTGGCTGGCGAGGGGCTGGCGTCCTGCTCTTCGGCCTCTTCGGCTGGCGGCGTCCGCCCAAGCCCGGAAGGGCGGGCGGTCTTCTCAGTTAAGTTCGCTAGTTCAACTTCGTTAGTTATGGGTGACGAATCTGTCGTGGGTATCCCCGTCCTGGGTGCCAGGGGGTGACGAATCTGTCAGGGGTGTCTTCCCTGTAACCAGGCAATAAACGCTGCTCTTACCGGTGCGATATTCCACGTCAACATGGCCGGCGGTGATGAGTTCGCGCAGAGCGCGCTGGGCGTGGCGGTCACTGATACCGGCGTCCTTGCCGATTCTGCCGATGCTGGGGAAGCAATCCCCCGTCACCCCGTTCACGCGATGGCTAAGGGTGAAGGCGACAATTTTTGCGGCGGGGCTGAGCTGGGTCCGGGCGGCGATGTCACGCTGCCAATCGAGGATGGCGAGAGGGTTCATTGTCATGGCCTCCCCACAATCCACCGGCATTCCGCCAGGGCGGCGCGGGCGACGGCGTGGTGGTGGCGATGGGTGGCAAGGTTGAGCTGGCGCCGGGCGGCCTCGAGGGCGGCTAGGGCGGCGTCGGCTTCATCACGGGCATCGATGGCGGCGAGATATAGCGGGTGCGGCTGGCTGCCGTGGACGACGGGCCGGGGGCCGGCCTGGGTGAAACGAGACAGGTTTTCGAGCATGGTTCAGGCTCCGAAGCTGCAAGATGGGAGCCGGCCTGAGGGGTGCTTTGGTGATGTTCTCGAGCTGTCGCGTGGGGCTTGGAATGGTTGGAATTTCCAGCCGGCTTGCGTCATACTAGATTCAAGACCGAAGCGACGAGCCCTTGGGTGGCTGGCGCTGAATCGCTCACTGACTGGTAATCGGGAAGCGACGGTTGAGACTATAACACGCAAAAGAAAGCGACATTCAAGGCCCGTATAGATGGCTGCAACATCTTCGCGGGTTTTTTGATGGCCGCAATCTAAACTGCATCTCTCACGCAGTTACAAACGGAGAAATGGCTGTTAAATACTCCCTGATACTTGCTCCAAAAAAAGGCCCGGTCAGCAATGATTCGGGCCTTTTCTTTGCCCGTCCACAATTAACCCAAGGGCGTTGGGTTTGCGTTGAGTTGAGTTCCAGGGCGGGCGCTGGGCGTGGCGGTCTCAGGTTTGCTCAGGTTGCAAATTTGCAGTCTGAGCCACCTTTTGCAAATTTGCCGAAGGTTGCCACCACTGCCGCGAAGCTGGCCCGGTAAAGGTCTGCAAATTTGCAGAGTTTCCTGCATCCCGCCCGTTGCGTTGCGGTTGCGGCGCTCCTTTGCTGCCAAATTAGCCAAAATTTTGACTAATTTCCGGTTCCCCGTGCGCGTGGGCAAAGTGTAGTTTTCTGTAGTTTTCGGTGCGGCCCGCGGGCGAGGGCAATGTTAGGTTTTGTTAGGTTTTCGGCGCGGCCCATGGGGGCCATCCTGAGCCCTTGGGTATCCAGGCAAGGCCAAGGTGAGGGGTAGGCTGGGCGGAGGGTGCCAGGAGGCGGCTAGGGCCTTTCCTGGGGCCAGGCTGGCGCTTGTGATCTGTAGTGCGAGATCCCTGAGCACCAGGGCGAGCAGGCGTCCTGCTTGGGATCTGTAGCACGGGAGGATGACGACGATGAACGATGACGAGATAGAGCGGATGGTTCAGGAGGCGGCGGAGCTGGGGCCGATGGGCCAGGAGGAGTTCCAGAAGGAAACGGCTGTCATCCGGGCCTATGCTCGGCAAGCCTGGCAGGCTTGCCTCGAGCTCGAGTCCGCTGGCGGCCTGGATATGGGCGAGATTCGCCCCGCGAGGCGAATTTAAGCGCCAATGACGGGTGGCGTTGAAATATTCACCACGATGTACATTTGCATCAAATCGCTCTCGCGTGAGCGGTTTTAGATTCTACCAATGGTAGAAATTGGCATCGCGCTGCCGATGTTCAACTTTAGTTGAATTCAACAATTGTTGAATCGAGCCATCCTGAGCCCCTGGGGCCAGGCAATACCCGACGAGTTTGGTTTGTTTGCCTATCCACCATGGCGAGGCGTCCGGCTGGGCAATACCGGCATGATGGGTATCGGATGGGGCCTTTCCCCGTCCTGAGTCTGGCGGCGCGTCATGGGGGCGCTGAGGGGCTGCTAGGGGTATGCCTGAGCGTCAGGCGATGGCCTCCCGGCGTTGAGCCCGTTGCTGGGCGCAAATTCTGTAAACGTGGATGCTGGTGACACCGTATTTCTTGGCCAGCCGGGCGGCGCATTCATCCCCGCCGGTAAATTCGGCGGCAATGGCCCGATTGCGCCGCAGTCGTTCCAAATACTCGGCTTTGGGCAGGTAGATACTGAAGCCTCCCCAGATACTCAGGAAACTCTCGGTAATCCTTTGGGCCAGGGCTTCGGCTTTATCTGCATCCACCTCGGGGCTGATAGCCTCCGCAATGGCATGGCGTGACAGGCTCAAAAACTCCTCAACAAACTCAAGTTTGGCTTGCGGTTGCGCCAAGGTCAGTTCTCCGTGATTGCAGGGGGGCGAAGGATGGGTGGCGCTGTTATTGCCCTGATCTTTACAGGGCGCCGGCTTCGGCCTCGAGCGTGAGGATGGCGGCCTGGGCCTCGAGCTGGATAGCGCGAGCGCGTTCGGTGTCTTCGGTCAGCACCGGCCACATGAGCGCGTCCACCTGGGGTTGAGCGAGGGTCCGGGCGGCTGATTCCAGTACCGGGTCATGGCCCAGCATCCGCCCGACGAGCGCGGCGGAGGGGATAGGGGCGGGGCCTTTGGGCGAGCCAATGAGGAAAGACGCCAGCCAATGCCGGGCCTTGTCATCGCCTTCGCGGGCGTCTGAAACCGCCTTTTCCACGATTTCGGCCCATGTTTCCAAGGGGCAGGCGTCCACCAGGGCGAGTAGATAATTCTCCTCGGTTGCCCTGGGGGGCCTGCCGGGTCCGCCCATGGTGCCAATCTGGAATCTGCCTCTCGGATCGCGGATGGCTGCTGCCATGGGGATGTGTCTCCGGTTTCTGCGGCGGTTTAAACGGGTGCCAGGGCCTTGCGCCAGGCGCGGAGGAGGGCGCCCATGTTTTTGCTGTCCGGTTTGCGGCCTGTCTGTTCCAGGATAGCGGCGGCAATCACGCGGTTCGGCTGTCCTTGGTCCTGCATCTTGAGCGCGAGCCTCTTCACCTCGAGGGGATAGGCGCCGGGGGCCTGTGTTACATCCTGTGTTACAGGGTGTGTTACATCCTGGGGCGGCTGTATTGCATCCTGTATTGCAGGCTGTAACACATTACCAGAAGCATGATAAGCCAATCCCTCAAGAGCCTCTAGGCGGGCCTGTAGCGCGTCCAATCGCAAAGCAAGGCCAGCATAGGGGGCTGAGCCCGCGGGGCTGTCCTGGGGCCTCTCAAGGGCCTGTAGCGCGTCCAGGGCGCGGGTTATCAAGCTGTCCTGAGATTCCCCCGGCTGGCGAGCTTGGCGCAGTCGCTCTTGAGTCGC
>MTKY01048578.1_pt1 | contig 12885 bp, 5 predicted proteins | sample 1042731 | NCBI WGS metagenome assembly MTKY01 (sample SAMN06212206, study PRJNA360538) | anaerobic digester metagenome | biome: Wastewater treatment plant; material: sludge; isolation source: anaerobic digester fed with sludge from wastewater treatment plant | place: Denmark: WWTP Soeholt ... | reverse complement strand
CCCGTAGGCCAGACGCGCCAGGCGTGGGGTCTGGTAGCGCTGCCAGGCCGCCAGGGCCACCCCCGGCGAGACGATGCTCAGAGTGTTAGCTGGGCCGCGCTTCGGGATGATGGTATCGCCGCCGGCGTCGCCAATGGGCGGTAGCCAGCGGTCCAGGAGCATGTAGTCGGTGTAGTAGTCAAACTGCGCCGCGAAGCGCGGGTCGTCCCAGAGGCTCGGGAAGCGCTCGCGCGGCATGTCCGGATGAGCCGCGAAGAAGCGTTCTACCACGGACATGGTCTCCAACATGTTCAGCCGCGAGGCGTTATAACCGGGGCTTTCGAGGCTGGAGCCGTCAGACCCCAGTTGGTTGCCGAAATAGCGCATGGGCCCGTAGATGCGGTAGTAGAGGCCCTCCAGCAGGTCCTGGCAGTTGGGATAGCGCGGGGAGTCCAGGTCGCCCAGGGCCAGCAGCAGCCAGGCCATGCCGGTGTGGTGGTAGCCGAGGTTGCCCATGATCGTACCATCGCAATAGGCCTGGCCGACGCGGCGCAGCAGGCTCTCCTCGATATACAACCGCAGGTCCTCGACGGTGTTAATGTCCGGGATCTGCTGCCGGGCGAAGCGCAACAACTCCTCATCGTCCTCCAGGAAGGGCCAGACGGCGTCATAGGCCTGGCCGTAGTCCCGGCCCTCGTAGCTGGACCAGATGTTGTCGGTGATACAGCCGCTCTGGGTGTCCCACTCACGCCTGTAAGCCCGCTGGCGGCGGTCCTCGGAGTTGGGGTATTGCTGAGCGGCGCGCAGCAGCAGGACGCCCAGCTTGTGGGCCAGCTTCCGGTCCTCGGACAGCACCGTGGCCTGCGTCAGGGTCTTCAGATAGACCAGGTAGTAAACGCGGTAGGCCCAGTGGGCATATTCGCCGATGAAGGCGTAGGTGTCCTCGCCGCGCTTGTAGCCCGAGCCGTCGTCCGGGGTATCGCCCGTGGTCAGGTCACCGGCGGCATAGTCGTTGCTGGGGAAGACCTGCTCGCAGACCGGGCACTGCATCTTGAAGGGGCGCTCGAGGGGGTCCAGGATCCAGGGGTGGCGCCCGAACTCAAGAACCTTGAGTCCGCATGTGGGACATCCCTTGAGTTGGTTGACATAATACTCGCGCTTGAGGGTCGTATCGGCCAGGACCTCGAAGAGGCGGTTGTCATCATATTCCGCCAGCCGCGCGGCCTCGGCGATGATCTTGTCGGCCTCCGCCGCCAGCGCCGGATAGCGCTCGCGGCGGGCCTGCAGGTGCTGGAGATACTCCGGGGTCCAGATCGTGCGCCCGGACTTGGTGGGCCGGGCGTCCGCCGGGAGGAACTGGCGCGAGGGGTCCCAGCCGCGGGTGGCGACGGTCTCCAGGTCATTGGTGACGTAGACGCTGTCCACGATGATGTAATCTCCGAGCTTGCGGACCGCTTCCAGGGTCAGCCGCGTGACGGGCTCCTCGGCGCGGACCGTGCCGATCTCGCACCAGTTGGCGCGCAGGGTCTCCGCCTCGCAAGTTGTCTCGCCAAGGCCTACCCGGATGGTGGAGAAGTTGGTCGCCATGCGGGCGAAGACCTTGTACTCGCCGGGGGGCAGGGGCGGGTCCACCGGAGTGAAGATGGTCCCCTGGCCGGTGTTGTTGATGGCGGCGCGGGTGCGGGAGTAGCTGTCCCGGGAGTACCAGGTCCAGCCGCTGACCACCCCCAGGTCGTCGCCGCGGCCGTCCATGCCCTGGAAGTCCTCGCCTTCAAACACGCGCTGGACCTCGCCGGGCCGCAGCTTGCGCTGGGGGGCGGGCAGGGGTAAGAGGGCCAGGGGGGCGATGATCTCGATTTCGCCCAGGACGACGGTCAACGGGTTGCCGTCGCGGTCGGTGTAGCGCACATGGACCCACTGGCCCTCGGGGTTGTCATAGTGGTCCAGGCTGAGGCGGTATTGGCCGGGGGCGGCGGTTTCGGGTATGGGAATGCTGAACGAGACGGTCTTCGCGGTCCCGACGGGCGTCGAGGGGTCAAAGAGCGAGTCCACCGGGCCGACCTTGAAGCCGGCGCCGCCGGCTACCGGGACCAACTCGGCGCTGACCCGCCAACCGTCGCGGACCGGCTCCACCACTGTGAAGCGGGCCTCCAGGGGGCAGGCGACGCCTGCCGGGACGCGGGCGGGGACCGTCAGCTCCTCCAGCCGCAGCAGGTCATCGGCGGCCACCAGCGAGCAGAGAGCGAGGGGCGGCAGCAAAAGCGGCAACAGGCAGCGGTGGGGCATGGGTGGCACTCCTTATGCGGTAATCACGGCCGCGGCACTGCCAGATGGATATGGCGGGTCAGGGCGCCCTTGGGCACCCGGGCAGCCTTCACCAGCCGCAGGCCGGACTCCTCCAGCAGATCCTCCAGCGGCTGGGGCGCCACAATGACCGAACGGGTCGCCAGGGACCGCAGCGGGGCTATCAGCTCCCGCCAGACCGCCAGGTTGCCGATCATGTTGCGGCCATAGGGGAGGTCGAGCACCAGGCCGTCGAAGTGCCCAGTGAGCTGCCGGGCGTCGGCGCGCACCAGACGGCGGGGCAGGCTGAGATATGCCAGGTTCTCGGCCACCAGCTTCAGCATCGGCCCGTTTTGATCCACGCCGAAGGCCACGATACCGGCGTCCAGGGCCTCCATCAGCACGGTGCCGATGCCGCAGCAGGGGTCCAGGAGGGTCTCGCCGGGGGCGGCGGCGATGTTGGCCAGGGCCCGAGACATGCGCTGGGGCAGGGCGCTGGAGAAGTGATGGGGCCGGTGCATCCCCTGCCGCCAGCGGTTGCGGCCAAGCGAGACCAGGCGGCCGCAATACCAGCCGCTCGCGGTGATGACCACGGCCAGAGTCACCCGGGGGTCCACCAGCCGCGGGCGGCCGGTGATGGCGTTGGCGACCGCCAGGGTCACCTCGCTGGCGCTGGCGTCCGGCTTCGGCGGCGGCTGCAGGACCTCCAGGCGGAAGCCCTCGTAGGCCATGCCGGCGGCGCGGCAGTCGGCTACCAGTTCCTCCAGGTTGGCCCCCTGGGCCTCGACATGCACGCAATAACGCAGATAGGCCGCATGGCCCACGGCGACGGCCACCGGCGCCCGAACGACGCGCTCGACGGACTCCTGGCCGGTGAAGGCCCAGGCTTCGAGCTGCGCCAGCTCCAGTTCTTCGTCCAGGCAGTGGATTACATAGACGTAGCCGAGTCCGCGCAGGTGAAATCCACCACCTTCCAGGGCTGAGATTCAATGGTCTTACAGGCTCCGAGGAGTTCCCGCTTGGGCCGCAGGGCCTTCAAGGCCGTCCCCAGGCCGGTGTCAGGCAGGGAGCGGAGGGCCTCCAGGACCGTTTCGTCCGCGCGGGAGAGGAGGCACTGCAGAGCGGCCTCGCGGGCCGACCCGGCCGACACCTCGACCCGCTTAATGGGCCGCAGGGCGCGGCTGAGGGCCGTTATCCAGCCTTGGACGGTCTTCGGTTCGCTCATGGGCCGGCACTCGAAGGACGTATGCGGGCGCGGCGAGAAGGCGCCGATGTTGAAGCGGAAGTGGGCCCGGGGGAAGCCCCGGGACAGTTCGGCGGCGAGGCTGACCAGGGCCTGCCGGTCGTTGTCGGTCTCGCCGGGGAGGCCGACCATGAAGTACAGGCGGAGGCGGCTGAGCCCCGCCGCGAGGGCTCGCTCGATGGCGGCGAACAACTCCGCGTCGGTCACCGGCTTGCCGATGGCGCGGCGCAGGCGCTCGGTGGCGGCTTCAGGGGCGTAGGTGACGGTTTGCTGGCCGCCACGGGCCAGCAGCGAGAGGAAGGCCGGGGTGGCGGTCTCCAGGCGGATGGAGGAGGTGCTGAGGCGGAGGTCGGGCAAAATATTGAGCAATTCATGGCATAAATCATCCAAATACGGGAAGTCCGACACCGCAGCCGCGATCAGGCCCAGGTCGGGGGTGTAGGCCAGACCGCGGCGGATGGTGTCCAGGAGGCGGGGGAGGGACCGCCAGCGCAGGGGCTGGTAGGCGCGGCGGGCCAGGCAGAAGGCGCATCCCCGGCCGCAGCCCCGGCCCATCTCCACCAGGAAGCGGTCGGCGAACTCGGTGCGCGGCGTAAGCACTGCCGAGGTGGTCTCGAAGGCGTCCAGGTCGCGGGCACAGCGGCGACGCAGGGCTCCGGGGGCCGGAAGGCCGTGGAGAGCCGGCACATAGAAGCCCGGGACGGCCGCCAGGCGCTCGCGGGCCTCGGCGGGAGAAGCCGTGAGCGCGTCGAGGAGCTCCGGCAGGACCGGTTCCACCTCGCCGATGAGGGCGACGTCATAGAGCCCGGAGAGAGGCAGCGGGGCCGCTGTAACCGCCGGGCCGCCCATCAGGACCAGGGGGGAGCCATCGCGGTCCTCGCGCCGGGACGGAAGGCCGCTGGCCTCCAGGACCCGCGGCAGCGTCAGCCAGTCCAGCTCGTAGGACGAGGTGATGGCCAGGAAGTCGAAGTCACGCAGGGGGGTGCCCGTCTCCAGGGACCGGACGGGAGCGCTGTCACTCTCGATGAAAGCCCGTTCGCAGGCGATCTGGGCGGTGTTGAGGAGGGTATAGAGCGTATGGGTGGCCAGTGACGACATGCCGAGGTGGTAGGGGGCGGGGAAGAGCAGCGCACCCCGGACCGGGGCGGCGGTGGGACGACGAATCAGACTTCGCTCTTCCCTTAGGAGGGGGTTATCAAGCATAATAGAGACACTGGCGCGACAGGATTGCCAGAGTCATCATAACAGACCGCGCGCGGGTGTCACAAGGACGGAGAAAACCCGCGCGGCGGGTGACGAAAAAAGTTATAGTCTCAAGAAGGAATGGGAACCGATTGGGGGGAAAGACGCCACCCAAGAGGCAACAGCGCGAGCCGCGTCCCCGAGGCCGGACCTTGGGGAGGGGTTTGTGCTGCTGAGCCTACAACGTCGTGCGGAGAGCATGGCCTCCTATGATTGATGCCAAAAAGCTAGCTAGAGCCGCAACCGAGACCGCGGTCCAGGGCGTTAACATCCAGCGGCAGATTTCGCTGCCGTGGAAGGACGCCGCCCGGATCAGCATCCGCAATGTGACCCTGCGCCTGGGGCGCGCGGCGATCACCGGCGCGGGCGTGGTCCTCGGCATCGCCTTCTTGATGTCGGTGTGGACCGGCAAGGTGATTACTGACGGCCTGGAAGCCGAGCAGGCCAAGAGCGCTTTCAGCATTAGCCAGGCCGAGGGCGAGACCGCACCCGGCCTGGAAGAGGTGGAGCAGGAGAAGCAGTCGCGGGCCGCGCGCCAGGCCTGGCTGGTGGTCATGTCGCTGCTGGTGTGCGGCGTGGGCATCACCAACTCGATGCTCATGTCGGTGACCGAGCGGTTCCGGGAGATCGGGACCATGAAGTGCCTGGGCGCCCTGGACAGCTTCATCGTGCGGTTGTTCCTGATCGAGTCGGTGGTGCTGGGGTTCCTGGGGTCGGTGGTGGGGGCGATCCTGGGGCATGTCATCATGCTGATAGTCTTCATGGTCCGCGAGGGCGGCTCGGTGGTCGCCAAGATGAACTGGGTGCATATGGGGTTATATTTCCTGGTGGCGATCGTGCTGGGGTGCATCCTGGCCTTCATCGCGGCGGTGGCGCCGGCCGTGCGGGCGGCGCAGATGCCGCCGGCGGCGGCCCTGGCTACTGAAGTCTAGAAAGCGTCTCGAAACCAGTGGGAGGGCTCTCCCGAGCCCGAAGGTCGCGGTCAGGGGACCGCTCCTACTGGTATAGAAAGCGGGTCTGTCCGGGCGTTTCAGTTGCAGAAGAGGAGAGAGAAGCATGGCCAGAATCGAGTGTCCCGAGTGCCATAATGTCATCGAGACCACGGGTATCGTCACGGTCTGCCCGGAGTGCCGGGCGGACATGACCAAGGCGATGGAGGAGGCCGGGCGCGTGGAGCGGCGGTCGCGGGCCGCGCTCGCCAAGGACGACTCGGTGACCACCCACGAGTTCATCGTGCGCACCAAGGGGCTTAAAAAGATCTACCGCATGGGCGAGGTCGAGGTGCCGGCGCTGCGCGGCGTGGACCTGGACATCCGGCGCGGCGAATATCTCTCGATCATGGGCCCCTCCGGCTCGGGCAAGTCTACTCTCTTCAACATGGTCGGGGGACTGGACAAGCCCTCCGAGGGCACCTGCTTCATCGAGGAAGTGGACATGGCCCAGCTTGACGCCTTCGAGCTGGCCTGGCTGCGCTGCCGCAAGATCGGCTACATCTTCCAGTCCTTTAACCTGATTCCGGTCATGACGGCGCTGGAGAATGTGACCCTGCCGATGATCTTCGCGGGCATGAGCACCGATGAGATGATGGACCGCGGGCAGATGCTGCTGGACCTGGTGGGTCTGGGCGGCCGCCTGCACCACAAGCCCTTCGAGCTGTCCGGCGGCCAGCAGCAGCGGGTGGCCGTGGCCCGCGCCCTGGCCAACAGCCCGGCGATCATCCTGGCCGACGAGCCGACCGGCAACCTGGACCTGCAGACCGGTAAGGAGATCATTGACCTGCTCAAGGAGTTGAACGCCGAGAGCGGGGTCACGATCATCTCGGCGACCCACGACCTGAAGATGATTGACGCCTCCGACCGCATCGTGCACATCCGTGACGGCGAGATCGAGCGGATTGAGCTGCGGGCGGACCTGGACCTGCAGATCGGTCATATGGCTGGCGCGGAGGGCGGCCACTAGGGTCTTGGCCGCGTGAGTGCGTCGGTCCCCGACGCGCGGCTAGTCGCGGTCCTGACATGTGCCGGCGACGGTGAGGTGGCTGACAACGAGTGCGGTTAGTCATGACTGGAGCCGCGGGCCGTCCGCCGGTCCGGGCCCAGGGCGCGTGGGAGGTGGAGGCGCGCCCTGCTTCGTTTGGCTGTATGGCGAACGGCGAGGCTGCTGGCTCCCGTGGCCCATGGGGGTAAAACCAGGAAAGCGGTGAACAGGCTTGTCGCCCAGGATCAGCACAGCGCGGCTGCTAGCGTTTCTCCTCCTACTCGGCCTGGGTGCCGCGGGGGCGGCCCAAAGCCAGGACAAAACCCAATCCGAGGTCGTCCTGGTCTCCGACACTGACTACGAAAGCATCATCGCCTCGCTGCAACGCGAGCGCATTCCCGAGGTCATCGAGCGCCTGGCCGGTTTCGGGTCGCGCCTGACCGGCTACCCCGGCAACCAGCAGGCGGCGGCCTATGTGGAGCAGCAGTTCCACGAGATCGGCCTGGAAGTCTCCAGCGAAGAGTTCACCACGCTCGTTCCCATGCCCAAGTACGACGAACAGGGGCGCCCGGCCTCCATCAGCGCCGGTAATGGCCGCAGCTTCGCCCTGGTGCCCCTCTGGCCCAACCTCGTCCGCATGCCCAAGACCCCCCCCGAAGGATTGACCGGCAACCTGGTATATGCCCGGAAGGGCGATCTGGAGTCCTTCAACGGCCAGGATGTGGCCGATAGCATCGTCCTGATTGACTTCAACTCCGGCCGTGAGTGGTTCAACGCGCCGCTGCTGGGCGCCAAGGCGGTGCTGTTCATCGAGCCGCGCGAGACCATTCGCGGCGAGGCCGAGCAGAAGTTCCTGTCCATGCCCGTGGACATCCCGCGCTTCTGGGTGCCCACCGCCACCGCCGACTCGCTGCTGGCCATCCTGCGCCAGCAGGGCCGGGTGCAGGTGAACGTCAAGTGCGACATGGACTGGCAGAAGGTCAAGTCGCGCAATATCCTGGGGCGCCTGCATGGCACCGACCCGCGGCTGTCGGGGGAGCAGGTCGTCATCCAGGCGTACTATGACTCCATCTCCATCGCGCCCACTGTCGCCCCGGGCGCCGAGAACGCCTGCAGCCTGGCGGCGATGCTGGAGATCGCCCGGGCGCTCAAGGCCAATCCCCCCAAGCGCAGCCTCATCTTCCTGGCGACCAGCGGCCACTTCGAGGCCATGGCCGGCGAGAAGGCCTTCCTGACCAAGCGCTTGCGGGGCGCGCGCAGTGAAAAGACCGTCAAGCGGCTCTATGACCTGATCAAGCAGGCGCGGCGGGAGCTGGATGACGCCGAGTCGCGGGTGTGGGAGGAAAAGCGCGAGGCGGACATCGAGGGCGTGGCCCCTAAGAGCGAGGACGAGATCGCCCTGGAGCGCATCCGGGCCCTGAAGCGCATCACTCGGGCCGCGAACATCGTGGCGAAGAAGCTGCGCGCCACCGAGCAGACCCTCGATAAGGCCCGGCGCATAGACCCCAACAAGGGCAAGCTGTATGAGCGGAAGCTCAGTGAAGACGAACTGGCGCGGCGGCAGGAGATCCTGGATCAGGTGGGGACCGAGCTGCCCGGGGTGCAGTCGGCGCTGCAGACGCTGGAGCAAGCCATCGCCACGGCCCGGCCCCTGCGCCGCCAAAGCGCCGGCACCGCCGAGCGACAGCAGGCGATGGAGGCCGTGAAGCTGGCGATGGAGGGCGCCAGCGATGCCATGAGCTTCATTGATGACATCGCGCTGTGGGTCACCATAGACCTCTCCAGCCACAACAACGCCTTCGGGGTGTTTTTCAAGGGGTACTTCTACAACTACTCCGAGAGCGCGCAGTGGAAGTATTCCGAGATCGGCAAGAAGTGCCGGGAGTATGGCGACATCATCGCCGCCGAGCTGGCCGTGAACCGCGAGAGCCGGCTGGTGGATGGGATCAACGCCATCAAGGGCAAGAACTGGGCCACCTACATGGCCGGGAAGCTGGCCCTGGGGAATGAGGTCGCCACCATCGCCGGCGTGCCGGCTGTCGGCTTCGCCACCATCAATGACTCGCGGACCTGGGTGGACACGCCGATGGACACCCCGGAGCGCGTGAACGCCGACAATGTCTTTGAGCAGGTGCGCTTCCTGTCCTGTCTGCTGGGCGACCTGCTGTCGCTCTCCGAGCCGCGCGACCTCTATAAGCTGGACCTGGAAGACAACTTCGTCGAGGTGAAGGGGCGGCTGGTGGAGTTTGACCCGGAGGTCAGCACCTTCCCCGACGAGCCGGTCGCCAATGCGGTCGCCGTGGCCCGCACCGGGCAGAAGACCGCCATGGGCGTGCGCTGCGAGGTTTTCGACAAGGTGGAGATGCAGCCGGGGCAGAAGGCCGACGCCGAGGCCCTGCGCCGCGATCCGAACCTGCGCCAGAGCCAGGGGCGCATCTACATGTCGGGCCTGCCCAATGTCCGGGCCAAGGGGGGCGAGGTGCCGGTCGAGGGGTATCTGTTGGACGCCGAGGACGGGCACCTGGCCATGGCGCCGGACATGGGCGTCAACGGCAACGAGGCCTACCCCTTCCGGTTGAAGCTGGATCAGGACATCAAGCCGGTCAGTTGCGTCATGTTCCACTGTGTCCCCATGACCGTCTACGACATGGTGGACCAGCGGTTCTTCGAACTGCTGCGCGAAATCAACATCTATGACGCCGCCAGCGACGCCGCGCCGTACCAGTATGGCTACTGCCTGCCACTGCCCCCGCAGCCCTTTGAGTCCTCCTACGAGCCGGTGGCGTTGATCTTTGCCCCCTCGGGGACGAACGTGAAGATCACCATGGGCGCCAGCGTTCTGGGCCTGCGCTTCGTGCTGGTCAACCCGACGCGCAAGAACCCGGAGGGCGAGGGCTACCTGGCCGACACGCACCGGGCCATGTACGCCACGCCGTACCTGGTGGCGCGGGATATGTGGGACCTGGACGATGGCCGGATCAAGGGCCTGGAGAAGCATGGCATCAAGAACTCGCGGGTCCAGAAGTCCCACGAGATGGCGCGGCAGTACCTGGAGAAGGCCTCGGACCTGCTGCGCGACCGGGTCTATGACCAGTTTCTGACCGCCGCGCGGTCGGCCTGGAGCTTCGAGTCGCGCGCTTATCCCGAAGTCCGCACCACCGCCAACGATGTCATCAAGGGCGTGCTGTTCTACCTGGCGATGCTGATGCCGTTTGCCTTCTTCGCCGAGCGGCTGCTGATTGCGTCACCGGACATCAAGTGGCAGATTCTCGGCTTCTTCGGCATCTTCATGGGCGTGTTCATCCTGATCGCCCTGGTGCACCCGGCCTTCTCCATCACCTTCACACCGGTCATCATCCTGCTGGCCTTCATCATCCTGGCGCTGACCATCATCGTCATCAGCATCATCGTCCAGAAGTTCGAGGACCAGATGCGGGAGGTCCGGTACGAACAGACGGGCATCCGCACCGCCGACGTGGGCCGGCTGTCGGCCTCGGCGGCGGCTTTCAACCTGGGCATCTCGAACATGCGCCGGCGCAAGGTGCGGACGCTGCTGACCTGCGCCACGCTGGTGTTGCTGACGTTCACGGTGCTGTCCTGCACCTCGGTGGTGCAGGGCGTGCGCAGCAACCGCATCCTGCTGCCGAAGCCCGCGCCCTATGATGGAGTCATGATCCGCCACAAGAACTGGGAGCCCATCGGCGAGCCCACGGCGCGGGTCATGAACAACGAGTTCGGCGATCCCGCCAAGTACTCGGTGGCGCCGCGGTCGTGGTATTTCGCGACGAAGGTGGGCGACCAGTCCTTCGTGGACGTGTCTCGGGGCGATGCGACCTACTCGGCTACGGCCATGGTGGGCATGACGCCCGAGGAGATCAAGGTTACGCACCCGGAGACGGCGCTGCTGCCCGGCGGCCGCTGGTTTGAGCCGGGCGAGACGCTGTCCATCATCATCCCCGAGGCCATGGCTGAGAAGTTGAATGTGACACCCGAGGAAGCCGCGTCGGGCAGCGCGACGGTCACGGCCTTCGGCGTGGACCTGCGGGTCATCGCCATCATGACCAGCCGGCTGAAGAAGGTCCGCGACCTGGACGGCGAGCCGATTACGCCGGTTGACTACCTGATGATGCAGGAGCAACAGCAACAGCAGCAGGGCGCCGGCGACAAGATGAGCGAGGACCAACTGCGGGAGTATATCCACCTCCTGCCCGACAGCGTGGTCTTCGTGCCCTACAACTTCCTGATGAGCCAGGGCGGGCAACTGCGGTCGGTGGCCATCGCCATGACCCAGCCGGACCTGGTCCGCGAGGCCAGCAATGACCTCATCTCGCGCGTCGAGCTGAACCTGTATACGGGCATCGAGGGCCGCACCTTCCTGTGCAGCGCCGTGTCGCAGACCGGCCTGAAGAACGTGCAGGAACTGGTGATCCCAATCCTGATCGCCGCGCTGATCTGTCTCAACACCATGCTCGGCTCGGTGTATGAGCGCGTGCGGGAGATCTACATCTACAGCTCGCTGGGCCTGGCGCCCACGCACATCGCCGCCCTGTTCATCGCCGAGGCCTGCGTATACGCCATCCTGGGGGCCGTGGCGGGCTACTTGTTCGGACAGGTGCTATCCAAGGTATTGGCCGAGACGGGGATGTTGGCGGGGTTGAACCTCAACTACTCGTCACTCTCCGCGGTCGGCTCCACGGTCATCATCATGCTCACCGTGTTGCTGTCGGTGCTGTACCCGGCGCGGAAGGCTTCCGACATCGCGGCGCCGGGCATCGAGCGCCGGTGGACCCTGCCCGAACCCGACGGCGACGAGATTGACATGACGCTCCCCTTCACCGTCACGGGCGACCAGGCCCTGGGGGTGAACATGTTCCTCAACGAGTACCTGGCGGCGCATGCCGACTACTCGCTGGGGAACTTCTCCACCGCCGACATTGACCTGCACACCGTGGACACCGAGTATGGCGAGGGCTTCGAGCAGAGCCTGATGGTGTGGCTGGCGCCCTACGACCTCGGCGTCTCGGAGCGCCTGTACCTGCGGACCGTCCCGACCGAGGACGAGGAGGTCTACCAGATTCGCGCGCGGATCGTGCGCGAGAGCGGCGACCAGTCCTCCTGGATCCGGGTGACGCGCAACTTCATCAACATGATCCGCAAGCAGTACCTGCTGTGGCGCACCTTCCCGGCCGGCCTAAGGGTGACTACGGCCGGCGGGCGCTGGCGCTCCTGGAGAAGCAGCCCGAGACGGTAGACACGGTGTGACGCGGCGGCGACACGGACCCCCAACGGAGGTAGCGGCGCGTGGCCCATACGGACCCCGAGCTTGAGCTTTACCGCGGGCTCATGGATGAGCCCGATCATTTCGAGGAAGGCTTTGACGCCAAGGCCTTCATCGGCGCGTTGTTCGTGGGCTTCGTGATGATGCCCGGGGCCATCTACCTGGGGCTGGTGGCTGGGCGCTCTCTCGGGCCGGCGGCCGAGTGGACGACGATTATCCTCTTCACGGAGGTCGCCCGTCGCTCCTTCGTCACGCTCAAGCGGCAAGAAATCTACATCCTGTTCTACATCGCCTCCTCGCTCTCGGGTATGAGCGGTCTGGCGCTGGCCGGAGGGGCCTTCGCGGGCAAGATCTGGGACCAGTACTTCATCCAGTCTCCCGCCGCCGAGGGCATGGGGCTGGCCACGGAAGTGCCGACCTGGGTTGTGCCGCAGGCCACCTCCGAGGCCATCATGCGGCGCACTTTCCTCCACCCGGACTGGATCCTGCCGACGGCGATCCTGATGCTGGGGACGTTGCTGGGCCGCATGAACTGGTTCGGCCTGGGCTACGTGCTCTTCCGCATCACCTCGGACTACGAGAAACTGCCCTTCCCCTTCGCCGCCATCACGGCCCAGGGCTCGACGGCGCTGGCCGAGGCCAGTTCCAAGGCCGAGACTTGGCGGTGGCGCACCTTCTCCATCGGCGCCATGGTCGGCCTGGTCTTCGGGGCGTTCTATGTGGGCATCCCGACCATCACCGGGGCGATCATGACCCAGCCCCTGCAACTCCTGCCCATTCCCTGGGTGGACCTCACCCGGAATACGGCCTCCGTCCTGCCGGCGGTGCCCACCGGCTTCGTCACCGACCTGGGGACCGTCGGCTCGGGCTTTGTCATGCCCTT
>MTKY01054184.1_pt1 | contig 12887 bp, 9 predicted proteins | sample 1042731 | NCBI WGS metagenome assembly MTKY01 (sample SAMN06212206, study PRJNA360538) | anaerobic digester metagenome | biome: Wastewater treatment plant; material: sludge; isolation source: anaerobic digester fed with sludge from wastewater treatment plant | place: Denmark: WWTP Soeholt ... | reverse complement strand
CAGCTACCATTCGGAAACCGAGATGCTGCGCTACCTGCGCAAGCTCGAGCAGCGCGATATCGCACTGAACCGCGCGATGATCCCGCTCGGTTCCTGCACCATGAAACTCAACGCCACCAGCGAGATGATCCCCGTCACCTGGGGCGCCTTTGCCAACATGCACCCGTTCGCGCCACGCGAGCAGAGCGCGGGCTACGACGAGATGCTGGGCGAGCTGAGCGCCGCGCTGCTCGAATGCACCGGTTACGACGCGCTGTCATTCCAGCCCAACTCCGGCGCCCAGGGCGAATATGCCGGGCTGCTCGCAATCCGTCATTACCACCGCTCGCGCGACGAGGAAGCGCGCGATATCTGCCTGATCCCGAGTTCCGCGCACGGCACCAACCCGGCCAGCGCGGCGATGGCCGGCATGCGCGTGGTGATCGTCGATTGCGACGATCACGGCAATGTCGATATCGAGGATCTGCGCCTCAAGGCCGAGCGTCATCGCGAGGAACTCGCCGCGCTGATGATCACCTACCCGTCCACGCACGGCGTGTTCGAGCAGAACATCGTGGAGATCTGCGCGCTGATCCACGCCTGCGGTGCACAGGTCTATCTCGATGGCGCGAACATGAATGCGCTGGTCGGCGTGGCCCGCCCGGGAAAATTCGGCGCCGACGTCTCGCACCTGAACCTGCACAAGACATTCTGTATTCCGCACGGCGGCGGTGGCCCCGGCGTGGGCCCGATCGGGGTCGGCGCGCATCTCGCACCGTTCCTGCCCGGCAACGACGGCACGACGGTATCCTCGGCACCGTTCGGCAGCGCCAGCATCCTGCCGATACCGTGGGTATACGTGACGCTGATGGGCGCGGCAGGGCTGCGCAAGGCGACCCAGGTCGCGATACTCAGCGCAAACTATATCGCCACGCGCCTCGCCGCCTGCTACGAGATTCTCTATACCGGCGCCAACAACCGCGTCGCCCACGAATGCATCATCGATCTGCGCCCGCTCAAGGAGCGCAGCGGCATCACCGAGGAAGACATCGCCAAGCGCCTGGTCGATTACGGTTTCCACGCACCGACCATGTCATTCCCGGTGCCGGGCACGCTGATGGTGGAACCGACCGAAAGCGAACCGCTGCGCGAACTCGACCGCTTCTGCGATGCGATGATCAGCATCTACCAGGAAGTGCACGCGGTCGAGACGGGTCACGCCGACACCGCGGACAACGTGCTGAAAAACGCCCCGCACACGCTGCGCGACATCTCCGATACCGAGTGGTCGCACCCGTACACGCGGCTCGAAGCCGCATACCCGGTCGCCGGCCTGCACGACGACAAGTACTGGGCGCCGGTCAACCGCATCGACAACGTCTACGGCGATCGCCACCTGGTCTGCTCGTGCCCGCCGGTGGAGAGTTACCGGAACTGAGGGCGACGAGCCGGGGCAACCGGCGCCTGCTGCCAAAAATCGATCGCCCCCGTTGATTATAATGTTCAACTCACATCCACACCTCGACCAAGGACTGCATCATGAAGCTCGAGACGCTCGCCGTGCACGGCGGCTACAGCCCGGACCCAACCACCAAGGCGGTCGCGGTGCCGATTTACCAGACCACCTCCTACGCATTCGACGACACGCAGCATGCCGCCGACCTGTTCGATCTCAAGGTGCCGGGCAACATCTACACCCGCATGATGAACCCGACCCAGGACGTGCTGGAAAAGCGCGTGGCGGCGATGGAAGGCGGTATCGGCGCACTCGCGATGGCCTCCGGCATGGCGGCGATCACCGCCGCGATCCAGACCATCACCGAAGCCGGTGACAACATCGTGACCTCCAGCACGCTGTACGGCGGCACCTACAACCTGTTTGCCCACACCCTGCCGCAATACGGCATCGAAGTCCGCTTTGCCGATTACCGTGACCCGGATGCGTTCGAGAAGCTGATCGACGCCAGGACCAAAGCGGTCTTTTGCGAGTCAGTGGGCAATCCGCTGGGCAACATCACCGACTTCGAGAAACTGGCCGCCATCGCACACAAGCACGGGGTGCCGGTAATCGTCGACAACACCGTGCCTTCACCCTATCTTTGCCGCCCGTTCGAGCACGGCGCCGACATCGTGGTGCATGCGCTGACCAAATACCTTGGTGGGCACGGCAACTCCCTTGGCGGCATCATCGTCGACGCGGGCAAATTCCCGTGGGCCGAACACAAGGAGCGCTTCCCGCGCCTGAATGAACCGGACGTGTCGTACCACGGTGTGGTGTACACGGAAGCGCTGGGGCCGGCTGCCTACATCGGCCGTGCGCGGGTGGTGCCGCTGCGCAACATGGGCGCGGCCATTTCACCGTTCAACGCCTTCCTGATCCTGCAAGGCATCGAAACCCTGGCGCTGCGCATGGACCGCATTTGCATCAATGCATTGAAAGTTGCCAAGCACCTGCAGAACCACCCCAAGGTCAATTGGGTGAATTTCGCCGCCCTGGAGGATCACAAGGACTATCCGCTGGCGCAAAAGTACATGGGGGGACGCGCCTCGGGAATACTGAGCTTCGGCGTCAAGGGCGGATTGGCCGCCGGCACACGCTTCCAGGATGCGCTGCAATTGATCACGCGGCTGGTCAACATCGGTGATGCGAAGTCCCTCGCCTGTCACCCGGCGTCGACTACCCACCGTCAACTCAATGCCGAGGAGATGCTGAAGGCCGGCGTGTCGGAAGACATGATCCGCCTGTCAATCGGCATCGAACACATCGACGACCTGATCGCCGATCTCGACCAGGCACTTGCGACCGCCTGAGCGCATGGCTGGACGGACCGGGGCAATCCCGGTCCGGTTTTCCCGGTCAGCCATCACTGCGCGTTGCGACGAAGGCAGGATCGTTGATGTTTGGCCGGCCTTTGCGGAGCCACCGGCGACGGCAGCTGAGGGACAAGGCAGCGCGTTGCTCTTTCGCGTTGCCTTGTCCGCCAGCCCTGGCGCCAAGGCCGCAGACCAGTTCACCTTCGTCGAAAAAATTTCCCGTCGCGTGTTTCTCGCCAAACTCGATATCAATTCGCGCTACCCATTTGGTAAAGCCTCACCACGTGATGCTTTGCGCGCTTAGCTCAAAACATATTTGTCGCGTGTCCTGCCGCAAGCAACTATATCAAGGAGCTGTATCACGCTGTGCAATGAGGACGAAAGCGTTGGCATTTCCTGTCTTGCGCTGAAGCCCGGGTAACACGGACCAGCCGAATGAACGGACCCGGCTGACGGTTGTGGCACAATGCCCACGCTCCCGGTACCAATTTGCGGAGGCAGAATAATGAAAGCTGACAGCAGACCAGGGCGTCTTTCACGGCGCCACTTCATGCTCGCAGCGGGTGCCGTGGCCGCCGCCGCATCACCCCTGGCCGCCCTGGCGAGGCAGGACACCGACGAGGGCATCACCTTCGCGGCCGGTCCGCGTCCTCTGGTCAAATACCCGGGCAAGCGCGAGCTGATCCTGGTACACAGCCGGCCGCCGCATCTCGAGACGCCATTCGCAACGTTCAATGAGAGCGTGATAACACCCAATGACGCTTTTTTTGTGCGCTATCACCTGGCAGATTTTCCCGTGTCTATCGACCCCGGGACCTATCGCCTCACGGTCAAGGGCAGGGTGCGAACACCACTCGAGCTGTCATTGGCGGATCTCAAGGCCAGCAGCGATCCCGTCGAGGTAGTTGCGGTAAATCAGTGTTCGGGCAACAGCAGGGGCTATTCGCAGCCGCGTGTGTTTGGCGCGCAGTTGGGCAACGGCGCGATGGGTAATGCACGCTGGACCGGGGTGCCGCTGAAATTGGTACTGGACAAGGCAGGTGTGCTGCCCGGCGCGAAACAGGTCACTTTCAACGGTCTGGACAAGCCGGTGCTGGCCAGCACCCCGGATTTTCGCAAGGCGCTGGACATCGAGCATGCACTGCATCCTGAACCGATACTTGCCTGGGCCATGAACGGCGAAGACCTGCCGTTCCTGAACGGTTACCCTCTCAAATTGATTGTGCCGGGGTATTTCGGCACCTATTGGGTGAAGCATCTATCGGAAATCGAGATCATCGATCACGACTTCAGCGGTCATGATGCGTATTTCATGAGCAGTGGCTACCGCCTGCCGGATAATGACTGCGCCTGTGTGGCGCCCGGCACCACTCCGGATAAAACCCGGCCGATTTCCACCCTGCCCGTGCGCAGCTTCATCACCAGCGTCATGGCCGGAGAAGTGCTTCCCGCCGGGCGTACGGTGGAACTCAAAGGCATCGCCTTCGACGGTGGCGCGGGGATCAGGGCCGTGGATGTGTCCATCGATGGCGGGCGCAGCTGGCGCGCGGCTGCGCTGGGAGAAAACCTGGGACGTTTTTCTTTCCGCGAGTGGCGCCTGCCCGTCAGCTTTGCCAGCAAGGGAACCGCGGTATTGCAGGTACGTGCCACGAATAATCGAGGCGTGATGCAGCCGGCTGAGGCGAGCTGGAATCCAGGTGGCTATCAGCGTCATGTCATCGAATCCACGCCCGTTGTCATTACCTGAGGTTACCCCCATGAAACGAGCGCTGACCAGCGTGTTGATGCTTGCGGCCAGCCTGGTGACGGCAGTCGCCACGGCACGCGAAATCACCCTGCCTGCCGACACCTCCACGCTACGCGTATCCGAGCTCCCGGGATATGCCATCGCCCGGCACAAATGCGGCATTTGTCATTCTGCCGATTACATCAGCTATCAGGCGCCCGCTATGAACCAGGCGCAGTGGACCGCCGAAATGCTCAAGATGCAGCATTCTTACGGTGCCCCGATCGATGAAGATGAAACCAGGCTGATCGGAGCCTATCTCGCAGTCAGCTACGGCAGCGCTGACAAGGATGATGCCAGCGTCGTGGCGCTGTCGGCATTGGCACAGAAAGCGGAGCCGGCACCGGGCGAGGCCGGGGAAATCGATGTGCAGGCGTTGCTGGTGTCCAATACCTGTCTGGCTTGCCACGCGATCGAGAACAAGGTCGTAGGCCCATCCTTTCGGGAAGTGGCTGCCCGTTACCGGAGCGAAGCCCATGCATCTTCCCGGCTGGCCGAGTCGATACGAGCGGGCGGGACGGGAAAGTGGGGGCCGGCTGCAATGCCGCCGATGAGTGCTTTGACCGCTGCGCAGGCCCAGGCACTGGCGCAGTTCGTGCTGGCGCAATAGGCTATGGATGCCACGCCGGTGTGCGCCGGGTTTCAGGGCGGTATCAATCCACCTGACAGCCAATTTTCAGGGGAAACCGAGTGATAATGGGCCGGGCTTCTCGTTAACAAGTCTTTCATGCTGCTTGTGCTTGTTTGAAATCCACGGCGACGATTGCTGACGGTTCGACAAAATACGGCGATCCGGCGGCAGGCGCGCTGACAGAACGCAACCCGGTAAAGAGAGTGTAAAGATCCATGTATGTTCTTCGATTCGATATGCGCGCACCGGCCACCTCTGCGGCATCAATTGCCGAACTCTACAGGGCAGCTGTCGATATGGTTGCCTGGGGCGAGGCCAACGGCTGTGTTTCGGCCATGGTGTCGGAGCACCATTCCTCCAGTGACAATTACCTGCCTTCGCCGCTGGTGCTTGCTGCCGGTTTTGCCACGCGCACCCGCACGCTGCCCATTGCCATCGGAGCAATCCTGCTCAATATGTATGATCCGGTAAAACTCGCGGAAGACATGGCAGTGCTCGATATACTTTCAGAGGGCCGGGTCAGCTACATCATCGGTCTGGGATATCGGGCCGAGGAGTACGCCATGTTCGGCGTGTCGATGGCGAATCGCACCGCCGTTATCGAGGAAAAAATCCAGGCCTTGCTGCAGGCATTGAGTGGCCAGCAATTCGTGTATCAGGGCCGCAATGTCCAGGTGACGCCAACACCGCGAGCGGCTCGAGGCATTGCAATCGCCTATGGCGGGCACAGCAAGGCCGCGGCGCGGCGCGCGGGCAGATTCGGGCTGGATTTCTATGCCAATGGAGGCAGCCCGGAACTGGTGGATATCTACACGCAAGCTGCCCTATCCGCAGGCAAGGCCGTTGGCAATGCCATCGTGCCGGCTCCTGATTCAGCACAGTGCGTATTCGTGGCGCAGAACCTGGACCGCGCCTGGAATGAAATAGGACCATACATGCTGCACGACATAAAAATGTATCGGCAATGGGAAGGCGAGGACAGCACTGCCGTGACCAGCTACGCCACGAACATCGATGAAATCAGGGAAGAAAGCGGCCCCTATCGTATCGTGACCCCCGATCAGGCGCTGGAGATGATCACTACCACAGGCCCGTTGATGATGAGCCCGCTCGTGGGCGGCTGCCCTCCGCAACATGGGTGGGCGAGCCTGCATTTGCTGGCGGAAAAGGTCTTGCCGCGCCTGGCGGCTCGCTGAATGCCATACGGTTATGTAATGCGTCGATGGATGGAATGAATGCCGTCTATAATCCGGGTCCACGTTTTCTGGGTTGCGGCGGAGATTGAATCGATGACACACCCCCGTTCACGCAGCATTGCTGCCCTGACCACGCTGACGCTGCTTTCGCCGGTGGCGCTCGCCGGCGGACCCGCGCTGAGCGGCATGAGCGCACAGGCGGATTCGGCCGAGACCGCGATCAGCAACCCGGCCGGGATGGCCCGGCTCGACGAAGCCACGTTCACGGTGCGCACGGTAGTCGGCGAGGGGCTGGGCGAATTCAAGGTGGACGAAAACCGCACCACGATGGACGGCGGCGACCCCGATTCGAATTTCGCGCCGGTGATCCTTCCCATGCTGTTCTATGTACGGCCCCTCGGCGAGCGCTGGCGCGCCGGCATCTCGCTGACGATTCCCACTGGATTCGGCGCCGATTACGGCAGCGACTGGGCCGGACGTTACTACAGCGATTACTACACCCTGGTCTACGTGGCACTGACACCGGCACTGTCGTACCGGGTCAACGACAAACTCTCGCTCGGCGTTGCCACGAACATCAACTACACGCTCTCCGAAACCGAGGTTCCGTTCAACAACCCTGGAGCGGACGTAGCGGATGGACGATTGAAAGCCGAACTCGACGGCATCGGCAGCAGTTTTTCCCTTTCGATGCTGTGGGAAGCCACCGAGCACACGCGCTACGGACTGGTTTATACCAGCGAGGCGCAGGCCGATCTCGAGGGTGATCTGAAATTCAGGAATCTCGGCCCGGTGCTCGAATCGGTACTGCAGCAGCAGGGACTGCTCGACTCGGACATCAAGGTCGAGAACACCCTGCCGCAACGCATCAGCGGCGGCATGTATCACGAATTCGAATCCGGCGCCTCGTTCTCGATCGATGCGATGTGGATGGAGTTCAGCGAGTTCGGTACTTCCTCGGTGTCCCTGAACGGCAGTTCGCTCGAAATCGATGAAAATGGAGCGTTCGACGATTTCTGGGGCATGTCGGTCGGCTGGGGTTTCCCCGCTTGCGGCAGATTGCGCTGGTCGGTCGGTGCCTTCTACACCTCGGCTCCGGTCGACGACGACGAGCGCAGTCTCTCGCTGGCGCTCGACCGCATGTGGGGCGTGGGTGCGGGCGTCCACGTCACGCGGCAAGGCGGACGTTCGATCGACCTCAACGCCAATATCGTCGACTACGGCGAGGCGCCGGTGGATACCGGCGACAGCCCCTATCGAGGCCGCGTCGTTGGCAAGACCGACAATCCGTACGCCCTGATGTTCGACGCCTCGTTTCACTTCTGAGCACGGCGTCGTTCACGTCCGACGCAAAATTTTGTCGTGACCATAAGGCAGGATCGTTGACCTTTGGTCGGTCTTTGCGGAGGCACTGGCGACTGCAGCTGCCGGACAAGGCGGCGCAGTTTCGCCAGCCGCACGAGTTCGCGTCGAACCGCATGCCCCAGCACCGCTGCTATTCGTTCCACGAATGCCTCGAAATGTTCCAATCGGTGGTCCATACTCCCTTCGTGACGCAACAGATCGAGACAGAGGAAGCGTAGCGCTCACTTCTTCTAGCACAGTATAAGTAGGGGCCTGTCGGACCTGGCCGTCCGTAGCGAAGGGAACAGGAGATGATGATTGCACACGCCCCTGGATTGTCAGCAAGACTGCGCACTGCGTTGATGCTGCTTGTTTGTTTTGCCTGGGCAGGCAGCACTATTGCGGAAGATGCCTGCCTGGCATCGGGCGACTACCGATTCGTCTGCGGTCCGCAGAGCACCGAGGACCTGGTGCTGGTCCCTGGCACGAACTTCATCATTGGCAGCGCTTTCAGTGCGGGTCCTGCGTTGTACCTGGTCGATGCCGCAGAAAAATCCTGGAGTATTCTCTACCCGGGCGAGCAGGCTCACGCATTACAGGATAGGGAGCGCTATGGCGCATGCCCCGGCGCACCGGACCCCGCAAAGCTGGTGACGCATGGATTGTATATACGAGCCGGCGACGCGGGACGTTCGACGCTATACGTTGTCGGCCACGGCGGTCGCGAGGCCATCGAGGTTTTTTCCGTGGATGCCAGCGGCACGCGGCCTGTCGTGACGTGGACCGGTTGCGTGATGATGCCCGAGGGTCTGGCAGCCAACAGCGTGGCCGCGCTCGCCAACGGCACGCTGCTGGCGACGATTCCACTGCCCCCGGGGAAAACGATCGCTGAAGCGATGAAAGAAAATTTGCCCGGTGCGGTGTACCAATGGTCACCCGGAGACCGCGGATTCACGAAGATCGAAGGTCCCGATGCGCACTTCCCCAACGGTATCGAGCTGTCTGCGAATGAACAGGAATTTTATATCGTGAGCGGTTCCAGCGTCGTCGCCTACTCGAACACCCGTCCCGCGCGGCTGCTGCGAAACACGGAACCGCTGGCGTTCGGACCCGATAATCTTCATATGGGATCCGACGGACAACTGCTCACCGCAGGCATGATTCTCGATTATCCGGCATGTGCAAAAATCGGTGGCGATGCGGATTTTTCGTTTGAGGCATTTGCGAATTGCCCAAGACCTTTCATCGTGGCGGCGGTCAATCCGAAAACGATGGAAGTCAGGCAGATTGCCGATGGTCCTGCCAATCCCGTATTCAGCAATGCCACGATGGTGCTTCCGGTGGGGGACGAATTGTGGATCGGCAGCTTTTTCAGTGATCGTATCGCTTATCGGTCCCGGCACTGAGGCCGTGAGCGAGACGATCAATGGATCAGCAACACGTGAACAACCCCGCCTACGGGCGAGGGGTTCACGGATCCCCGGTGGGGGACTTTGAATAAATTCCTGCTTGTCTCTCTGGCTAGCGCCAGTAAATCGTTGGCATAGGAGCGTAGTTATGCAGATAGGTATGACTCTGCCGCTGATGGAGCCCCATGTGAATGGCATCGTGCTGGAGACATGGGCGCGTGCCGTGGACAAAGGCCCGTTCAGCTCGCTGTGCTTTGGAGAGCGGATGGCGTTTGACAACCCGGAGATCATGACGCTGCTCGGCGCTTGCGCGGCATGGACAGAACGCGTACAGCTGCAGACTACGGTTATCGTCGCACAGCTTCACAACCCCGTGATGCTGGCAAAATGTCTGGCGACCGGTGACATGCTGAGCCGCGGGCGGCTCACGGTTGGCCTGGGAATCGGTGGACGTACTGAAGACTATGTAGCCGCCGGCGTAGATCCGGCAACGCGTAACCATGCCGATCTCGCGGCGCGCGTGGCAATCATGAAACGCGTGTGGGCTGGCGAACAGGTGGTGGACGCGTTGAAACCGGTCGGCCCGGCACCGTATCGTCGAGGTGGTCCGGAGCTATTGGCAGGCGCTCAGGGGCCCAAGGCAATTCGAGCGGCAGCGCAATGGGCCGACGGCCTGTCGGGATTCAGCTTCGACCTGAACATGAAGGATGTGGCTGAGTCATTCAAACAGGTGCGGGCCGCGTGGAGTGAGGCTGGCCGACCGGCGCCAAAGTTGAGCACCGCATTCTGGTTCGCACTCGAGGATGGTGGTCGCGCGCAGATGCAGCGCCACCTGCGCCACTATTTCAACTGGATCGAACCCGCTGCGCTTGAGGCGATATTACCGACTTCGGGCTTTGCCGGCAGTTTGGCGGAACTGAAAACCGTGCTGACACAACTCGAGGATCTGGGCGCTGATGAAGTGCATTTGATCCCTACCAGTGACGCTGTTGATCAGGTGTTGCGCATTGCCGATCTTGTCGGTTAGCTCCTGGCCGTTTTGTTGGCATGAGGCAGAACGCTACTGCAGCACGGTAAATGTCCCTTTGACACTCGCGGACAGCGAGGTTATTCACGAGCGGACCCTTAGCGGAGCTTCTGCACCCGCGATCCCTGAAACTCTTTGAGGATCGGCTGGAGAATCAAAAGCTGTCGCTGATGACGGCGGTAGAGATACTGCAGGATCTCGCCCTCTTGCTCAGCAGGCGCCTCCGACACAAAGTGCTCGAGCGCAGCGTCCGCCGCGCGCCAGTCCGGCGGTCGGGAGCCGAGCAGGGCTGTCGCCTCGTCGAGATCATCTGATTCGAGGGCCGGTCCGTAACACTCCGAGCGACGCAGGTATTCGGCAACACGCGCAGCGGTCGCGACCTGATAGTCCGCGTAGTTGTCCGCTCCCTTCGCAACGCAAAGAAGCTTCTCGAGCGCACCAAACGCCGGGGCCTGACGCCCGGAAACGGGCTCTGGCACAGGCGGCTCTTCCAGCTCCACACCCACTTCGAGCGCCATCACTTCGATCGCCATACGTGCATAGACGTGGTACCAGGCGATGTACTGGACGGGCTCGTCCGGATTGGGTTTGTACAAGGTGCTTGCCGTCGACATCGGTACGCAGATACCGACACGCACGGCATGCCAATTCACGACATGCGGGTCCATCTCGCGACCCGAAAGCTCCGCATACCGTCGCACAGCGTGCGGCAGGGGCCCGAGCGGCTCGGAAAGATCGCGTACAAAGAGGGCGCCCAGATCGCTGGCCGGATCGCCCAGATGCGCGAGCTCAAGGTCGAGCACAGCGGTCAAATGTCCTTTATCAAAGATGAACTGGCCCGCATCACCCTGGACGAAGCTGATCTCTTCGCGCCGCGGCTGGTTCCGCTTCAGCCATTCGATCGTGAAGGCGATTGTCGGGTCCGGGCCCGACTTCGAACGTTCATAATCGGCCTGCCAGCGCGGGAAGTCCCCCCAGGCGAGTGCGTCGGATCGGGTCGGGCGTTCAAATCCTTCCGCCTCCAGGACCGCGGGATCAATCGCGTGCATCCTGACCAGATTCTGCAAAAATTCGTCGAGCACGGCGGTGCGTTCGAGCTCGCTCTCCGCGGTTCCCAGATTCGGTCGCCCCGGTGACCGTTCCATCACGATGCCCGCCGGGTCGTCGCAATAGGCATACACATGCGGGACGAGCACACCTTCCTTTTCGCAGACCTGGAACGCGCGACATTCATGCTCGATGGGGTAGATCCCGACTTGCGGTCGCTCCCCCCGGAAATGAACGGGGATGATCTCGCCGTCGCGTTCGACATCGACGTCAAAGGCGGGGCGCCAGCGTGGGTAGCGGTGGTGGCGCACAATGCGTCCGCCGACGGATTTTTCGATGAAGGCGAAGGCGCGACGCCATTCGGGGGCGAGTTCGCTTTGCTTTGCCGTTTCAGTCTTTTCGTTTTCCCCGCTGCCCATGACGAACTCCTCCGGTCGTTCAATTGGTCGATGAGTATAGCAAGCCCTGGCGTTGCAACCCATAAATAACGGCACATATATTATACTGTTGCGTGTCTTCCCCACGATGACGAGAAGCCGCCATGCGACAGACCGAACTGCATCTTAGCGTTGAGGATCGTGAGGTGCTCGAACTATATCGTGCGAGCGGGTTGCACCGTGCCCGCGAAGTCAACCGGGCACACATCCTGTGCGCCCTTGATCGCGGGATCCCCGAAACCCAGATCATGGCGGTTTTGGGTGTCGGACGATCCGTGATCTGGCGCACACGCCGCGCGTATCTGGCAGGGGGGACTGATTTTGCGCTGCGCGATGTTGCACGCCCCGGCAAACCGCGGCGATATGCGACCGATGTCGAGGCGAAAATTGCCGCTCTCGCCTGCTCGCAACCGCCAGCAGGCGCCAAACGCTGGACACTTGAATTGCTGGAACAGGCGGCGCGCGAGCAGCCGGACATAGGCCCGATCAGCCGCGAGACAATTCGCCGCTTGCTGAAAAAAACTGCCTCAAAGCCTGGCGCAAGGTGATGTGGTGCATTGGTGTGCTGACCGAAGAATGCCGCCAGCGCAGGTACGGGCTGTTCGATCTTGATGCCCGTCCGTTCCGGATGACGACGACGCGCGCACCGGCCGGCCCACTGCCCGGCGCGGGCGCGTCGCCTTCCCGAAGCTTATTTCACCTCGACGGTCACTTTCGGAATGCGGCCGTTGAAGCGTGATTTCTGCTCCGAGCCGATTGCCTCGACGACCGGCGTGCCGAGATCGATGCCCACATCGGCGGTCTCGTCCGCGGAGAAGAGGCCGGCCTGTGTATGCGCGAGTCGGCCCTCGGCAACCTTCTCGCCGTTCACATACAGCACGCCCAGGCCGCCCTTGCCGGGGCCGCCTCCGTCATAGCTGAAATCGTAGCGCAGCGTCGCCTTGCCGGGCGCAAGCGGCTTCGCAGCGGCGATCGAAACGTGCTCCAGACCGAGGAAGTTGTAGTCGTACGCCGGCACGCCGTTCTTGACGTACAGCGACCAGCCACCAAAACGCCCGCCCTGCGCGAGGATGGTGCCGTTCCCGCCGCCTGCCGGTACCTCGATCTCCGCCGTGATCGTCTTGGACCTGTTCTTCACGTTGATGAAGACCGCCTCCATCATGCCGGTCATGCCTTCGGCCAGGGTCAGCGAGGTGCGCCCCGCCATCAGGTCCGGG
>MTKY01063552.1_pt1 | contig 12892 bp, 11 predicted proteins | sample 1042731 | NCBI WGS metagenome assembly MTKY01 (sample SAMN06212206, study PRJNA360538) | anaerobic digester metagenome | biome: Wastewater treatment plant; material: sludge; isolation source: anaerobic digester fed with sludge from wastewater treatment plant | place: Denmark: WWTP Soeholt ... | reverse complement strand
GAGGGGCGGACCCACGCCCCGGCGCCGTTTCGGAACGCGGCCTGGTTCAGCGTGGGGCTGGTAGTATGCACGGGATTCTGGTTCGCGCGGGCAATGGTGCATACGGGCAATCCGGCGGACCCGGTCGCCGCAACCGCGACGGGCACAATGGCCCCGTCCACCGACGACCGGAGCGGGCCGTTGCCGCAGCGCAGCCTGGGCGCGCGAATCCAACGCTGGTGGGACTACCCCTGGCATGAGGCGAAATACTCCGGCTCCGGCCCAAATCCCGGCTACCCGTACAGCCGCAACAACGCGATGGGTGCGGCCTACGCCGCCTTCGTGCCGCTCGGCTGCCTGGCCCTGCTGCTCGGAAGCTTCAGCGGCCGGCCCAGGACCCAGGAGGAGAAATGGCAACTGGTGTTCCTGACGATCGCCGCGACGGCCATCGTGCTGGTGCCCACGGTCTTTCGGGAGACGCTCCGTTACGCACTGCCGCAGATTCTGCTGGCGATCGCCGCGGCGGCCGTGCTGCTGGATCGTCTGATCGCGCGATTTCCCCAGGCAACGCTGGTGACGGCCACCCTCGCGCTGGCGATTACCGCAACGATCGCCACGCTCAAGCCCGCCCATGCGCTGGCCGGCCGGATTCGTGACGGCCGCTGGGATCGCGCGTGGTTCTATCAGGTGCCGGAAGTCATCGACGAACTGCCGCCGGGAGCCCGCGTGCTGAACCTGGCCGCCCCATCGACCACGTACAGTCTGCTGGGCCGGAATCTGGACAACCAGGTCATCACATCACTGGAATGGGAGACCCTGACCGGTTCAAGCGTACCGAATGCGACTGATCTGCATCGACTGGGCATAGACTACATCTTCGTGCGTGAGCCGTGGCCCACGGACTGGCCGGCCGGGCTGCCGGTGCAGGTGATCTTCGACAACTCCCAATCGCGGGCGGTCGCGACCACGCGGGCGGCCCGAATCTATCGCGTGAAACTGGACGGGTACGCCGGCGGCGCCATTGGCGGTTTTCTGACCGCCCGACCGTCCGATGTCTCGCAGGTGCGCCAACGCACAAGCCACCACTGACGCTCCCGCGTTGCGGACCCTGAGCCACGAAGGAAAACCATGCAAGGGAAAGCGGGCACGCGCTCACCCGGTGCGATCCGCCTTGACACGCCGACGGACGCCCATAAGGTTCGGCTCCCCATATGAGTGAAGACTCGCCATCTTCGGTCGTTCGACACAACCTCCGATGCATCACCGCGGACGGAGCCACGTACAGCGTGATGGTGGGGATGGGAGAAACGTACCTGCCGGCCTTCGTCCTGGCGGTAGGGCTGGGCGAGTTGGCGTCCGGGCTGATTGCCGCCGTGCCGATGCTGGGCGGAGCGGTACTGCAACTGCTGGCCCCGCTGGGGGTCCGGCGCCTGGGTTCCCTGCGGAAGTGGGTGATCCTCTGTGCGGCGGCCCAGGCGCTGACCTTTGTGCCCCTGGTTCTGGCGGCAGTGACCGGCTACGCGCCGACGTGGTTCGTCTTCGTAGTGGCCACCTGGTACTGGGCGTCGGGCATGGCCACAGGGCCCGCCTGGAACACTTGGGTCACGCAGCTTATCCCGCCGCGACTGCGGGCGCCGTACTTCGCGCGGCGGACGCGCATCGCCCAGCTCTGTCTGCTCGTGAGCCTGTTGGCCGGCGGGCTCATGCTCAACGCGATGGCCAAGACTTCGTACGAGATACTGACGTTCGCCGTGTTGTTTTCGGTGGCGGGTCTGGCCCGGCTCAGTTCGACCCGATTCCTCGCCGGCCAGAGCGAAACCCATCAGGACGTGCAGGCCCATCGGCGGGTTTCGTCGCTCGAACTGCTTCGTCGAGCAGGCCGCAGCACCGACGGAACGCTCCTGTTCTACATGCTGGGTATGCAGTTGATGGCCCAGGTCGCAGGGCCGTTCTTCACGCCGTACATGCTGGAGCGGATCAGGTTCTCCTATTTCGCGTACACGTCCATCGTGGCAACGGCGTTCCTGGCGAAGATCGTGGTGCTGCCGACGCTGGGACGGTTCGCCACGCGACACGGCGCCCGGCGACTGCTGTGGGTGGGGGGCGTGGCCGTGATTCCGCTGTCCGCGCTGTGGATTGTGTCGGACTCGCTGGCATACCTTCTGTGCGTGCAGATACTGGCGGGTATGGCCTGGGGCGCCTATGAGCTGGCCACCCTCCTGCTGTTCTTCGAGAGCATCCGCGAGGACGAGCGGACCAGCGTGTTGACCGTGTTCAATTTTCTCAACGCACTGGCCACTGTAGGCGGAGCCCTGCTCGGCGGCGCCCTGCTCAAGGTTTTTCTGGCCGGCGGGAACCCCTATGTCGTGATCTTCCTGGTGTCGGCCGTCGGGCGGCTGTTCACGCTGCTCCCGCTCATGCGGGTTGCCGACATGAAGCCCGCCCCGCGGCCCATCTCGCTGCGGATGGTCGCGGTCCGGCCATCCGTGGGTTCGGTCGACAGTCCGGTATTGCCGAGCATTGCCTGCGGCAATGGCGGCGAAGACGGATCGACGCATGAACACGAACGCGACGACGCGAGCCCCGCCCCGCTCGGCGATGAACGGCCATGCGACGCCGCAAACGAAGCGACAGACCACATCCCGCCGTGAAGTGTCGCTGAAAAGATGCGAGCCGGCGCCAGGGTACAGCCATCGCCTGGTCGGGCCTACAATGGAGTGGAGAAGGACCACGGGGTTCGATGCTGATATCGATGCACATGCCGCTGCTGCAACTGCTGCTTATCGTCGCCGGCCTGATGGTGCTCGTGGCGCTGTTGCGCGCGGTGTTTGGTTTGGGCGAGCGCGCGGCGCCGGGAGACGATCTGGGCACGGAGCGCGTCTGTCCCCGGTGTCACGAGTTGAACCCGACGCATGCGCGGTTCTGTGCCCACTGCGGAATCCGGTTAGGTTGAGCGGCGCGGCGACGGGCGACGCGGCGTGTCATTGGCGTGGCTTCTGCTTGTGGCGGAATTGGAGGTAATGGCCCAGACCGACGACGCCGACGCCGGCGATCAGCGTGACCACCTTCACGCCCAATAGGGGCGAAAGCGAAATCACCCAATAACCCAGTATCAGAGCCACGAACCACAGCACGATCACCAGAATGTCCCAGCGGCGCTCCCATCGCAAGTACCGCCAGTAGCGGATCGCTCCGCGATGGTGGACGCGGGCCGGGCCGATGAAGAATCCGCACTCCGGACAGGCCTCGCCTTCCACCAGGCGAAGATTGTGCCCACAGCGGGGGCAGAGAAACCGCGGTGGTCCGGACATGGCCATGATGATGCCCTTGGCCCGGAAAGGAAGCAATATCCAGAACGTCGGCCGGGCTGAGTACGCACCGTCCCGTCCAAGCGGGGAGTCTTTCCATCGTGGGCAGATGGGCGAAACAGAGTCCGGCCGATCGAAGCCGTCCCCCACGTTCTGTGAAGCGGCGTTGCGCCAAGGCGCCGGTCACGCCGCGAAACGCCGGTTCGAGGCGCTCCTCAGAGCAATAGAGCATTCCGCTTCTGCCGGATCCGCCGACCCTGCCGCCGCGATTCTTGCCGTGCCGCACCACAACCGGTACGATCCGCCGCCGCGGTCGCGCGCGTGCCGTGCATCACGGGCGAGTCCGCGCCAAAGAAAAGCCTCCACGACTCGTCGGCGCGTCCATCCGGCCGGGTGCGTCACGTCTGCCGTGGTCTTACCCCTGGCCCTTGCGGTGAATGACGTGCTTCGATGATCAACTGCGTGTTCATGCTGGCGGCGGTGACGGCCGGCGGGTACGGCCCGTTGCAGGCCGGAGCATCGTCATCCCAACCGAGTCTTCGGCTGCACAATAGCATCTGGACGATCATGGTCGAACCGGCCACTCTGGCGACCACCGCGACGACCAGCACGGGGCTCTCGCTGACGCTCTCGGATGCGCTGGCGCCCCTCGGCGAGGTTCGCGCGCTGCAGCAGGACGAAGAGGCCGCCGCCACCTGGGAACTCGCGTCGCAACGTGTCCGCGTATCCATGCGCCTGTCCGGACGCGATCTGATCGTCCGGTTTCACGGCTTGCAGGAAGGCTCGCTGGCCTGGCCGGTGATCGAGCTCGCCCCGCCGGTGACGGCCCTCATCTGGCCGTTCGCGGAGGGTCGATTCATTCCCCTGGACGACCCGGCCTGGCGGGCATTTTTGACCGGCCGGGAGTGGAACACTCTGGAAGGCCTGTGCATGCCGTTCTGGGGACTGCACGGCGATGATTGTTCGCTTACCTGCATCGTGACCAACCAATACAACAACCGGATCCGATTCGAGAACGCGGGCGAGCGCCTGCGTCTGCGCTTCGAACGGGAATCCCCGCCGGGCAAACCGAACGGGGAATACGGTTTCGTGATCCGATGGAACGAAAATAGCAGTGTGGTGGAGCCCGCACGGCAATTCCGCCGGTGGTTGATCGAAAGCGGCGACTTCGTGCCGATGTCCGAGAAACGGCGGACCGTGCCGAAGGCCGAACGGCTGCTCGGAGCTCCGCACGTGTACCTGTGGGGCGATGCACTGCTTTCGCGGCACGACATTCCGAAAGGGAAATGGCGATCGTTCTGCCAGGATCTGATCCGCCAGGCCGACGCCGAAGCCCCGTCGGTGGGCAGGCGGATCCGAGCGCTGATGCCGGCCGATCGGTGGAAACAGGTCGAGGAAATCGCCGCGATGGACTGGCCGTACGACCGGATCAAGACGGAAGTGGCCGACGCGCTTTCGGCGATTCTCGAGCGACCCGACTTCTACGACGATGCGGCGTGGCGGAACGTCGCGCTGCCGGAAGACGCGCGGGCTCGGCTGGCGGTGGCGCGCGCCAAGCCGTCCACGAGCGAGTGGCGACAGATCAACTGTCTCGCTCTGCAGGCCGCGTTTTCGGACACCGTGCTGCCCGTCGATCGGTGGGGCGACGGCGTGTCCGCCGAGATGCTTCGGAGCCTGCGTGAGGCGGGCCTGGAGCGGGCGCGGCTGTGCGTAGCCGGGTGGGAGGCTGCGGAGAAGCACCCCGAGGTGGCCCGGCTGGCCGACGAGCTGGGCTATCTGTTCGGCACGTACGATTCGTTCCATGCCGTCCACGATCCGGACCTGGCGGGCACGGACGCTTCGTGGAGCACAGCCCAGTTCGATCGAGAGCTGTTTGAAACCGGCCCGATCCTGATGGTCGACGGCACCAAGCGAGCGGGCTTCAAAGGCCGCGGATACCTCCTCAGTCCGGCGGCTGCCCGCCCTTGGGTGGAGCGGCGCGTGCGGACCAACATGCGCAACGTCCCATACAGCTACTATTTCGTGGATTGCGACGCCTATGGCGAGGTTTTCGACGATTATTCGCCCCGGCACCCTTGCACCCAGGCGCAAGACGCCGCAATGCGCGCGGACCGACTCCGATGGCTCGGCGAGACCTTCCACGTGGTCGTGGGCTCCGAGGGCGGAAGCTCCTATGCGACACCGGCCGTCCATGTCCTGGAAGGCGTACTGACCCCGGTCATCGGCTGGGGCGATCCGGATATGACGGACCCGAGCTCGCCGTACTATCCGGGCGGCTATTTTCCGCCGGACGGACCGCGGGTATTCGTTCAGCCCGTCCCGCTGAAAGAGGAGTTCGTTCGCCAGCATTACGACCCGCGGTTTCGATTGCCGCTGTACGAAATCGTGTTTCACGACTCGGTCGTCTCCACGCATCACTGGAGCGCTGGAAGCCTGAAGTTCTCCAACGTCCGAGAAACAACAGCCCTCACGGAGATTCTTTACCAGTGCCCGCCGCTGTATCATCTCAATCGCGACGAATGGCGCAAACACCAGAGCCACATTCGCAACCACTATGCCGCCTGGGCCCCTATTCACCGCACCGTCGGATTCAAGCCCATGACGGATTTCGCCTGGCTGACTTCGGATCGCCTCGTGCAGAAGACCGTGTTTGACGGGCAGGTGGAACTGATCGCCAACTTCCGGGACAGCAACTACGAGGACGGCGAACTCCGCGTCCCCGCCGGAAGCGTGATCGTTCGCGGTCCGCACGGCCGGCCGTGGAAGCCCGTTCGAGCCGACAGCGCGGAATGACCGGCGCGAGTTTCGGCGGCGCCGCGACAGCCCCGCGCCGGGACGCGTCCCGGCGTCGCAAACTATCGGACCCGACCTCCCGCCGAACCGGATATTCGAGCCTCAATTCCTCGTTTTGACCGGCCGATTCGTAGATGGGGATTGCCCCTTCCTCTTACGGGTCGGTGGTGGAAGGGCCGGCGTATCCCACCGCCCGTCCGGCCATCGCGCGATCGGCCGGACCGGCGGCACGGATGGATCGGTCACTACGCGGCGCGTGCCGAGACGGTGCGCCGCGACTGCCTGCGATCGGGCCCGGATGCAGACACGCGATTCCATTGTTCATTCCGTCTTTCTCGCGGAAGCGCGGGACGACATCGCCGCCCTCATCTGCCGGACCTTCGCGTCGGCCAAGCCGGATTGGGCCATCGTCCGTGCGTCAACGCTGCTCGAAGCCCAGCGCATGCTGTCCCGGCAGAAACCCGACCTGGCGATCGTGGACATCCACCTGCCGGACGGAGACGGCATGACGCTGTTGCCCGGGCGCCTCGAAAACGGCCAATGCCCCATGATCGTCCTTACGGATGGCGGAGTCGGGCGGGCCCTGGGGGCCGCCCTGGAGGCCGGCGCCATCGACTGCGTGGTCAAATCGGCTGAAAGCATCCAGGCGCTTCCGCAAATCGCCGAACGGGCGATTCGTTCGTGGGCGTACGTCGCCGCCCGGCAAAGAGCGGAGCAAACGGTTCGACTGCTGGCCCGGGCTCTGGAGTCTGTCGCCAACGGCGTGGTCATTACCGACTGCAACGCCCGCATCGAATGGGCGAACCCCGCCTTCACCCGCCTGACCGGCTATGCGCTAGAAGAAGTCATGGGTCAGAATCTGCGGATTCTCAAAAGCGGCGTTCATGACGACTCTGTCTATCGGGACCTGTGGGAAACCATCCGGGCCGGTTCGGTGTGGTTCGGCCATATGGTGAATCGGCGCAAGAACGGCACGCCGTACCACGAGGAAATGACGATCACGCCCATCCGGAATACGAGCGGGAACATCACGCATTTCGTCGCGGTCAAGCAGGATATTTCCGAGCGAATGCACGCGGAGCGGGCCCTCCGCGCGAACGCGGAGGCTCTTCGGACGGCCAACCGCAGCCTGGCCCAGGCGATGGCGGGAGCGGAGGCCGCCTGCCGGGACGCCGAACGGGCCAATCACGTCAAGAGCGAGTTTCTCGCCAAAATGTCACACGAGCTGCGCACGCCGCTCAATTCGATCATCGGGTTCACCGAGCTGATGATCCAGGACACGCTCGATCCGCCGGGCCCCAAACGGGCCACCCGGCTCGAGAAGGTTCACCGCAATGCCCACAACCTGCTCGCGCTGATCAACGACATTCTCGATCTGTCCAAGATCGAGGCGAACCGGCTGACCCTGGAACTGGCACCGATGCACGTCGGACAGGTACTGGAAGACTGCACCGAACTGGCCCGGCCGCTGCTTCGCGCGGATGCCGTGCAACTGCACCTCGACCTGCACCCGTCGATCGCGCAGGCCGGCCCCTGGATGGGCGATGAGCTGAGGTTCCGCCAGATTGTCACCAACCTGCTGGGCAACGCGGCGAAGTTCACCGAGGCGGGCCACATTCGAGTCCGCGCCCGCATGGATGCGAACGAGCTGATCATCGAGGTCCAGGATACCGGCATCGGAATCGCCGCCGAACACCTCGATTGCATCTTCCATGAATTCGAACAGGTGGACTCGTCGAACACCCGCCGGGCCGGCGGCACCGGACTGGGGCTGGCGATCTGCAAGCGTCTGTGCCGGCTGATGGGTGGCCGTATCGACGTTCGCAGCACGGCGGGGGTCGGCACGTGCTTCACGGTCACGCTGCCCTGGAGCCCGACGGACGCCGAAGGCGGCCGACAGAAGGCCGCCCCCGGGCCTTGCTGGATGGATCCGTGTGAATCGGACGGAGGTGCGGCCGACGCCGGGACGACGTCCGGCCGCGAACAGGAAACCAGGCCATGTGCATGATTCTGGTGGTCGAAGACACGCAGGACAGTTATGACCTCATCGCCGATACGCTGGGCGACCGGCATACGCTGGTCCACGCCCGGACCGGTCCGGAGGGCATCAAGCTGGCGGTCCGTGTCCGACCCGACCTGATCCTGCTGGATATCTGCCTGCCTGAGCTGGACGGATTGTCCGTCGTTCGGCGCCTGCGCGGCATGGCGGAATTCCGGGCCACCCCGATCATCGCCATCACGGCCAACGCCATGCCGCAGGATCGCGAAAACTGCCTGGCCGCCGGATGCAATGAGTACCTTTCCAAACCGATCGCCGTTCGGCACCTGACGGAACTCGTCAACCGGATTCTGCCGCCGGAGTCGCGTGTCCCGGCCGGGTGCGGGCCCAATCTGCAACCTTCCCAGGAGACGCCGTCGTGACCGACGAGGTGGATCTGCAAGGCATCACGGTCCTAGGCGTGGATGACACGCCGGACAACCTGGATCTCCTGGAGGACTTTCTGGATGGCGCGGTCTGGAACTTCCTCCGGGCCCGGTCGGGCGAAGAGTGCATCCGGCTGGCCCTGGACCCGGGCGCGGACGTCATCCTGCTGGACCTGAACATGCCCAACATGAACGGATTGAGCGTCATCCGCTCGCTGCGGGCCATCCGGCAGCTCCAGCAGATTCCCGTAATTCTTCAGACCGCCTATGCCAGCCGGGAGAACGTTCTGGCCGCCAGCCGTCTCGGCTGCACGCACATTCTGACCAAACCTCTGTCCCGTGACCGCCTGTTGCACGAAATACGGGAGGCTCTGGCGCAGTGCCCCCGACAGGCGGCCGACGAAACGGCCCGGCACGACGCGCCGGACCCGCGGATGATCGCCCATACCGCGCGGCAGACTCTGGAATTCGTGCAGAACGCCCGACTGGCCGACAACGCCGATGCCGCCCCCACGGTGGAGACGGTTCACGACCTGATCTCCGGCGAAACGATTCTGGGAGAGCGGCTGGTCCGTGTGGCCAATTCCCCGGCGTACGCCGGGCGCAACCGCGTCCGAACCGTCCTTCAGGCGGTGGTTCGCCTGGGAGTTGTCGAGACGCGCCGGCTGATTCGCAAGGCATCCGATCGCATGCTTCAGGGCGTGGACTCGGATCGAACCATGAAGTCGCTCGACCTGTTGGAATCCATCACACGACTGTTTCCGGAAAGAGCCGCCACCGAAGAAGGATTGCTCGGCCTTCTGGAAGAACTGGGACGCGCCGCGCCTCCGGCCGACGCGCAGAGCCCGGAGCCTGCGCCGCCGGGCGCAAGTTGAGCCGAAAGACACGTAAAGCGACTCTCGACGGGAGAACCTGTTATGAACGGCCAGGAAACGTATCGACTGCTGGTAGTGGACGACATTCCGGACAATCTCGCCCTGCTGTCCGAGGTGTTCGAGGACGAACCGTGCGAGGTGATCACGGCCGCCAGCGCCGAGGAGGCGATGGAGCGGATCGGACAGGCCGCCCCGGACGTGGCCATCCTGGACGTGCAGATGCCCGATACGAACGGCTACGAACTGTGCCAACGGCTTCAGGAGCGGTTCGGAATGCTGGATTTCCCGGTCGTGTTCCTGACGGCCGAACGCACCGACGCCCAGAGCATCATCCACGGGCTGGATGTCGGGGCCAGCGATTACATCACCAAACCGTTCAACGCCCAGGAACTGAAGGCCCGTGTTCGCCGTCTGCTGCGGATCCGGGCCGAACACCAGGTCCGCATCGATGAGGCCAAGGCAATCACTCGCCGCCTTTTCCGCAGCCAATCCCACTGAATCGGCCGGCATTCCCGCCGGGCCCCGTGCCGCGGATGTATCCGGTTCCCGGTCGCCGGAGCCGAACCCGACCCACCGATTCCTCTTTGACGTATGGGGCTCCGCCGCACGTTCCGTTCGATACAGACAAGCCCTCGCGGGCTGTCCCTGTCACACCACCGTGCGTACGGGGCCATACACGGCGGTTCGATCAGGTTGACCCGTCAACAAGCCAAGAGCGGACACAGCCCGAGAGTTGCGAAATGGGCGTTCGGCTGAACGGAGGCCTTGCACCCCCGAGTTGCCAAACATGCTCGGCGCGCAAAAAATCACCCGCCGGCTACGCCGCCGGCGGGTCATACGCGCAACACGTACAGTACAGATTATCGAATCGGTCCGGACGCCTGTGCGAGTTGGAACGCGCTGAAATCGGCCAAATCCACGTCTCCGTCAGAGTCGAGGTCGGCTATTGCGCATTCCGCAGACAGAAACCCGCCGCCCGGGCCGCTGAAACAGGACATCAACACGTCCTCGGTGCGGTGACCAGCCGCTGGGGCCGTGTTGGAAGTCATGCTGCTTTCGCCATTCGAATCGTTGATTGCCACCTGCGTGATGGTGCCGGGCACGCCGAAATGGAGCGTGCCAAGAACCGCCACGAACGCCAGGCACGCCGCCACCGGCAGCCCGACCAGGGCATGCTGGTGACGCCGGAACCACGACGGCCGAACGGCGGGCCGGCTCAACAGGCTCGCCGCCTCGATTTCCGTGGCCTGGAACACACCCGCCCGCTCCGCCTGGGCCGCCTCGGCCATCAGCCGTTCGAGCCAGTCCTGGTTGTGGGAGGTCTGTGTCATTGTCGGTTCCTCACGTCCGTCGCCCTAGGAGTCGGGCCCGGAAGGCCGGGGCGCGAGAAATTCTCAGATTTTCCGACCCAGTCGGTTCCGGAGGGTCTGAAGGACCTTCTCCCAGCGGGACCGAAGGGTGGATTCAGCCAGCCCCAGGTTATCGGCGGCCTCCTTCCAGCGGCGCTCCATGATCAGCGGAAGCTGCCCGCAGAGCGTCCGATCCTGGTCGTCCAGGTCGGCCATGCATTGGCGCAAGGCGGCCAGATCGTCCAGTCTCTCCACGAGATCGGCCGTATCTTCATTTGCAATAATATGTTGCGACAGAGCCTCATCTTCGCCAAAAGACGTCTGGCTGACGATAGCGCCGGCGATCCGCAGAGCGTCCCGACATTTGTTCCGGGAAACTTGGATCAGATAGGACGCCAAGTCGTCCGGCGGCTGAAAACCCGGTCGGCGGGCCGACTGGACGAACCCGGTCCAGGTTTCCGAGGCCCGGGCGTCCAGCCAGTGCGGGTCGGCGGCGCACCGGCCCCGGCAGCCGCGGAAGATGGTGTAGCGAACCAGCCGATCGTATCGCTTCATGATCTCCCGAAGTGCCCGCTCGTCGCCACGGGCGAGCCGGTATAGAAGGGCATGGTCCTGGCCTCGGCCGGGCCGGGGGGGGTCATTCGCCTTGTGACCTGGCATCGCGGTGATTATCGGAAAACGGACGGCCGAACGTCAAACCCGCGGCCCGCGCGGGAATGCCGGAGCAGTGCCCCCGCACTCGATCCGCCGGAACGCGGGCCCCCGCGGGTTGGCACGGCGGACGGATCGGACGAACCCGTTGCCAGGCTTATGCACGGCCTCCGACGACGGGGTTCCGGCGGACTTGGGGTTGTCGCCATCCGACCGGGATTCTGGTTACCCCAGGATCCAACGGAATCTGCACCGCGTGCCGGCCCGTCGGTGATGATGGACGTGGGCCGCGCCGGGTTCAGGGGGAATCATCCGGTTCCGTTGGGTGAGGTCGGGCGCAGGAATGCCGGGCATCTCAGGATTTCGAGGCGGCCGGCTGACGGCGGGAGAGGGTGTGATGCTCGTCGAGGTAATGGTTCACGGCGGCGGGAATGCCCTCTTCGTACGAAATCCGCGGCGACCAACCGAGCTGCTCGCGGATCTTATGGTTCTCGAAGAACGAGTGCCGGCCCATCAGCCACGCGGAATACCGCGTGACCAGCGGCGGCTTGGTCAGCTTGAACAGATGCCCCACACACTCGAGGCAGAAGGCCGCAAACCGGGCAATCGGATACGGCACGCTCCGTTCGATGGGCGGTTCGTTCAGCGTGCTGGCGATCAGGTCAAAGTATTGTTTCTGCGTGATCTGGCCGTCGTTGCTGCAGTTGTACGCCTCCCCGACGGCCTTGTCCGAGTCGGCGGCCAGAATGCAGGCGTCTGCCACGTTCGCGGCGTGGGTCAGGCTCAGCCGATTGTCTCCCCGGCCCAGAAGCTTGATCTGACGCGACCGGATGGACGCGATCAACCGCCCCATGGTGGCCCGATCCCGCTCGCCGTAGAGCCAGCTCGGGCGAATGACCGTGACCTTGAGCTTTCCACCGTTGTGCGCTTCCCAGACCAGCCGCTCGGCCTCCACCTTGGAGCGGCTGTAGTAGGCCCAGCGATACAGATTCTGCCCCAGCGGCGCGGTCTCATCGAGGACCAGCCCCTTACCGTCGACGTATCCGTACGCGCTGATGGAGCTGATATGGATGAACCGCTTGACCTTGGCGAGGACGGCCGCCTTGAGCAGGTTGTCCGTGCCGTCAATCGTGATGCGCTGAAACGACTCCCACGGACCCCAGTCGCCCACTTTGGCTGCAGAGTGATAGACGGTGGTCACGCCGCGGCACGCCCGATCCAGCGAGCTGCGGTCCGTCAGGTCGCCGGTCATCAGGTCCACACCGAGTGAACTGAGGGACTGGATGTCGCTGCCGGGCCGGACCAGGGCGCGCACGGGACGCCCGTGGCGGCGCAACTGCTCGGCGATGTGGCTGCCGAGCAATCCGGTGGCGCCCGTGACGAGATTGATCTCTTGCCCTTCGTCCGCTGCCATTGGGAGGCAAAGGATAGGTGGGTGGGTTTTCTGCGTCAAGGGACCGCGGAGTTTTAGTTAGGCGGTTGCGTTGTTCGCAAGTGGCGATTGGTAGGTACG
>MTKY01006317.1_pt1 | contig 12909 bp, 12 predicted proteins | sample 1042731 | NCBI WGS metagenome assembly MTKY01 (sample SAMN06212206, study PRJNA360538) | anaerobic digester metagenome | biome: Wastewater treatment plant; material: sludge; isolation source: anaerobic digester fed with sludge from wastewater treatment plant | place: Denmark: WWTP Soeholt ... | reverse complement strand
GCATACGACCTCCGAAGCGACTCCCCCCAGCATACGGGAAGGCCGCGCGGCGCCAACAACGTGCCCGGAATCGATGCGGATTGCGGTGGAGCCTGCGCCTGCGGCACCTGTCACGTGATGGTCGATCCGGCCTGGATGGCCAGGGTCGGTGTGCCGGGTGCGATGGAGGAGGGGATGCTCGGTTTCGTGCCCGCAAGGGAACCCAACTCGCGGCTTTCGTGTCAGATCATGGTGACCGAACAGCTCGACGGACTGGTGCTCAGGCTTCCTGCCTTCCAGATGTGAGCGCGATGCAACACCACGATAACGGAAGCCGGCGATGACAGAACCCGCAATTACCCATGGCGCCAATGTCCTCGATATCGATCCCTGGAGCATCCCGCTCGAACGGATCGATGTCAGCAATCCGGATCTGTTCCTCCATGACGCATGGCGACCCTACTTCAAGCGTCTGCGCGCCGAAGCCCCGGTTCATTACTGTACGCAAAGCCTGTTCGGCCCTTATTGGTCGGTGACCCGCTTCAAGGACATCCAGCACGTCGATACCAACCACCAGATTTTCTCCTCGCAACCGACCATCGTGCTCGGCGATGCGCCGGAGGACTTCCTGTTGAACCCGGGATTTATCGCGATGGATCCGCCCGGACACGACGAACAGCGCCAAACCGTGCAATCGGTGGTGGCGCCCGCGAACCTGATGCGGTTGGAGCCGCTGATCCGCGAGCGCGTCAGCGCGATTCTCGATCAGCTTCCGCTCGGCGAGGAGTTCGACTGGGTCGACCGGGTGTCGATCGAGCTGACGACCCAGATGCTCGCCACGCTGTTTGATTTTCCGTGGGAGGATCGACGCAAGCTCACCTGCTGGTCGGATATGGCGACCGCCGGGCCGCGCCAGTCGGGGGCTGGGAACATCAGCGAGGAGCAGTGGCGTTCAACCATGATGGAGTGCCTGGATTATTTCACGGTGCTGTGGAACGAGCGGGTCAACAAGGTGCCGGGCGAGCGTCTCGACCTGATCACGATGCTGGCGCATGGCGAGGCCACCCGCAACATGACGCCGCTCGAATATCTCGGCAACCTGATCCTGCTGATCGTGGGCGGCAACGACACCACCCGCAATTCGATTTCCGGAGGGGTGCTGGCACTGAACGAGAATCCGGCGCAATACGCAAAGCTGCGTGCCGATCCCGCGCTGATTCCGAACATGGTTTCGGAAATCATCCGCTGGCAGACCCCGCTGGCCTATATGCGCCGTACCGCGAACTGCGATACCGGGCTCGGCGGCCAGAGGATCCGCAAGGGTGACAAGGTCGTGATGTGGTATGTCTCGGGCAACCGCGACGAGGAGGTGATCGAGCACGCTGATGAATTCATCATCGATCGGGCGCGGGCACGTCACCACATCTCCTTCGGTTTCGGCATCCATCGCTGCATGGGCAACCGGCTCGCCGAGATGCAGTTGCGGATCGTCTGGGAGGAGATACTCGCGCGTTTCCACACGGTCGAGGTGAGCGGCGCCCCACAGCGTGTGCGCTCGAGCTTCGTGCGTGGTTACGAAAGACTGCCGGTGCGCCTGCACGCGCGCAAGTGACAACTACCCGATCCTGCTCGCGCGCTGCCACGCGCGCCGTGCCGGTCACCGCTTCGGTTTGCTAGATTTCTCGATCGCCCACCACAGCAGCCCCGGGAACAGACGACGCCACAGCACCATGAAACCGGCGCTGCCCGGACGCACCACCCACTTGCCCTGTTCGATCGCGGTTTCAATCGCATCGATGATGAATTCGGGGCTGACCATGCGGCCCGCTTCGCGCGACTCCACCAGGCCCGCCGGGCCGTGTGCGATCGCCTGTTCGATCAGCGGCGTGTTGACCATCGGCGGGCACACCAGCAGCAGGCGCAATGGACCGCCCTTGTTTTCACGCGCCAGCACCTCGGCAAAGGTGTTGGTCGCGGATTTGGTCGCGCAATAGGCACCGAGATTCAAGGCCAGCACATCGCCGGCCATCGAGCCGAACATGATGATATCGCCGCGTCCGCGCCGTTCCATCAGCGGCATCACGCTCTTGACCATGTTCACGGTACCGCCGTAATTGATGCTCATCATCCGGGTGATGCTGGCGGCCGGCATATCGCGCAACGATTGCCCGGGCATGATCGCCGCGCAATGGGTGAGCCGGTCGATCGGGCCGATCCCGGATTCGACCTGTGCGACCAGCGCCTCTACGGCCTCGAGATTGCTGACATCGCAGACGTGGGTATGGATATTCGCCGACTCGCAGGCGAGTCGCTCGAGCGCTCGGGGGTCGAGATCCACCGCCGCGACTTTTGCGCCTGCGTTCGCGAGCCGCAATGCCGCGACCCGACCCATGCCGCTCGCGGCGCCCGTTACCAGTGCCACCTTGCCGTGAAATGCCATGTTGTTCGCCTGCTCTGTTGTGGGGTTATCGGGCCTGTTCCTGCTGCGCGCGTAGTTACTCCGGCGGCGGCAGTCCACGTATTGCCGCCAGGGTCTGGGTGACTGCATTGTTGCGCTCGAGCAGCGGACAATATTCCGCCGGCAATGTCCCATCGAACACCAGGCGCTGCATCAGGCGCAACATCACGATGCCAAAACGCAGTCCGGCAAATACCTGGTAGTAGAGCGAGTGCCGCACCGGGCGCCCGATCATCGCGCCATAGCGCTCGACGCTTTCCTCGTGCGAGGGCAATCCCTCGAGGCGCGGGCGTACATACGCATCGCCGAGACCGCCACCGGCCATCGTCACCTTGTCCACGAACAGCCACCAGCCGAGGTCGATCTCGGGGCTGCCAATCGCGACCATCTCCCAGTCGATGATCGCGACCACCTTGAAATCGTCGAAAATCTGGTTGCCTACCCGCGCATCACCCCAGGAAATGGCCTCGGGCTCGCCCACCGGTTTGTTCCGCTTCAGCCATTCGAGCGTGGATTCGAGCAGCGGTTGCTCACGCCCCGCGGATGCCCATTCGAGGTCCTGCTCGCACTTGGCAAGATAATGGTCGATGGCACTGCGTCCATCGTCTGGCCAGGCGAGAAACCCCAGCCCCGCCTTTTTCCAGTCCAGCCGGTGCAGCCGGGCCATGGCCTCGAGGCCGCTCCACCACATTGCCTCGCGTTGCGCCGGGCTGGCGTCCTTCACGAAGCCCTCGGTCGGGTAGGGCGGGTTGTCGCTCGGGATCTGGCCCTCGATGTGTTCCATCACGTAGAACACCTCGCCGAAGATCGCGGTGTCGAGCTCCTTCCACAGCATTCTCGGCACCGGCACATCGGAACTCTCACCGAGTGCCTTCATCACATCGTACTGCAGCGGGATATCGTAGCTTCTGAATACCGGGTAGCTGTCTCGCGATGCAGGGGCGATGCGGATCACGATCCGGCGCGTGATTGCCTCGCCGTGCTGGCGGTAGCTGAGCGTGGTGAACAACGTGGCATTGGAGAATCCCGAGGCTCCGGGAGCCGTGAACTCGCTGAGTCGCAGATCGTCGACCTCACCGAGGCGCTCCTGCACCCAGAGATGGAACTTTTGCTGGCATGCCCTCAGCGATTCCTCGGTTTCTTTCATGTTCTACCTGTCGTTGCTGGCGGATTCCGCGCCCTCGGCGTCAGAGCATACGGTGCTGTCGTTTCACGATAGCACGGCGAATTTGCGCGAGTGATTACAATCTGGCGAGCTTCTGGCGGGTTCCGGCATCAAAGGTGCGTTGCACGGCGGATACCCGATCATTCAGGGCAGACTACCCCGGGACTCCCCGAGTGATGGCGGCCCCTTCAGTTCGACGGTGTTTCCTTCCGGATCCTCTATATAGATCGAGGGACCCGTACCCTGCGCACCATAGCGCATTGCGACGTCCCCGACCTCGATACCGAGCGCCCCGAGATGCCGGCGAATCGCGGGCTCATCGAACGGCTCGATGCGCAAGCAGAAGTGATCGAGGTTGCGACCGCCGCGCCCGGGCGGGCTGCCTCCCGCCGCACCGAGCTTGCCGTCGACCGGCACCAGGTCGATCAGCGAGCGACCGGCACGCAGCTGAACCAGGCCGATTTCATCGACCTGGCGTTCGATGGTGCAGCCCAGCCCATCGCAGTAGAAGCGCAGCATTGTTCCGAGATCGATGACACGCAGCACCAGGTGATCGATATCACAAATCCTGATCATGTCCGTTTCCGTCGCTTGTCCAGCCCGAACCGGAATCTACTATCGGCGTCCCGCGCAGGCAAGCGCGCCGGCGCTGGTTGACGTCTGTGGTCACGACGTCTTTCAATTCGCGATGAGCGGCCGGGAGAATGCAGAGCATGAACGGGTTGAACACCGCGAAGATGCTGTTGCTGCGGGGCAACAGCGGCGCCGAAGTGCGGGAACTGAAGACCGCACTGCAGCGGGCGCTGGGCGAACACGCGGCCATCGAATACGGACTGGTGCTCGATGAGCAGTTCGATGCGGCCACCGAGAGCGCCCTGCGCGCATGGCAGGCAAGCGCGGGACTGGTGGCCGATGGCATTGCCGGACCGCGCACGCGCGCCGCGCTGGGTTGCCCGAGTGCGGCAAAACAGGCGCTGCGGGTCGATGCCAGCCTGGTCAGCCGGCTTTTTCCTTTCACCGGCTCCGCCAGCGTCGCGCTGAATCTTCCGTATGTAAGCAGCGCACTGGCGGAATTCGGACTGACCGAGGAGCGGCTGGTTTATGCCGCGCTGGCAACGATCCGTGCCGAAGCCGAGGGCTTCGTGCCGATTGCCGAGCAACCCTCGCCATTCAATACCCGGCCGGGCCAGGAAGCATTCGGCGTCTACGACGGCAGGCTCGGCAACCGCCTGCCGGGCGACGGCGCCCGCTATCGTGGCCGCGGTTATGTGCAATTGACCGGCCGCCACAACTACGCAAGGTTTGGCGCGATGCTCGGGATACCGCTGCTCGACAACCCGGACAGCGCCTGCTCTCCCGAGGTCGCTGCCTGTCTGCTGGCTGCCTACCTGGATGCCAACCGCGCGCGTTTGTGCGCGGCGCTGGACACAGAGCACGAAGACCTGGTTGCCGCCCGGCGGGTGGTCAACGGCGGCAGCCACGGACTGCAACGATTCAGGGAAACCTACACCCGGGCCAAGGAACTGCTTGCAAGCTTCGGCGGTCGCTTGTTCGATACGGCTGCGCCGCAGGACGGCCCGGACGATCAGGTCTGAGAGAGAGCAAAAGGGTCGTAGTGGCATCCTCGTCGAGGATGGCACTGGCCATCGATCAATCGAAAATCTCCCCGCTGGCAGCATCGGCCAGTGTCTCGCGGCGGATGATGCCGAGCACCGAATGCAAAGCCAGCGGCTCGATCACGCAGGCCACATCCGCCGCACCTTCCTGCAGTCGTTGCCAGGCCTCGCCGAGCGACGACTGGGCCGGCACATCGCAACAGGGACGGGCGAATTCGATCGCGCGTTCCCGCAAATCACCGGCGTCGACGCCTTCCAGCAAGGCACACAATGCCGCGCGATCGGCAAGCCAATGCATCCTGTCGCGGCTGAACACGGCCCAGCGATTGGTTGCGGCCCGCAGCCGCTCCAGACCCTCGGCACTGTCCGGCTCACCCTCGAGCACGAGCACATCCCGGTCCATCAGGCTGACCACGCCGCTGCGCTCGAGCGAGCGGCGCAGCGGATCGCGGGTGATCGATACCCCCATCGCCTCGAGCGTATTGCGGGAGGTCGATACCTGCCCGAACAGCACCCGGCAGACGAGGTTGGCCACGATTACCGCCACCATGCCCGGGAGCATCGCCGAGGTGCTGCCACTGAGTTCCATCACCGCGGTCAGCGCGGCCATCGGCGCATTGAGCGTGGCACCCATCATCGCCACCATGCCCAGCAACACGTAGAGACTTTCCGCGCCGTGGAAGGAGAGCGAAGCGATGCCGAGCAGCTTGCAGATCGCGCCGCCGATGCAGCCACCGATCAGCAGCGTTGGTCCGATGATGCCGATTGGCATGCCGAGGCCGCTGACGGTGGCGCTGAGCAGCAGCTTGGTGATCGCGAGCAATACCAGCGTCAGCAGGCCGAGTTCGCCGATCAGCGCCGCGTTCAGCGAATCGTAGCCGACCCCCATCGCCTCGGGAACGGCGAGTATCGCGAGTGCGCTGATCAACCCACCGATCGCGATGCGGGTAAACGGCAATCCGCTGCGCACCCGAAGTGCCCGGGCCTGCACCGCGACGAACAGTGCCGAGGCAGTGCCGGCGGCGAGGCCGAGCAACACGATCGCGGGCATTTCCGCGAGGCTGTGCGGCTGTATCGGTGCGATGGAAAACAGCAGGGTCTCGCCGAAGATGCTGCGGGCCACGGTGGCACCGGCAGCAGCCGCCAGGATGATCGGGACGAAGCCGGAAATGGTGTATTCCATCATTACCACTTCCATCGCGAAAACCACCCCGGCGAGTGGTGTGTCGAAGGCCGCGGCGATCGAGGCGGCGGTGCCGCACCCGACCAGGATCTGGATGCTGTTGTTCGGCAGCTTGAGGTAGTTGCCGGCGATGCTGCTGACCGCGGCGCCGATGTGCACCGTGGGCCCTTCGCGCCCCGCTGCCTGCCCGGTGATCAGGCACAGCATGCCGCCGCAGAACTGCCAGGCGAGATTGCCCTTTGGCATCGAGCCGCTGTGGCGATTGAAGCGATCGATCACGTGCGCCACTCCGACCGCGCGCCAGCGGGGCGGAATCAGCTGGGCGATCAGCCCGAGCAGCAGCGCGCCACCCAGTACCAGCACGAAGCGCAGGCTCGGGTCGAGCGCCTCGAAATTCTCCGGATCGCCACCCGGCAGCATGGCACCGAGCGAGGATTCGACGATGAAACGGTACACCACGATCGAGAGACCGGCGAGCACACCCGCCAGCAGCCCGAGCACGGAAAAGTGCAATAGCGAATCGGGGTCCGCGAGCCGCGTCCTGAAACCCTCGGCCGCAACGGCGCGGCGAATCCTTGCAAGCAACGCTGAGTGCCCCCCGGCATGGTAATGGTTCCAGTCACACGAGCGCGATCAGCGCGCGCACCGCAGCATGCGCACCCGATGCCCTGCGGGCAATACGCTTCAATAGTGGCGCGCATTATTGCACACTGTCGCGCTCGATCATCGGACACAGGGAGAACGCGCGACCATGAAAATTCTTCGCACCCCGGATGCGCGCTTCGCCGCGTTGCCGGATTTTGCATTCGAGCCGCGCTACGTCGAGGTGCGCGATCCGCAACTGGGTGTATTACGCATGCATTATGTGGATGAGGGGCCGCGCAGCGCGCCACCGGTTTTGATGCTGCACGGCGAGCCGAGCTGGAGCTTCGCATGGCGCCACGTGATTTCAGGCATCGTTGGCGCCGGCTTTCGCGCCGTTGCACCGGATCACATCGGCTTCGGGCGTTCCGACAAACCCGCCGCGCGCGGTGATTACAGTTACGCACGATTCGTGGACTGGATGAGCAGTTTTGTCGGGACGCTCGATCTGCAGCACATCACCTTGCTGTGCCAGGACTGGGGCGGACCGATCGGGCTCAGCGTGCTGGCGCGCATGCCGCAGCGCTTCGCGGCGGTGGTGGCGGGCAATACCCTGTTGCCGGGATGCGAGGCGCCGCCACGCGGCGTTGCTCCGTGGCCAGGCAGGCAGATCGAGGACTGGGTCGGGTTGTGTGCCGCGGCGGAGGATTTGCCGGTGGGCGAAATCGTCTCGGGCAGTGGTGTGCAGGCGCTCGGGGATGCGGTCAAGGCCGCGTATGACGCGCCGTTCCCGGATGCCAGCTACAAGGCTGGTGTGCTGGCTTTCCCTGGCTTGATCCCGCTCCACGAGCAGATGCCCGGGGCCATGGAAAACCGCGCGGTGTGGCGCGTGCTCGAACAGTGGAACAAACCCTTCGTGTGCGCCTTCAGCGATGCGGATCCTTCCACCCGCGACTGGGCTGCGGTGTTTCGCCAGCGTATTCCCGGCGCGCGCAATGCGCTGCACACCACCATCGAGAATGCCGGGCATTTCCTGCAGGAGGAGCAGGGCGCGGCGCTGGCGGCGGCGGTGTTGCGGGTGTTGAACACGCGCACCTGAGCGGTACCCGGCACGTCCAGCCAGCAACGCGGATCAGCGCCCGGGCAGGAAGGTGGAAATATAGTCCTCGAAGGCGTGCCCGATGGTGGCATCATCGAGACCGAATTCCTCGGCGCTGTAGCGGTGGGTCGGGTTGCGCGCCGCGGGACGCTGCTCGGTCCAGTGCCTCACCGCCTGCCGGCTGTGGCGATCGAAGGGCATTGCAAAGCGTCGATAGATGCCCTCGATACAGCCCATCGGATCGCGTTGCAGATCCTCCATCCGTAAATCGTGCACCTGCAGTTGTGGATTGTCGCGGCGCAGCGCGGCGAGATTGTTCAGCACCCGTGCCCACTGCCGTAACTGCTGCCGACCGACTTCGTGCTTCTCGAGCGCGGGCTCGAACATCCGGCGCGCGTTGTATACCAGGCTGCTGACCGAGGGAATCAATTCACGCGGGTGGCGATGGGTCTGCACGATGCAGGCATCGGGGAAGGTCTGCAGCAAGGCGCGCGGCGCCCACAGATGGCTGGGATCCTTCAGGATCCAGCGCGCCTCGTTGCCGAGCCCGATGAGACGCAGGTTGTCACGATAGCGGCGGTATACCGGCGCGAAATCGGCACCGTACAGCCATTCCTCGTACTCCGGAACGCGGGCATTGGACTGCAGCGTCACATTGGCAAAGCTCTGCAGCAGCAGTAGCCGGCATTCGTCGGCTTCATCCGCCGCCATTTCATGGATCGCCATCAGCTGCGGCGCCAGCCCAGCATACTGCGCGAGCCCGGCGCGGCACTCCGTGAACTCCGGCAGCGACGGCCACAGGTTGCGCCCAGGACGCGGCATCGGCGTCTGTCCGAGCCAGTATTCCAGCCCCTGGTGTTGCGGATCCGCCGTGAGGATCCGGTGCAATGCGCTGGTGCCGCTGCGGGGCAGGCCGACGATGAACAGCGGGCGCGTGATCTGCTGCGCGGCGTATTCCGGATGCAGTCTCTTGTAGTGCTCGCTGTAGAGACGCCCGCGCAGATGGCCGACGATACCCTGCGCCAGCATCGTTTCTCCCTGTACCGAAAGCCGGGCCCCCTGATCGAGCGAACGCGTGTACTGCTCGAGCGCCACCCGGTACTCGTTGCCACCGAAATCGTCCCAGCCGCAGCTGTCGATCGCCTGCTGATGGAACTCGGCGAGACGCGCGGCAAAACGGGTCTGGCTCACGACGCAGGCTCCGGACCGAGCTCCGTGAGCTTGAGACGGCGCACCGGCGGGGGTTGCTGCACCGGCGCTCCGACCCAGCGCAATGCGATCACGCCGCGTCGGTGGCCCTGGGTGTCGAGCCAGTTCGGCAGACCGGGATCGCGCTGGCTCACCACCACGTGGACCGATCCGTCCGCGCGCACGCGGGCATTGGCAAGATTGATCGAGGAGGGGATGTCGGGATTGTCGAGCGATTCCATCCAGTGGTTGGCGAGCTGGATATTCCAGTATTCGCAGGCGGGCGGTTGCAACCGGATCGACAGGGCCTCGTCATCGGCGAGATCGAAATATCCGTAGCTGTAGCGGGAGTTGGGATCACCGCGGGCGCGCCCCAGCAGCTCGTCCCTGATCGGGTGAATCTCGTTGGGACGCTGGCGAAAATCACGGGTCCAGCCGATGAACTGGCGCACGATGCCGTGCACGGTCTTCGCGCTCATGTCGAGGCTGTGATCGAGTTGCTCCGCATCGAGGGGCGCGAGCGGCGCGCGGGCATCGCCCTCGATGATCTCCACGCTCAGCGCGGCGGGAGCGTCCCGGCCCGGATTCAGGATGGTCTGGCGTACCAGCAGCTGGGTAGATTCGGGGCACAGCTGCAGCCAGTTTCCGGGATGCCTGGTTTGGCTGGCGATGATCACGAACTGTCCGTCGGTATCCGTGTGCAGGGCGGAGGAGGCGAGAAAGCCGCTGCATTGCAGCCCCTGCGCACTGCCGAGGCTGCCATGGTAGGCGCCGATATTGAAATTCCAGGCGTCGTTGGCGCGGCCGCGGATACGATAGCTGCAGGCGGCGCTGATGCGGCAGGCTCCGTACATGAAATCGGGATTGTTGGCGCCGATCTTCGGCGCATCGTAATTGAAGGCCGGTGCGGACAGCGCCGCGGAAGAAAAGCTGGTGCGCAGGCCGTGCGCGGTCAGCCGCGCGAGATAACGGAAACCTTCGGCGCACTCGAGTTCGTCGGCGGCGGAGTCGTGCAGGATATCCCTGCCCGCTGCCTTGAGGGCATCGCAGAACGCATCCCATGTTTGTCCGCTCAACACTTTTTCCTTTGCCGATATCATCGATGTACCTCTGCTACGGCTGGTTGGTCCGGAACAATCCGGGTGGACGCCAGCACGGCGTCGCGACCCGCGACCGCGCTCACGACGGTCGGCCCAGGTAAAAATCCACGGCCTCGGCGATTGCCAGCGCCGTTGCCCGCGGGCGCCATTGCAGCTCCGTGCGGGCCCTGGTGGCATCGGCATCCGGCAGCAGGCTGGCGCATTGCAGCGAGGCTACCGAAAAGAAACTGTCGGTGCGGGTGAAGCGGCAGTAAACATCACACGCGAAGGTCGCGGCATACATTAGCGACATCGGCACCCTGACGGCGGGCGGCGCGCGTCCGGCCGCGCGTGCCGCGACGGCGAACAACTCCCGGTAATCGAACCAGCGATCGCTCAGGATATAGCGTTCACCAACGCGGCCGAGGCGTTCGGCCGCAATCATTCCACTGGCGGCATCCTCGATTCCGAGACATGGAGCACCACCGTCCCAGTACACCGGTATCCTGCCGAGCGCCACGTTCCGGATCAAGGCGCCATGGGGCGTGGGCGCGATATCCCCGGCACCGTAGGTATTGGCCACGCAACAGGCGATGCCAGGCAGGCCGCGTTCGCGGCAATACTCGAAGAATCGCTGCTCGGCGGCCACGCGGCATTTGACGTAGTGTGGTGCCTTGTCGGGCCAGTTGAAGATATCCGCTTCGCTGGAGGCGCCGGAGGGATTGCGCCCCAGCGTGGCGTAGGTGCTGGTGAATACGAAACGCTGCACTCCGGCCGCCAGCGAGGCATCCATCGCGTTGACCAGGCCGTCGACATTGACCCGGTACAGCGGCTGCGGGTCGCGCAGCCAGGCGCGCGTATCGACGATGCAGTGGAACACCCCGTCGCAGCCGCCGATCGCGCGCGCGAGGGACGCGCGATCCAGCGCGTCGCCATGAACGCGCTCGATATCCAGGTCATCGGTTGCCGAGGTGTCGCTGTCGGGGCGGGTCAGGATGCGTACCTCGCGCCCCGCGGCGACCAGCGCGCGCACGACATGACTTCCGAGGAAACCACTCGCGCCGAGTACGATCGTTCTACTCATGGCGGTGCGGTCGCAGCAGCCGGCGCAACACCAGGTGCGTCGGATAGAACAACACCAGCGGGTAGGCCAGCATCATCACCAGAAACACGCCGGAGGGCGGCACGTAATCCTGGTGGACCCCAAATGGTCGCCACAACCAGTTGATGTTGAGCTGCGGCTCGGTAACGAGAAAAGTCACGGGCAACAGCACCCAGATGAGCAGTGTCTGCACGACCCAACCCGAGCGGTGATAGCCGGTTCGCCGCAGGCTCCAGATCAACAGCGCTGGCATGACCAGGTGAAACAGCGACATCGCGCGCAACAGCAAGGGCAGCGAGGTATCGAACATGTATTCGGTGCCGCCCACGAGATGGCGCCCGCACAGCAAAGCGCCCAGGAAGTCCGCGCTCCAGACGATCTGTACGATCAGCACCCCTGCCGCCTGCGATGACAGCAACAATGGACTCTCCCGCCACAGCCCGAACAACACCACGATGCCGGCGACGTCACACATCCACAACTGGTTCTGCGGACCGTAGTGATTCCAGTAGAGCGGCAGCCACAACAGCACCCACAACAGGTACAGCACTTTCAGTGCGATCGGAATGCCGCGGTCTGCTGCGTTCATGCGCGTCGGTCTGCTTCGCTCGCTCGCCATTCGGGGCAACAGTGTAGTCAATCGCAAGATCGTGCAGAAACTCCGGGGACGGCAGCGCGCACGCGCCGAGTACGCGTGGAATCGGGGAGGTCTCAGGGGGCGATCGCCCCCGGATCGTGCTGCGCCGAATTCAGGTAGAGGCGAATCGGCAGGGTTTCCTTGCGCCCGAGGTAGATCACCAGCCCGTAGTAGTCGTGATCGTAGTCATTCACGAAACGGTGTGGCACCGATTGCAGCAGTTCCACCAGGTTCGTGGATTCGGGCCGCTTCCCCATGACCACCACCTCGTCGATGGGGCCGCTGGTACGCGGTACGGCGAGCAGTATCTGCTGGGTCTGCGCCGTCTCGTCAGGGGTGATCTTATCGACCCTGACCCCGCTCTGCGGATCGACATACCCTTCCTGCAGTTCGAGATCGGCGGTGGTTTCGGCGCCGAGGACGCCGAGCGGAAACAGCGCGGCGAATGCCAGCGCCGTGAGGATTGCGGTAACACGTGGGCGGATCATGGATTTGCTCCGGACAGAAATGCCAGTGAGCATACACAATTGCGTGGCGGAAAAAAGCTGCCATGACATGTGTCAAGGAGTGCGGACGCCGATTCCGGCCGGTAGCCAGTGCAAAGCTGACCGTGTTTCGCTGCACCCCGATCCAGCCCTGCGAACCCGGGCGGTCACCGTCCACGGCCGTGCATATGCGATGGCTCTGGATTTTCAGAATTATACGAACGTATAATGAAGTTGAACAATCGGTTAAAACGCAGGGGCAGCATGTGCAGCGACACGCTACGCGAGGAAGCGCCTCGCGCGCGCCGGTCCGGGGGACGCGAGGCGCGCAAGGCG
>MTKY01053022.1_pt1 | contig 12911 bp, 5 predicted proteins | sample 1042731 | NCBI WGS metagenome assembly MTKY01 (sample SAMN06212206, study PRJNA360538) | anaerobic digester metagenome | biome: Wastewater treatment plant; material: sludge; isolation source: anaerobic digester fed with sludge from wastewater treatment plant | place: Denmark: WWTP Soeholt ... | reverse complement strand
CGATCGGCTTTACATAACTCAACGGCCGTGCGCACGACACGCGCGCCAAGCTCGCTCAAGTCGCTCCACGTCAGCAGCGCCTGCCCCATGCCCTCGAGAGAGACGATCTCCCGCGTGCGCTGCTTCAGCAGGCGGTTGGCTGTTTCCAGCTCGGCCGTCTTGCGCTCCAGCGCAGCGGCGATCTCGGCGGTGCGGCGCTCGCTGGTCATGAGGAGGGCGTGGGCGCGGCGCAACTGATCGCTGTCGAACTCCAGCGCGTCGCTCAGGGCCAGTTGGCCGCGTTGGGCCAGCATCCAGACGTAGGCGGCCATCGGCAGGGCGCTGGGCGTCGCCCACAGGTCATCCGGCGCGGGACGGTAGAAGTCGAACGCCGCCGCGTCCCCCTGGCGACCCGTGTGGCGGCAGGCGGGGCAGTGGCCGGGGGCAAAGAACGCGCCGCCGTCGTTCGGCGCGTGCAGGGCGGCCAGGGCGGGGAAGCGGCGGCCGAGCGCCTCCAGTTGCGCCAGTTGGTCGGTCGAGACAGTCGCGGGCTGCTTACAAATCGGGCACAGCGCCGGCAGCCGCTGGACACTGAGCACCCAGCGCAGGGCGGCCAGGTCATCGGCCGTTGCGCCCATTTCCAGCAGGTAGCGGGCGACGGACGGGCCGCAGTAGAGCGTATCCAGTTGGCTGACAACCAGCGCTCCGGCGCGGGCAACGGCCAGCGCCGCGCCCAGGTTGTCGGCGGTCAGACGGTCGATGATGAGCAGCCCGGGCCGCGTCGAGAGGCCACGGATGGCCTCATCGACGGTCAGAGGCGGGCGAACGTGGATCGACTCGATGCGCGCCTTGAAGCGGCGGGCGACGTGGAGCGTGTCGCGCTCCTCGCCGATGACGACGGCGCGGCGACGCGGGTGGGCCTCTAACAACTCGCCCACGAGGACGCGGAAGATAGTCGCCCGACCGCTGGGCAGGAAGGTGGTCGCGGGGCTGGCCGCGCCATCCAGCGCCGGGCGGCTGTCCAGCCCGGCGACGAGGATGAGACCCGACTCTTCGCCGATCAACTCCTGCACCAGGCCGTCGATCTCCGGCAGGTGGGCGAAGTCGCTGAAGCGGAGCATGAGGGGGAGTATACCCCAAAAGCTCGCCACGTAGAGCAGGAGCTATTCTCAGCCTGGTGTGTCGCGCATCGTCAACCCTTGCTGAGGGAGAACGAAATGACCCGTCCGGTGGGCTGGCACCCCCACCGGACGGGCTACCTAATGAGGCTGTTCGCCCCCTACGAACCGAACATCAGAAAGGCGACGATGCCCCCGATGACCAGGATGAGGAACATCAGGGAAGTGGAGCAGCCGGCCGGCGGCTGGTCCATCATCTCCGGACGCCGAGTTTCCATCAACACGACCGTCGGTTGTTGCGGCGGCGGCGTGTAAGCCCGACCGCTCGAGAACACCAGCGCCATCAGCACGCCAACCGCGAATCCAATTGCGAACCCTACCAGCATATCGTTCATCGCCCTTTCCCTCCGGCGGCCAAGCCGCTTTCGATAGACCGATACCGGGACATCAAGTCAGATGTGGTTGTCAATGATCCGCTACTGCTTTGTGAATCTCTTTGGATCCTTAACCACAGGATAGCGCACAGAGAGGAAGCGCAGTCTGACAACTCGCGACCGCGGCTAACAATGCCCGTCCGCGGCCGTGCCTGGCTTACAGACGGCTGACGACGGGCAGAGGGACTAACGATTGACTGACGGTGGGGCTAGAGAGTGTTGGGTGGGGCTTCGGGGCGGCCGTCGGGGAAGAGGGTGTAGCCGCCGTTGCCCGTGACGAGATAACGCTCGTGCGATGGGCCTAGAGCTTCTCGGGCCTCTTTGGCCAGTGTGTGAACGTAGCTGGCAGAGTAACTGTCATCCCGACAGGCTTTGACGATGTCGGCGTTGGTGCAGAATTTGCCGCGCTTGCCCCACAAATAGCGTAGGAACTCTCGGGCGCGAGGGGTCGGGGCAATCAGGTGGCCCTCCAGCCACATCTGACCCGAATCCTCGTCGACGATTAAGCCGCTGCGTGCGGCCGTGGTGACCACCGGCGCGGTTATGTGACCGGCCAACAGCCCGAGGCCCAAGCAAAGACACAGCCCGCGCAATGGATCGTCATGGAGTTCTTCGTCGGGCATACTCAACAACCGCTGTGCGGCGTGATAGAACAGTGCCCGGTGATACGCTTCCATATCACCTCCATAGTCCGCCTTGGCCGCTTGTTGCCGCAACTGCTGAATAGCCAGGAATGGCTTGCGCAGGGCAGCCTGGGGTGCGCCAATGGCCTGCGCCAGATCGGCGCAGCGCAGCAACTCGCTGAACGCATCGGCAAAGAGCATGAGGTCAGGGAAGGCGTGAAGGTCGAAGAGCACGGACGCTTCTAAGGCTGCAACGCCCGACAATAAGGGGCCGTGCCCGATCTGGCCGTAATCGGTCAGCCAGGCGCGGCGGCTGTCGGCGACGAGGATGGTGTCGGCAGGGGGCGCGTCACAGGATTCACCGGCCGACAGCAGACGACCGAAGGCCGCCGGGCCGGGTTGGGCGAGCCATTCGGCGGGATCGGCGGCGTGGTATTCCTCACCCCTGAATGGGCGAATGGTTAACCGGCCATTGGTCAGCCACAGAGAGGCCTCTTTCTTCCGCTCAGCCATCTGCCCCACATATTGAATGCGCTCACGCAGGCGCTGAGGACTGTCGTCCGACAGGCCAGCCTGTTGGCGCAAGTGATTGTCAGCATGATCAGCTGCACCGAGTACTTTCGGATGCTGGCTCCAGGGCTTGAGAGCATCGGTTACCAGCGACCGGATGCACTCGCGTACTTCGTTGGGGTTGCTATCAGTGTAGAAGTGGCGCAGCGAACGTACCTGAGTCAGTTGCGCGCCGGGCAGCTCGAAGACGGCTCCCGCATAGCGTAGCGTGCGCGGCGCACAGATACTGTGAATCAGCTGAGCGTGGCCACGGGGCGCACGTTCGGGCATGTGCCGGCGATAGGCCTCATAGAGGGCTCTGATGTTCTCGTGCTGCCCGACGATGATCAGGCGTTCGTGGTTGGCGCCGCCACGCCATGCTGTGACGGCTAGGGCTGCCCGCGGGCCGTGTTGCCACAGGCGACCGACGATGCGCACGCGATCGTAGTCGACAAATGCCTTGCGTAGCACGTCGGTCAACTCCTCGCCGCGTCGGAATAACTGATCGCCCGGAGCGTCCGGTTCCAGCATGCCCACCAGATCCCCGGCAGAGCCACGGCTGGGCCAGGGGTCGGGTAAAACAGTGTTGACCTTGCCGTCACGGCGAATAGCGGTGTTGATCGTGTCGCGCATCGCTTCCGGCCCCTGCATTTTCAACAGGAAGTCCACCGCCGGAGGCAGCGCCGCGCCATTCTCGGGGCGACGCATCGCATTGCTGGAAAGGGTGACGTCGTTGTGGGGACCGGTGATGACAATCTTCACGATGTGGGCGAATTCAGGGTCATGTACGAGTTGTAGGCCAGTGGTATCCCGGTCGGATTCTGCATCGCTCATGCCGACATCGATGGTGACAACGTGGAAGTACTCTTCGCGCATCAGTCGACGGCCCATTTCTAGGGTATTGGCGGTCGTGACCTCGAAATCGGGATCATCGCCTTCCAGGAAGTCCTGGCGCTGTTCTAGAAAGACTGGGTCATTGTCGATGATGAGGACGCGCTTCTTCATGGATTTCCTCCTGCCTCTGCGTTGGCCGGCGGGGGCTTTAAGGGGAATGATAGTATCACGGTGGCTCCTTGTGGGTTGCCATCCTTATATTGGATTGCCCCGCTGTACGTCTTCATGACCAGCCGGGCCAGGAAAAGCCCAATACCCAAGCCGGGCTTATCTTCGTCGAGGTTGACCGGTCCTTCACGCAGTTGTGCTTGAATCTCTGCCGGAATCCCTGGTCCATTGTCGGCGAAGCTAATCTCTACCTGATGGCCGACGCGGCGGGTGCCAATATCGATGTGGAGGTGGGATTGGCTACGTCCATGGCGGTCGGCATTGTCGAGGATTGTTTCGACAACCATCTCGAAGTAGTCGGGGTTGACGGCAATATGATCCTCCTCTTGCGCTTCTAAGCTCCAGGTGAGCAGGGCCGAAGCGAGTTGATCTTCGACCGACCAATCGCGCAAGACACGCGCCACTTTGGCCTGTAAGAGCACGTTAGCCGGCAATAGGCTGACGCCTCTTTCACTGTGTAGAGGCTCCTTCACCGGCTTGCGTTGAATATCCTCGGCTTGTTCACTGATGGTGCGCAGGCGACGAGCCAGCCGCGGGTGCCCAATGAGCGGGATCGAGCGATCGCGCTCGATCAGCCGCACGGCCTCTTTAATGTTCTGCGCCTGGTTGTGAATGCGGTGCCCCCAGCGATGCGTGGCGACCGTGGTATAGATCAACATGGTACGTGCGTCCACCGCTCTTTGCGTACTGAGAAGCTGCTCATTGCGACTGACGTTATGCATTGTTGTCGCCACCTGCTCCGCCAACGTCTCAATCAGATTCTGGTCTTCGGCCGTAAAGGCGTCGCGCGCGGTGCTCTGCACGTCCAGCACAGCCAGTAGGTCGCCCTCATAGGTGACCGGCACGGCAAACTCCGAAGCGGTGTCGAGCCACAGCGGGTAATACTCACTGGGATCGGTCACCTGGCTAACGTCGGCAATGTAACCCGGACGGCGGGTGGCGGCCACACGGGAGACAACGCCCGGATCGTCGAGGGCGATGAAGGGCCGGCCCTCACCCGGCGGCAGCGGGATGCGCCGCATGCGCAACTTTGCGGACTTAGGCTCGTGATGGCCCAAAGCTAGTCGAATGCGAATTTCGTGCCGCTGGAAGATGACGTCGAGTTCATCATAGATGGCTTGCAGGAACTCATCTAGAGTGCGGCAGGAGTTGACCTTGCCACTGATGCGCGCCACTATCTCGCGCTGTTCGCGGTCTTCGGCGGCCTGAATCGACACCGCGGCCAGCGCCGCCAGCCGTTCCATAGCTGCCTGGTGCTCGGTGGTGAAGTGAGCGGGATGAGGATGTTCCAGGTTGATGACGCCGATCACGGCCCCGCGGCGTGCGATGACGACGGCCAGTTGGGATTGGGTGTGTGGCTCGAAGGGCCAGTAGTCAGGATCGGCCGGCGCGTTGGGCAGGTTCTCAGATTCCCCTTTGCGGGCCACACGAGCGATAATGCTCGGCCGCTTGGGCGCGTCCAGCCGCATGACACCGACCTCATCGCGCAGGCGCTGCAACGTCTCCGACGAGGACGCCGCGCGAAATTGCAGGGAGTTGCCATGCAGCAGAGCAAGGTGACAGGCGGCGTGTTGATTGGTGGCCCCCACGACGACCAGCGCCTGGCGGGCGATCTCGTTCAGTGTATCGTCCAGGCTGCGGGCATCGCCGATGCTCAACGCGGCGCTGTGTAGCGCCTCCAGTTGCCGGTTGCCGGAGGTGGCGGTGCGATACTGTTTCTGACCGTAGATGGCGGCCGCGGCCTGGTTGGCAAAGGATCGAATCGAATCGAGTTCGTGCTCGTTGAAGTTGTGCATCACCCGGTAGTTGACGAACATGACGCCCACGCACTCACCTCGCCAGCGCAGTTGCCGGGCTACCGCGGCCTGAATGCCCTCCTCGAACACAAATCGGCCTTGCATCAGGGCGGGGTTGGGCCGGGTTTCGTCGTGCAACAAAAGATAGGGCGCTTCGCGCAGGGCGACGATCTGATACAGCAAAGAGCCGTTGGGAACATTTTGTGGCAGGCAGACTGAGCCGGGCCGGCGCTGGTCATCGACGTGGTAACCGCTGTGAGTGAAGCGCCGCGTGGCGGCGTCGTAGGCGTAGACTGTCACCGTCTCGGCCCCCACCGACGCGGCCACGCCGTCGGCGATGGCGAATAGCGTCGCCTCCAGCTCCTCCTGGACGACGGCCGCGGCCACAGCCGTCGAGGAGCGCCACACGCGTTCGCGCTGTTCATCGCGCCGGCGCAACTCGGCTACTTGCCGCTCGCGCTCGGCGCGCAGGCGGTCGTTGCTAATGGCCACAGCCGCGGCGTCGGCCAGGCCGCGCAGCCCCTTGCGTGCCTCCTCGCTGAGGGGCGCGCCGATAATGCGGTTGTCGGCCATCAGCAGGCCGATGGGCCGGTCGTGGACAACCAAAGGGGCCAGCAGGAGTGGAAAGCCAGGGTGGTAAGCCTCGCGCAGCGCCGGAGGCAGGCGGTGGGCGTCCATTTCATCCATTTGGACGATTTCGGGCTTGGCCATCTGTGCCCGGAGCCAGTCATGGTCGGCCAGCGGGACGCGCCGGTCGCGTACGGCCTCGTCAATCGGCGTGCGCTCGCTGCGAAACCGGCCCGCTTTCAGGTCTTCATAGTAGTGGGCAAACGTGGCGCGCGCTTCGCGCTGGATGATGGCGTATGTGGCCTCGGCCTCGACGCGCTTGAAATAGCCAATGCCGGTATGGCCCAAAAGCGCCGGGTCGGCCGGATCTTCGGTATCCAGTAGCCAGAGGGCAGCGCAATTCAACTGCTGGCCGAAGTTCGCTGTAACGGCTGTTAGCACCATGTGCAGCGTATCCCGCAGATCAGCCGCGTCGCGAATCTCATCGTTGATCCGGTGCAGCAGCACGAGTTGGTCGATGCTGCGCTGGCTCATGGTCATCGCCTGCGAGGTTCGCAGCGTGCCGGCTGCCTGGTCCACGTAGCGGGACAAGATGCTCTCGTGTGTGCTGTCGCACAGGCGCGGCTCCTTGTCCAACAGAAGCAGGATGGCGCGTACCTCGTCCATGATCAGCAGCGGTGCGGCGATGGCGGCGCGATAACCGTAATGGCGCAATGGCAGGTCCGCCTCTAGTGTATCGTCATAGGTACTGCAACGGACGACACGGCCGTTTCTGGCCACTTGCCCGACGAGCGACAGGCCATAGGGCCAGTACAACACGTCCGGCGGTTTCTCCAGGCCAACGTGGGCCAGCAGTTCCAACGACCGCTGGTCGGGGTGGTTGAGGATCAAGCAGCCGGCCGAGCAGCCCATCACTTCCAACGCGCCGCGGACGATCTGGTGGTGGAACTTCTGGGGATCGTCCGTCTCGCGCAACTGGCGGGCGGCCCGCTCCAGGCTGTCTAGCTGGCGCGTCATGGCCTCGGACTCACGGTAGACGCGGGCATGGTCGAGGGCAATGGCCGCCCAGGAGGCAAACATCAGGGCGTACGTTTCATCCTCATCACTGAAGGGGCGTTCTTCGTCGAAGTCGATGCTGAAGGAGCCAAGCAATCGATCCTCGGCGGCCAGGACGGGGACGATGAGCGTGGCACGGATGTCGTGGCCCAACAGCATGTCCCGCACCAGGCCGAGGGTCTCCCGTTGGGCGACGGAGGAGACGCGCAGCGGCTGCCGCCGGAGAATGAGCGCTTGCTCATCGGGCACATTACGGAGTGGCACGCGGTCGCCCAGTGCGCCGCGGCCGGGGGGGAATTCGGCCGTCACCACGCCGTAATCGTCGTGCTCGTCGAACTGGAGCAGACCGCTGTGGGCGGCGTTAAAGAACTTCACCGCCGCGGCGCAAGTTTGGTTGCCGACCGTCTCCATGTCCAGCGACGAGGCGATCTCGCGGGCCAAGATTTGCAAAGTCTGCAAATCGCTAGCCTGGTCCTTGATCTTGAAGTAGGCCTGGGCGTTGTCGAGAGCCGGCCCGGCCCAAGTGGCTAAGGTCTGCAAGCCGGTAGGCCGGTCGCTGTTGAAGTAGTTCTGCTGGCAGCTGTAGACGATCAGCGCGCCCATGAACCCAGCTTGTCCGGTAATAGGCGCGGCGGCTAGCGAGGCTAACCCCAGGGCGGCCAGGCGATCGTCTTGCGCCTCGTCCAGCCCCGCTTGCCAGACGGGCCGCCCACCGACGCGAATGGCTTCGGCCAGGGGACGATTAGCCAAGGGATGATGGGCGTCGTCGGCCGGCGCATCCAAGTAATAGGCGCGCCAGCGATCGGTAGCGGCGTTGTAGAGCGTTATCGCGGCGTTGTCGGCCTTCAGATGCGAGGCTGTGGCGCTCAGGATGCGTCGACAGACCGCCTCTTCCGACTCTAAGCGCGAGAAGATGTCGCGGCTGAGCGCACGCAGGCGAGCCTGTTCGGGGGCGTTGCTAATGAGTTGCACCAGCTCGGGTTCGGTAACCGTTTCCTTGCTCACATAGCCGAAGGCCCCGGCGGCTACGGCCCGCTCGCGATCCTCGATATCGTAGCCAGTCAGGACGATGCCCTCAATATCCGGGTAAGTCTGGCGGATTTGGCTCAGGACGGCGATGCCGTCGGGGTCGCTGCCCAGGTGCTGGTCGATGAGGGCTACGTCGTAAGCGCCATTGTTGCGGGCCACCAGATCGAGAGCAGCGCGGCCGTCAGCAGCTTCGTCCACTTCGAAGAACTCACCTAGTCCGAGGACCATTTCCCGACGATAGTCGGGTTCATCATCGATCAGCAGTAGGTGGATACGCCTGTCGGTCATGGTACTCTCGCAGCGGGCAGTTCGACGGCAAAGGTCGTGCCCAACAGCATGAGGCTCTCCTCCACGTAGATGCGGCCGTTCATGGCCTCGAGCACGGCGCGAGCGATGTAGAGACCCAGCCCAGATCCGCCCTCGCGGGTAGTCATGCCCATGGCAAAGACCTTCTCCCAGTTGTCGCGGTGGATGCCGGGGCCGTTGTCACTGAAAACAATTCGGAGCCAGGGCGCGCCGTCAATGGTCAGGGCCGAGGCGTCGACGCGTAGGTAGCCGCGGTGTTCGTCTGTGCCCCTGGCCCACTGGATAGCGTTGATCATCAGATTGAGGAAGACGAAGTGCAGGCGGTTAGGGCTGGCTGCGGCCGGCGGCAGATCCTCGCCGGCAGACAGGCGAACGTGCAGCTTCTTACGTTGGGCCTCCAGCGAGACCTGGCGCTTGGCCCGGCTCAGAGCGTCGCCGATGGACGTCGTCGTGCCCCCAACGGCTGTTCTGAGACTGATGATGCTGGCGCTGGTCTCGCGCAGCCCGTCGACCGTTTCGGCCATACGGGCCAGAGTATCGGCCAGGGAGTCCAACGCGCCGCCCGCGGCGACTCTGGCCAACTGGCGGCGTGCGTTGCGGACCTGTTGATCGAGAGTGACACCCTTATTGGCCACTTCATGGGAGATGGCGGAGGTCAGTTCGCCGGTGAGCAGCAACTGGCCGGCGGCCACAATGCGCTCGTCCAGCGCTTGGGCCTCCAGCACGCTCTGTAGCAGAATGGCCACGGCCAGTGCCTCGCGCAGCCGTTGGCTACCAAAGATGTCGGGCCGACGGGAGAAGAGGAACAGGGCGTGCTCGACCGTCCCAGCCGCTTCCAGCGGGACGCCGACGCAGCTCTCGAACTCCACCACGGCCAGCAGGTTGCGAAAGCGGCCGCTACGGTCGCCGGACACGCGTCGCCGCAGCAGCACCTCGTCTTCCTGTATGACGTCGCGCACCGGGCTTTCCGGCAGGTGGTAGAGGTCGTCGGCACGCAGTACGGGGGTGCCGCACTGGGCGACGACGCTGACCGCCCGCGCCGCCAGGTCGAAGCGGAAGATGACGGCCAGGTCGGCCTGCAGCGAGTCGCGCAGCTCGGTCAGCGCGGCACTCAGCCGCTCGGCGACACGATGCTCGGCGCGTAAGGAGCCGGCCAAGGCGCGGAAACGCTCTGCCTCGTCGGGCAGCTCGGCCGTAGCCAGCGGCGGCAAGCTTGGCCGTTCGCCGCGGGCCAACCGGTGCAGGTCAGCGAACAGTTCGTCCATGTCCAGCTTGCTATAGGCCAGGCCCACGCCCAAGGTCCGCAACTGCTCGTACTCCTGGGCCAGCAGATCGGGCACGCTCATGACAGCGATGGGTAGCGCATGCCCGTTTTCGGCCAGCCGGGCGACAAGCTCCAGCCCGTTGACAGTGGGCATGTCTAGATCGATGAGGGCCAAGGCGAAGGGCCTGCGAGCGCATAGCGCCAGCGCCTCCTCGGCTGAGGACATACCGACGGCGTCGTAGCCGGCGTCACGCAGCATCTCTAGAAGCGAGACGCGCACATCGTCCTGGTCTTCCACAACGAGGATAGGGCCGGCCAAGTCGGCTGGCACGCCTGGCCCAGTGGGCGGGGCGGCCAGCGGCTCGGTGTCGAGGTAGGGGGCGTCGCCGGCAAGCCGTTCGACCACATCATCGGTCACGGCCAACCGCGCTGCCCAGCGGCGCACGCTGAGCAGCAGGCGCGTGCGACTCTTGTCCAGATGAATGATGGCCGCCTCGGTGTGGTCGCCAACCCAAAGCGTGTCCGTCGGCGCGCCCAGTTCATCGCCGGGGATGTAGCCATCAACGCCGGGCGTGTGTTCCACCAGGACGCCGTCGGCGAAGACGTGCTTGACGGTGACGGCGATGACGTCGCCGACCTTGTGCTGATCGGCAAAGGCCGGCCAGGGATCGCTCTCCAGGCGGCGCAGGCTTAACTCGATGTTGCGGCCTGGCTCGGCCGGCTCAATGACGAGGGCTCTGATTGTTTGGCCGATGGTGACAACGGCGCGCGGATCGACGTTGGCCGACAGGGTCATTTCGCGTCGGCGAATGTAGCCGGTCAGTCCGCCGGCAAGCTCAACGAACGCGCCGAACGGCAGCACCTGTCGGACTGTGCCGGTGACGATCTCCCCAACGCCGCCGTTACTTCCTGCCAATCGAACCTCCCTAGCACCACCGTCAAACGTAGTTTATATCAAGCGAGGGAGTTGTGGGCTAACAATTGACTAACGACTTGGTGTCAAATCGCCGCTTCCAGCCGCGCCGCCGCCTCTCGATCCAACAAGGCCACGAAGTCATCATACAGCCCGCGCGCGCGCTGCGGCGTGCCGTGGATGCAGGTCACGCCCAGGCGGCCGAGTTGGCCGACGCCGCTGAACATGTGTAAAACCACTCCCGTCTGGCACGTCTGGTCGAACGTCAGGCGGTGGACGCTGATCAGGTCGAGCAGGTCTTCGGCGGTGAAGATGCGATAGGCAGGCGATTCGATGTGGTCGCTGGCGACGTAGTAGCGCCGCTCCCCCCATTCGGTAGTGAACTCGCCTGTGTCGGGGTCGTAGAGGCCATCGGTCAGGTATTGTAGCGTCAGGAACGGGTGGGTCGTGCCCCCCTTGCGCAGGTTCACTTCGATGGCGAAGGGTTGCCATTGGCCGTCATCCCTCTTGACCACCAGGAAGTCAAGGGCGAAGCGGCCGACGATACCCTCGCGCACGAAGCGGTCGCCGATCTTGGCCGCTTCGCTGGTGATGAGGCGGCTGTAGGCCGGGTCGGCGGGGAAGACGGCCCCCAGGTAGCTCTGGCCGCTGGGGCCGCCGAGCATCTGGTCGTGGGTGGAGAGGATTTGCACCACGCCCAGTGGCGAGATGCGCATCTGCACGCTGGGGCTCTCCTTCACCTCGCCCTCGATCATCTCCTCGACGATGGCCCCCTGTTCGGCTACGCCGCGCAGGTAGTCGTCGTAGCGCAGGCCGGGCAGCTCGAACTGCATGCCCCGTAGCCGCGTGGTGATGGCCTCGGCCTCGGCCGCGTCGCCCGGCGGCGGCAGGTCGCGCAGGTTGACGACGGCGTTGCCCATGCCGGAGACGCCCTGGTTGAGCTTGGTGATGACCCGGCGCAGCGCGGGCTTCTCGGCGCGCATGGCGGCGATGGCGCGCACGAACTCCCCCTCATCGGCGATGTCCTCCACGCCCAGTGGGTGCGGCAGCCCCTCTTCGGCGAACAGGCGGCGCGCGCCGCTCTTGCCGCCCAGGGCAAAGTAGCGCGGGTCGGCGGCGTACATGGGGATGTCGAGTTGCAGGGCCAACTCGCGCTCGGCGTCGGTCGTCAGAAAGGGCACCAGGTGGGCGCGTTCGGGGTCGGCGATCAGGTCGCGGATGCGGCGGACGAACCACGGCCGCTCTAGCACCTTGTGCACCAGTGCCTTGTCGGAGCCGTCCCCCGGCGCGACGAGATGCAGCCGCTTGCGGGCGTTGCTGACGGTCACGTCGGGTAGTTGGTGCAGGTAGTAGTCGATGACCAGCGGATCGACGCGCCCCGACGTAATATAGATCATGTGCAAGTGGGGCTGGCGCAGCAGGAAGGTCATGAAGAGGAAGCGCTCTTCGTAGATCTGGTGCATTGGGCCGGGCACGTCGATCTCGGCCGTCAGCGAGGGCAGGACGACGAGCGTGTTGCTGTCCTGCACGTCGCCGCCGGGGTCGGTGCGGCCGATGAGCCGCCACAGAGGCACGAGCTTGCGCTGCAGCTCCTCAAAGCGAGCGGCGCGGTCGGGGGTGAATTCAGGCGTGGGAACGAGAGGGGACGATTGCATAGTAGGTCACTCCTTCCCCACGTCGGCGCGGGGAAGGCCTATAATAGCCGTATTCGACAGGCGACAAAAGTCATGAGGTGAAATCGGATGGCGATCTTGAACGACTACCGGCAGTTCCAGGGTTTGCATTGGGAGACGGGGGCGGTGCGCAACAGCTTTGACTATCGCGGCTTCCGCGCCCCCCACACCGGGCGGCCGTATAGCGAGGCGCTGCTGATGGGCGTCAGCGGCGGCGCGGTGGTGGGTTACTTCACCTTCGCCTACGAGGGGTATCCGCCACACGCGCGCATCCTGACGCGCAACACGTTTGACCCGTGGGATACGCTGCTGTCGCGACTGGGCGTGGCCCAGAATATTCACCAGACGGCCAAACCGGAGCGCGCCGTGGCCAACCTTGTCACCGCGCTCGACGAAGGCGCGCCGGCGATCGTCTGGGCCGACGTGTGGAGCCTGCCCCACAACGCGCTGGCCCACGACCCCGGCATGTGGGCTATGTTCCCGCTGGTGGTCTATGGCTATGACGAGTCCGCCGGCGTGGTTCACATGGCCGATCGGGCGCG
>MTKY01052523.1_pt1 | contig 12914 bp, 11 predicted proteins | sample 1042731 | NCBI WGS metagenome assembly MTKY01 (sample SAMN06212206, study PRJNA360538) | anaerobic digester metagenome | biome: Wastewater treatment plant; material: sludge; isolation source: anaerobic digester fed with sludge from wastewater treatment plant | place: Denmark: WWTP Soeholt ... | reverse complement strand
CGGTGGCGGCGGTGGCGGTTTCGGTGGCGACGACCAGCAGGATCGTGAGCAGCGTATCGAAGACCTCAAGCAACTGATACAGGACACGATCGAGCCGGACAGTTGGCGCGAAGGCGGCAGCGGAAACCAGGCCGCGATTGCCGAACTCAACGGACAACTCGTTGTGACCCAGACGTCTTCCGCCCACGCCCAGATCGCGGACCTGCTCGAGAAGCTCCGCCGGCAACGGGCGATTCAGGTGGCCATTGAGGCTCGCTTCCTGACCATAACCTCCAATTACATGGAGGAAATCGGGCTGGATCTGGATATTATCCTCAACCAGGGCAACGCCGGCTTTGATCCGGTGAATGTCGGCGATAACCGCGCGCTGGGCCCCTATGGGGAGCCGCTCTATGTGCCGCGATCGACGTCCCGACTGGGTTTCCTTCCGGGCGTGCCGGGCGTGGGGCAGGAGTTTGAAAGCGACGAAGGCGTAAGGCATCCGTTCCATACTCCGGGCCTGATCCCCCAACGCGGACGCGTCGGGCCCAGTTCGAGCCACATGTCTCCCATTCCGATTTTCTCGAACATCCTGGACATCACTGCGCCTCGAGAGACCAGTGTGGATGGATCCTTCGGATCCACGGTGAAGCCGGCCATGCAGGTGTTCGGCACGTTCCTGGACAACATCCAGGTAGATTTCCTCTTGCGCGCGACGCAGGCGGATCGGCGAAACAGCATCATGAACGCCCCCCGCCTGGTTCTCTTCAACGGGCAGATGGCTAACGTCGCAGTCGTGACCACGACGTTCTACGTGTACGCTCTGTGGCCTGAGGTGCGGGAGGGAGCCGTGGCCGTGGTGCCGCAGCCCCAGCAGCTTTTCACGGGCACCTTGCTGCTTGTGCGGGCGACGGTTTCGGCCGACAAACGTTACGTGACGATGAACCTGACTCCGTCGGTGACCGAACTGACCAGTCTCCTGCGTCTGACCTCCTCGGGCGGTGCGGCGGGCGGTGCGGCCAATGACGCCTTCATTCAGTTGCCCGTTACCCAGAATCAGGGGATCGCCACGACGGTCACCGTTCCGGACGGCGGCACGCTTCTGATCGGCGGAATGAAGAAGACCGCGGAGGTCGAGATTGAGGCGGGCGTGCCGGTGTTGAACAAGCTCCCCGTCCTCAAGCGGCTGTACTCCAACCGGAGCCTGGTCAAGGATGAGCAGGTGCTGCTCATCCTGGTGAAACCCACGATTATCATCCAGCGTGAAGCGGAGGAGGAGGCGTTCCCGACCTTCTCCCATTCGGACATCTGATCCGACCTCCGTCCGCCGGAGCGTCAGAAATACAGACCTTTTCCACGGCCGGTTCGCGGCGTCGAGCCGGCCGTTTGTTCCGGCCCGGAACGTTCTGGAAGGCCCCCGCTTCCAGCCGTCCGCCAGAGTCCGAACGAGGTCTTGTGACCCGTCCGGACTTGAATAATAATGACGTCGGATGAGCGATCACGCGTTACAGCAGGTGGACGCCCCGGAACAGTCAGAACGTCGCAGACAAATCCGCGAGTTCGGCCTGGGCGTGCTGCGCAGGGAGATTCAGGCCATCCAGGCGGCGGCGGATGCCCTCGCGGATGCCTTCGTGGACGCGGTCGAACGGATCGTATGCTGCCGCGGACGCGTGGCCGTCACCGGGCTGGGAAAAGCCGGGCTCATCGGCAACAAGATTCAGGCCACTCTGGCCAGCACGGCCACCCCTTCATACCGGCTGCACCCCGTCGAGGCGCTGCACGGGGACCTGGGCATGATCTGTTCGGACGACGTGGTTCTGATGCTCTCCCGCAGCGGAGAGAGCGAAGAACTGGTTCGGCTGGCGCCGGCCCTGAAGCGCAGCGGGTGTGACATCATCCTGCTGACCGCCTGTCCGCAATCGCGGCTGGCGGGCCTGTCCGACATTGTCGTTGATATTGGCAACGTCGCCGAGGCGTGCCCGCTGGGGCTGGCGCCCAGTTCGTCCACCGCCGCGATGCTGGCGGTGGGAGACGCTCTGGCTCTCAGCGTGATGGAGCGCAAGAACATTCAACCGGAGCACTACGCCCGTTTTCATCCCGGAGGGGCCCTGGGGCGGAGCCTCATGCGGGTCTCACAGATTATGCGAACGGGTGACGATTGCCCCCGGGTGGGGGTGAAAGATACGCTGCGGGCGTATTATGACGCGGTGCTCCGGGCGCCGCGGCGAGCCGGCGCGGCATCCGTGGTGGATGACGCCGGACGCCTTGTCGGCTTCTTCACCCACGGAGATCTGTTTCGCCTGACGCTGTCGGCGGGCGATCTGGCCGGCGCGGCCGATCGACCGGTGTCCGAGGTGATGATTCGATCGCCCAAGCGGGTGGGGGTCGACGAACGCGTGGCCGATGCGCTGGCCCTCATGCGGCGGCATCGGATCGATGAACTGCCGGTCGTGGATGAAGACAACCACGTTGCGGGCCTGTTGGATGTGCAGGACCTGATCGCTCACGGTTTCTCGGTCTTCGACGAACCCTGATCGCCTCGGCGGCCCGTGGGCAGTGTCAAACGATCACAGGCTGGCGACGGCCGCGGATCGCCCGGATGAAGCTTTCCATTGTCATACCGGTCTACAACGAACACGCAACGCTGGAGGAACTGGTGTCCCGCGTGCTGGCCCGTGACGTGGGAATGGCGCGAGAGGTCCTCCTGGTGGATGATGGCAGCACCGACGGCACGCGCAGCCTGTATCCCAGGATTCTCCAGCGGTGGCCGACGGAGGATATCCGCGTCCAGCTTCAGGAGCGCAACCAGGGAAAGGGCGCGGCCCTGCGGGAGGGGTTTGCCCGGGCCACCGGTGACATCGTCCTCATTCAGGATGCCGACCTGGAGTACGATCCGCAGGATTATCCCAAGCTGCTGGCCCCGATCCTCGACGGCAAGGCCGACGTCGTGTACGGCTCGCGGTTCGTCGGTTCGCAGGCCAAGCGCGTGCTGTTCTTCTGGCATATGGTGGGCAATCGGCTGCTGACGCTCCTGTCCAACGCCCTGACCAACCTCAACCTGACGGACATGGAGACCTGCTACAAGGTGTTCCGGTCGGATGTGATTCGCTCGTTTCAGATCCGAAGCAACGGGTTCACCGTAGAGCCGGAGCTGACGGCCAAGGTCGCCCGGGGTCGCTGGCGCATCTACGAGGTCGGCATCAGCTACGCCGGGCGGGACTACAGCGAAGGAAAAAAAATCACCTGGGTGGACGGATTACGAGCGTTATGGGCCATCTTCCGGTTTCGATTCTGGGATTGACCGGTACAGGAGGGCATTCGGATGAAAGGCGTGTGTGCGGCGGGGGTTGTTGCGGCGTGGGTAACGATGCAGGTGGCGTTCGGACAACCGCCGGCCACCCGGCCGGCCACAACGCAGCCGGGCGCCCCGGGGGCGTCATCGTTCTGCTTCCTGCACATTGCGAATACCCCGGTTCGGCCGGGAACGGAAGGCGAACCGTCTGACGCTCCGGGCTTCGGCCCCTGGGTCTGCGCGGAGGCCGGCCGGCCGGCGTCCCTGCCGTCGCTGGGGCTTGATCTTCCGGCTCCCGCGTTCATCCTCCACACGGGGAATGCCACGTCGTTCGGCGGGACGGACGGCGCCTGGGCGACCGTTGAGAAGGCATTCGCGGATTCACCGGTACCCGTGCATTGGGTGGCCGGCCTGGACGACAACGCGTGGAACCCGATCCAGATGGATATCCGTCGACGAACCGGAGAAGACTATTTCTCGTTTGATCATTCGGGATGTCATTTCGTAGCACTGCCCTCGACCCTGCCCCAACAGAGCGCGGCGTGCGTCAACTCGGCCGCCTTGTACTGGCTTCGCGCGGACCTGGCCGCCGTGAATCCGCAGACGCCGGTCATTCTCTTCATGCACCATCCGCCGGACAGCCCGGCTCTGGCTCAGCCGGCGTCGTGGTCGCTCATTCTGGAATTCCTGGAGAAGCACAACATCGTCCTGGTGCTGCACGGAGAGGGAGAATCGGCCGCGCATCGGGTCATGGATGGGATCGACACGGTGTCCGCCGGCTCTTCGGTCGGACCGGACGCGGGATACAACCTCGTGGCGGTGAAGGACGGCACCCTGCGCGTGGTGCGTTGTCTGCGTGATCCATCCGCGACGCCGCGCGTGCTGCTCGAGAGGTCGCTGACGCCGCCCGCCGGACCGCGATTGATCTGCAACCTGAATCAGCTCAACATGTTCGGCGTGCGTAATCGCCGGCCGTTTCTATTGAAGCCCCGGTTTCGGCCGCCCGTCGATACCGCCCACTATGAAGTGACCATCGACGGCCAGCTTGTTCAGACGGCGGAAAGCGCCGCCAGCGTGCTGCAGATTCCGGCCGCGGATCTGGACATGGGCGGGCACGTGTTGTTCTTACGGGCGACGGACCCGGCGCGGCAGCAGTTCTACGGCCTGGCTTCTTCGCGGTTTTACGCCAACGACCTGTCCGTCAATGTGGGGTGGGTCCGTAACCTGCCCGCTTCGGTGACGGGCGCTCCGGTTTTCTACGGAGACCCCCTGCGCGTGATCGTCGGCGAGACCGGAGGCGCCCTGCGCGCCATTCAGACCGACAGCTCGGAGCAGTTGTGGGAGTTCGACGCGGGCGGACCGATCATCGCGTCGCCGGGCATCTGTGATGACGTGGTGGTGGTTCCGTGCGCCGACGGTTTTGTCTATACGGTGCAGGCCGATTCAGGGGCGCAGGTCTGGAAATATGATGCCGGTTGCCCCGTGTACGGTACGCCGGCGATGGCGGACGAGACGGCCTACGTAGGCGACAGCCGGGGACGGCTGCACTCGATTGATGTCTTCCTGGAGGAAAGACACTGGCTGTTCGAGGGGGCGGGGGGCTCTATCGCGTCTCGACCGGCCATCTGGGATGACCTGGTGGTATTCACGGCCTGGGACGGATTCATCTACGCGCTCAACCGCAAGGACGGCCGCCTGGCCTGGAAAGCCGCCTCGCCAAACCTGGAAGCCAAGGGCGCGGACGGACGCGTGGGGCCCGGCGGCTGCAGTCCGCTGGTCCGGGGTGACCGAATCCTGGTCTGCGACGCGACCGGATTGCTGTACTCCCTGTCGCGCGAGGGCAAGCGCAGCGAACCCATCGCCCGGAACGTCGCCGCCATTGCGCTCGCCGGGGACGCGACCGCCTACTACATCCGCGGAACGGACGACCGCCTGATGAAGATGGGTCCGGACGACAAACCGATCTGGCAGGCAACGGTTCCGACCGGCCGATTGCCGGTCCCCCCCACGGAGGCGAACGGCCAGGTGTACGTGTGCTCTGACACGGGCAAGCTGAGCGTGCTGGACGCCCGCAACGGCGAGGTTCTCTGGCGGTATCGGGCCACACACGGATTCTACGTCTTCGCGCCGATCACGGTGGATCGCAATGGAGCTCTCTACATCCTGGGCGGCGACGGCTCGATTACGCGTCTGCTGGGGAAGATGGACGCGCCGGTCGGGACAGGGCCCAAGGCGGATTCGGGTCCGTCGCCCTGAACGCCCGGGATCAGCCGCGGGCGGCAGAGGCGGCCGCACGGCGGGCCAGAAGCGCTTCCACGATCCGTTTGGGAATCTCCGAAGGGGGGGCGACAATCTGTACGGCGCCCAGGTCGGCCGCCACTTTGGGCATGCCGTAGACCACGCAGCTTCCCTGATTCTGCCCGATCGTGACGGCTCCGGCATTGTGCATGGCCAGGAGGCCCTTCGCTCCGTCTGCCCCCATTCCGGTCAGCAGGACGCCGATCGCGGATCGTCCGATCTGCTGTGCTACGGAATGGAACAGCACGTCCACGGACGGGCAATGCCGGTTCACTTCTTCCTGACTGCCATAAGCGATGCGGCAGTGCCCCGCCCGGCCGCGGACAGTCATCTGAACTCCGCCGCGCGCCAGCAGCGCCAGTCCCGGCGCAAGAAGATCTCCGTCCCTGGCTTCGCGCACTTCGATCCGACAGTGTTCGTTGAGCCGATTGGCGAAAAGTCCGGTGAATCCCTCGGGCATATGCTGGACAATCACAACCGGGAAGAAATCATCCGGCACGCGCGACAACAGGTAGCGAAGCGCGTCCGTGCCGCCGGTCGAGGCCCCGATGGCCACCACGTAGCGCGCGGGATCCAGGCCGGTGGAGCGCAGGCTGGCGAACTCTGCCGTGGCTGAAGCGGGAACCGGGGGCGGTCGCCGCAGGGCCACCGCCGCGGCCCGCACTTTCTGCGTCAGTTCCAGAGCAAGCCGCCCCAGCGCGGCGCGGTCGTGCATCGGCGGCTTGAGCACCACCTCCGTTGCGCCTCGATCGATCGCGTCCAGGGCGGCCTGTCGATGATCGGTGGCCGGATCGGCGCAGACGATCACGGGAACGGGATAGTGCTCCATGAGTCTCGCCAGGAAGGTCAGCCCGTCCACTCTGGGCAGGGCGGTGTCCAGAATGATCACGTCGGGCCGATGCCGGATGATCAGGTCGCGGGCCTCGAAGGCGTCCTTGGCCTCTCCGACGACGGTGATGTCTTTCTGCGCGCTGAGTCCCCTTCCAATCGCCGATCGCACGAACGGCGAATGTTCCACGACGAGAACTCGGATGGGCCCGGACGGTATCACGCTCATTCCTTGGGCATCGGCCGCTCGTGCATTCCCCGGATCCGGCGGACGATGATCCGACCGCTGCCGGTGTCGAACAGGAGTTTGCGGCCGTGCTGCCCTCCTGTGTCCTCCCGGACGATTCGGATCTGGAGACGTTCCAGCGTCTGGAAGGCGAGATCCCGATTCTGCTGCCCAACCAGAGCGGTCTGCAGCGCACTCATCGGGCATCCGCCTCCGATGACCGACGCCCGCAACCGGCGGGGCACGCCGCCCAGCCGGACGATTTCGCGCAACAGCGCGGGGATGGCCATTACGCCATAGCGGTTCCCGGAGTCCTGTGGATGATACGGGTGTGGCAGCAGGTAATGGTTCATGCCGCCGGTTTTCGCGACCGGGTCCCAGAGGCAGACGGCGATGCAGCTTCCGAGAATCGTCTTGACGGCCAGGGGCGTGGCGCTGGCAATCAACTCGCCGGGCTCCAGAAAGCAGTCGACGTGAAGATAGCGGGGAGGCATGATGATTACTTCCGATAGACCGTGGGCTCGACGTAGCTCAGCGGGTGGGGAATCCCGTTGAGGCTCTCGGAATGGCCGATCATGAGGTAGCCGCCCGGCAGCAGCGTCCGGGCGATCCGGTTGATCAGCGCCGTCTGGGTCGGCCGATCGAAATAGATCATCACATTGCGGCAGAACACGACGTGGAACCCGTGTCGGAAGGGGAACGTGGTCATCATGAGGTTGAGGCGGGCAAAGGTGATCAGACTGCGGATTTCCGGGACCACCTGGAGACACGCCTGGTTGTCATGAATGACTCTCTGGAAATATCGATGCCGCAGGTCCGCCGGCACGGTCCCCACGCGGTGCGTGTCATAGATTCCCGACTGAGCCCGACGGAGCATCTGCGTGGACAGGTCCGTAGCGAGGATTTTGACCGGCACCGCCGGCGGATTGCCCAGGGCGTCGTGCACGATCATGGCGATGGAATACGGCTCCTCGCCGCTGGAACAGCCGGCGCTCCAGATTCGCAGAGTCTTGTGCTCCGAGCGCCACTGGCGGTTGTCGGCCCAGCCCTTCACGATCTCGCGGAGCAGGACGAAGTGCCGCATCTCCCGGAACAGGTGGGTCGTGTTCGTCGAGATGGCGTCGAGGAGCAGGCACAACTGTTCGCCCGTGGAATCCGCCTCCACGTGGTGGAGGTAGGCCTGAAATGTGCGGAACCCTCCCTGACGCACGCGTTTGCCCAGCCGGGCGCGAACGAGCTGCATTTTCTGGTCGCCCAGATTGATGCCGCTCTTGGCGTACACCAGCTTGCGGATCTGCTCGTATTCCTCGCGGGTCAGATCCTGGACTCCCGCCTCCACGGGAGGGCCATTCCCTGAAATAGACACGGGGCGGGTCATGCCTGGGGTCGGTACAGCACCTGCACCCGATGGCCCTGCACAGAAAAGGTGGCCGCTTCCTCGTTCGGGGCGGGCGTGAAATCGGGCGTTTCCGTCAACTCCTTGATCTCGGGAATCGTCAGGTCAAAGACGTCCTCCACGCCGTGCCGGGCGGTCACGTACTGGCCACAGAGAATGTTCATGAACTCCTTGGCCGCGTCGCCGGCGCGTTCCGGGGCGTCCGCGGATTCCGGATCCGTGCCGAGCAGATTGGCCGCCAGGAGCAGGGCAAAATCCCGCGTGCATCGCAGCCGAAGCGTTCCTTCCTGGGGGCCGCGGTAACGAATAACAGCCTCCAGCCACACGTCCCCCGGCGAGGTTTCCACGTCCTCCTCGTCATGGAACATGAAGGCGAAGTTCTGGAGTACCTCAGAAAAGATCGTGTTCAGCGTCAGCGCTTCCTGATCCTGCATCGTCTACGACTCCCAAAAGGGGCTTAAGCACGTCACGGAACTGTTCCGGCTGGAAGGGCTTTCGGACGTAGCCGAAGGCCCCGAAATCCTCCATCTGGGCGATCCGCTTCCGACTGCCCTCCGTTGAGGCGATCACGACCGGAATGTCGCGAAGCCGCTCATTCTCCTTCATCCGCGTCAATAGCTGGATTCCGTTCATGGTGGGCATGTTGATGTCCACCACCATGCAGGCCACGGTGTGGTCGTTCAACTGGGCCAGGGCTTCGATTCCGTTGGACGCCTCGTACACCTCGCCCACGTCCAGCCCCGCCATCTGCATGGTTCGCTTGACCATCTGACGAATGGTGGCCGAATCATCCACAATCAGCACGTTTGAGGGCATCGCAAAAACTCCTGACGGCGGACCGGTTGGCGTCGGTCACCGAACGGGGGCCTCGCAGAAGAGAGTCTCGACTCGCTTGACATCCATGAGAATCTGCACGCCGATCTTCTCCAGGTCCGGCTCGTGCAGGTTGTATCGGGACAGGACCGCCGAATCCGCCCGGTAGCACAAGCCGTCCGCCCCGATCCCCAGTCCGAACAGCAGACAGGTACAATCCGCCAGGTGCACGATATCCACCAGCTCATTGGGCGGATCCAGGGCGCCGGGCACGTGATGATGCCGGATACTCAACACCAGGTTCTCCGGCAGGTTCCACCGCTCGGCGATCATGCCTCCGATCTCCTGGTGGGAGAAGCCCAGCACCTGTTGTTCGGCTTCCAGGAAGCTGGCCCCCTCCTCCGCGACCTTTTGCGCAATTTGGGCGAATTCCTCGGCCACGTAGTCGTTCAGAATCACCTTGCCGATGTCGTGCAGCAGACCGGCCGTGAACGCCAGACTGCTGCTCGCCTGTCGCAGGAGCCCCGCGAACTGGGCCGCCGCCAGGGCGACCGCCACCGAGTGCTTCCAGAGCACGCCGGGGTCCATGCCGTACCCCCTCTGCTCCCGCGCCAGCAGGTTGGAGGTATGCACCGACATCACCAGTTGCAGCACCTTCACCGTGCCCAGGCAGAGCATGGCGTCGTTCAGCGAGGTCATCCGACGCGAGAGGCCGAAATACGCGGAGTTGCACAATCGCAACACTTCTCCCGTGACGGCCTGGTCGTATCGGATCGTCTCGACAATGTCGTCCACCGTGCTTCGTGGATCGTTCACCACCTGGACCAGCTTGACAGCCGTGTCGGGCAGGGGCGGGAGCGTCCCGATCTTCTCAATAACTTCGTTGATCCTGCTCACAACTCACGCTCCCCGTCTCGGGTCTTGAGGGTCAAACGGCCCTCGTTGCATCGCAACCGCAACGTCCGGCTGATCGAACCTCCGACGTCCTCCTTGTCGATCAGAATGCCGTTCTTCCAGAAGATCTTGCGCAGCATGATGTAGTTGCGCTTGCCGATGTTGAAGGTGCCGTTCTCGTCCAGCAACTGCGAACCGCCGGCGACTTTCACCACAATGCGTTTTTTCGTAGCGCCCAGTTCGTACGCGGCTCGGAACAGCGCCGGCACCCCGGTGTCCGCGAACATGGCCGGGTTTGCCTTGGCCTTCTCCGGCGAAAGAGACGACTCCGGCAGCATGTAATGCAGCAGTCCGCCCACCTTCGCCTGCGGATCCCAGATGGCCAGGCCGATGCAACTGCCGAGTGAATAGGTGACCAGCGTGTCTCGAGGATCCTTCGAGACGGCAAAATCCGCGATGTCAACGACTCGGTCCACTGGCTTCATCCATGCCGCCGCCCGGTGCGCCGGCATATTCTCCATTCGTTCGTTACTTCACGCTTACGGGCCTGCTCGGCGCCCGAGCGGACTCCGAACGTCTGATCTGCTCGGGAACCTCCACGAGTTCCTCGGCGTTCAGCACCCGATCGATATCCAGCAGAATTTTCACCTCGTCCCGGACTTTCCCCATGCCCAGGATGAAATCCGCATTGACGGCCCGTCCCAGCGACGGTGGGGGCTCAATATCGGCGCTGTCGATGTCGTGGACTTCCTGCACCGTATCCACGATGATTCCCATGAGTGTTCCCACGTCCACGACGATGATGCAGGTCTGGTCGTTGTAGGTCGTCTCGGGCATGCCGAACTTGGAGCGCAGATCGATCACCGGAATCACTTTTCCGCGCAGATTGATCACGCCCCGGACAAACTCCTGCGTATGCGGCACGATCGTGATGTCCAGAACGCCGATGATCTCCACCACCCGGAGAATCTCCACGCCGAACTCTTCCCCGTGCAGGCGGAAGGTCAGGAATTTTCCACCCGGCACGGTTCCCGTCCGGTGCGCGTTCGCGGAAGCCGGAGGGCCGGCATTCGCTTCCACAATCGCCTTCATCTCGTTGCGCTCCGCCGGTCAAACCGGCATGAGTTCCGCCGTCGGTGTCGACTCCAACGTGCCGCGCGAAGCCGGGGTCGCGGACATCTCCGGCGGCTCCAGAGCCGGGGCGTCCTGACCGCAGGTCTCGACGGCAGACCTGCCTCGTCGCTTCGGCATGCGCAATTCCTGATACGCGGCGTACAACCCGCTCATCTCCAGAATCAGACCCACGCGGCCGTCGCCCAGAATGGCCGCTCCGGAAATGCCGCGCAGCTTCTCGAAACGCTCGCCCAGCGTCTTGATCACCACCTGTTGCTGCCCGATCAGTTGCTCGACGACCAGGCCGATCAGCCGGCCTTCGCAGTGCGCGATGACCACCATGGCGGAGCAGGGGTCGATCCGATCCGTCAGGCCGAAAAGCTGTCCAAGCTGGATCAGCGGAATCAGCCGTCCGCGGTTGTTCAGCACCTCGCCCCGATGCTGCACGGTCGTGATCGCCTTCGCCGTCGGGCGCAGGGACTGCTCAATGGTGATCGTCTGGATGATGAAGCGCTCCGTGCCCACGCGCACCACCATGCCGTCGATGATGGCCAGGGTCAGCGGCAGACAAATCGTGAACGAACTGCCTTTGCCCCGCTCCGACCGGATGTCCACCCGGCCCCGCAACTGCTCGATGTTCCGCTTCACCACATCCATCCCCACGCCGCGGCCGGAAATATCCGTCACCGTTTCCGCCGTGGAGAAGCCGGGCGCGAAGATGAGCGAGAAGATCTCCTGGTCCGACAATTCGGCGCTCGGTTCCACCACGCCCTTTTCCACGGCCTTGCGGAACAGGCCGGCCGGATCCAGCCCTTTGCCGTCGTCGCGGATCTCGATCGCGATGTTGCCTCCCTGGTGTGAGGCGGCCAGGTGAACGACGCCGATCTCCGGCTTGCCCGCCGCGCGGCGGACCTCGGGCGTTTCGATGCCGTGGTCCACCGCGTTGCGGACCATATGCACCAGAGGATCGCCGATCTGCTGAATGACGTTCTTGTCCAGTTCGGTGTCTTCCCCCGAAATCGCCAGGTTGACCTGCTTGCCCGCCTTGCGGGAGACGTCACGCACCAGGCGGGCCATTTTCTGGAACGTGGGGCCGATGGGCACCATCCGCATCGCCATGGCCACTTCCTGGACGTCGCGCACGATCTTCGTCACCTGGCCCACGTTCTTGGCGAGCTTGGGGTCGTCCTTGATCTGCGTGTTGGAGCTGACCTGCGTCTGGGCGATGACCAGCTCGCCCACCATGTCCACCAACGCGTCCAGCTTGGCCGTCTCGATCCGCACCGACTGATCGCCCACCGGCCCGCTCCGGGCGGCGGCGGCCGGCTCGGCCGCATCCTGGGCCTGGGACCGCAGTGCCTGATTCACCTGCCGGGCGGTGGCCACTCCGCTTTCGATCAGAATCTCGCCGACCTTGCGGCCGGCCGCCGTGCTCTGCTGGGCCGCGAGGGCCGCATCAATCGCCTCACGCGATGTGACCCCCTGTGCCACCAGCGTCTCTCCCAGCGACTGGCCCGGCTCGGACGCGGGGGGAATCCGACCCTCCGGCTCAATCCGGAACGCGTTGATCTGGCGGAGTTTCCCGATCATCTTCGACACGGGAGGCTGGGGAACCGCGCCTTCGACCGGTTCGGCCAGGTGGGCCGCCAGCGAACCGATCTGGGCCCGGAGAATGTCCACGACGTCGAACGTCGTGTCGATCAGTCCCGGCGTGATCTCGCGCTTCCCTTTGCGGCACTGGTCCAGAAGCGTCTCCGCTTCATGGGTCAGGCAGTTCACGTCGCGCAGATTCAGGAAACCGGCCATGCCCTTGATGGTGTGGAACGGCCGAAACAGATCGTCGATATGGGCCTCATTCTGCGCGTCGCGCTCCACCTCCAGCAGGGCCGCCTCGATGGATTCGATGTGCTCGCGAGCCTCCTCGACGAATGCCTTGAGGAATTCCTCCTCTTTCTTGTTGAGGATCAGCGGTTCCGACACATACGGAGGTTCATCGACAATCGAAGGTTCCACCGCGCCGGCCTCCGGCGCAGGCTCTTCCACCGGCGTCGGTTCGACCCTGGCGGGTTCCGGTT
>MTKY01072125.1_pt1 | contig 12925 bp, 7 predicted proteins | sample 1042731 | NCBI WGS metagenome assembly MTKY01 (sample SAMN06212206, study PRJNA360538) | anaerobic digester metagenome | biome: Wastewater treatment plant; material: sludge; isolation source: anaerobic digester fed with sludge from wastewater treatment plant | place: Denmark: WWTP Soeholt ... | reverse complement strand
CTGAACCTGGCCATCGAGCTGGCCCCGGACAACGCCGACGCTTGGAACGCTCGCGGGCGAACTCGCCTGCAGCGCAAAGACGCCGCGGCCGCCGAAGCGGACCAGACCCGGGCTATCCAGCTCAACCCGACGATTCCCGATTATTACGTCGATCGTGCGTTGGCGCGGCGGGCGTCTGACAACCATTCCGGCGCCGTCGCCGACCTGAACAAGGCCCTGGAACTGCGACCCAACGACGCCCGGGCCTTCCTGGAACGGGCCAACGCCCGCCGCGATCGCGGCGATCGCTACGGCGCCGTGGATGACTACACGCAGGCCATCCGCCTCGCACCGGACAGCGCCGAGGCGTATTACCATCGCGGCACGACGCGAGCGACCTGGGACAAGCTTTCCGGCGCCATCGCCGACTTCAACCGTGTGATCGCCATGCAGCCGGACAATATCAATGCGTATATCGCCCGGGCCGACGCACGCGAGCGTTCCGGCGACTGGAAAGGCGCCATCGCCGATCTGAACCAGGTACTGAAACTGGACCCGAAGAACGCATTCGCCTTCTGCACGCGCGGCGACATCCACCGGCAGACGGGCGATCTGAAGAGCGCACTGGAAGACTACGACCGCGCCCTCAAGACCAATCCGGATTACAGCTACGCGTACTACAGCCGCGGCCAGGCCCGCTGGGACAGCGGCAACGTCCAGGGCGCGCTGGCGGACTTCCGCTGGGTCGTAGACCACGCCACCGACCCCAGCCTCGTCAGCCTCGCCTCACGCTATCTGACCACCGCCGATCCGGGCGCCCCCGCGCCGACTCCGTGATCCGGCCCTCTCGGACTCGACCGATCGGAGCGGAGACAAAGGCGCGGCCACGGGCGTTCCGGCCGTGATCTGTGCGGACGCCGCGTCATTCCCATCAATTGCACTCGGCCATCGGCTCGCTCGGACCGGTCATCGCCGGTGCGAAGGAGGCCAGATCGGCCGCGTCCACGTCACAGTCGCCGTTCCAGTCGAACGGCTCGCATCCGGCGGCCGCACAGACGCCGGAACCGGAGTAACACTGCTGGAACAGCGCAAAATCCTCCAGATCCGAGAACGAATCGTAGTTTCCATCGCCCAGGCAGTACGGCTGCGGCGTGAACCCCAGCCCGTCCACCCACATGGTGAATCCGCTGCCCCACGTGTCGGCGTGAATCTCAACGTACTGAATGTTGCTCAGGCTCGGCGTGCCGCTGATCGTCCGGGCCCAGCCGTTCGTCGGCGGGGCCGGGGCGTTCAGGGGGATCGAATACGACCGCCACGTGCCCATGGTCTCGTTCAGTTTCTCAACGGGAGTGCTGCCAGAATACCACTGGTACTGAAAATAGTTGTTCTCGCTGTCCAACAGCCGGATCCAGGGGCTGCCGTTCTGGAATCCCCCGTTGGGATTCACCGTGCGGAGCCGCACGTTCAGATGCGTCGCGCCGGACAGATCCCACCACGCCGTCTTCGTCCGCGGATAACGAATCGACGTGTCGAACCCGCCGTCGGTGACGAACCGGATGGAGCCGTCGCCGACCGGATGGAAACCGGCGTTCGTGTCGTCCACGACATACGTATGCAGCGCGTCGGAGCCCTGGGCCCAGGCCGTCCAGTCGTATGCGTTCAGTTCCGTCATATCCGGCGGCGGGGCGAACTGGATCGGGCCGCCGACGGCCACATTACGCTCAAACACCGCCACGTCGGTCTGACCCTGCCAGTAGGCGACGTTGACCTCGGTAATGTCGAGCCAGGCGTAATCGACGCCGCCGTCCTTCTCGATACGGAAGTGAAGCAGGCCGTTCGTGGCGATGACCGCCACGTATCCGAACGGGTTGGGCCGCAGGGTGTCGCCGGCGTAGGTAGTGGGCACCATGCCCGTGTCGATGGGAACGTTGGGGAGCTCCCACTCTCCGTTGGCGTCTGTGATGCCCTGCGCTTTGATCTGAGTGGAGATCACCTCTCCCTGGCCGCTTCGCTCAGCCTTCTGGTACATCTTGATCGTGGCGCCAGTCAGCGGCCGGCCGTCCAGCCCGATGAATCGCATCCGGACGGTCTCGGGCATGCTGTAGAGGTACTGTCCATAGTAGCCGTGGGCCTTGTCGTACCAGTGATTCATCGCTAGCGCCGAATGGGTAGAGAAGAAGGGGCTGCATCCGAGCATGAGGCAGGCCGGCCCCGAATAACCCTGTCCGCTGACGTGGTTCGCCTCGGCGCCGATGTCCAGGCGATACAGGTCCACCAGGCCGAGCTGGTGCCCCATCTCATGGAGCAGACCGTAGTCGATGTCCACGTCGGCATGGTAGTACCCCGACAATCGCGGATCGCCGTAGTTTAACCCGTCGTAACGCAGCGGAAAGATGCCGTAGGGCGTACGATCGATTCCGGGCAGGGGATCGCCGTCGTTCAGAACGTCCAGCACGTTGTAATGAATCCGCTTGAGGCACGAGGCGTCGGCGAACATCCGGTTCATCTCGGCTGCGTGGCGCTGGAGCCAGTCGATGATGTCGTCCGTGGCGGCCTGCGGATAGCCGGGCGTGCTCTTTTCGCGGAAGTCCTCGATGAAGCTGACGTCCACGTAGGTCAGGAACGGCACGGACATCGTGTCGATCGACAGCGTGTTGTTGCCGGCCCGGGCGTCGACCATGTCGATGCTGAACTTCACCTCGTGCGACGTGCCGTCCCAGGTCCGGTTGAGAGAACGGGTGACCGTTGCGCCGGGTGCGATCGGTCCCGGAATGCTCACGGTCTCGACCACGCTGTTGTCGTATCGCCACGTGCCCGCGACCGGACCCGTTATCGTGTTGGTACCGCGGTTGCGGAGCGTGGCGGTGTAGGTCACGGTGTCGCCGACATCAGGCCAGCGCTGGGTGGCTGCGGTCTGGCCGCCGCCGAGGCCGGTGGCCGCCGAGAACCAGTACGGTCCGTACCCCCACGGCTCGGTCACATTGTAATAGGTATACTCCGGCAGGTAGCGCGGGTACTGAGGCCAGCGGGCCAGACTGGCCACTTGAAGGTCGGTCTCGTCCCGCGGCGTGCGCGGCCCGACAGATTGCACCGCATCCACCTCCGCGCCGCCGACGTTGACGCTGGTGACCGCATAATGATAGGCCGTGCCGTTCAGGGCCGTGGTGTCCAGGTATCCGTCCGCCGACACTCCGCCGGGGACGGTGGCGATGGGCGTCATCGCGCTGACGTTCGAGAAGGGGCTGGTGGATCGATACACGGCGTAATGGCCGAACTGCCCGGTCGGGTCGATGATGGGCTTCCATGACAGCGCCACGGCGTGGTTCTGAGCGACGGCCGCCTGGCGGCTCGGCGGAGGAAGCGACATGGCGGCTCCCTCGTTCAGATCGAAGGCGTTGAAGAGGTTGGCATAATCGAACGTCGGCAGGTCGCCGTCGCCGTTGCTGACGATCCATTGAATCCGCGTGGGGATGTACAGCAATCCGTCGGCCGAAAGGGTCGGCGTGGAGTGCGCCACGCCGTTGCGATTCGGCTGGACCGTCAACACGTCCAGCGCTTCGCCATACGTGCCGTTGTCCTGGATCGCATAATATGCGCCGCCGTCGTTGTTGCCGACGAAGATGACGCTGTTGGTGTTAATCATGTTCTGCGCCACGATGGGTGACGCCCGATTGCCATCCCAGCCGCGGCTGCCGGTGGGGTAGCTCCACTTGAGATGGCCGTTGCGCGTGTTGATCGCGTAAAGCCGCCCGTCGCCCTGCTGACTGACCGTCTGGAAATAAAACGTATTGCCGGTGTGGCTCAGGCAGCCGGCGGACGCCGCCAGTTGGGGGTTGTTCACACCGGCTATCCAGTCGTAGACCTGCACATACGGCTCGGCCCCCCATAGCGGATTGCCGTGGGAATCCAACCCGATCACCCAAATATCGTCGCCGCCGGCCGGCGCGTAAATGTGGCCGTTGTCCGGATCGACGGTGACCGAGGCGTCCACGAACTGCGCCGGAACCGACCATAACTCGGCTCCGGTGTCCCCGTCGAAGCATTGGATCTGGCTCCACCGGCCGCCCGTGACCACCCTCACGCCGTTGCTGTCGATCAAAGCCGGGCCGCTGAAGCACGTCCCGTTGGCGGACTCGGCCGCCCATGTGTGTGTAATGGCGCTGCCGTTGTCCACCGCGCCGTAGGGCCGATCGCCCCAGGCGAACCGGAAAACGCGGCCATCGGGAGCGATGATCGGCGAGCCCTGGCTCATCTCCCAGGGGTTGGCGTTCGCGCCGTTGTGCCAGTATGTGCCCGGCCCGGTGGTCGTCCGAAAGGCCATCAGCGGGTGGTCGGTCGCATCGTTCCCGACGTAAATGGTGCCGCCGCTGTTGGAGAAGGCCGGAGTGAATGCGCCAATGCTCTCTCCGCCGGACGGAAGCCCGTTCCAGAAGCATTTGCCGGTGTGCCGGTCCATGCCCTGCACGCCCTTGGGCCAGTGGTAGCCGCAGACGACGATGTCGGCGCCGGCCGGCCCCGCGCCGTCAAAGAACACCATGCTGCTGCTGCTGAGCCCGCCATCGACGGGTGAGCCGGGCACCTGCTTCTGCCAGCGTAGCACGTCGAAGAGCGTGTCGTTCAGTCGGGACGCCGGGATGATGAAGTCGGACCGTCCCGTGTTGTAAGAGTCCCGGTGCTTCATGGGCCACGAATCTGCCAGGACGGCTGATCCGCTCAGAACCAACCCCAGAAATGCCGGCATGAAAAAACGCTTCATTCGAACGCCTCCATCACTTGTGGCCGACCATCGGGGGCAGGGCACTACTGGCCCCTCCGAGCGTCGGTTCGGTCGCTTCCAGGCTCCAACGGCTGTCGAAATCAACGATTCTGCGGGCGTGTGCGTTTGTTCCCCCCCATTCGTCGGATGCCCACCCCCCAGAGAGCCTTGCCCCCCAAGGCACCGCTGGCTTATAAGTATTCTACCGTATATCCGCCCGCCGTCCATCTCCAAATGGTCGCATTCTGTCCAAACTGTATCCGAGCTTCTGCTCAGCGGTCCGGGCGATACGCCTCCTCAGACGGGCGAAGACCACCACTGGCCCGATCCGATCGACTGCGGCCTGCGCGACACAGTGGACTTCATGGGGTTTCCGCCCCCCCACTCCCCCTCCCCACCCGGCGAAGCACGTCTACGGCCGGCCGCCGGGCAGACACTCAGCGAGCGATTGCTATACTTACCGGTCGTACCCGGATCCGGCCACACAGACGTGAGGTGAGCCGGTTGGAGCCCTTCGAAAGGAATGAATCATGCTCACGTATCGAAAATCTCTTGCGTCGATCCTGATCCTGACGTGCGTTCTTGCCGCCCAGGCGGCCGATGCGCGGCGCGAAATCTGCTTCCCGGACATACCCGGCTATCAGACGCTGATGTGTGATTTCCACACGCACACCATGTTCTCCGACGGGAACGTGTGGCCCACGCTGCGGATCGACGAGGCCTGGCGCGAGGGGCTCGACGCCATCGCCGTCACGGACCACGTCGAGTATCGCCCGCACAAGGAGGATGTCAGTGACAACCTCAACCGCCCGTACGAGCTCGTCGTGGAGCGGGCGAAACAGCAGGATGTGCTCCTGATTCGCGGCGCCGAGATCACGCGCAGCACGCCTCCGGGCCACTTCAACGCCATTTTTCTGAACGACGTCACACCACTGAACACGCCGGAGCTCTACGACCAGGCGGAGGAGGCGGCCAAACAGGGTGCGTTCCTCTTCTGGAATCACCCCGGCTGGAAGGGGCCGGAGCGGGGTCGATGGGGCGAAGAGCAGACCCATCTGTTCGAAAAAGGCTGGCTCAAGGGAATCGAGATCTGCAACGGAGACTATTACTTCCCCGAGGCCCATCAATGGGCCGTGGAGAAAAAACTCACCCTGCTGGGCAACTCCGACATGCACGGTCCGTCGCCCGCCATACCTTGGACGCCGGAGAAGCATCGAACGCTGACTCTGGTGTTCGCCCCGGAACGCTCGCTGGATGCCATTCACGCCGCGCTGACGGACGGGCGAACCGCGGTGTGGTGCCAGAACCGTCTGTATGGCCGGGAATCGGAGCTGTCGGCGCTTTTTGCGGCATCCGTTCGCGTTCAGCCGCCGCATCACCAGACCGAAGAGTACATCTCCTTCCGAGTCGACAACGCCTGCGAGCTGGATCTGGAGCTGGAACGGACGGGCCGTATAGGGCCAAAGACCCTTCGCCTGCCGGCCCGCTCGAGCGTCATCGTTCGCCTGCGTACCACTACGACCATGCCCACGGAGGGTATGAGCTACAAGGTCACCAACGTGCTGATCGGCCCGAATCAACCGTTGTCCGTGAGACTGGCCGTTCCCGCGCTGGAAGGTGCTGCCCCGCAAGAATGATGTCCGGTCCGGCGAATATGCGGCATGGTCGGCATGCCAGGGGTTCTAGCCAACGCACCAGGCAGCGGATATGATACGCCGCCCCTGGCGTGGAGCCGCCGGCCGCGGCCGCCTGGGAACGCGCGTTGTATTGAGCAGGAGACCTTCCGATGCCCGTTGTTGACTACAAGACCTATTCCCGGATGCTGGACAACGCCCGGGCGGGCGGGTTTGCCTACCCGGCCATCAACGTCACGTCCACCAACACCGCCAATGCAGCCCTGGCGGGCTTCGCGGAAGCCAGGTCGGACGGAATCATCCAGGTCTCCACGGGCGGCGGCGAGCACGCCTCAGGAACGGCCGTGAAAGACATGGTGCTGGGAGCCATGTCCATCGCCCAGCATGTGCACCTGATGGCGCAGAAATACGACGTGTTCGTCGCACTGCATACCGACCATTGCACGTCGGACAAACTGGACAAGTTCGTCAAGCCCCTGATCGCCGAGACCGCCCGGCGGCGCAAGGCGGGACTGCCGAACCTGTTCAATTCGCACATGTTCGACGGCGGGAACCTGCCGCTGGCCGAGAACCTCCGAATCGCCAAAGAACTCCTGGCGCTCTGCCACGAGAACGAAATCATCCTGGAAATCGAGGCCGGGGTGGTGGGCGGCGAGGAAGACGGCGTGGCCCACGAGAAGTCCGACAAGCTCTACACCACGCCGGAGGACATGTTGCAGGTGGCCCGTGAGATGCGGACGGTGTCCGGCGCCCGGTTCATGTTTGCCGCGTGTTTCGGCAACGTGCATGGCGTCTACAAACCGGGCGACGTGGTGCTCAAGCCGACCATCCTGCGGGATGGACAGGCCGCGGTGGAGAAGGAGTTGGGCAAGGCGGCCCGATTCGACCTCGTCTTCCACGGCGGGTCCGGTTCGGATATCAAGGACATTCACGAGGCCATCTCCTACGGCGTCGTGAAGATGAATATCGATACCGACACGCAATACACGTTCACTCGGCCCATCGTGGACCACATAATGAAGAACTATGACGGCGTGCTGCGCATCGACGGCGAGGTGGGCAACAAGAAAACGTACGATCCGCGAAGCTACCTGAAACTGGCCGAACAGAGCATGGCCAGGCGCGTCGTGCAGGCGTGCGCCGATCTGAAAAGCACCGGCACGACGATGGCGGGAAAGTGATTCCGCAGACCGGAGTTCCGGGCGCCGGCCCGGCGGGATCGCGGGCCGACCGGCGACCCTCGCCCCGCCCAGACCACTGGAACATACGGGCGCAAACGGCACACGGTGCATGACATCGAGGCGCAGTCATGAGTCTCCAGGCCCCGCGCGGCATGCGGGATTTTTACCCCGAAGACATGATCTGGCGCACGTGGCTGTTCGAAACCTGGACGGCCACGGCCCGCCGGCACGGCTTTGAACAGTATGACGCGCCGGTCGTCGAGCATCTGGACCTCCTGACCCGCAAGGCCGGCGAAGAGATCGTCGATCAGATATACGCGTTTGAAGACAAATCCGGACGCCGACTCGCCCTGCGCCCGGAAGTCACGCCCTCTCTGGTACGTCTGGTGGCCGCTCGTCGGAATCAGATCGTCCTGCCGGCCAAATGGTTCACCATCGCCCAGTGCTTCCGATACGAGCGGATGAGCAAGGGCCGGAAGCGTGAACATTTTCAGTGGAACCTGGACATCCTCGGAACGGACGACATCACCGCGGACCTCGAGGTGATGGCGACGGCGGTCGACGCTCTGCGGGCGCTGGGCCTTTCCGCCGAAGATGTCACGCTCCGGATCGGCAGTCGCAGGCTCGTGGCCGCCCTGCTGACCGCGCTGGGCGTGCCGGACGCGCAGCAACTGAGCGTGCTGATGGTGCTGGACAAGCGCGGCAAGGTTTCGGACGCGGTGCTGCACGAGATGCTCCGGGAGGCGGGGATCGCGGCCGATCTGGCATCGCGCATCATGGGCATCTTTGAAATCGACAGCCTGGAGGACGCCGCCCGGCAGTTGCCGACCGACTCCCCCGCCGTGGCGGAACTGCGACAGTTGTTCATTCTGGCGGACAAGGCGGGCGTGGCGCCGTTTCTGGAGTTTGACATTGCGGTGGTGCGCGGGCTGGCCTATTACACCGGCATTGTGTTTGAAGCGTTTGACACGCGCCGGCAGTTCCGGGCGGTCCTCGGCGGCGGTCGCTACGATCGCCTCTTCGAGTCACTGGGCGAATCGCCGCTGCCGGCCATCGGATTCGGGTTCGGCGACGTAGTCATTCGAGAGGTGCTGGACGCGAAGGGTGTTTTCCCGCCCGACGCGCAGGGCGTGGATATCTGCGTGGGTGTTTTTGACGCGACAAATTGGCCGGAAGCAATGGAGGTCGCCGGCGCCTTGCGCCGCGACGGACTCTGTGTGGACCTCGCCCTGGGCGCGGAGGGACCGAAAAACCTGTTCCGGTACGCGGACCGGCGTGCCGCCCGCCGCGTGCTGTTCCTCGCTCCAGAGGAGTTGAACTCCGGCAGCGCGGTCCTGCGCAACATGGCCACCCGTTCCCAGGAGACGGTTCCGCTGGCCGACGTGGTGACGGCCGTCCGGCGCTCTCTCTCCGGGGGCGGCGACTCAGTCTAAATCCCGCTTTGCGTTCGGCCGGAAGGTGCCGCAGATCCGGGACGGGCCTTCCGGATCGAAATGCTCTGAGCCATTGGATTTTCGGACTTGACGGGCCACTGGGCGCTCTCCCCGGTTCATGCTCATCTTGAAATGCGCCGATATGCCTGTCGCGGACGGACCCGCAGCCGGGATGACGCGGTTTTGTCTCGGCTCGTGCATGCCGGAACGGATGTCCCAACAAGACAGATGAGGATGCTCCCATGATCCTGGCCATTTTCGGCGTATTGGTGACAACCATTGTCAGTATGCTCTACCACCTCGGGGCGGGGCCGGTGTTTCTCTGATCCGCTGCGGAAAGCTGAAGGAGGCGGAAGGCCGGCCAATTCCGGATCCTGCACACGGAGGCCGGAGCCGCCTTGCGAGGGCGGAATCCGTTCGCACCCGGGACGATCTTGCCCGGCTTCCATCGGTGCCGTGCGCCGTGCCCCAGGAGTGTGCGCACATCCAAGCGCCATACCTCGTGGCCGCGGCCGGGCGCACCCTGTCCGTATCGGACACACCCGATTCTCAATCCACACGACCAATCCGATCACGCGGAAGCGCATGAACTCCGGATAGAGTCCCCTCCGGAGGGCCGCTATAATCCCTTTCACACCGGCACCTCGCGCGGCGCGGTCGCCAACCGGGTGTTGTTTTCCGGGTATGTGGGAGGCTCTTCATGGGAATCATCAAGGAATTCAAAGAGTTCGCGTTCAAGGGAAACATGATTGACATGGCGGTGGGAATCATCATCGGCGGCGCGTTCGGCGGGCTGGTGAAGTCGCTCGTCGACAAGGTCATGATGCCCCCGCTCGGCCTTCTCATCGGTGGCCTGGACTTCACGGAATACACGCTGCGGCTCCAGGATGCGATCGTCGAAGACGGCAAGATCGTACAGCCGGCCGTCGAGCTCGGCTACGGAGAGTTTGTCAGCGTCCTGATCAACTTCCTCATCGTTGCCCTGGCGGTCTTCATCCTCGTCAAGGCCATCAATACGGCCCGCAAACGACTGGAGACTCCGGAACCGGCGCTCGCGCCCGCCGGACCGACCCAGGAACAACTGCTGGCCGAGATTCGTGACATTCTCAAGACCAGAGGTTGATCCGCATTCGACCGACGCCGGGGCGGATGGCGCCGCGAAAGCCCTCCTCCCGACACGCGTTCGATCAGACGAAACGCGCGACGTCCGTTGCATTGCCACGGACGCCGCGTACGATGCGCAGCCACATGGAGGCCAGGTGGTGGAGTTTGCGACACCCCGGGTGCGGCCGAGAATCCGGCTGATCAACCCGAACAACCCGCTCTCGACCGTCACCATGCCCGGGCTCATCCGGAGCATGACGTTTTCGCGCAAGGGCGTCTTCATGCCCGTGGGCGTGGCCGTCTGCGCGGCGAGTGTGCCACGCGAATGGGATGTCGAGATCGTCGACGAATGTATCCTCGAGCAACCGCACCGCCCTGCCGCCGACGTGGACCTCGTCGGCATTTCCGCCATGACCACCCAGGCCCGGCGCGCGTACGCTCTGGCCGATGCCTACCGGGCCCTCGGCGTTACCGTTCTGATGGGCGGTATCCACCCGTCCGTCATGCCGGACGAAGCGTTGGAACACGCGAACGCCGTCTGCATTGGTGACGGCGAGACCTGTCTGCCCCGAATGCTGGACGACTGGCAGCGCGGCTGCCTCCGCCGCACGTACAACTGGGCGGAATTGCCCGAAGCGCCGATCGGGACTCCCCGCAAAGATCTGCTCAACCCGGCGGATTACCTGATCTTCAACCCCATCCAGACCACCCGCGGCTGCCCGCACAACTGCTCGTTCTGCACCACGCCGGCCGTGTTCGGACGGAAGTTCCGCCAGCGAGCCATCCGGGATATCGTGGAGGAGATCCGCGAGGCCAAGGAGCGGTTCCGCTCCCGCGTCTTCATCTTCTCGGACGATGACTTCGCCGGGAACCACCGCTGGGCCATCGAGCTCTGCGCGGCGCTGGAGCCGCTGAAGATCCGCTGGGCCAGCCAGTGCGACATTCTCATCAGCAACAACGACCGGCTGCTGGCCGCCATGCAGAAGAGCGGCTGTCTCGGGCTGATTCTGGGGCTGGAAAGCCCCGATCGCGCCACCCTGGCCGAGGCGGGCAAACGATATGTCGATCCGCAGACCTATACCTGGCGCATCCGCAAAATTCTCAGCTACAACATCAGCCTCTGGGGCGCGTTCATCTTCGGCTTCGACACGGACGACTGGCAGGCGTGCATGCGCTCCGTTCGCTTCGCCCAGCGCTGCGGGCTGTCGATGAGCTGCTATCCCATTCTCACGCCCTACCCCGGCACGGCCGTCTGGCACAAGTACAAAACGCAGGGCCGCATCCTCTCGCATGACTGGGATCGCTACAACGGAACCTCCGTGGTATTCCAGCCTGAGCGAATGACGCCGTTGGAGCTGCGCCACGCCCAGATCGCAGCCTTCGCCGAGTTCTACTCGTTTCGATCGGCCGCCCGCCGGCTGGGCGTGTGGCCGTTCAAAAAGTACGGCTGGCTGACCAACCTGGCCATCTGGCGAGGGATTCATTACTACTACCACCGCAAGGGCCGCCAGATTCCGTCGTTCACGGACTTTCTGGATCCGTCGCATCCGGCCTGGCGACACGACGACGGGACGGCGACGGATGATTCGCTGGACGGTCGGGCGAACGCCCCGAGGTCCGAGACTTCGGTATCCGCTTTCGGCGCGTAATTCCCGTCACCTTGAATGATGCGTGCGGCCAGGATAGGTTCAGTGCCAGGGGTTCCGCCGCCTCCGCGGGCTCCCAGCGCGGTGATGGTCCCGCAGGCTCCAACGCCCTTTACCCGAACATGGGAGACTTCAATGAAGCGGATACGGATGGCATGGTTGTGCACCGCCCTCCTGATTCTCACGGGTTGCGGAACGGACGCGCAAGGGTTGTGGGGCGACCTGCTCGTCACGCCGGCTATCCGTGAAGCGTGCGCCGACGTGATGACCGAGTCGCAGATGATCACGGCGGTGACGATGGCCCAACTCGACCGGATCAACGGCTACATCAAGGCCCAGGAGTTGCAGGCCGCCGCGGAAGGATGCCGCACGGACCTGCTCGGCGACGACATCACGTACGAGCAGTGCATGGCCTGCAAAACGGCCATCCTGGAACAGGCTTTCGGACAATAGCGCGGAACGAGCCCGGGCGATACGTGCGGACCATCGTGGATGCCCTGGTCTCATCAACCGACGTGGAGCGGCTCCTGTTCGCATCGGACACCCGTGGCCTGTGTCTGCTGGGACACTGGTGGGTCGAAAACAACCTGCCGGGCGAGGCTCGGGCGCTCCTGGAGCGTCTGAACGTCCAGAACGATCCCCGGGGGATATGGTTTTGTGGTGTGCGGATCTGGCGCGGCCGGCAGGCCAGGAGGATCAGGCCATCCGCCTGGAAACAGCACTACTGAAATCCGATCGGCTGCCCGTGCTTCGTGTGCCGCATGTCTTGGACGCCCCTGCCAGATGGGTGGCGGCCCACCGTGACCACCCGGTTGTACTTCGTCGCTCCGCCGACGCTGCGCAGGCGCAGGGCGATCCGTCAGCGGCTCAGGCCTTTCTGAAGCGCATACAGGCCGTCACTCCGTCGAACGATTCATAGCTGTCGGCCGCCTGCCCAGGTGCTATAATGCCTCCCGTCCGGTGCTGCGGGCCGATCGGGATACACCGGGTTCACATCGAGGTGCGACATGAATGGGCGACAGGAAATCGGGGGCGATTCTCCTCCAAACCAAGGTGGGCTGCTTGACCAAGAAGATTTCGGGCTCTGTTCGAACGCTCCGGTCCCGGAGGCGCAGGAAGCCAAGGCGCGCCTTCATCGTGTTCAGGAGCAGTGCGTGCCCGCCGGCCCCATCTCCGCCGTGGGCACGTGGGA
>MTKY01052629.1_pt1 | contig 12930 bp, 10 predicted proteins | sample 1042731 | NCBI WGS metagenome assembly MTKY01 (sample SAMN06212206, study PRJNA360538) | anaerobic digester metagenome | biome: Wastewater treatment plant; material: sludge; isolation source: anaerobic digester fed with sludge from wastewater treatment plant | place: Denmark: WWTP Soeholt ... | reverse complement strand
CCATCCGCCATTCGGCTTAGTCCTTCACTGGAACAAACGCCAATGACACCCGCCTCCTTGCGTGCTATCCTTTTGCAGATAAATTCCAAAAAAGGGGATGATCGGGTGTTCTCTTGGAAGCGAATCAGGTACGGCATCATGTTCGGTTTTCTGGCGTACATCACATGGGTAGGCTACCAGCACCAGCTTTTGGGGGGAGGAAGGGGCGGAATTCCCACGGTCGACGCGTTGTGCCCCTTCGGCGGACTTGAGGCGGTCTACGCATGGCTGACGTCCGGCGAATGGCTGAGGCGCACCGCGCCCAGCTCTCTGGTGCTGTTCGTCATTGTGGCAGTCCTCACGCTGCTGTTGGGCAGGGTCTTCTGCGGATCCATCTGCCCGTTGGGCAGCATAGGAGAGTTCTCCAACCTGGCCGCGAGAAAATTGGGAATTCGGCGCAGAGAGCTTCCCCCCTCCCTCGACCGGGGGATGAGGCTTCTGAAGTATCTTTTTCTTTTCGTGATCCTGTACATGACCTGGACCACCGGCACCCTGGCCTGGCGTGACCGGGCAGACCCGTGGTCCGCCTGGATGCACCTGTCCTCCGGCTGGGAGGAGATCTCCGCGTCTCCGGGTGGATTTATCGTCCTCTTCATCCTGGTGATTGGAGCGGGGCTCCTCATCGAGCGCTTCTGGTGCCGCTACCTGTGCCCTCTGGGCGCGGCTCTCGGCATACTCCAGAAGTTCAGCCTGACCAAGGTCGCCCGCGAGGAGGATACCTGCATCTCGTGCGGGAAGTGCAACCGCTCGTGCCCCATGGGGCTGGATCCCATGTCGGTCGACCGGGTGACAAGCGCGGACTGCATCTCGTGCGGCCGTTGCGTCGAGGAGTGCCCGGTCCCCGGGACGCTGCGCTTCTCGACGGTCGGGGGCTGGGCGATGTCGGCCCTGTCGGTGGGGTTGCTCGGAGTGACGCTCTACTTCGCCGGCTACGGCGCATCCAGGCTGGCCGGTTACTGGCAGACATTCCCGCCAACGCCCACAGTCTCGACGTCGACCGCGGCCTCGCCGACGGGCGTCCCGCGGAACCCCGACGAGCTGAAGGGGAGCTTTTCGCTCGCTGAGATCGCTTCGGGATACGGACTTGAGCTCTCCTCCATTCTCGAAAAGGCCGGCTGGCCTGCGGACACCGATCCGGACATCAAGATGCGGGAGGCCGCCGATGCGCTGGGGCGCGAGGCCAGCGACATCCGAAACGCGGTGAAGGAGCTCCTGAAAGGGCCGTAGGATATTCACCGAAGGACGGGGGGCGCAGTTTGGCTCCCCGTCCTCGAGTTTCAGCCTACAGATCGAACACGGCCACCACCGGCGCGTGGTCGGACGGCTGTTCCCATCCCCTCGGGGCGCGGTCGATGTAGCAGTCCACGGCCCTCTCCGCGAGTGCAGGCGTCGTCAGCACGTGATCGATCCTCCAGCCGATGTTCCGCTCCAGCGCGTTCTTCACCCGGTAGTCGAAGAAGGAGAACTCCCCCTCTCCCGGACGGAACTTGCGGAACAGGTCGACGAACCCCCAGCTCTTGACATGCTCGAACTTCTGTTGGATGTCCGGGGCGAAACATGGGTGGTCGCGCTTCTTTTCAGGGCTGGTGACGTCTATGTCCGTGGGAGCCACGTTCATGTCGCCAACCCAGGCGATCTTCTCGGTCGTATCGTACTCCCTGTCGATCAGGGCCAGCATCCTGTCCAGGAAGCGGTGCTTGAAGACGTAGTCGGCGTGGTCGATCGCCTTCCCCTGGGGCACGTAGGTGTTGATGAAGAAGAAATCCCCGATGCGGCCGCGTATCACGCGGGTGTCGCACTCGGGCTCCTCTCCGTCGCCGAAGCCTATGGCGAACCCCTCCATCGTGGCCCTGGTGAGGAGGGCGACCCCGTTGTAGGACTTCTCCCCCCGGAAGACCGCCCGGTAGCCCATCTGTTCGAAGGCGTCCTTGGGGAAGCCATCGTCCGTCACCTTCGTCTCCTGGAGGCACAGGACGTCCACCGGCTGCCCCGAGAGCCATCTCTGCAGGGCGGGAAGGCGTGTGCGGACCGAGTTTACGTTGAATGTGGCTATGGAGACCCTGGGCATTGCTGCATCCTCCCTACTGTTCCATGTAGTCTTTCCTCTGGATGACCCCGATGATCCTGTCCCCGCGGAGGAAGGCCGCGACGTTCGAGGCCGCCGCCCTGGCCGCGTTCTGCAGCCCGTTCTCGCACCTGTTTGAGTTGTGAGGCGAGCCGACCACGTTCGGAAGCTCCAGGAAGGGGTGGTCAAGGGCGAAGGGGCCCGCGCCCCACGTCGGCTCCTTCCACCAGACGTCGAAGCCGGCCTGGAACTCCGGGTTGGCTTTCAGGTGGTTGTACAGGTCCTCCTCCACCACAAGGGCCGCCCTGGCGACATCGAGCAGGATCGCGTTCGGCTTCATCAGGTCGAGCTCCTTCTTCCCTATCACTCCCCTGGTGTGCCTGTTCAGCGGCAGGGAGAGGAGAAGCACGTCCGTGGAGGGCAGTATCTCCGGGAGGTCCTTCAGGGTGCCCATGAAGTGCACCGGGTCGCTGGTCCTGCCGCTCGTGTTGAGGGCGTAAATCTGCATCCCGAACGCGCGCAGAAGGTCCGCCGTGTGACGCCCTATGCCGCCGTAGCCGGCGACTGTGAGCACCTTGTCGCGCAGGCTCGCGGGCGAATATGCCTTCTGGTTGAACACGCCTCTCGCCAGGTCGTTGTGCAGCGGCACGATGCGCCTGGTGAGTGCCAGCAGCAGCGCCACCGTGTGCTCGGCTATCTGGGACGCCCAGCCGCCCGCATTGCACGCGAGGATCATCTTCTCCGGCAACAGGCTGAAGGGCAGGAACTCCAGCCCGGTGGAGACCGACTGGAAGAGCTCGACCCCCCCGAGCAGCGGGTACTCCTCCACCCGCACCTCGTTGTTGAAGAAGAAGGGCATTACAACGTTGGCCGACGACAGCACGGCCGCCCGCTTCTCCTCCGGGACATCCGACAGGTAGACGACCTCGGCCGCTCCGTCCAGGCCGTCCTCAATAGCGGCGCGAACGCTCTCCGGGGCATCCAGCGTGACCAGCACCACTTTTCCAGCGCTTCTCTCTTCGTCCATCTCCTCAATTCTCCTTTCAGAAAACCTGACTCTCTGCTATTGTACCCTAAACGGGCAAAACAGGCCCGCCGGAGGGAGTGTTCCAATGCAATCGACCATATACCTGGTGCGGCACGGGAGGCCCGAGCTGCCCGACGACGAGATGCGCTTTCTAGGGTGGGCGGACCTGCCGCTGTCGGACGAGGGGAGGCGGCAGGCCGCCGCGGCGGCGCGGGCCCTGTCCGGAGCACGGTTCGACAGGGTCGTCCACAGTGGGCTTAGCCGTGCCCGGGAGACCGCCGAGATAATCGCCGCTTCGACGGATGCGCCGTTCGAGGAGGTCGCAGGGCTCCGGGAGATATCATTCGGCGAGTGGGAGCTCAGATCGATCGGCGAGTTCGCGGAGAGCGAGCCGGAGCTATTCGCGGAGCGCGGCGCCGACTTCGCCGGGTTTCGACCGCCTGGGGGGGAGAACTTCCTGGACCTTCGGGAGAGGGCCTGGCCCGCGTTCCTCGGCCTGCTCGGGCGCGAGCCCGGCAACCTGTTGATCGTGGCCCATGCGGGAGTCATCAAGACGATCATCTACGCGATCCTGGGCATCCCCCTTCAGAAACTGTTCTCGGTCCGGCTGGATTACTGCGGGATCCAGGTCATCTCCCGGATGGACGGGCACCTGACGCTGACCAGGCTGAACTGGACCGAGAGCCTCGAGGCCGATTAGAACGGCAACCTCGCCCCGAGGACGGCGTTCCTCCTTCCCGCGCGCCCGTTGCAGCCGCCCCCCGTTGGAATCCCGGAGGGCGGCGCTTCATCCCCGGACGGGCGCTACTCGTCGATCAGCCCCTGCTGCAGCACTCCCAGGGCCCTTCCGAGCTCCACTCTGTGGCCGCACTTGACGCAGGTCCTCTCTATCGCCGCCACAGCCGACACGAGGGTGTGCTTGTCGATGTTGCCCATGTGTCCCATGCGGAACCCCTTGCCGGCGAAGGCCCCGAGGCAGCCGGCGGTCTGGGCCCCCTCGTCCGCCAGCACGGCGCGGAACTTCGCGTCGTCGATCCTGGCCCCTTCTGGGTAGAAGAAGACCGACAGGGTGGGGGCGCGGTACTGCGGTTGCGCCGCCACGGAGAAGCCTATCGCCTCCATCGCCGAGGCCACCACGGCCGCTTGGCGCCTGTGGCGGGCGTAGCGCTCGGCCAGCCCCTCCTCCTTCATTATCCTGATGGACTCTTTGAGGGCCCATACAAGGTTGATGGCCGGGGTCCCCCAGTATTTGGACGGGTCATGCATCACCGGAAGCCACTTGTCGAAGTCGATGTAGGACTCCGGTATGGCCCCCAGCGTCTTCCGCCTATCCATGGCCTTCTCGCTGGCCCAGACCATGGTCAGGCCGGGCGCGACTCCGAACGCCTTCTGGGAGCAGGTTAGCAGCACGTCGATGCCCATCGTGTCCATGTACTGCTCCGCGCCGCCCGACGCCGCCACCCCGTCCACTATGTATATAGTACCGGGGTGCTTTTTGAGGACCTCGCCGATGGCGGCCACAGGCGCCTCGACTCCGGTGGATGTCTCCACGTGGGTCACGGTGACGGCGCTGAAGCGCTTCGACGACAGAGCCAGCTCGACCATCGCCGGGGTCACCGACGACCCCCACTCGGCCGACAGCAGCTCGACGTTAAGCCCCTTCCTCTCGCACATGTCTATGAACCGGTCTCCGAAATAGCCGTTGGAGCAGACCAGTATAACGTCGCCGCGCCTGGTCGTGTTGGCCAGGGCCATCTCCATCCCCATGGTCCCGGAGCCCGCCACCACGAATGTCTCCCCGCCGCACCTCCACATCGCCCCGAGGTCCGCCACGACGTCGGAGAAGTCCTTGACGAACGCCGCGTCCCCGAAGGCGACGGTCTCCCTTGCCATCTGTTCCTGGATGGAGCGGACCACCGGAGTCGGCCCCGGTATCATCACAAGCTTGCTGGTCTTGATCATAACCTCATGTCCCCCTATTTATTTTTCTCCGGCATGGTCTGGATGAACGAGGACAGGATCAGCCCGACCGTGCCTATTCCCGCCACGAGCAGCACTCCAAGCGAGCCTACGTCACCGCCGGTCTCGAAGCCCTTGTACAGGAAGCCCTGTCCGGCCCTGAAGGCCGCGGCCAGGCCGCCGATCATACCGCCCAGGATGCTGACGGTCATGAAGAAGCCGCCGATCCCTGACATTCCGCCCGGCACAGGCACATCCTCCGGGTCCATCACGTCCGTCCACAGCAGGTCCCACTTTTTAACCCTGGGGTAGAGTACGATCATGACCGGAATACCCAGCACCACAGCCGGTATCGAGTTGTTTAGCGAGATTATGCTGCCCAGGGCCGCGAACGGGACAAGGCCGAGCACCTCGAGCCCCCAGGCGATCACCAGGGCGCAGGCGAGCGAGCCGAGCACCGCGACCAGGACGTAGGCAACGATCTTGCGCTTGGATTTCAGGTCTGGCTCCATGTCGTCCCTTGACACGAGCCCGAGGTTCATCCAGAGCTTGTAGGGCACGTAGGCGAACATGAAGTTGCCTATGAACCCGAAGAAGCTCCCTATGCCGAGCGACCCGAAGAAGTCGCCGATCAGGTTTCCTATGGCCGACCCCCAGGCGCCCGCGGGCCCGAACAGCAGCCCCAGCACCACCGGGAGCACGCTGGCCGGGCGAAACTCGGTGATTCCTGGGATCAGCACGAACCCCTTGAACGGGATCAGCAGGGCCGCGTAAAGGCCTGCGCTGAGCGCGACGAGCACGACCATCTTGGTCTTCTTCCACATGGAGAATACTTCCTTCACAAAGATCCCTCCTTAAGATTGTTGAATACGGTCGCCGGTCAGGGCAGGAGCGCCGCACCGTACGCCACCGACCCGCTGAGGGCGTACGCCGCGATTGTCAACAGGGCGGCCCCCGCCAGCATCAGCCAGTCGTCCCTCTTCATCCGCAACTCCAGCAGAGTCGTCCGCTCCTCGCTGTAGCCAAAACCCTTGGATTCAAGCGCCATAGAGAAGACGTTGGTGCCCCTCATGACCGAGACCAGGGTAGGCGCCACGAGCGGCACGTGCCTCCTGATGCGCTGCAGCAAAGACCCCGAGTCGAGGTCCAGCCCGCGCGACTTCTGGGCCTGGATCACAGTGTAGCTGGTGGAGACTATCATGGGGACCAGGCGGATCGCGGTGGAGAAGGCGAACGCGCCGCGGTAGGGCACCTTAAGCCGGACCAGCCCCTCCGCAATCTCCTCTATCTTGGTCGCGCTCAGGAAGACCATGCCGGAGATGATCATAAGGTCCGTCTTCACTGCCACCATCGCCCCGTAGACGACCCCGTGCACGGACAGGTAGGCCAGCGTCCAGATGACGACGGAGAACAGGGCTATCATCAGCAGCACGACCCTTATTCTCCTCAGGTTGCCAAGCACCCCGCCGGCCGCCCCGTACAGCAGGACCGCCGCCAGAAGCCCCGTCAGAAAGGGGAAGCTCTTTATCGAGAGCGCCAGGGCGAAGCTCAGCAGCATCAGCGCGAGCTTCGTCCTCGGGTCGAGTCGGTGGACGAACGAATCGCCGTCGATGTACAGGAACATCTCCATCATCCGGCACCCCCCGTGCAGTGCAGCATCTCCTCCACCGACAGCAGGGTGCGGCCCAGCATGTTGCTCATCGACACGATGTGAGGGACGCCGAGCCGCGAGGCTCGAAGCTCGCCCTCCCTGGCGAAGGCCTCCCGAACCGGGGCGTCCATGAGCACCCGCCCCTCCTCCATCACTACCACCCTGTGCGCGTACTCGGCCGCCACCCACATGGTGTGGGTGATCATGACGATGGTCTGCCCCGCCTCGTTCAGCTTCCTTACCAGGTCCATCATCCTCCGCTGCTCCCTGTAGTCGAGCCCGGTGGTGGGCTCGTCGAGCACGATGATCCCCGGGCGCGCCGACAGCACGGACGCCACCGCCACCCTCTGTCTCTCTCCCTTGCTCAGCGAGAACGGGTCCTTGTCCTCGTATCCGGCCAGGCCCACTGCCTGCAGGGCCTCGCTCACCCTCGCGTCCAGCTCCTCCGCGGGACACCCCCTCATCCTGGGACTGAAGGCCACCTCGTCGCGGACGGTCTCGGAGAATATCTGGTGATCCGGGTTCTGGAAGACATAGCCGATCTCCCTGCCTATCTCGAAGACCGAATGACTGGACGTGTCCCTTCCGCGTATGCGGACTCTGCCCGAGGCGGGAGTCAACAGGCCGTTCAAGTGCTTCGCCAGGGTGGTCTTGCCGCTGCCGTTGTGCCCAAGCAGGGCCACGAACTCCCCCTCGCGCACAGACAGGTCGACCCCGTCGAGCGCCCTTACACCGCCGCCGTAGACGTGGCTCACCCCCTCGAGGACGATCGCCTCCGCGCCGAGGCTTCTCGCGCGCGAGGCATCCCCCTCCAGCAGCTCTTCGTACCTGGACTGGTCGATGAAGAGCCCCGATCTTCTGAAGAGATCCGCCCCCTCGGCTGGAAGCAGCGGCGTATGCTCCGCGACGCCGACGCCCGCCGCCCGAAAGAACTTCGGCACCTGCAGCGGCATGATCCCCGCCGCCTCCGTGAAGTCAACGTCCCTAAGCAGGTCCGCAGGCCTCCCCCGCGCCGCGATCTCGCCATCCCTCATCACGACGAGCCGGTCGGCCGCCAGGGCCTCCTCCGTCTCGTGCTCGATGACGATCAGTGTCAGGGCCCCGCTCTCGCGGAGCGCCCTGGCAATCCTGAAGACCCCCGCCTTCCCCAGGGGATCGAGGTCCGTGGTCGGCTCGTCCATGCAGACTATGTCGGGCTGCATGGCGAGCACCGAGCCTATGGCCAGGCGCTGCTTCTGACCGCCGGACAGGGTCGCCGGGCTGCGCCCCTCGAACCCCTGAAGATCCACCATCCTCAGGACCCTTTCGACCCTCTCCGCTATCTCCGCGCGCGGGACGCCGAAGTTCTCCGGCCCGAAGGCGACCTCCAGCCTCACGTTGGTGGAGAAGAGCTGCGCCTCGAAATCCTGGAAGACGAGCCCTATCTCCCCCGCCATCCTGTTGACGGGGCTCCTGCCCGCCTCGACTCCGTTCACCAGCACGACTCCCTCGCGCTCGCCCCGAATGAATCGCGGCACAAGCCCGTTCAGGCAGTTCGCAAGGGTGGACTTCCCGGCGCCGCTCGGGCCCATTATCACCACGAACTCGCCCCTCTTTACGTCGAAGTCGACCGACTTCAACGCCGATGCTCCCCCGCTTCCCCTGTACGAGAAGGAGAGCCCCCTGGTCTCGACCGCCATTTCCCCTCCCATTTTTTAGCCCTCAGCCCCCTGTGTCAAGCCCGATAAAAGATGATCGCCACCGGATTATAGCAGAGCCGCGACCCTGGATCGACGGTTACAGTATAGTGCCTGCGCGGCTTCCGTCAACGGCGCGATCGCGTCGCTCCCTTCCATGACGACCGCATTTAAGGTAGAATAACGACGGACTATCGACAGAGGCGAGATTCGCGCGGCCTTTTCGGGCGCGCATTTGTGATTTGCATAGTTGTGTCCGGAAGGAGCCGAGCATGTTCAGAAATTCGGTTGTACGCAACACCCTGTTCATGATGATAAGCGTCATCCTGTTGGCAGCCGCGCTGGCCTTCGTGGCCCACAACGGGCTGAACGGGCTGCTGACCGCAATTGAGACCACCACCAGCCGCGTGCTGGAGGAACAGGCGCGCAACGAGGTGGCCTACTACAACCAGGCGACCGACGCCTTCGGACAGTCGATGGCCGACTACCTGGCCTGGATCGCCTCCGCGCCCCTGGGGAACATGGAGACCGCCGAACTGGCCGCGTTTGCCTCGGGAGTGCTCAACATACCGGACATCCTCTCCGCCGTGGTGAAGGACGAGAAGGGCGTGATTGTGGCGGGGGAGCTGATGCTGGGTGCCAGGGCCGAGGGCAGCCGCTTCAGGGGGTTCAGGTCGCCCATCATGCACGAAGGAAGGAGGATAGGCTCGGCAGAGGTGGTGATGAACACCGCCAGGATGGAGCAGATCCAGCAGAAGTCCGAGGCCACGCGAGAGACGCTGCTGAACTCCTTCAAGACCGACACCCATGCGGCCGAGAGATCCGTGCGGTTCAGGACGATGCTTCTGACCTCGGCGGTCCTGTCGCTGTTCATACTGCTCAACACGCTAGTCATCGTCGGCTTTTTTGCGCCCCTGCGCGCCATAACAAGAGCGATCAGCCGCTTCGCCGACGCCGACATATTCTCCCTGTCGCGGGGGGGCGTCGCGACGGGGGAGACTCTCTCGCGCTCGACGCCGGCGCTCGGAGAGGCCCTTGACAGATTCAAGGGAGAGCTGGACCAGAAGGTACCGGTGAGGGGTAATTACGACTTCGCCCTGCTGTCCGGCGCCCTGATGACGATGGCGGACCTGGTGCGCACGCGAATCAGGGTGCAGGAGGCGGTCACGGACATGCTGAACGTAGTCGCCGTGTCGGCCACGAAGGAGGACCTTGCGTGGAACTTCCTGAGGCTGATAATGAAGGAGACCGGCTCCTGCATGGCCGCCTTCTACATCCGCAACGAGACGAGGCCGGACACGATGGACCTGGTGGCCTCCGCGGGGCTGCCGCCCGAGTCCATAGGCTCGTTCAGCGCGGAATCCCTCGAGGGGCAGTTCGGGGCGCCGATTCTGGGCAACGAGGTTCACGTCCTGGCCGTGCCGGACAGCGACGCTTTCGCCCTGAACACGATTGCCGGCAGGTTCCGGCCGACCCGGATACTGACCATGCCCATAACCGTGCGCGGCGAGCCCGCGGCGCTGTTCACCATGAGCTCGTTCACCGACTATCCCGAGGAGTACACCCTCGCCTTCTCGATAGTAAGAGAGGGACTCAACGCGGCCATGGCAAACCTGCTCGCGGGAGAGAGGGAGAGGACCCTGCTGCAGGACTTGCAGGGCGCGAACCAGGAGCTTGCGGCCCAATCGGAGGAGCTCGAGTTCCAGGCCAGGGAGCTGGAGGCGCAGAACGTGGAGCTCAATATCCAGAGGAGCAAGTCGGAGAAGGCGAGCAGGTTGAAGACGGAGTTCCTGTCCAACATGAGCCACGAGCTCAGGACCCCGCTCAACTCCATCCTGGCCCTCTCCAGGGTGATGCGGTCCGAGACCGCGGAGCGCCTGACCCAGGAGGAGCTGGACTACCTGGGCATAATCGAGAAAAACGGGAAGAGTCTGCTTGCCCTTATAAACGGCATTCTGGACCTCTCGCGGATCGAGGCCGGGCGCGAGGAGCTCCATCTTAAGGAGACCCAGGTGGGACGCCTGCTCATGGAGACTGCCGAGGGCGTCCGTCCGCTGGCCCGGGAGAAGGGCATATTCATCGAGTGCCACATCGACCAGGGCCTGCCGCCGGTGATCACCGACGAGGACAAGTTGCGTCGGGTGATAATAAACCTCGTGGGCAACGCGATGAAGTTCACCGATACCGGCGGAGTCACCCTCCACGCCACTGCCGAAAAGGACGGGGTCAGGATAGACGTGGAGGACACCGGCGTAGGCATAGAGGAGGAAGAGCTTCCCCATATCTTCGACGAGTTCCGCCAGAGCGACGGCTCGAGGGCGCGCAGGTTCGAGGGCACCGGGCTGGGGCTTGCGATAGTCAAGAAGATCGCGGACATCCTGGGCATAGAGATCCAGGTGGAGAGCAGACCGGGTGCCGGCTCCAGGTTCACGCTTCTCGTCGACCTCCAGCCCCGATCCGGTGACGCGGAGGCCCTCCTGTCGGACGACAGAGACAGGGCGACGGTCCCGCTGATCTATATAATCGACGACAACACGGTCGAGGCGATGCAGTTAAGGCGAACCCTTGAGCAGAACGGTTTCAAGGTGTCCATCTTCAGGGACGGGCAGGAATCCCTGGACGCCATGGAGTCGGACCAGCCGGACGGGCTGATACTGGACCTTGACATGCCAGGCTTGGACGGATTCAGCTTTTTAAAGGAGTTGCGCCGCCTTGGCCGCAGCGTGCCGGTGCTGCTGATGACGGCCAGGGTGCTCAAGCCGCGGGACACCAGGGTGTTCAACGAGCTCGGAGTGCGGTTCCTGGCCCTCAAGGGGGATGTCAGGCCCGAGGAGCTGGTCTCGAAGGCTCGGGCCTTGACCTCGCGGGAGGCTTAAATCATGAATACAGTCCTGGCCATCGACGACAAGTACGACAACCTGGTGGTGCTCAGGGCGATGCTCAGAATGCTTATGCCCGAGTGCGTCATGCTGGAGGCCCTCTCAGGGGAGGAAGGGATCCGGATCGCCAAGGAGAAGCTGCCCGACACGATACTGCTCGACATTCTCATGCCGGGAATGGACGGTTTCGAGACGGCCAGGAGGCTGAAGGCGGACCCCGACACGGCCTCCATCCCTGTGATACTGCTCACCGCCGTCGAGAACAGCGCTATGAACCGCACCCTTGGGCTCAAGGCCGGTGCCGATGCGTTCCTGTCGAAGCCGATCGAGGAGGACGAGCTGGTGGCCCAGCTAAGGGCAATGCTGCGGATCAGGGCATCCGAAGCGGAGCGCAGGGACAGGATGGACAGGCTGGAGGAGCTTGTGGCCCTGCGAACCAAGGAGCTCCGGGAGACCGCCGACCAGCTGGCTCTGGCCCTCGACCAGACCATCTCGGTCCTCGCCAACACCGTGGAGACAAAGGACCCCTACACGGCCGGCCACCAGGTGCGCTGCGCAGCGCTCGCGCTTGCAATAGCGCACGAGATGCGTCTGCCCGCCGATCAGCTCCGAGGGATACACACCGCCGCGCGGATTCACGACATCGGCAAGATAAAGATACCGTCCGAGATCCTGAGCAAGCCGGGCCGGATCACCCCTCTCGAGTTCTCACTGATCAAGGAGCATCCGATCGTTGGAGAGTCCATAGTGTCGCCGATAACCTTCCCATGGCCGGTTGCGAAGATTATAGCCCAGCACCACGAGCGCCTGGACGGCACAGGCTACCCCGAGGGGCTGACCGGGGACGTCATTCTGCTGGAGGCCAGGATCATAGCGGTGGCCGATGTAGTGGAGGCCATCTCCTCCTACCGCCCTTACCGCCCTGCCCTGGGCGTCGAGGCCGCCCTCGCGGAGATAGAGGGAAACATGGGGACGAAGTACGAGCCCGACGTCGTCAAGGCGTGCGCCTCACAGATCAGGGAGGGGCGCTTCAGGTTCGACGACTGAGCCGCGCCGCCCGCCCCCCCTGGATCGCTGAAACCTACAGGATCGCGCACCCCAGGGTGTTCTTGGCCTCCCTGAGCGCGAACGAGTGCGCCTCGCCGTCGAAAGAGGCCACGCCCCGCTCGAATATGCTCACCCTGTAGTTGATGTTGCGCGCGTCCGCGGCCGTGTACAGCACACAGATATTCGTGCACACCCCCGCGAGGAACAGCTCGTCGACCCCCTTCTCCCTGAGGTACAGGTCCAAGTCGGTGCCGAAGAACGCGCTGTAGCGCCTCTTCCTGATGATCTTGTCCCCCGGACGCACGTCCAGCTCCGGAATAATCCCGCTCCCCTCGCCGCCTGCCACGCAGTGCGCCGGGAACATCTCGAACTCGCCGTCGTCTGGCTCGTGGTTGTCGCAGATGTAGATTATCGGGCACCCTTCCTCCCGGAACTCCGCCGTCTTGCGCCGTATGAAGTCCACGATCTCCCGACCGGCGGCCCCTACGGACAGAGCCCCGTCCTCCCTGATAAAGTCGTTCAGCATGTCGATCACCAAAAGAGCCTTCATAGCCGTTCCTCCTTTTTCCTCGAGTGCCTTGCACCAG
>MTKY01052487.1_pt1 | contig 12939 bp, 8 predicted proteins | sample 1042731 | NCBI WGS metagenome assembly MTKY01 (sample SAMN06212206, study PRJNA360538) | anaerobic digester metagenome | biome: Wastewater treatment plant; material: sludge; isolation source: anaerobic digester fed with sludge from wastewater treatment plant | place: Denmark: WWTP Soeholt ... | reverse complement strand
TGGAGGATCCGCTCGACCTTGTGGGGGATGCGCTGGAGCTCCTCGATCACCGCGAGCCGATCCTCTTTCGTTCCAAACCTCTTCGCCTGAGCCAGGCCGAGGGCGACCAGGGCCAGGGCGGTCAGCTGGGCGGTAAACGTCTTGGTCGCGGCCACCCCGATTTCCGGGCCGGCATGGGTATACAGAACGCCCTGGGATTCCCGGGCGATCGACGAGCTGACGGCGTTGGTGACGGCCAGGGTCGCGGCCGCTCTCCCCTTCGCCGCCCGGAGGGCGGCCAGGGTATCGGCGGTCTCGCCCGACTGGGATATGACGATGACCAGGGCGTCTTTTTCGAGGATGAAATCCCGGTAGCGGTATTCCGAGGCGTATTCGACGTCGGCCGGGATGCCGGCCAGCGACTCCAGGAAGTATTTCCCGATCAGGCCGGCGTGGGAGGACGTTCCGCAGGCGATGATGACCGCCTTCCGGACATCCCGGAAAATCTTCTCCGGGATCCCGGTCTCGGCCAGCAGGACCTCGCCCCGGTCCAGGGAAATCCGGCCCATCAGGGTATCCCGGATGACCTGGGGCTGCTCGTAAATCTCCTTGAGCATGAAATGCTTGAAACCCTGCTTTTCGACCATGAGGGGACTCCAGGAGATCTTCTCGATTTTCTTTTCGACCGGCGCTCCTTTGAAGTCCAGGAAGCGGGGACCGGAGGCGTCGATGACGGCCATCTCCCGGTCCTCGAGAAAGGCGACCCGGGAGGTATGGGCCAGGATCGGATTGATGTCCGAGGAGACGATCGTCTCGCCGTCTCCCAAGCCGACGACCAGCGGGGGGCCCATCTTCGCCGCGACGATCCGGCCGGGATCCTTGACCGCGATGGCCCCGACGGCGAAAGCGCCCTCCATCTCGGCCAGGGCCGCCCGGACGGCCTCCTCCAGCGATCCGGAGAAATGCTTCTCGACCAGGTGGGCGATGACTTCGGTGTCGGTCTCCGTCCGGAAGACATGGCCCTCGGCCTTCAGCTTCGTCTTCAGGGCAAGATAATTTTCGATGATGCCGTTGTGGACGACGACGATCCCGCCCGTGCAGTCGACGTGGGGATGAGCGTTGACCTCGCTCGGGCATCCATGAGTCGCCCACCGGGTATGGCCGAGGCCGTAGGCGCCCTCGATCGGCGAGCGGATCAAGCTCTCCTCCAGGGCGGCGACCTTGCCCCGGACCCGGCAAAGACGGAGGCCTCCGCCGCCGGCGACGGCCACGCCGGCCGAGTCGTATCCGCGGTATTCGAGCTTTTTTAAGCCCTCGAGCAAAACGGAGACGACGTCTTTAGGGCCGATATACCCGACGATTCCGCACATGCGTACCCCCTTCCTCCGGGGCGGATCATCCCCCGCGCGGGACGGCCGCGCTAGGATTTCGATCCGCCGTTTTTCCCCGCCTGAAGCTTCTCCCTCCGGACCGCGGCCCATCCAGGCTTCTCGACCTGCCGGCCCCGGGCGACGGCCAGGGCGTCGTCGGCGACATCCTTGGTGATGACCGAGCCGGCCGCGACGTAGGCGCCCCGCCCGATGCGGACGGGGGCGATGAGCTCGCTGCCCGAGCCGATGAAAGCCCCGGCCCCGATGACCGTCCGGTTCTTGCGGACGCCGTCGTAATTGCAGGTGATCGTCCCGGCGCCGATGTTGGCCGCCTCGCCGACTTCGCTGTCGCCGAGATAGGACAAATGCATGGCCTTGGAGCCCGGCCCGAAATCCGTCTTTTTCATCTCGACGAAATTGCCGACCCGGGATCCGGCTCGAAGCGTGGCCTGCATCCGGATTCGGGCGAACGGGCCGATTCGGACGTCGTCGGCGACGGTCGCGTCCTCGATCTCGCTGGAGCCGAGGACATGGACGTTGTCGCCGAGGACGGACCGGACGATGCGGGCATGGGGATGGATCCGGCCGTTGCGTCCGATGATCGTCGGCCCCTCGATGACCGCCCCGGGATAAATCACCGTCTCGGCCCCGACGCGGACGTTCCAATCGATCCAGGTGGTCGCCGGGCTCAAAATCGTCACTCCGTGTTCCGCCAGGTCCCGGATCTTGCGCAGGCGGAGCCGGTCGGCCGCTTGTCCAAGGTCGAACCGCGTCCGGATCCGACGGACGTCCTCAAGCTCGGGAGCGAGAACGACACCGACCGGATTTCCGACGGCGGCGAGAAGGCCGAAAGCGGCGGTCAGGTCGGATCCGCCTTTCCGGCCCGGCCGGGCGGCCCGGGGCAGGACCCGGTCAAGGGCGCCGGCTTGGAAGACAAATACGCCCGTCGGAATGCGCTGCGGATTCGCCGCCCGGCCTTCCTGAACCGGAACCCGGGTGATCGAGGGCGGCGTTCCGGAGGACTCGGCCCACAACATCGTGCCGGCGTATTTCTTCCGGCGGTGCCGGGAAATGAGATTCCGCAGAACGGCGGGGGGGATCAGGGGAAGGTCGGCGGGGAGAATCAGGACGTCGGCCGCGGCGCTTCCGGCCCATTCCTTCCGGGCCGATTGCACGATCGCGGCCGGATTAGCGGCCTTCGCCTTGGCCGCGACGACCTCGGCGGCCAGCCCCGGAATCCCGGCCTCGACGGCTTCGGGATCGAGTCCGGCGACGACCAACCGCTTGGCCCCGGCCCCGGCGGCGGCCGCGGCCGCCCATTCGAGAAGGGTCATTCCCAGGATGGAATGAAGCGCTTTCGGAGTCTTGGACTTGAATCCGCCCTCGTCTTCCCCTCCCGCTAAAATCAACCCGATCAGGAGGTTATCCATGAATCTTGGGGTCCAGTCTCAAGACGTCTTGGTGATGGTCTTGAACCGTTTGTCTTCCCAGAGCGGAGCGAAATCGACTTCGTTTTGGGCCAGAATCCGATAGGCCTTTTCACCGGCGACGGCCTGGCGAAGAGCCTCGAGGGATTCGTCGAGCCGGCCCCCCCGACACAGGAGATCGGCCTGAAGGTAGAGGAGGCGGGCGTCGGCCGGATCCGTCTTCAATGCTTTTTCGACGAGCTTCAAAGCCTCCTCGGCGGCCCCGGTGTTCATTTTATAGACCGCGGCGTTGGCGTAATCCTCGGCGGTCTTGAGCGGCGGAATTTCCCTGGGTTCCTTGAAGCGCTCGGCGGCGATCGATTGATAGGTCCGCGCCCGGGCGACGAGATCGCGTTCGGCCGGGAATTTCTCGATGAACAACCCGAAGGCTTCCTGGGCCTTTTCCCACTTCGATTTACGGAACTCCTTCATGGCGTCGCCGTAGGCGGTCAAAGCTTTTTGGTATTCGTCCTTTTTGCTTTTTTCTTCTTTCAAAGGGTTCTCTCCGGATCCAAGATGGCGTGTATTTTATCCAAGATCAAGCGGAAAGACAAGAGATCCTCCGCCCTTCATGACGGGATTCCGCCTCGGGGAAGGCGGGAAAAGCCTTCCTTTTTCATTCCCTCGCGGCGGAGAAGAGCTCGTTTTGCGGCCGACGCCCGCCGTCTCGCCGGCGTCGAGACGGAAGACGACTCCGGCCGCTATCCGGCGTTCGATCTCTTTTGAACAGAGGGGCTTAGGCATCCGCTGTTCCCTCCAAGACCGTTAATTCCGGATGGTCGAGAAGATGCCTGACGGCGGCGAAATGGAGGCGGTGGCCGGCCTTGACGGCGCTCACCCGTCCGGCGAGCGGACGGCCGAGCAAGGCGAGGTCCCCGATCAGGTCCAGGAGCTTGTGGCGGACGAATTCGTCGGGAAACCGCAGCGGTCCGTTCGTCACCGAGTCGTCGTCCAAGAGGATCGAGTTTTCGGCCGAGGCGCCCAGGGCCAGGCCGCGGGACCTCAGGCTCTCGGCGTCCTTGAGGAAGCCGAACGTCCGGGCCGGGGCGATTTCCCGGACGAACACCCCCCAGCGGATCGGCCGCCGCAGCGTCTGCCCGCCGACGGCCGGGTGAGGGAAATCGATGGTGTAGGACAGCTCGAGCCCGCCGGCCGCGGCCGGAGGGGCGAAGTCGATCGTTGCTCCCTCGTCGGCGAGGATGAACGGCCGGGCGATCCTCAAGAAGGGCTGGGAATCGGGCAGCCTCTCGATCCCGGCCGTCTGCAGAGCCCGGGCGAACGGCTCGGCGCTGCCGTCCATGATCGGGATCTCATCCGCGTCGAGCTCGATCGTCAGGCTGTCGATGCCCGGAACCCAAAGGGCGGCCAGGAGATGCTCGACGGTCCGGACGCGGAAACGGTCTCCGACCAGGGTCGTGCTGTTCTGAGAATCGACCCGGTCGGCGGTCAGGGGCAGTTCGGCGTTATCCAAATCCGTCCGGCGGAAAACGATCCCCGGGGACGAAGACGGAAGAAGGCGGAGGCGGACATGTTTTCCGGAATGGACGCCGACGCCTTCAAAAAAGACAGGCGCGGCCAATGTTTTGGAACGGGTCATTATTTCTCTCGTGAGGATATTCTATCATGGATTTCCCAAGAGGGAGAGATAAGGGACCATTCCCCTCGCTTCTTTTCGCCGGTTTCGTCATTTTCCGCCCCAAGGACGCCGAAAAATCGAGGCCTTTCCGGGACGAGTATTTTGTCTCCCTGTTTTTTGTTAAAATCCGGGGTATGAAAACCCCGATCGAAGATCTCTTGACGAAGGTCCGCCGGGGAACCCTGACCCCGAAGAAAGCCATGGCCGCGATGAAGGATTATCCGTTTCAGGACCTGGGCTTCGCCAAGGTGGATCACCACCGGGAAATCCGGAAGGGCTACCCCGAAATCGTCTACGGCCAGGGAAAAACGGACGGACAAATCGTCCAAATCGCCGCGGCCATCGTCCAAAAAGGCAGCAACCTTCTGATCACCCGGGTGGAGGCGTCCACCTACGCCGCGGTCAAGGAAGCCGTCCCCAAGGCCGCCTACAACGCCCTGGGAAAAATCATTTATTTAAGGAACCGCCCGGCTCCTCCCGGCCGGGGAATGATCGCCGTCTTGACGGCCGGGACGTCGGATATTCCGGTCGCCGAGGAGGCCGCGGTCACCTGCCGCATGCTCGGCAACCGGGTCCAACGGTTTTACGACGTCGGGGTGGCCGGCCTGCACCGCCTTCTGGGCGAATACGGCCGGCTCAAAAAAGCCCGGGTCATCGTCGTCTGCGCGGGCATGGAGGGCGCCCTCCCCAGCGTGGTCGCCGGCCTGTTCTCCGTCCCCATCGTCGCCGTTCCGACGAGCGTCGGATACGGGGCGAGCTTCAAGGGCGTGGCCGCCCTACTGGCCATGCTTAATTCCTGTCCGGGGGGCGTCGGCGTGGTCAACATCGACAACGGATTCGGGGCCGCCTACCTGGCCAGCCTGATCAATCGCCGGAATTAAGGAGACACAATACCAATTTCCCTTATTTCGTCATCCGTCGCCGGTCGGCGAGCGGCTGGATCGGCAAGGAGAAAAATTGGGGAAATTGGTATTGTGTCTCCTTTTTGTTATCTCGCTTGACAATCCGTATGCCGGACCTTATATTTACGAAAAATTCGCGAAAATTTCTTTCATTGAAGGCGGCCGTCTTTTAAAATGGAGATTCTCGACCAGGTCCGAAACGCGGCCAACATCGTTGAAATCGCCGGCCAGTACACGGCCCTGAGACAACGCGGCAAAAAACACGTCGGTCTCTGCCCTTTTCACGCCGAAAAGACGCCGTCGTTCACCGTCGACGTCGACAAAGGGCTCTACCACTGTTTCGGCTGCGGCGCCGGCGGGGACATCTTCACCCTGGTGATGGAAAAAGAGAATCTCGACTTCCCCGGCGCCATCGCCTACCTGGCTGAGAAATACCACATCCCCCTCCCCGAAAAGAAGCGCCTCTCGCCCCAAGCCCTCAAGCTCGAGGAACAGCTTCGGAAGGTTCTGGAGGGAGCCCAATTCTTCTTCCGAAAAAGCCTCCGGGAGACGGCCGAGGGGAAAAAAGCCCTGGAATATCTCCAGGACCGGGGGCTGTCGGCGGCCGTCATCGAGGAGTTCGCTTTGGGATACGCCCCCAATTCCTGGGATGCCTTAATCAAATACTTCAAGGCCAAGGGCGTCGCGCCGAACCTGCTGGAGAAAGCCGGCCTGGTTCTTCCCGGGCGGAAGCAGGGCGAATTCTACGACCGGTTCCGGGGAAGGGCGATCTTCCCGATTTTCACCATCACCGGGAAAGTCGTCGCCTTCGGCGGACGGTCTCTGTCCGGCCAGGATCCGAAATATCTCAATTCGCCCGATACGCCCTTATATTCGAAGGGGCACCTCCTTTACGGACTGAACGTCACGAAGGACGCCATCCGGGAGGCCGGCGAGTTCATCCTGGTCGAGGGGTACACTGATTTTCTCAGCCTTTACCAGGCCGGACGCCGGAACGTGGTCGCTTCCCTGGGGACGGCCCTCACCCCCCACCAGGTCGGTCTGGCGATGCGCTTCGCCCCGAAAGCGGTCATCAATTACGACGGCGACCCGGCCGGACGGACCGCCGCCTTCCGGGCGGTCCCGCTGTTCTTCGAAAAGGGCGTGGAAACCCGCGTTCTCATCCTCCCGGAGAATCTCGACCCCGACGGCTTTCTTCGAAAGAACGGAGCGGCCGCTTACGACCTTCTTTACCCCGGGGCCGCCCCGGGCCTGAAATTCGTCATCGATTACCTCTCCCGGGAGAAACGCCTGGATGTCCCCGAAGTCAAGACACGGGTCCTCCGGGCGGTGATGGACGTCGTCGAGGCCGTCCCGGACGCGATCGTCCGGTCGGAATACCTCCGCCTTACGGCCGAACATCTCGGCGTGAATGAGTCCCTTCTTCGTTCCTTGTCCCAGGGAAAACCGGGCGAGGCGGCGGCCCGGCCGGCGGAGACATTCCTTCCCGCCGAAAAGCGGCTTCTCCAAATCTTGATGGAAAACGCCGATCTCCGGCCCGATATCTTCTCCGAGCTCTGCGAGGAAGACATCGCCGGCTTGAAAAGCGAGCCGATTTTTGCCATAATGTTGCGCTTATTCGCTAATGAACAGGATTTTTCCCTGAACGAGATGCATAAGAGCGTCGAGCCGGGGCTCGCCCGGGAGCTGTCCCAGGCCCTCCTCGAAAGGCGCGAAGCTCCGAGCCTCCAGGAAGCGCTCGATTGCCTCTGGGCCCTCCGGATCGCCGGCAAGGAGGGCGCTCTTCGAAAAATCCAAGGGGAGATCGCCCGGGCGGAAAAATCAGGCGATCGAGAGAAGCTGGAGTCCTTGATGAGCCGGAAGCTGGACTTGACCCGCCAGGTCCTGGCCTTGAAATGAAAACGCCCATCGGTCCCCCGGCGGGGGGCGTAAAACGGCGGCCGACGAAAAACCTCGGACGCCAAGGAGCCGCGCGTGGCCGCTGACAACAAGTTCCCGAAAGACGAAATTTCCGAGCTGATTTCCAAGGGACGCCGGCAGGGATTCCTGCTGTATGAGGACATCGACAAGACGTTCCAAGACGACTTGGACCACGGCGGCAATTTCGACGACTTCCTTTCTTCCATCGACGACTACGGAATCAAGATCCTCGATACCAAGGGCAGCGAGCTGGTGCCCCGGCGGAGGAAAAACGAGGTCGTCTCCACCCAGGGACTCGAGCGGACGACCGATCCGGTCAAGCTGTATCTCCGGGAGATGGGCAACATCTCGCTCCTGACCCGGGAAGGCGAGATCGCCATCGCCCGGGAAATCGAGCGCGGGGAAAAGGCCATCGTCAAGGCCCTGTCCAAGACCCGCCTCGTCCTCAACGAGGTCCTGGCCCTCGAGGAAAAGATCAAGATCGATCCGATGATCATCACCGAGGTCTTCGACGTCAGCGAAGACGACGTGGCCGAGGGCAAGCTCGAGGAAAAGAAAAAGTTCATCCTGGCCAAGATCAAAAAAATCAAGGATCTCGGCCGCAAGCTCGACAAGATTCCCAACACCAAGCGGATGGTTTTCACCCGCTCCCGGATCATCGTCGCGATGAGCGCGCAGATCCGCGACCTGAATATGCGCGCGACCCAGCAGGAGCGGATCATCGAAATCCTCCGGGCCCGGCTCCGGATCATCAACGACCTGGAAGAACGGCGGGAAGAGCTCGAAGCCCTCCGGAACAAGACCCGGAAGAAGAAAACAGCCCAGGATCTCGAGCCGCAGATCAAGGAGGTCGCGAAAAGCCTCCGGGCGGCCCAGAAGGACATCGGCCTGGACGCCCCTCATCTCCGCCGGATCATCCGGGCGATCACGACCGGCAAAAAGATCAGCGACCAGGCCAAGAAAGAGCTGGTCGCGGCCAACCTCCGCCTGGTCGTCTCGATCGCCAAGAAATACAGCAACCGGGGCCTCCAGTTCCTGGATCTCATCCAGGAAGGCAACATGGGCTTGATGAAAGCCGTGGACAAGTTCGAGTACCGGCGCGGCTACAAGTTCTCGACCTACGCGACGTGGTGGATCAGGCAGGCCATCACCCGGGCCATCGCCGATCAGGCCCGAACGATCCGCATCCCGGTCCACATGATCGAGACGATCAACAAGCTCATCCGCATCAGCCGCCAGCTCGTCCAGGAAATCGGCCGCGAGCCGACCAGCGAGGAAATCGCCAGGAAGATGGACATGCCCGTCGGCAAGGTCCGAAAAATCATCAAAATCGCCCAGGAGCCGATTTCCCTGGAAACGCCCATCGGGGAGGAGGAGGACAGCCACTTGGGGGATTTCATCGAGGACAAGGTCATGCCCTCGCCCCCGGACGCGGTCATCCACATCAACCTCCGGGAGCAGATCGAGGAAGCCCTGAAAAGCCTGACCGAGCGGGAGGCGAAGGTTCTGAAAATGCGGTTCGGCCTCGGCGACGGCAACGAACATACGCTGGAAGAAGTCGGCCAGCAGTTCAAGGTCACCCGCGAGCGCATCCGCCAGATCGAAGCCAAGGCCCTCCGGAAGCTTAAACACCCCAGCCGGTCGAAAAAGCTCCGGTCGTTCACCAACGGCTTCGGGTGAGCCCGGCCGAAACCCGCCGCCGGGACGGCCCCGGGCCGCCCCTCCCGGGGGCGCAAAATTCCATTGCGTCCCACCCGCAATTTTGATATAAAATCCCAAAGGGCCTATAGCTCAGCGGAAGAGCTCCCGGCTCATAACCGGTCTGTCCCAGGTTCGAATCCTGGTAGGCCCATTTGATCGCGAGGACCCGGTGGATATTTCGTTTGATAAGCTCATCAAACTCCAGAAAATCGATTCCGAAATCATCAGCGTCAACGCCCATCTCGACTCGATCCCCGATAAAATCGAGGCGATCGACGAGGACATCAAGGCGACGGCGGTCCTCGTCTCGGGGGCCCGGGACAAGCTGGCGTCCAACCAGAAGAAGCGCCGGGAGCTCGAAGGCGAGGTGAAGGGCATCCGGGAACAGACGGCGAAATTCAAGCGCCAGCTGAACGACGTCAAGACGAACAAGGAATATTCGGCCCTCCTCAAGGAAATCGAGGAAACGGACCAGAAAATCGCCCGGATCGAGGAGGACATCCTCAACGAGATGATCGCCGCCGACGACATCGAAAAGGAGATCAAGGCGGCCTTGAAAAAGCAGGGGGAGGAAGAGGGCAAGCTCAAGATCGAGCGCGACCGGGCCATGGCCGAGCAGAAGGACGTCGAGAAGAAGAAAGCTCAGTTGGAAAAAGACCGGAGCGCGCTTCTCCCTGCGATTCCAGCCGAACAACTGTCGATATACCAGAAGATCGCCAAAAAGACGGCCGGCGTCGCCCTCTCCCCCGTCACCGACGATTTCTGCTCGATCTGCCAGCTCCGCATCCGGCCCCAGATCCTCGATGATCTTTGGGCCATGAACGAAATCATCACCTGCGAAGCCTGCGGCCGGATTCTTTACCACTGGAAGCCGGCGGATCCGCCCGACTCCGGCCCGGAGAAAGAAGCCGGCTGATTCCCCGGCTCAAGCTCCCTCCGCGGGACGAAGCGTTTTCCGCCGCCGTTCCTCAGTACGCGTCGTCTTTGTACAATTCCTCGATCATTTCCTGGTAGCGGTTCTCGATGATGTTCCGCTTGACCTTGAGGGTCGGCGTGATCTCGCCCTGGGCGATGTCGAATTCGCGGTCCAGGAGGGCGATTTTTTTGATCCGCTCATAGGAGGCCAGATTCGGCGTGGCCCGTTCGATCTCCGACCGGATGAAGCCGACGATTTGCTCGTTGCGGATCAAGTCCGCCCGGTCCCGGTAGGAGATCTTGAAGAATTTCGCGTACTCCTCGATCTTCTCAAAATTGGGAACGATCAAGGCGGTGACGTAGCGGCGGCGGTCGCCGATGACGACCGCGTTCGTGATGTAGGGATTCGTCTTCAGGATGTTCTCGATGGGTTGGGGAGCGATATTCTTGCCGCCGGCCGTGACGATCAAGTCCTTTTTTCGGTCGGTGATCGTCAGGAACCCGTCGGCGTCGAGGAACCCGATGTCGCCCGTCTTGAGCCAGCCGTCCTCGAACACGTCCCGCGTTTCATCGGGTTTCTTGTAATAGCCCTTCATGATATTGGGCCCCTTGGCCGAGATCTCTCCGTCGGGGGCGATTCGGATCTCGACGCCCGGCAGAACTCGCCCCACGGTCCCGAACCGCAGGGCGTCGAAGGTATTAACGGCCAGGACCGGGGACGTCTCCGTCAGGCCGTATCCCTCCAAGATCGTCAGGCCGATGGCGTAGAAGAATTCGGCGATGTCCTTGGACAGCGGCGCGCCTCCGGAGACGAAGAACCGGACCCGGCCTCCCGTTTTATCCAGGATTTTCGAAAAGACGAGCTTGCGGGCCAGGGCGAGCTTGAGCTTTAAAAACGGACCGACGGTCTTGCCGGCCAGCCTTTTCTCCCCGGCGGCCTTGCCTGAGCCGACGCCCCAGAAGAAGATCTTCCGCTTCAGGCCCGGGCTCGAGAGGACTTGGTCCATGACCCGCGAATAGATCTTCTCGAAAACCCGGGGGACGCTGACCATCACCTGCGGCCGGATCTCGAGCAGGTTGTGGGCGACCGTCTCGACGTTCTCCGCGTAAGCGATCGAGCACCCCTTATAAAGATACGTGAACGAGACCATCCGTTCGAGAACGTGGGACAGGGGAAGAAAGGACAGGGCCGTGTCGGCGGCCGAGAACTCGATGATCGCCGAGACGGCCAGGACGTTGCTGACGAAATTGGCGTGGGTGAGGATCACGCCCTTGGGGACGCCGGTGGTTCCGCTGGTGTAAATAATCGAGGCCTCGTCGTCCGGCTGAATGGCCCGGGCGGTTTCCTCAAACAAGCCGGGGCGAGCGGCCTCCAGGGCCGCGCCGCGGGCCTGAACGGCGGCCAGGGGAAGCACATCGGGGGACGGGGCCTGCGGCTGGAAGATGACGACATGCTTCACCCGCGGAAGGTCCCGGCGGAGGGCCGCGATTTTCTGGTACTGGTAGAAGTTGGAGACGACCACGATCTCCGCGTCGCTGTCCTCGATGATGTACTTGACCTGGTCGCCCGTGAGCGTCGTGTAGATCGGCACGGTGACTCCACCGAGGCAGAGGTTGGCGATATCGGTGATCGTCCATTCCGGACGGTTCTCGGACAGGATGACGAGCTTGGCCCCCGGACCATGCCCCAGGTCCTTCAGGCCGAGGGCCAGGTTCCGGACGGCGGATTCGAATTCGGCCGTCGAGATGTCGCTGTAGACGTCGTTGCGCTTCACCTTCATCAGGTCCGGTTTGACGTAGCTCCGGACCGTATTCAAAAAAATCTCAGGCAGGGTTTTCTGCATCATGTCCTCCGCGATTTCTGCGAACGAATGCGCCCATTCTATGGAAAAAGACCGGCAGGGTCAACCCAAAAAACGCGGGGACCATCCGGCGCCGCGGCGCGTTTCTATTTTTTCAGGGCCGCCTCCACCCCCCATCGGATCTTTTCGTAATCAAAAGCGGCCAAGGCGTATTCCTTGACCGCGCCGGCGAGATCATCCTTCGCCCGGGCGGCGTCGCCGCGGGTTACCCAGGACTGGGCCTCCTGAAAGAGCGGATCCGCCGGGACGCCTTTCCAGGCCTCCAAGGCGCTTTCCCTCAGCCGGTCGACGAGCTTCGCCAATTCGCGCCAGCGGGCCGGGTCGCGGTTTTCGGTCACGCATAAGCGGAACAGCTTTTCCGAGATCGCGAAAGAACAGCGGGCCTCGACCCCCTTCCCGGCGCCCGCGGCCGCCGCGCCTTTCCCTCGAAGCATTTCAGCGGTTTCGAAAAACACGGATCCAGGTCCGTGGCCCTGCCGGACGGCGAGGCTCCGGGCCCCGGTCATCCGGGCCAGGGCCATGTCGACCGCTTTCTGTTCCGCGGGGGCCAGGGGCGGCGCGGCCGGCGGTTTCGCCGGCGCGGAGGTTTTGGATCCGGACGAAGCCGGCTTCGGATTCTGAGGGCTCTTGACCGTTTCGGGCGGGGCGGGCCGAGGCTCCATCTTCCGTGTTTCCGCCGCCGCCTCCTTCTTCATTTCCGCCGGAAGCGCGCCTCCCGGCGGGAGAGCCGCTGAAGATCCGGTATCCGCCGCCGTCTCCGACGCCGGAACGGGCGGAGCGCCGGGCTTCAAGAAAAGGAAATAGACGGCCGCGGCCGCGACGACCGCCCCGGCCGCGATCAGCGGGACCGGAATTTTCCTTGCTCCGGGGGCGTCCGGCCTCTTCGCCGCCGCCGCGCCCGCCGGCGCCGGCCATTCGGCCGTCGGGATGTCCCGGCCGGCGCCCTCCAAGGCGGCTTTCAGCTCATCGGCCGACGAGTACCGCTTGGCCGGGTCCTTTTCCAGGCATCGGGCGATGACCGCGGCCAGCCCGGCCGGAACCTGGGGGTTCCATTCCCGGACGTTTCGGGGAATTTCCATCTTATGCTTCATCGCCAGGCTGAGGGGCGTGGCTCCTTCAAACGGCACTTTTCCCGTCACCATTTCAAAGAGGACGACGCCCAGCGAATAGATGTCCGAGCGGGCGTCG
>MTKY01057082.1_pt1 | contig 12946 bp, 12 predicted proteins | sample 1042731 | NCBI WGS metagenome assembly MTKY01 (sample SAMN06212206, study PRJNA360538) | anaerobic digester metagenome | biome: Wastewater treatment plant; material: sludge; isolation source: anaerobic digester fed with sludge from wastewater treatment plant | place: Denmark: WWTP Soeholt ... | reverse complement strand
CCGCCCCAGAACAGCAGTTCGAAGTAGAACTCGCCGCTGACGCTCGCCGGCAGGCGCGCAAGGCTCAGCGCGACGCTGGCCACCGCGACCAGCGCCGCGAGAGCCGCCATCACCAGCGCGAAGCGCAGCACCGCGTCGTTGTCGTCGCCGCGCAGGCGCAGGCCGTTGGCACGCAGGCAAACGCATGCCTGTATCACCAGTCCGGTGGCGACGGCGATCAGTCCGGCGTAGAACCAGGGGTGTTGCAGCACCGGCACATAATTGTTCATCAGCGGTTGCGGTGTGCCGATGAATGGCGCGACGCTGATCATCACGGTGCCCGACACGGCGCTGACGAACGCGGTGAGGCTCCACCTCGGGTAACGCGCCGCGCCATGCATGCTCCACAGGATCCCCGCGCCCGCGACGAACCACACCAGCACCGTGAGATCGACGTGAGCCACCAGCGCGACCCGGAAGAATTCCTTGCCGGGCACCAGGTCCTGGATGATCGGGGTGCGCGACAGCGCGAGCAGCAGGGCAAGAAGCCCGGCCGCGACCAGGGCGTATACGCCCAGCCAGATCCAGCCGAGCGTGAAACGCGCGGCCTGTGCTTCGTGTCCGGGAGGGCTGCGCTCGGCCTGGTTCACAACAGGGATTCCTCGATGACTGCTCATTCGTCGAGCAACCGGGTGATGGCGTCGAGCATGGTCTCGGTGCTCGCGTTGCTGGCGAAGGTCGCGCGCACGCGGCCCACGCGATCGATCAGGTAGATCTGGTCGCTGTGCGCGAACCCGTAATCGAGCGGTGGTGGCAGCGTCTCCCGCTCGAAATAGACCTTGAACAGCGTTGCAACCGTGCGTGTCTGCTGCTCGGTGCCACGCAGTGCGATCATCGCCGGGTGAAAGTGGCGCACATAGGGGCCGAGTATCTCGAGGCTGTCGCGGCCGGGGTCGATGGTCACGAACAGCGGCTGTACCTCGCCGGCTTTGGCGCCGAGACCATCGAGTGCGGCACGCATGCGCGCAAGCACCGTCGGGCACACATCGGGGCAGCTGGCGAAGCCGAAATTCAGCAACACCAGCCGTCCGCGAAAATCCGCCAGCGCGGTGTCATGACCAAGAGTGCCTGGCAGGGTGAAATCGCCGCCCAGCGAGTCGATCACCGGTAGCCGCTCGGCGGACATGAGCCCCGGCCGCACAAATTGCAGTATCAAGACTGCCGCGAGCAATACCATCGAGACCAGCAAAACGACCAGTGCGCGATTCATGTCGATGCGGCTCCGGCGGTGAGGTAATCCAGTCGCAGCATGGCCAGCAGCAACAGCGCCGCCACGGTGCTGTGCGCCAGTACAACGGCAAGCGGAAGCGAGAAGGCGAGCGCGCACAGGCCGAGCATCGCCTGCAGCGATACCAACGCCAGCACCAGCAATGCGTTGCGACGCAACCTCACGCTGGCACGGGCGGCCATCACCGCGGTCAACAGGAGCAGCGGCACGGCAAGCGCGGCACCGATGCGATGCGCGATCAGGATGGCTGCCGTACCCTGGTCTGCGATGACCCTGCCATTGTCATCGAGCGCGAGTTCGCGCAAATACCAGAATGCATCGCCGATGCCGCGTCCCGGCATGCAGCCATCTGTCGTGGTGCAACCGAGACCGGCGAAATTTGCGCTCAGCCAGGCGCCCAGCGCCAGCTGTACGAGCAGCAGCACCAGGCTGGCACGCACCAGCTTGCGCGGCCAGGGTGCCACGTTCACGCGAGCGGTGTTGCCCAGCGACAGGTACAGGCGCCAGCCAAGCGCGGCAAGTGCTACCCCGCCGAGCAGATTGGCGGTGGCGATGGCCGGGCGGGTCTTGAGGTAACTTGCCGGCCCAATCACCGCCAGCGCTAGCAGCAGTCCGGCCATGGCCAGTGGCAGTTGCGCTTGCGTTGCGCTCAGTTGGCGGCGGCTACGATGCACCAGCAGCAATACCATCACCACCAGCGCCGTCGCGACGCCGCGATGGGCCTGCTTGGCGAATGGTTGCGGAGCCAGCGCGGCGTGTGCAACCCGCTTGCTGTGTTCGCTGATGTGGACCCCGATCCGCGCATAGCATGCCGGCCAGTCGTCACAGCCGAGTCCGGCCTCGACATGACGGATATAGGCGCTCAGCAGGTTGATGCCAAGTGTTGCCAGCAGGATCGACAGCGTCAGTCGCGCCAGCCAGCGCCTCCCGATATCTGCATTCCCGCCTTGTCGCATGCGTTATCCTTGCCCGGGCTGGCGCCAGTGCGCCAGCGTGTGTCAACCGCATCATCGCTAATGTCGAATTCGGAGGAGGCGTCCATGCAGATACTACTTTTCACCCTGGTCGGGATCGCGCTGTATTTTTTCGCCGATTGGGTGCTGCGCACCATCGAGCGCTTGCATGGCAGCCCATTGCCCTACCGCAACGTCATCTACTTCGTCATCATCCTGTGCCTGGCTCTGCTCAGTTTCGAGTTGCTGCAACAGTTCGCCTCTATCGAGACGGTTCTCTGAGCGCCGCCTCACATGAACACGAATTCCGATTTCTGGGAATCGAAATCGATCACCAGCACCTGTGCCGGAGCCAGATGTATGTGCCGCTCGGCCCGATACGGGAAATCTTCCTGCCCGATGTGATCCTTGAGCCGGATTTTCACATCGATATCACCTGCGGGAATGGTGAGGCGCTGGTACATCGACGCCATCCCGTCGTCATGCAGGCCGCGCGGCTCCATGCTGCGGCTCAAAACCAGCTTGCCGTTGACTTCGAGTTCCAGCAGCAGTGGCGAGCGCTCGCGCGGGCAACTTTGCGCCGCGCGCATCGTCGCCGGCAAGTTGGCAAGTTCATCGGCATCGAGGGTGTGGCATTCACCGAGTAATTTTCCCGAGTGCCGCACACTCAGCTTGATGGTGGACATACCCTCCGGCAGATGCCGATACGAGGGCGAATTGGAGAAATAGCCCACGAACGCGATGAACAGCGCATAGGCGGCAGCCTGGCCCAACCAGCGCAGACGCTCACTCATGGGTAGCCACCGATTCAGTTGTGGTCTCCACTGCGATCTGCGCCTCGCTCAGTTGCTCGCGGAAACGATCGAGCTCCTGCTCGAGTTTCGAGTACTGCAGTGGGCTCGCCCAGCAGATTGTCACCTTGTCCTTGCCAGCCGATGTACGCAGATGCGGCATGCGTTCACCGGCAAACCGTTGCTCGGTCCATTGTGAGCCCAGGCGGTAGCGGCAGTCGTCCGTGCTGCAACCGCTCACCAACACGCCATCGACGTTCTCGTTGCGCGCAAGGAAATCGACGAATGACGGCGGCAGCAGGCCGATACAGGGCAGCGACAGCGCCACGACCCCGGCGCGCTCGATCGATTCGATCGGCAAGGCATGATCGCAGCCGAACACAATCACCCGTGTTTCACCCGTGAGCGTGGCAACCTTGGCCATCGCCTCCGTGCGCAGGCGTTCGATCGGATAGCCGGGTATCTCGATGCCGGAAACGAGTTCCTCGACATGACGGAACGGAGTCGCGGACGGGCATGCACCGGCGCAGATCCCGCATGCCGTGCACATGTCGGGGTTGACCTGCGCCTGGCGCATGCCTTTCCTGAACGAATGCGGCACCATGGTGATCGCGTCGTACGGACAGTCCTGGAAACACCAGGTACAGCCATTGCAGTTGTCGGGGTTCACCACCGCAACCTGGGCGAGCCGCTTCTTCTCGGGTGAAATCCACGGCATCAAAACCAGCAGCGCGGTGAGCGTGCCGAGGAGCAGCCACACCATGTTCGGTCCCCAGGTATCGAGCAGCGGATAGACATTCATGTATATCCAGTCGAGGTTCACCTCGGTCACGGTTAGCGACAGATCCGCAGGGCCCATGCTGCTCGCGGGCTTGATCATCGAGAGCAGCAACAGTGACAGCATGGTGCCGATCGCGAGGCCGCGCGCCGGATCGGTGCGAGCCTGCTTCAGGCGTTTGATGTGGATGAACATGCCGATCAGCAGAAACAGCGGGATCGCGATGTGCATGAACACCATCAGCGAGAACAGGCGGTCGCTCAGGGTGGCGTTCGTCAGGAAGGTGCGGGCCAGTGAGTCGCTGATATTGGGCAGTCGTTCCAGCCACTCGGTGGAAAGTATTGCGATGTACTGTGCAAACTGGTCCCACACCAGCCAGTAGCCTCCGATTGCCGATGCAAACAGCAGCCACAGCAGCGGCACCCCGCTTACCCACGAGAACCACTGCGCACCCCGAAACCGGCCCAGCGCGAACTCACGTACAAGGTGCAGGGTCACGGTGATCGCCATCGCGTCCGAGGCGTAGCGGTGCAGGCTGCGCATCACGCCACCGAAGTACCATTGGACATTGCTCAATCGCTCGACCGACTCGAAGGCGCCGATGATGCTCGTGTTGAAGAACACGAACAGGTAGATCCCGGTGGCCACTATCACCCAGAAGAAATAGAACGACAGCGCACCGAGCTGAAACCACGGATTCCAGTGCTCGCCGAATACCGCGGTAAACGCAGCCTCGATACGCACGAAGACCCACCGGCCGCCAGTTTGCAGAATACGAATCACGCTGATTTCCAGGGTTCAGACTTTGCTGATGCGCGCACGACGGCTGTAGAGCCACTCCCGCAATAGCAGGTAAATGAAGAATACGCCGAGCACCACGCCCATCGCGAGTCCGGCCAGGATCGAATAGTTGAAGCGATAGCTGTCGGAGGCGGGGTCGTAGACCGTGCAGAACAAACGGAACTTGTTGCCCATGCGTTCGAAAAACGACTCCTTCAGCTTCTCGCCGAAGACCAGCCGCTTGAGCGGATCTACCATCACCGGGGTGTCGAAATCCATGCCATAGATCTGGCGGCGCACCACGCCTTCCCCATCGAGCAACGAAGTCTGCAGCAGGTGATCGAAGCCGGCACCGGTGGCCACGTACTGGAATCCGAGATCGGCCGCCAGCTTTTCCGCCGTCGCCGCATCGGTGGCAAGAAAATCCCAGTTGCTCTCGCCAATCTGTTGCTCGCGTTCGAACTCGCGCATGGCATCGGCGGTATCGTGAGCGGTGTCGAAGCCGACGGTGATGACCCGGAAGCTGTCTTCGCCGAGCACCTTGCGCGCCTTGCGCACCACGGCAGCGATGTGCTGGGTGGTGGTCGGGCAGATGTGGTAGCAACTGGTATAGATCAGGCTGACGATCAGCGGTTTGCCGGTGTATTCGGCCAGCGCCCGCTGTCTGCCCGCGGTATCATAAAATGAATAATTCCCGACCTTGCGGCCGATCGCCGCCTGGCTTATGGCCAGCGCGGTGTCACGATCGAACGCGGCGTTGTGGTCGGAATCCGCGCCGTGCGGGGCGGAGGCTGCATGCTGTGCACGCAGCGCCGGTTGAACCGCCAGCAGCAGCATGGCCGTCAGTACCGTCGTCAGCAGGCGTCGACCACGCGCGCTCATGCGGCGTTGTGAGTGGCAATGCTCGTGCGCCTTGCCGCAACGCCGCATGAGCGGACGATGAGTGGAACGGAATAGATGCATATCACGAGAATTCAACAGAATCGAAAAACCAGCCGGGGGGAACCGCGATGGTCCCCCCGGCAACAAGCCTTCTGTCAACTAAGACCCCAGGTTTCACCCAGGAATTTCCAGTTGATGAAGTAGTAAAGTACGAAGGCGGCAAAGAAAGCAGCCACCAGTACCAGCGTGCCGGGAACGGTGATCGAGCCGATACCGATGTTGTGGTACTTTTCTTCCGCCGGAGGTGTAGCGATCACTGCTGCGCCGAGCTTCTCGTTTTCACCGAGCTTGCGCCCGAACAGGAGCGAGCCAACCACCACGATGATGAACATCGCGCCGCCCAGTCCTGCCAGTACTACCGACATTCCGTTCAGGCTCATCATGGTCAGTGCGGCAGCCGAGAACTCGTAGCCGCCGTCCGAGCTCGTGAACAGGATATCCCAGTGCCTGCGGGGCACTCCAAGCGTGCCGGCACCCATCAGGAACATACTCACACCGACCATGCCGAGGCCGAAAACATAAGGCTGCCACGACGCAACTTTCTTCAGAATCAGGTCGCGACGAAACACAACCGGCACCAGCCAGTAGGTCACTGCCATGAAAGTCAGCGTGGTCCCGATGACGACGGTCGCGTGGAAGTGCCCGGGTACGTACACCGTGTTGTGCACCAGCAGGTTGATCTGCTCCGCGCCCATTACCACGCCGGTGATACCGCCCAGCACGCCGAACCCGACCAGCGAGATGAACATGCCCGAGAACACCGGGTTGCCCCAGGGTGCCTTGCGCAACCACTCGAACAGCCCCGAGTTGTAGCCGCGGGCGCGTTGCGCGGCCTCGATCGCACCGGGGACCGTCAGTCCATGCACCATGCTGGCCATTACCGCGAGGTACATGGCATAGCTGGTGTTGAAGATCTTCCACTCCGAACTGAGGCCCGGATCGACCAGCAGGTGGTGCGCGCTCGCGACCTGCAGAACCGCGATATAAAGAAAAAATGCGAAGCGGCTCACTTTTTCCGAGAGCGGCTTGGCGCCGAACACGACCGCAGCGATCATGTACCACACCGAGATGTGTGCGGCGACGTTGATCTGCTGCGAGGAATGGCCGAAGGCCCACCAGATCAAGCGGTACACACCCGGATCGATATGTGCGACCAGCCCGAGGTTCCACAACAATGTGGGTATCAGGATGATCGCGCCCGAGGCAATCGTGAAGATCGCGATGATAACGGCAGTGAGCGCACCGAAAGTCACCAGCGGCACCGATCCCTCGTAGGTTTTCTCGCCCTTGGCGATAACCAGGGTACCGAGAAAGATGAAGCAGTGGATCAATGCGCCCACCGCGAACAGGATCAGCCCGACGTAGAACATGGTATCAGCGGGTATCGGCACATAGGAGGTCATCATGACGCTAGAGTTGCCTTTCCAGAGCACTGCATAGTTGTTGAGGAGCGCCCCGATCACCATCAGCGCGAACGCCACCCAGCCGATCCGCGGGGTCGCGATCCGGCAACCGAGCAGGACCGCGGAGCAGAAGTGTATAACCGCCATCTCGAAGAAAATCATCCAGAAAATCAACACGTTGAGACCGTGTGCGGTGAGCACCTGATAGAACATGTTGGCTTGGAGCAGATGCACTTCGGGCCAGCGTGTCAGGCCGACACCAATACCGAGAACCCCCCCGATCAGCAGGAACACCACGCCGGCAACGGCATTGGCCTTTATCAGCGCCTCGGCGGGGCGGTGGAACTTCAAGCCGGTATCAGGACAGATTCGAAACTCGTTGTTGCTTTTCATGGTGCTCCCCTCATTCCACCACGTGAATCTTGCCGAGCATCGTGTGATGCCCGATTCCGCAGTATTCGTTGCAGATGATCGAATGCTCGCCGATCTTGTTCGGTGTGACGGTCAGCACCATGTCGTAACCGGGCAGCACCTGCACATTGAGATTCGCCGGCTGCAGGGAAAAACCATGCTGCCAGTCCATGGAGGCGATGTGCATACGGTAGGTCTGCCCGACCTGCAACTCGTATATCGGCCACCATTCCCAAAGCCGTCCCACCAGATAGATATCGGTTCCCACGGGAGGCTTGACCACCGGCGTCTTGCGGGCGCCCTCGGTACGAACGGTGTACTGATCAACGACGGCCTTGGCTTTCTCCATATAAATGGCCGGCGTCGTCCGGTAGGCTTCGCTCGAGAGGTTCTGTTTGCCGTACACATGCCAGAACGGCATCATCAAGGTCAAAATGATGCCCCAGATCACCACCACGGCAATCCAGATCAGTTCAGCTTTTTCTATGGGTTCTTTCCACCAGATTTTCCTGGTGGGAGGGGAAATGGCGGTCATTGTTGCTTCTCCAAAGAGTCCATTTGATATGTCCGGGTATTACTGGGACACAGGTAACGAAACCAGTTCCATGATTCCCCACACGATGTAGGTCAGAGTCGGTATCGTGATACCTATAAACAACAGAAGGAACGGGTTGTCGATGACCCTCTGCATGAACGGAATGTTTTTGTCCGAATCCTGATCGTTGCTCATCGTTGATTTTCCCTGGTTTTGCCCCAAACGGGCACAGCACATCGTGTTGCCGGTGGTCGGCCGGCGCGTATTCTAGGGACGCATGATATAGCCATATTTGATTTGGATCATCTAATTTCCGATGTATTTGCTCAGGTAATCAGGAGATAAATCCTTGCTGTTGTAAGGTCTTTGTTAGTCGGTTGATATAGCTCAATAAGGACAGGGCGATAAGTCGATCTAATTGTCCCTGCCAATCGGTGTCGATGGGATGCCGTGAGCCAATGGATTTTTGTAACGCAACCCGAAAAAGGGGATAGGAGACAGATGATGATGAAGAACTACAGGAAAAGCATTCTCAGCCTGGCGTGCGGCCTTGGGGCCACCGCGATCCTGGCTGGTAGCGTGCTGGCGCAGGAGAAGATCGATCACCCGGGTACGACCGGCGAGGACGTGCGCTATCGCGGTGCGCCGATTCCAGCGCTGGACCTGAAGCAGGTGGCTACTCCCGGCTCGCCGGCAGTGACGGAGGCCGAGTTCGAGCGCGCCAACAAGATCTACTTCGAGCGCTGCGCGGGTTGCCACGGGGTATTGCGCAAGGGAGCGACCGGCAAGCCGCTGACTCCGGATATCACGCGCGCGCGCGGCACCGAGTACCTGAAAATCATGATCAACATGGGAACGCCGGCCGGCATGCCGAACTGGGGCACCTCGGGCCAATTGAGTGCCGAAGACATCGACATCATGGCGCGCTATCTGCAGAACGAGCCGCCGACCCCACCCGAATGGGGCATGAAGGAGATGCGCGAGAGCTGGAAGGTTCTGGTACCGGTCGACAAGCGCCCTGCCAAAAAAATGAACAAGTACAATCTTGACAACGTCTTCGCCGTCACCCTGCGTGACAGCGGCGAAATTGCCCTGATCGACGGTGACTCGAAGCAGATCATCAACATCATCAAGACCGGTTACGCGGTGCATATCTCGCGTTCGTCCGACTCGGGGCGTTATGTCTACACCATCGGCCGCGATGCCAAGATCGACATGATCGACCTCTATATGGACCCGCCGCAGACCGTTGCCGAGATCAAGATCGGCCTCGAGGCGCGCTCCGTGGAAACCTCGAAGTACAAGGGTTACGAGGACAAGATCGCGATCGCCGGTGCCTACTGGCCGCCACAGTACGTGCTGATGGATGGCCCGACGCTGGAGCCGAAGAAGATCGTGTCCACGCGCGGCATGACGGTCGATACCCAGGAGTATCATCCGGAGCCGCGCGTGGCGGCGATCGTCGCCTCGCACCAGCACCCGGAGTTCATTGTCAACGTGAAGGAAACCGGGCAGGTGTTGCTGGTCAACTACAGCAATATCGACGCGCTCAGCGTGACCACGCTGGAAGCCGCGCGCTTCCTGCATGACGGCGGCTGGGATTCCACCCATCGCTACTTCATGACGGCGGCCAACCAGTCCAACAAGATCGCGGTGATCGATTCGAAGGAGCGCAAGACCACGGCGCTGATCGATGTGACCAAAGTCCCGCACCCGGGTCGTGGCGCGAACTTCACCGACCCGAAATTCGGGCCAGTGTGGGTGACCAGCGCGCTTGGCAACGAGAACGTCACCGTGATCGGCACCGATCCTAAAAAGCATGCGCAATACGCCTGGAAAGTCGTGCGTGAGCTCAAGGGTCCCGGTGGTGGATCGCTGTTCGTGAAGACTCACCCCAAGTCGACCAATCTGTGGGTCGATACGACGCTCAACCCGGATGCCAAGCTGAGCCAGTCGGTAGCCGTGTATGACATCAACAACCTCGACGCCGGGTTCGTGAGCCTGCCGATCGCCAAGTGGGCCGATGTGGGCGAGGGCCCGGCACGCGTGGTGCAGCCGGAATTCAATGCCGCTGGCGATGAAGTCTGGTTCTCGGTGTGGAACGGCAAGGACCAGACCTCGGCGATCGTGGTGGTCGATGACAAGACGCGCACACTGAAGACGGTCATCAAGGATCCGCGGCTGATCACGCCGACCGGCAAGTTCAATGTCATGAACACGCGCAAGGATATCTACTGAGCATCTGCGCCAGGCAAGCGCGGCCAGGGACGGCCGCATTTTGCGCACGCATGAATTCACCGCAAACAGGGGAAAGTAAATTTGTGAAAGCTGTAACCATGGGAAAAAGGATATGGTCTGGCATGGCCGTGGCAGCCGTTGTCACGATGGCCGCCAGCGTGCAGGCGGAGGAGGCTTCGCTGGCCGGGGCACTCAAGGGCGGAGAGGTCAAGATCCAGTTCCGCTATCGCTACGAGGATGTTGATCAGAACAACGCGCTCGACGACGCGCAAGCGTCCACGCTGAAATCGAGACTGAACTATACGTCCGCGCTGTTCAGCGGCTGGCAGGCGCAGGTCGAAGTCGACAATGTGTCACAGATCGGTGACGACGATTACAACTCGACCTCCAACAACGAGACCGGCTATTCGGTGGTTGCCGATCCCGATGGCACCGAGTTCAACCAGGCCTGGATTGCCTATTCCGGCATCGCGGACACGGTGGTAAAGGGCGGACGTCAACGCATCGTGCTCGATAACGAGCGCTTTGTCGGCGGCGTGGGCTGGCGTCAGAACGAGCAGACCTACGACAGCGGTTCGGTGGTGAACAAATCCCTGAAGGACACCACGCTGAACTATGCCTGGATCGATAACGTGAATCGGGTTTTCGGACCCGATGACGGCACCACGGCCGCCTGGTTGGGTGACTGGGATTCCTCGATCCACCTGCTCAATGCCAGTTACAGCGGCCTGTCGTTCGGCACCATCACGGTCTATGACTATCTGATGGATATCAAGGACGCCGATGCGCAGTCGAACAAGACTTACGGGGCGCGTTTCACCGGCAAGCATGCGCTGGGCGAAACGACCAGCCTGCTGTACACGCTCGAATACGCCAGGCAGGAAGACTACGGCGATAATCCGGTGTCCTACGAGGCCGATTATTATGCGGTGGAAGCAGGCCTTGCGTTGCCTGCCGCCGTGACCCTGAAGGTGGGGCAGGAAGCGCTCGAAGGCAATGCGGGGAGCGCCGGCAAGGCGTTTCGCACACCGCTCGCAACCCTGCACGCATTCCAGGGTTTTGCCGACATGTTCCTGAGCACGCCAGACGGTGGTATCCAGGACAGTTATGCCGTGGCATCGATCGTGGTGATGGGGGCGACTGCCAGCGCAGTGTGGCATGACTTCGAAGCCGAGGACGGCGGTGCCTCTTTTGGCGACGAACTCGATTTGTCGCTGTCACGCAAGTTCGGCCAGTACGTCACCGGCCTGCTCAAGTATGCGGACTACAACGAAGATGGATTCGCAGTCGATACCCGCAAATTCTGGGTGCAACTGCAAGTCGATATCTGAGACGTGAACTGCACGGTTTGCGAGCCGACCTCCGGCTGAGGTCGGCTCGCTTTCGTTGTCAGCGGAAACGCTGCTGCGTGCCGCGTGAACTCATGCGGTTGCCGTTGGCATCGCCATTGCCATTGCCACTGCGGGAGTGATTGCTTCCGCGATTCCGCGCATTCCCCGAACCTGCGCCACGACCGCCGCGATGTGGCGGGCGCTCGGGACGCGGGTCGAGATCGGGGCCGGCGCTGCGCACCACCGAGTCGAGCGCGGCCTGATCCTCGGCGGATAATTCGATACGCGGCAATTTGCGTTTGATCAGCCGTTCGATACCCGCCAGCATTCCGGTCTCGTCGTCGCCGACCAGCGAGATCGCCTCGCCCGACATGCTGGCGCGCCCGGTACGACCGATGCGGTGTACATAGTCCTCCGGCACGTTGGGCAGGTCGTAATTCACGACGTGCGGCAGTTCCTTGATGTCGATGCCGCGCGCGGCGATATCGGTCGCCACCAGCACCTGGATCTGGTTGCTCTTGAACTCGGCCAGCGCGCGTGTGCGCGCCGTCTGGCTCTTGTTGCCGTGGATCGCGAGCGAGGGTATGCCGCCTTTCGACAGCTGTTCGGCAAGCCGGTTGGCACCGTGCTTGGTGCGCGTGAAGACCAGCACCTGGTGCCAGTCGCCGGCCTTGATCAGGCGTGCCAGCAGGTGCCGCTTGGCTTCCTTGCGCACCCGGTAGACGCACTGTTCCACGAGTTCGGCGGGGGCATTGCGCCGCGCCACCTCGACCTCCGCCGGCCGATCCAGCAGGCGATCGGCAAGCTCGCGGATATCGTCGGAGAAGGTCGCGGAGAACAGCAGGTTCTGGCGCTTCTTCGGCAACAGGGCGAGGATGCGTTTCACGTCGTGGATGAAGCCCATGTCGAGCATGCGGTCGGCCTCGTCGAGCACCAGGGTCTCCACCGTGTCGAGACGCAGGGTGCGCTGCTGGATGTGATCGAGCAGGCGTCCCGGAGTCGCGACCAGCACGTCGAGGGTCTGTGCCAGGCGGGTGACCTGCGGCTGCATGCCGACGCCGCCGAATACCACTGTCGATTTCACCGGGGTGTATTTGCCATAGACACGCACGCTCTCCTCGACCTGGGCCGCGAGTTCGCGGGTCGGAGTGAGTATCAGCACGCGTACCTTGCGCCGTTGCCCGGGGGCGTCGGCGGCAATTTTCTGGCACAGCTGGTGCAGGATTGGCAGTACGAAACCGGCGGTCTTGCCAGTGCCGGTCTGCGCGCCGGCGAGCAGATCGCGACCCTCGAGCACCGCGGGTATCGCGGAGAGCTGGATCGGGGTGGGTTGGGTATAGCCGTGTTCGGTGACGGCGCGCACGATATCGGCGGCGAGGCCGAGCGAGGAGAAATTCATTGAAAGTCCTGATTGACGCCTGTGGCGGCTTGCCCTGGCGGGCAACAGTCTCGGGCCACGGGAAGGTTCACATATATCCGGAAGGGATGTGCCGGGCAGACTGCAGCCCGGAACGCGC
>MTKY01047759.1_pt1 | contig 12951 bp, 12 predicted proteins | sample 1042731 | NCBI WGS metagenome assembly MTKY01 (sample SAMN06212206, study PRJNA360538) | anaerobic digester metagenome | biome: Wastewater treatment plant; material: sludge; isolation source: anaerobic digester fed with sludge from wastewater treatment plant | place: Denmark: WWTP Soeholt ... | reverse complement strand
CGGAAGAGCGTCAAGGGTCCCCCCGACGCCAAGCGTCTTTCGACCTCATCAGCATAGTCGCGCCATGTCTGGGCGGCATCTCTAGCGAACGTCAGGATCCGCGGCTCGAGCTCGTTCCGTGTGTCCGGAGCCATTCGTGGCGGTCGTTCCAGAACGGCGAGCATCCGCTTGTTGTAACGGTTCAGCGCTTTTGCGGACGACGGGCAGGGATCGCGTTGAAAGCGCGTTCCGGCCGTTGAATCCGGGGCGGCGACCAGCAATCGACTTAGGAAGCCTTGGTCTTTCAAGACCGGGTCCGACAGCAGTCGTGCCGCCGCTTCGGGCTGAACCATAAGATGCATGGCGACGCGCTTGCCGTCGATAATGCTTGATCCGTCCAAAACCCGGACTCGCTTGATCGGTGATCCATCCCAAATACTGGAGAGCCCGGCCACTGTGCGTAGCCTATTATCGGGGGACATCCCGTGACCTGCTATAAAGGAGCCGCCTTCATCCGAGAAAATGCCCATCGAGGGCTGGCCATCGGCGAGGAGCTTGCAGAGCCCCTCAAACGTTGGCTCCGGGCAGGTCAGCATCGGCATGAGCGGCGGCGCTGGCTCGTCGCCGAGCCCATCCAGTTTGCTCTTTATCGCGCGGTAATCATCTTTCTGGCCGCCAGTCGCCTTCTTAGAAGCGGCCTCCCACGCCTTCCGAGCGTTGAGGTACTCCTTCAGTTCGATATTGAAGGTTTGCCGTAGCGCTTTCTCTCGCTCGCGCACGGGCCAGAGCGCCTCAGCATCCGCCGCGCTCTTGCGATCTCCAGAAGGCGCGATCGAGAGCAGGTCGAGGCTGAGCGGTTTTGCATGACCAGTTGCGGGGATTTCCACGTCGGCGTGACCCTGAAGGGCAAGGCTCGCAACTCCAAGCACGCTCTGCGCTGCAAGCGCCGCCGGGCACTGCACTCGATCGACGATCGCATGCGCCGCCGCGCCAAGAATTTCTCCTAGTGCATCGACCGGGTATTCAAGGGCACTCGGCAGTGAGCGATACAGTGCTCGTGGAGCCTCTACACGCGGATCTACGCCCAGATCGCGCTCCGACTTTGACCTCGCAGTTTGAGCGGGGTCACCGTCGCCATCCGGGCCATCTGCGCTGCGCCCCGTCCAACCGAGCGATTCCATCGTCAGGCCGATGCGATCGCACAGCCACCTGGCCGCCGCTTCTGGCGTCTCGGCTCCGCCCCACTCCATTACAAGATCAACGGCCGTGCGCTTGCCGAGCTTCTTGTCGCCCATGTCATGAACGCCGAAATCGACAATGCCGCCGTTCGCCGCGCCGGGCGTGATCGAAATATCTTCCTCGTTGTTGCGCCCGAGATATTTCGACTGGACGCGCCACCCGCCGGTACCGGGCTGGAATTTCGCCGCCGGGAAGAGATCGCGGAACCACGTTACGTCGTTCATCGTGGCGTCGCGCAGGTTCTTCCAGAAATCGCCTTTCGCCGCGGGGGGCTTTCGCCGCTCCGCCGTCCTCTCACGTCGCACGAATTTCAAATCGCGCGCCGGCTTGGCCGGTTCAGCATCTGGCGCTGGCGCTGCGGGCTCGTCCTTCGGCTGATGCTCGGCGACACGGGCCAGGAGCGCGGCGAGGGTCTTGGGCGCTGGCTCGATACTCGTCGGCGTGCCCTCGACATGGTTGCCGGTGATCGTCAGGTATCGCTGCGACCTGTAAATCTCGACGTGCGCGGGATCGCATTTCACGGTCGCCTCGACCTTCCCGCGCGCGATCATGCGAATGCCGGTGCGGGATGGTGAGATTTCAGTGTAGGTCTCGGCCAGCGCCACGATCTCGGCCGCCCAGGGGTCAAGCTCGCCCGTCTCCGGGTTGCGGCACTTGTCGAGATCGATGCCGGTGTAGCCGTCGTCGTCCGTTAGGACAAAACCGATGCCGGCCATCTTGCGCGATATGGCAAATACGCGCGCTTGGCCGTAGGTGCCCCAGGTGTTCGGGTCCGAATGCGACGCTCCGCCACCGATCTTGGGGTTCACCGGCGGTTTTGTCTGCTTCACCGTGCCGTCGGCGCGCGTCACGTCCTTGAGCCGCCACGCGACCCATTGCGGGCGCTCCATCAATTCGCGCATCGCCGGCAGGTCAGAGGGCGGAAGCAGAGGCTGAGGGAGATCAGGCTTCATCGAATCCCTCCATCAGAAAGATGTCGAGATCAGACCGGAGAAATAGACGACATTTGCCGATCTTGATGGATCGAAGATTGCCCGCCTTCAGGGCGCGATACAGCGTGGCGCGGCTAAGTCCCGTGTACTTGCATGCGGCGTGCATCCGGAGAGCGCGAGGCTCCTGCCCTTGGATTTCTCGTTCAGATTTTTTCATGGTCACCTCCTGTGAGATGACCCGAACTATTAGCGCCTACGCTGAACCCGTCAGCAACAGAGTCATCTCAGAAAATGCGATCAGAACGAGCCATTTTTTGACGCGACTTTTCACTTGACGCGAGCGTTCAAAAGCTCGCCGAGCGCTTGCTCTAGTCGCGGAGCCAGTTCGACGAGGAAAGTCTCATGCAGGGTCTGCAATAATTCAGATGAAATTTCGTCCGCAGCTTTCGCCTCGCTCTGACTGTGGAATCGCGCTTCGAAGGCAGCAATCAGAGTTTGGGCAATCCCTTTTGCACCTGCGCGCGCCGATTGCAGCCCGGCGGAGCGGGCATCGCTTTGCAAACGAGAGAGCAGGCTTTCCCGGAAATTTTCGTCTGCAATGCTTTCCAGAACCTGCGCTTCGAAATCAAAAAAAGATTGGTGTCGCCCTTCAGGCATCTGCGACTCACCGCGCACCATGGATTTGAAAAATTCTAGCGAGCGCGGCTTGACCGCCTTCGGGTACTTTTGGGCGCTTTTCGCGATCTCACTTTCCAGGAGAATAACGCCGGGGAACTGTTCTTCCGCCCATTGCTTGGCGATCCTTGCCGCATCCTTGCCGGCGCCCCATCCTGCCGCAGCAAGGCGCATCCTGTACTCCACCGCCAGAGCGAGCGCGCGCACCCGGACCGGGTGAAATTTGCTGTGTTTGCGCGGTCGGCCTTTCCCTCTCTTTTTCAAGGCGCCAAAGGTGCTTTCTCCTCCAGGAAGCGTCGACAGATGTCGGCATATCTGCTCACGCTGCGATCGAGACAAGACCGGGCCAGATTGCAGCGCCAGCAGGAGCTTCTGGATCTCGGCCTCGCTCGTGGAGGATTTTCGTTTCTTCTCTTCCGTGGCCCGGGGAGATGGTTCTTCAACTACCAGCAATTTCTGCTTCCCGGGAAGCGGCGCCCGCTTTCTCACTGATGTCATCGTTCGGACCCTGAAAAAACCTGAGACGCGCGTACTCGTGGCCTAGCGCGTGCGCGTACTGGCCCCGAAAGTCCGCAATCACATCGTGTCAGCGAGTTGCAGAAAGCCCTAGGTCAATTCGCAACATTTCGGTGCGTCACGCTAAGCGCCTGTCTTCCAAGCGTCCAATTGATCCGCCCACCATTGCGCCATCTCGACGCGCTCCTGCCAGAACACGCCGCGGGCATAGGCGCGGCGAACTGGATCAGGGTCTTGATGGGCGAGAGCGCGCTCGATGGCGTCCGCAGAAAAGCGGCCGGACTCGTTCAGGAGCGTCGAGGCGGTGGCGCGAAAGCCGTGCGCCGTCATCTCGTCCTGACTGTACCCCAAGCGACGTAGCGCAGCGTTCAACGTGTTCTCGGAGATTGGGCGAGCGGCGACGCGGACGCCCGGGAAAACCAGCTTGCCGTGGCCAGTGATCGGCTGGAGCCATCCCAAAATCTCCAGCGCCTGCCGCGGAAGCGGCACCTGATGTTCGCGTCTCATTTTCGTGCGATTGGCGGGCACCGTCCAGATTGCCGCGTCCAGGTCGAACTCGCTCCATTCGGCCAGGCGCAGTTCGCCTGGACGGGTGAAGACGAGCGGCAGTAGCTTTAGCGCGCCCACGGTTGCCGCCTGCCCCTTGAAGCCGTCGATCGCGCGCAATAGTGCCCCGAGCTCCTTGGGATCGGTTATAGCCGCGCGATGCTTGACCTGCGGAGCGGACAACGCTCCGCGTAGCGCGAAGGTAGGATCGGTCTGAGCTCTCGTTGTCGCGATCGCATACCGAAAGATCGCGCCTATGGTGCCGCGCAGCCGTTTAGCCGTTTCCAGAGTGCCGCGACCCTCGATCGCCTTGAGCACGACAAGAACCTCGGCTGCGCTGATTTCCGCGATGGGCCGCCTCCCCAACTTCGGGTTCACGAGCGACAAGAGCCACATCACCTTATCGATGGTCGCAGGCGCTCGTGCTTCACGACGCAGCTTGGCCAGATATTCCTCGGCGACGGCCTCGAAGGTCGTTGCGTTGGCAACCACCCGAGCAATCTTCTCCGCCCTTCTCTTCTGGCTCGGGTCCTGACCTCCAGCAAGAAGCGCTTTGGCCGCGTCGCGACGATCGCGCGCGTCGCGCAGCCCAACGGCGGGATACGCGCCGAACGACAGCGTCCGCTCCTTGCCGTCGATTCGATAGGCCATTCGCCAGAGTTTCGAGCCTTTTGGGCCGACTACGAGGTACAGCCAGCCGCCATCCGACAGCTTGTAGGGCCGGGGGCCCGGCTTCGCGTTTCTGATTTGGGTGTCTGTCAACGGCATCAGCGCGCTGCCTGCGGGTATCGTAATTGGCGGGCATTTGCCCGATACCAGCTACGATACCCGCATCTGGGCGCGCTGCAAGGCAACGCCTTGCTACCTCAAGAGACCGGCAGAGACGCATTTATGTTGAAATATAACGACTTTCTCGACGATGCGAGACGGTCTGGAACGTTGGGAAAGTGGGGAATGGTGCCCAGGGGCGGAATCGAACCACCGACACTGCGATTTTCAGTCGCATGCTCTACCAACTGAGCTACCTGGGCGCGCGTCGCCTTCGGCGACTGCGTGCGGGCTTATAGGAAGCCTGCGCGGGCTTGGCAAGCGGCAAATCGGCGGCGCGGGGCGCCTAGTCTTCGTCGGTTGCGCGGGGCGCGGGCGCGCTGTCCTGTTCGTCGTCGCCGGGGGCGGCGGGGATCGCGTAGCGGCCGGAAAGCCAGCGGTTGAGGTCGACGTCGGCGCAGCGTTTCGAGCAGAACGGGCGGTACTTCTCGTCCGCGGGCTTGCCGCAGAGCGGGCACTTGCGCACAGGCGTCGGCGCGGTCTCGTCAGCCATGGCTTCGCATCCGTCTCAGGCGCGATTCGCCCAGGTCGCGCGCACGGGATAGCCGTCGCCCGAAAGCAGCGCCTGCGCCTCGTACAACGGCAGTCCGACCACCGACGAATAGGAGCCGACGAGCTTCACCACGAAAGCGCCGGCCAGTCCCTGGATGGCGTAGCCGCCGGCCTTGCCCTTCCACTCGCCGGAGGAAAGATAGGATTCGATCTCGGCGCCGGACAGGCGCTTGAAGCGGACGCGCGTCTCGACGATGCGCTTGCGCTCGGCGCCGCGCGGCGTCACCACCACCAGGCCGGTAAACACCCGGTGCTGGCGGCCCGACAGCAGCCGCAGGCAGTCGCCCGCCTCCTCCAGCAATTCGCATTTGGGCAGGATGCGGCGCCCGACGGCGACCACCGTATCGGCGGCCAGCACGAAGGCGCCTTCGAGTTCCTCGCGCGCCGCGGCGATCTTGCGCGCGGCCTGCGCCTTGTCGATGGCGAGGCGCTGCGCGAGCGTGCGCGGGAGTTCGTTCTTTTTCGGGGTCTCGTCGACGTCCGCCGGGAGCATGGCGTCGGGGGCGATGCCGATCTGCTGCAGGAGTTCGAGACGGCGGGCGGATGCAGACGCCAGCACGAGCCTCGGACGCAGGGCTTTGTCGGTCACGCGGCGCCCCCCGGCCCGATTTACTTGAAGCGATAGGTGAAACGGCCCTTGGTGAGGTCGTAGGGCGTCATCTCGACCAGGACGCGGTCGCCGGTGAGCACGCGGATGCGATTCTTGCGCATCTTGCCGGCCGTGTGCGCGATGATCTCGTGGTCGTTCTCGAGCTGGACGCGAAAGGTCGCGTTGGGCAGCAGTTCGACGACGACGCCGGGAAATTCGAGGAGTTCTTCCTTCGCCATTTGGGTCCTTCAGGGAGCGCCGTCCGGTCGCAGGGAAAGCCGCCGGACAAGCGAAAAGCCGGCGCGAAAAGCCCCGCCCCGGCTGAGTGCGGCGGACCCTAATCGAGAACGTGCGGTTTGTGAACTGCGCCGCGGCAGATTGTCGTCAGGACGGACTCGCCGGCGCCGCGGCGGCGCGATCGGCGGCGACGAACCGATTGTGGGAGCGGACCGCGAACGGAATCATCGCCAGATAGACGACGCACAGGGCGGCCAGCACTTCCATCGGCCAGGTGGCGAGCAGGAGGATCAGCGCGGCGATGCCGAACAACACGAACACCACGTATTCCCGGGGAATGCGGCCGATGGTCTTGCCGGAATAATGCGGGATGCGGCTGGCCATCAGGAAGGCCAGCGCCAGCAGGTAGACGATGTAGTAAGGCGCAAACGCGCGGCCGGTCGGAACCGCGAACACATCGGACAGGCTCAGATACAGCGGCAGCAGCGCGAGGCAGGCGCCGGCCGGCGCGGGCATGCCGACGAAGAACTTCGCCGTCCATGCCGGGCGGTCGGGGTCGTCGATCATGACGTTGAAGCGGGCGAGCCGGAGCGCCGCCGCGGTGGCGAAGATCAAGGCCGCGAACCAGCCGAAGCTCTTGATTTCGTGCAAGCTCCACAAATACAGGATCAGGCCGGGCGCGACGCCGAAATCGACGAAATCGGCGAGCGAATCGAGTTCTGCGCCGAAACGCGACGTGCCCTTGAGCGCCCGGGCGATGCGCCCGTCGAGCCCGTCGAGGAAGGCGGCGGCGAGAATGGCGTAGACGGCGAGCTGGAAGCGGCCCTCGGTCGCGAAGCGGATGGCGGTCAGCCCCATGCAGAGCGCCAGCAGCGTCACCAGATTGGGCAGGACGATGCGCAGCGGCACCGGCCGAAAACGCCGGCGGCGCGGCGGCGCGATCACATTCGGCTGCGGCGCGGTCTCTGAGGGCATGTCGTCCATGGCGCGGACAATAGGCGGGGCCGTGGCGGGGAACAAGGCGGGCGGCGGCATGCACACGCGGCAGCACGTCGCGCGCAAGTCCATATTGCCGATTGCGCGCCGTCGAAGGCGCATGTCACCGTGAGCTAGGCGGATAACGGACTGCAAATCAAATGGTCGATACCGGGGGGTACGATGCCTTCATCAGCTACAGGCGAAAGGATGGCCTGCGGCTGGCGAATTGGTTGAGGTCCCAGCTTCAGGGTTTCAGGCTTCCGAAGGGCCTGCACGCCGACGGATCCGGGCGCGTCGTCGATTCCTCCGAACAACTGCGCATATTCCTGGATGTCGCCTATCAAAAAGCGAGTTCGAATTTCTTCGACGACTGGATCCGGCCCAATCTCTCGCGCGCACGGCACCTCATCGTTGTCGTGACGCCGTCGCTGAAGGACACCCTTCCGGACGGAAAGCGGCATTGGGTCGATCTCGAACTGGAAGCCTTTCTGTCGATGGGCGGCTCCGTCGACGACGTGATCCTCGTTCTGGGGCCGGGCGCATCGCCGGACGATCTGCCCGACCAGCTGCTGTCGATTTCGCCCAACTGGGACTGGATCGACCTGCGGCAGTTCGCGCGCCTGGGACGGTACAGCGCATGGTCGGCGATCCAGCTCGCCAAGATCGTCGCCAAGATCAAGAACGTCGCCGACCAGGACATTCCGATTCTCACCGGCGAGGCGGCGCGAACGAGACGTCGCGCCCTGCTCGTCGGCGGCGCCTTGCTGGCCAGCGTCATCGTGGGCCTGTCCGCGCTGACGGCTTGGGCGGCGATCGAGCGCAACAGGGCCGAGCGGAACGAGCAGAGCGCGCGCGCGGCGGAGCGCGTCGCCAACGAACAACGGGAGGAGGCGGCACGAGAGCGGGACGGAGCCTATCGCGGTTTCTCGCAAACGTCTCTCGCTCTTCTCTCGAAGAAGCAGACGTGGCGACGGCGATGAAGGCGGCGCTTGCCGGACTGCCCCGACCGTCGCAGCCGAACCGCCCCTACCTGCCGGAACTGGAGCGCGCCGGCATAGACGCGGCGATTCAGAACCGCATGTCCCGGCGCATCAGAATCCCGGACGAAATCGCAGACTGGTCGCTCACGTCCAGAGAGGATGAGATCGTCCTCGCCGATCGCAACCAGCTGCGATGGACGACGCTGGATTTCAAGACGACCAGCGCGACGCTGTCGCTCGACGCCGCGATATCGCGCCTCGTGTCGTCGAAGGACCATTCGCTGATCGTCGCTCGGACAAAGGACGACCGGGCGATCCTGATCTCCGACCGCGACAGGAATATCCTGTCGATCATCCCCGGCGTCACATCGGGTTTACCGTTATGGATCTCGCCGAGCGGCAAGCGCATTGCGCTGGTCGGCAAGGATCGCGTCGCCCTCTACGACCGATCGGGATCGATGACGGCGGCGATCCCTCTCGAGCCCGAAGACCGGTCGCGTATATCCTTCCTGCAATCGACGATCCGGGGTCTCGAGCCCAGACTGATTTCGCCCCCGACCGTCCGCTTTTCCGACGATGGCGACCTCGTCTTCATCCAGCAGGCGACCCGGATCGTCGCGCATTCAGCCGACGGCGCGCGGATACTCTCGGTCCCGATCCGCAGCGGCGCGCTGAAACCGCACTTCGTGCTCGGTCCGGGCAACTCGCTCATCTGCTTCCTCCCGCCGGACTACCTTCTGGAGCCCGGCGCGGGCAAGACCGCGATCATCGAGCAATGGGACTTGCAGACCAAATCGTCCGTTCGAAAGATCAGCATCGAGATTACGCCGGAATTCGGCCTCTTCACGCAGGATCAGAAAACGTTGTTCGTCGTCGGTCGCGGCGGGGTCGCATCGATCGACTGGGCGTCCGGCAAGATTCTCGAACAGCAGAAATCGTCGCCGGACGCGATCCAGCCCGGCTACGAGGGCGCTCTGGCGAAAGGCGAGAACGGGCCGGCGCTGGTCTATTGGAGTTCGCTGGACAGGACGATCAATGTCCTCGACCGTGCCTCCTTCTCCCGGGAATTCAAGCTGGCCCCGCCGGCCGCGGGCGCGATGCAAGTGGAGCTGCGCAAGGACGGTCGCACCCTGGTCGCTACGTCCAGACGCGAGTTGGTCGAGTGGCGGCTGAACGCACGCACGGACGTCGAACAGATACCGTTCGCGCAAAGCCGAAAAGGCGAGATGGCCTCCGTCACGGCATGGACTCCGGCGCTGGATCATTTCGCCAGCGCCACGCTGGATGGCGAGATCGGAGTCACTCGCCTGACCGACCGCAAGATTCTTCAGGACCGCAAAGGACCGAGAAGCCTGATCGACGTGCTCGGCATCTCGCCCTCGGGACGAGTGGTCGGAGCGGCGCGCAAGGACGCGATCACTATCTGGCGAGACGGCGATACCGAGGCGATCCGTTTGCGGGCGCCCGGAGCGGACTCTACGAAGCATCTCTACTTCGCCGACGACCATTCGCTGATCGTGCACGCCGACGCCAAGGTCTTTCTCTACGATATCCGCACTGGCGGCGCCGATCCTGTCGTGCTGACCGATGCTTGCGTCGAGAGCGCCGTGCACCACGCGACAGGACGCCTGGCCTGCATGCGCGAGGATACGCAGCTCGAAATATTCGACCTGAAGACGAGGCGGACGACCACGAAGGTGAAGCTGCTGGATCGCGACAGGCTCTATCACGTTCCGTTCGTGCAATTCGCCCGAAACAGTCCGCGGCTCCTCTTGGCAACGCGGGACGGGGACGTTGTCGTCGTCGATTCGAGCAACGGCGAGGTTCTGGCGCGGCAAACCCTGCGATGGAGCCGTTCTCCCGACATGGCATTCACCCTTCTTCAGGGAAGCCGCTTCGCCAAGACCTCGCCCGAAGACATCCGCGCATTGCGCGACACGCTCCAGCGCGAGGGCACGGTCGAGGTTCGAGAAGAAACCGTAGCGACATCCATCAGCGACGACGGTCGCGCGATTGCTCTGGGCCTGAGAGGCCACGGTCTCCGCATTTTCCGGCCGGATGCCGGAGACCTGAAGAAGGTCGATCTCAGCGTCCGCGGACTGCCGAAAACCCTATCCTTTTCGCCAAATAGCGAAAGGCTGGCGGTCGCCACAGGCTTGGAGCAGCTTGTCGTTGTCGATCTCACGACAGGGCCAAGCGAGGTTGCATTGGTGAACACAAAGGATCGGGCGCGCGACGTCATCTGGCCCCCCCAAGGCCGTCTCCTGGCCAACACCGGTTCGGGCGGTTTGAAGTTGCTGCCGATCTTCGCAACGACGCGAGATTTCGTCTCGCTCCTGCTCGAACGCGCAGGCGATCCGCCCAACCGATACGAGCGCGATCGACTCTTTCTGGACGCCAAGTGATGCGCCGGTTCATTTCTCTTTTCATCGCTCTCCTCGGGACGACAGTCGAGGCCTCGGCAGACCTTGTCCTGCCCTGTGGAGGGGCGCGCGTCGCAGTGGTCGAGATTTGTTCGGAAAAGGCGAAAGCGAAACCCGCGAATGAAGCGGATGCTGCGATTTGCGCGCGCAATTCCGAGCGCGGCAAGGACATCATGGACCGGTTGAAGATCGTCGGACATCAGGAGGTCGAAATCCTCGATGCCCTGCTGATGTACAAGGAGCGGTTCGAAAAGACTTATGGCGCCGGCGACGATCTGAACCGCGCGTCGACAATGGCCGATCAAGTTTGCGGTCGTCAGGAATAGCCTGCGGATTCCGGGCCTGCATGAAGCAGGATTGGACCCCGACCACAGTGCGAGCCTAGCAACGCACGAGTCGGGAACGTTCGGGCCGCCCCAGGGACGGATGCGTGGCTCAAGGATCGTGCGGCGGCGCGACGATGCCTCACCTCACCGGCGGCGCGTATTGTATCCCGCCGGCGCTCCACAGCTGGTTCATGCCGCGGGGGATGCCGAGCGGCGAGCGCGAGCCGACATTGCGCTCGAAGCTTTCGCCGTAATTGCCGACCGCCTTGACGATGCGCACGGCCCAGTCGTTGGTCAGGCCGATCTGCGCGCCGAGACCGCCGTCGGCGCCGACGAGGCGCTTCACGTCGTGCTTCCTCGATTTCAGCGCGGCCTCGAGGTTCTGCGAGGAGACGCCGAGTTCCTCGGCGTTCAGCATGGCGAAATGCGTCCATTTGACGATCTCGAACCATTGCGGATCGTCCTGCCGCACCACCGGCCCGAGCGGCTCCTTGGAGATCACGTCCGGCAGGATCTGGTGATCGCCGCGCTTGGCGAGCTTGGTGTGCAGCGCGTGCAGTTGCGACACGTCGGTCGTCGTCACGTCGCAGCGGCCCTTGTCGTAGGCGTCGGTCAACTCGGCGACGCCCGCGACCTCGACGATCGCGTGACTGACATTGTTGGTCGTCAGGAAATCGACCGCATTGTCCTTGTTGGTCGTGCCCGCCTGCACGCAGACCTTCACGTCCGACAGGTCGAGCGGCGTCAGCGCGTTCTTCGACCGCGGGACCATGAAGCCCTGGCCGTCGTAATAGGTGACGGCCGCGAACTTCAGGCCGAGCGCCGCCTCGCGGCTCATCGTCCACGTCGAATTGCGCGAGAGCACGTCGATGTCGCCCTTCTTCAGCGCATCGAACCGCGCTTCCGCCGACAGCGGCGTGAATTTCACCTTCTCGCCGTCGCCGAAGATCGCCGCTGCGATGCCGCGACAGAAATCGACGTCGAAGCCGGACCATTTGCCTTGTGCATCGGCATTGGAAAAGCCCGGCAGCCCCTGGCTGACGCCGCAGTTCAGCGCGCCGCGCTCCTTGACCGCCTTCAGCGTCGCCTGCGCGCTCGCAGCGCCCGGCGCGAGACTCAGGCAGGCGAAGGCGAGACTCGCTCGAAACAGTTTGGACGCCATGAAATCCCCCCGGAAAAATTAGAGCGTCGGCGCCTGCCGGATGACGACCTTCGTGCCGACCGGGATGCGTTCGTAGAGGTCGGTCACGTCGCCGTTGACGAGGCGGAAGCAGCCGGACGACACGGCCGAGCCGATCGTCTGCGGCTGGTTGGTGCCGTGGATGCGGTAGATCGTGGCGCCGAGATACATGGCGCGCGCGCCCATCGGATTGCCCGGCCCGCCCGCCATGAAGCGCGGCAGGTACGGCTGGCGCTGGATCATTTCCGGCGGCGGGCGCCAGTCCGGCCATTCCTGCTTGCGCGAGATTTTCTGCAGGCCGGACCACTGGAATCCGTCGCGGCCGACGCCGATGCCGTAGCGCATGGCGCGGCCGTTCGGGAGCACGAGATAGAGATAGCGCTCGGCCGAACTGATGACGATCGTGCCCGGCGGCTCGTTGGTGCGATAGAAGACGACCTGCCGCTGGAACTCCGGCGGCAATTGCTCTTCGTCGGCCGTCGGCACGCGGCCGGGTTCGTCGCCGATGTCGAGCATGTCCGGTCGCTGCGCCAGCGCGGTCGCCGCGCCGAAGAGCGTGGCGACGCCGGCGAGCGCGGCGAGGAGACGTGTGCGCATGGCCATGTCGTTCTCCCGCTCAGGCGCCGCAGCGCACGTAGATCGACGTGCCGTAGCGCTTGATCACGTCGGGATCCATGAAGCGCATGATCACGATGCGGTCGTCCATCGAGACGATCTCGCGGTCTTCCGCCATCGGCGCCGGGCCGGAGGGTCCGAGATAGATCTTTGCGCCGCCCTTTTTCAGGAACAGTTCTTCCGGCTCCTTCTCGTCGGCCAGATGCATGATGACGCCGCCGTTCGCGCCCTTGGCGATCACGTAGGCGTTGGAACATTGCGCGCGCGCTTCCTTCTCGGTGCGCGGGCGGTCGCTGTCGCGATGGTAGGCGGCGAGGCCCCAGCGGCCGACGAGCCTGTCGGCGGGAACGGTCGCA
>MTKY01055031.1_pt1 | contig 12952 bp, 8 predicted proteins | sample 1042731 | NCBI WGS metagenome assembly MTKY01 (sample SAMN06212206, study PRJNA360538) | anaerobic digester metagenome | biome: Wastewater treatment plant; material: sludge; isolation source: anaerobic digester fed with sludge from wastewater treatment plant | place: Denmark: WWTP Soeholt ... | reverse complement strand
CGCTCGGGGAGTGCACGCCCCTCCATCACGGCCTCGAACTCCTCAGCCGACAGCGTCTCACGATCGAGCAGCGCCTCCACAACCCGATCGAGTTCGCCACGATGCTCACGCAGGGCATCCTTTGCCCGATCATAGGCATCGGTCACGAACTGCCGGACCTCATCGTCGATCTCCTGCGCCAGGGCCTCGCTGTAATCGCGCTGTTCGCCAATCTCCTTGCCGAGGAAGACAAGCTCCTCCTTACGGCCATACACCAGGGGGCCGAGCCTGTCGCTCATCCCATACCGCATGACCATGGAGCGCGCCAGCTTGGTGGACTTGTCCAGGTCGTCCGAGGCGCCGGTACTGATCTCGTTGAACACGATTTCCTCAGCCGCGCGCCCACCGAGCATCTTGGACATCTCCTGCTTCATCTTACTGCGCTGCATAATGTAGCGATCCTCTTCAGGCAGCGTCAGCGTGTAGCCAGCGGCCATTCCGCGGGCCACGATCGAGATCTTGCGCACCCGGTCGCATTCTGGCAGAACATAGGCCACGACGGCGTGTCCGGCCTCGTGATAGGCAAAGATCTTGCGCTCGCCCTCGGAGATCACACGACTGCGACGCTCCGGTCCAGCGATCACGCGCTCGACGGCTTCCTGGAACTCGACCATTCCGATACGCCGCTTACCTGCTCGGGCCGCCAGGATGGCTGCCTCATTGACCACGTTCTCGATATCCGCGCCCACGAAACCTGGCGTGCTCTGCGCCAACACGTCCAGATCGACCTCCGCAGCCACCGGCTTACCGCGGGTGTGAACCCGGAAGATCGCGGCGCGACCGCGGATATCGGGGGCGTCGAGCACGACACGCCGGTCGAAACGTCCCGGTCGCAGCAGCGCAGGATCCAGAATGTCGGGCCGGTTGGTCGCCGCCACGACGATCACGTTCGTGTCGGTGTCGAAGCCATCCATCTCCACGAGGATCTGGTTGAGCGTCTGCTCGCGCTCATCGTGCGAGCCCCCCAACCCGGCACCGCGGTAGCGACCCACGGCGTCGATCTCGTCGACGAAGACAATGCAGGGACTGTGTCGTTTGGCCTGGTCAAAGAGGTCGCGCACGCGGCTGGCACCCACGCCTACGAACATCTCGACGAACTCCGAGCCGGAGATGCTAAAGAACGGCACACCGGCCTCGCCAGCAACGGCCTTGGCCATCAGTGTCTTACCGGTACCCGGCGAGCCCACCAGAAGAACGCCCTTGGGAATGCGCGCCCCCAGGCTGACGAATTTCTGGGGTTCTTTGAGGAACTCGACGATTTCCTTGAGCTCCTCCTTGGCCTCCTCGACACCCGCAACGTCATTGAACGTCACGGTCGGGCGGTCGCCAGAGAACATCCGCGCCTTGCTTTTGCCGAACGAGAGCGCCTGATTGTTGGCGCCCTGGAACTGCCGGATGAACAGGTAGAAGAACGCCACACCGGCAAGGATACTGAGGACCGTGATGCCCACGTTGATCAGCGTCCCCCAATCCATAGGTTCCTGGTGCTCTACCTCGATCGACCGCAGGGCCTCGTCGGAAACACCGAGAACCTGCAGCTGCTCCAGCAGCGTCGACTCGGGCCCCTTGCGCGAGAGTATCACCTTCTCTTGGGCACCGTTACCCTGGCCCTTGTAGACCACAGTCAACTCATCACCCAGCACCCGAATGCTCTCGATCTTGCCAGCGTTTACATCCTCGGCTACCTGGTTGAGCGGCACAGTCGCGCTCTGGTTGCCCCCGGAAATGTAGTTATAGACAAGGAAGAGCACAGCGGCAATGATGATGAGATAGACGAAATTGCTGCTGCCCTTAGACTTCATTACGCCTCCTGATCCGCAGCGCGGACCTCCAAAAAGGCGGACCAACTGCATCCGCACATTATACACACGATCTCTATCATGCGGATTATACCAGAGAAACCGACGAAATTAGGCAGAGGCGGGTCAATCTACCGGACTGTGATCGTGGTCACGAGGATGGTGTCGTCGACCACCTGCACACCGCCAGCATCGACGACGGGCAGTCTGCCCGCATCGCTGTAGAGGCCCACCCGAATCTGGTAGGTTCCCGGCGCCACGCCCTGGGGCAGCACGACCTGATGGGGATCATTGACGATCTCGTTGGGCACCCAGCTCGATGTGGGGCGCAGGCCGTTGAGCGGAACGGTGTCGTGTTGGGCCACCAAGGTCTGCATATCACTGGTGAGCACGTGGACGAACACTTTGTAGGACGCACCCAGAGATGCAAGACACCTCCAGCGGAGGGTGACAGGCACGGTCCCTCCGGGGCTGTAGTCGAAGTCCGAGACCCAGGCCTGCTCAAGGACGACCTGCTGGTTGAGGTTCACCCCCAGGGGAATCGGGATGTTGGCCCCACCGCTGACCGTGAGTGTAACCGTATCGCCAACCCGAACCGTCGATCCGGCCAGCGGCTCCTGACCCAGAATGGCTCCGCGCGTCTCGGTGCTGCGCACCTCCGTGATGACGAGCAGCAGTCCCTCATTCTCCAGACCGTCTTGGACCGCCTCCAGGTCATAGCCCGCGACGTCCGGGAGCTCCAGCGTCCGACCAGCAGCGACCACAACGCTGACAACCGACCCGGCAGGGGCTCGCGTTCCGGCATTGGGCGTCTGCTGCAGCACGGCTCCCGGTCGGGCATCGGCGCTCTCCTGTTCGCCCAATACCTCGATCTCGAGGTCCATACTCTGAGCCAACCTCTGTGCGTCGGCGACGCCCAAACCCGTCAGGTTGGGAACGGTCACCTGTCTTTCGTTGCTTTCAGGCGTCTCTGCAGGTGCCGTCACCTCTGGGTTCGGCGTGGGTCGCGGGCCGGGTGCAGTATATGCCTGGTAGACGTAGGCCCACAGAGGGATCAAGCCAATCACGGCGATGGCGGCGACCAACAGTAACATCCACACCGTAGTATCGACTGAACCCTGGCGCGCGATGGGCTGCGTGCCTTCATCGGACTGAGGAAGGAGTGGTACAGCCGGAGCACTCGCAGGCTGGGAGGGAGTCGCAGCGACCGGGTACTGCGGTGTTGGTTGGGCTGCTTGCAAGGAGGGCCTGACCTGCGCCGCGCCCACTCCCCGGGCCGTGCTAACAACGGGCGTCTCCTGAGCCAGCGGCTGGAACGGCCCCGTGCCGCTCTCACCGTGGAGCAGGTACTGCTCGAGCGCCATGCCCAGTTGGTCACCGTTGCGGTAACGTTGCGTGGGCTCCTTGGAGAGAATCTTGCGCACCAACCAGTCAAGACCGCTTGGGACCCGGGGGTTGAGCGCCATAAGCGGCGCGGGTTCCTCGCGGCAATGCTTCATCGCAATGACTTCGGGGTTGGGATCGTGAAAGGGCGGAACCCCGGTCAGCATCTCATAGAGCATCACCCCAATGCTGTAAACATCGGAGGCTGGCGTCGGGCGGTAGCCGCGCGCCTGTTCCGGCGATAGGTAGTGAGGGCTACCCCACACCACCTCCACAGGCTCGTCCTCGTTGTCATCAGGTGCCAGGGCGCGCGCGATACCAAAGTCCGCCACTTTGACCTGGCCCTCTTCGGTCACCAGGATATTCTGGGGTTTGAGGTCACAGTGGACGATATTCATCCGGTGCGCAGTCCCCACACCCGAGGCGATCGCCTGGGCCAGCCGAACTGCCTGAGCAACCGGCAGAGGGGCGTCGCGGCGGATCAGAGCCTTCAGGTCCTCACCCTGCACCAGCTCCATGACCAGAAACGGGTGATCACCCTGATCGACGCCGACATCGTAGATGTGCACGATGTTGGGATGGTCGAGTTTGGCCGCCGAACGCGCCTCATGCACAAAACGGTCACGGGCGTCAGCATCGCTGGCATAGGGCTCGCGCAGGAACTTCACGGCGACCGGACGCTCCAGCAGGAGATCTTCACCCCGGTAGACCGTCGCCATTCCCCCCGCACCGACCAGCTCGGTCAGGCGATAGCGGTTGTTCAGAACAGTTGGTTTCATGAGCACCTTCCCCGTCCAGGTTCTGTCATTCTACCCCACCCTGTCCCCAAGTCCAATCCTCATCCTATCCGCTAGCGCGATGACAGACAGGGCTTCGTCGGCTATGATAAGGGTGAATCCAATTGTGGAAGGACAAACGATGAGCGACCAGAGCAATCTTATACACCATCGCGACCCGCGACCGATGGACGGCCTGATCGGAGGCGCAGCCGCTTTCGCTGCTGCTCTGCTCGCCGAGACCCTCGTTGCGTGGCTGGGCGCGCCAGCCCTGACCCTTGGGCACCGACTTCTGGTGGCCCTGATTGCGTGCGCTATCGGTGCGGTGCTTGCCACATGGTTTGGCCTGGGGCGGCGGCGGCGCCTGTCGCGCCTCGTCGCTATCTCCGACGCCTGGCTACGTGGCAATCTGACCCTACGCGCCGGCGACACTGTGCGCGACGGCCTGGGCGACCTGGCACGCCAACTGGACGCCCTGGTCGAGACACTTGCCGAGGATGAGCAGGACCTCGAACGGTTGCGCGAGAGCAATGTCAGGCTCACCGACCAGGTGCGCGCCCTCACGCTGGTTGAGGAGCGCAACCGCCTGGCCCGGGAGCTTCACGACACGGTCAAGCAGCACCTCTTCAGCCTGGCGATGACGACCGGCGCCGTCCGAACGAAGGCCGAGCAAATGGACGCACAGGCGACCGACGTATCGCCGGAGATAGCCACAGTGTTGGGCGAGATCAGGGAAATGACGACCGAGATCGAGACGGCTGCTCGAGCCGCGCAACGCGAGACCACGCGCCTGATCGAGGACCTGCGCCCCGCCCCACTTCAGGAACAGGGGCTGGCTGCAGCGCTCAACGACTACGCACTGCTGTTCGGCGCCCAACACCGCTTACTCGTCTATCTCGACACGCAATGCAACGACCGGCTCTTGCCCCCTGCCGTCATCGAAGACCTCTACCGCATCGCCCAGGAAGCTCTGCACAACGTCGCACGCCACGCCCGCGCAACGCGGGTCGATATGCGCCTGCGCTGCTGTCTCGACCGCATAACGCTGACGATCGAGGACAATGGTATCGGCTTCGACACCCGCATCACGCGCAAGGGACTGGGAATCAGCGGCATGCAGGACCGGATGCTAGGCATCGGGGGCCGGCTAACCGTCGAGAGCACCCCGGGCGCCGGCACCATCGTCCAGGCCGAGATCGAGCAACTGCCGGGCCGCGAGATCGCCCAGCTAACCGCCGGCATGCCTGGACCCGATGGTGTCATCTCGTTCGGGCCAGTGAGATCCAAAGGGGCAGGGGCCCCAAGGCCCGAAGCGTGGAGCTGGCTGGGCGAACGGCTCGTCATCCCGGTCGGGCAGACCTGGCCCTGGCTGCCTGCCCATCAGGAGAGCTACCTTCGCCAGCCGATGGTCGAACCCGGCGCGCTCAGCCTGCGTCGCGAGCGTGGGTTCCTGAGGCTGCGACCGACATACATCCTGCGGGTTGAAGGCCCAGCGCTTGAAGAAAGACTGCACCGTAAGGTCGTCCCCCTCAACGGGGTCGTAGCCCGCATCACGCGTGGCTATTCCGGTTACAACCTCGATATTGCGGGCGATCCGTTCGACGTGCGCCGTATGCGCGACCTGAGGGGACGTGCCATCCTGGAACGCCGTGGGCAGGCGCTCGCCGCTATGCAATACCACGGGCGCCAGATGGATACCTGGACAGCACTGGTGTATGATGATCGCAGCTACCGGCTTCACTACAAGAACGACGGTTCCGGCGGATACGAGCTCCGCGACGGAGCCGACCGGCCCGTGTTGGAGGCTCAGGATGGCCACATCACCCTTTTGAGTGCCCTGCCGCTCCCACTGATCGCGATGATCACCACACGGATCATCGATGAGTCCACCGTCAGGCAGGCCGTGCACAATCGGCGTTAGTGTTTGTATTCTGACCGGAACCGTCATCACGTATTCACATAGAGAACAAACCAAAGGAGTGCTATGAGAACCATCTATTCGTTCATCTATACGCTGAAGCCGTACGAGCGCGGAATCAAGGAAGTTCTGGGTGACTATGTTGGGTTCGTCATGCCAGGGCTCGGGGTGCAGGTCCCATTCTTCAGTTTGGTGCGCGTGCGCGACATCCGCGAGCACACGATGGACATTCCTCCGCAGCCGGTGATTACCAAGGACAACGTCGAGATCCGCGTGGACGGTGTGATGTGGGTTCGCCCGAAGGCCGACGAGGACTCGATCAAGCGCACCTTCTACAACATCGATGACTGGAAGCGCGCCATCATCCAGCTCGCGATGACCAACCTGCGCCAGGAATTCGGCGACCTGACGCTCGACGGAAGCCTGGTGGCCCGGGAGAAGATCGCCACCAACCTGCAGCGCGTGCTGAACGACTTCGCCAAGGACTGGGGCCTCGTCGTAAGCAAGGTCGAGATCATGCTGATCGACCCGCCCGAGGATATCAAGATCGCGATGCACAAGCAGAAGACCGCTGAGCAGGAGCGCCGCTCGATGCGATTGCTGGCCACCGGTGAGTTCGAGGCCTCGGAGCAGCACAAGCTGGCCACAATCCAGCGGGCCGAGGGTGAGCGGGAAGCCGCCATCCACAAGGCTGAAGGTGAGCGCGAAGCCTTGATCCGCATCGCCGAAGGTCGCGCCCAGGCCATCAAGCTGGTGAACGAAGCAGCCAACACCTACTTCCAGGGTAACTCCCAGATTCTGCGCAACATCGAAATGACCGAGAACGCACTCAAGAACAACGCCAAGATCGTCGTGACGGAGCACGGCATCAGCCCGACACTGCTGTTAGGGGCACTGCCCACAAGCGAAGTCAAGGAAGAGTAGTCGCACAAGTAGGGGGACGTGGGGCGAACCCGATGGTTCGCCCCGTCTCGCACGCAAGAACCCGGAAGCACAATCACTGCAGCCAACGGAGGGATGCCACTTATGGCCGATCCATCACAGAGCGCCGACACCATTACCGTCTACCTTGTCGACGACCACGACGTCGTGCGCAAGGGACTACGCTTCTACCTCACAGCACGCCCCGAGATCGAGATCGTCGGTGAGGCCGGCGACGCAGCCACGGCGGTCGCGGGCGTCGCTGCAGAGGTACCCGACGTCGTCCTGATGGACCTCGTCCTGCCGCTAGGCCCGGGGGCTCTTCCATCCGACCAGGGCGGCATCCAGGCCACGCGCCAGATCCGCCAGGCCAGCCCTCACACCCAGGTCGTTGTACTCACCAGCTACTCCCAGGACGAGCTCATCTTCGCTGCCATCAAGGCCGGTGCGCTCTCCTACCTCCTCAAGGACGCGGATGCCGCCACGGTCCTCGATGCCATCCACGCGGCAGGCCGTGGCGAGGTCGTGCTCCATCCACGGATTGCCCGGCGGCTCATGCTTGAGGTGAGCGGTCCGGCGAAGCCGCGCGATCCGGCAGCTGAGCTCACACCGCGCGAGCTCGAGGTCCTGCAACTCATCGCGCAAGGGCAATCCAACGCCGAGATCGCGACAGAGCTCTTCGTCACCGAGCGAACGGTGAAGGCCCACGTCAGCAACCTGTTGAGCAAGCTGCACCTCTCGGACCGCACACAGGTCGCCGTCTTCGCCTGGCGCGAGGGCCTCGTCGAGCGCGAGGACTGAGCGCCAGGCTTCCGAGCCGCTCGGCTTCTGAGCCGCCTCTGCTCTTCCCCTCAGCCGTCCGCGGCTGGGGGGAAACACAAAAGGAGGTCCGGTTTGCAATGCCGGGACCTGACCAGCCACCCCCACTGAGCGCATAGTTCCGGCACAGCTCCCCCACCCGGCCTCCGCCCCTGGGGCGCGAAAGCGCCGGGGAGGAGGAGCAAGTAACACAAAAGCGCCCCAGGCATCATGTGATGCCTGGGGCGTCCCACCTTCAGTAAGGCCCTGGGAATTAGCCTAGCGCAACCGCTCTGTGCGCCGCCGAGGGTTAAGATCTCTAGTCGTCATCGTCATCATTGTCATCGTCATCGTCATCATTGTCATCGTCATCATTGTCATTATCGTAGCGATCGTCATCGTCGTCATCGTCGTCATTGTCGTCCTCATCATTGTCATCGTCGTAGCGATCGTCATTATCATCATCGTCTAGATCATCATCGTCATCATCATCGTCTAGATCATCGTCGTCCAGATCGTCGTCATCATCATCGTCTAGATCATCGTCGTCCAGATCGTCGTCATCATCATCGAGATCATCATCGTCGTCTAGATCGTCGTCATCGACGCGATCGTCATCCTCAACCCAACCGCTGGGGGTCCACACCAGATCGTCATCATCGACAATGACCAGGGTGCCCTTCCGGTTGACAAGCCGCAGGACGTTATCGTCGTCGTCGACATCGATCAGAATCTGCCCAGTTCCATCATTGAGAAGGAGTCGCCCGCGGCTCAGTCTTGTGATCACCCCAGCAATAGTAAAGGGCTTAGTGGCATACGCCTGCGGATCGCTCTGCAATTGTGCGATGGTGACCTGCTCGCCCGTCGCATCGCCAGACACATTGTTGACCGAGATCGACACGCGTTGGTCGGGGTTCGAACCGTCACTCTCAGTCAAAGGCACAGTCTTGGGGCGCCCGGTCCTTGTGCCTAGAACACCAGAGAGAGCCTCCGGAACGCCTGACGCCGCTACCAGAGCATCGAGTTCGGATGCTCTCGTTGGGGAGAACCGGCTCATCAGGCTAATTCCCAGGGTTAAGAGCCCTCCGCTCAGCAGACTAGCAGCTACCAGTAGAACAACCACTCTCTTGACCATCTTGCACATCCATCCTTTCAGGGTTAGTGTTTCAACGCCCTGAGTGTAACCGATGCTCCTTTAGATCGCCTGTAGACTGGCTGAAGATCTGCTGAATTTGCGGTGCGGCACCGTCAAATCGAAAGCTATGCAACTGGCACCGACAAGCGGATCCGCGTGCCATGGCCAAGTCGACTCTTAGCATCGACCTGCCCACCGTGCGCCCGCATAATGGCTGCCACAATCGCCAACCCCAACCCGGTGCCCGGCGTTCGCCGGCTCCGCGCCTGGTCGCTACGATAGAAGCGCTCGAAGATATGCGGCAACTGGTCGGCGGCGATCCCACTTCCCTCGTCATCCACACAGAAACTACAACTCTCGGCACGGCATTCCAGGCTCAACCTGATCTTCTTGCCAGGCGGCGTATGAGCGATAGCGTTCTCGACGACGTTACTCAGCGCCCGCCGCAGCATATCGCGATCCGCCCGGATCGTGCTCATCGCGCCCTTTGGCCATACAAGCTCAAGATCCTGGCCCTGCGCCAGCAGCAACGAGCGTTCGTAGATCTCCTCGAGGAACGGAAAGGGATCCATGGCCTCCAGATGAAGCACCTCGGCGTCGGTTTGACCGGGCTGCTCCAGACGTGCCAGCAACAACAGGTTCTGGACGAGGCTCGTCATCATGTCGACCTCGCCGCGTAGCAGTGCCAGGATACCTGGAAATTGCTCCTGGTCGCCTTGAAGATTGGCTCGATTGAGCAGTTCGACGCTGTTTCTGAAGACGGAGAGGGGCGAGCGAAGCTCGTGCGACGCATCTGCCGCGAACTGCCGCATCGTCTCCACCATGCGGGTGCGCGCGTCCAGTTCGTCCGAGATACGGTCGAGCAGGGCATTGTACGCCACTGCCAGCTGCCTCAGTTCCTGTATCGGCGGGACCTCGGCGCGAGTATCCAGCGCGCCCGCGCGGGCACGCTCGATGGATGCAAGGAGGTCGTGCAGTGGGCGGGTGACGAGCGCCGACAGCGGGATCGCCACGATGACCGAAAGTGCAGAAGCCAGGGCCGTGATCAACACTAGCCAACGGCGCAATGCATCGAGTTCGTCTGTGATTGGGTCCAGCGAGAGGCTGGCCTCCGTCGTCGCCAGGACATTGCCCTCAGGATCGATAATCGCAGCGAGGTAGACCATACGCGAGCCGTCACCGTCTGCGATCACCTCGATACTGGCAGACCGGGAGGCTCGAGCCTGCTCGTGTGCTTCGTTGTCGAGCCACGGGCCGGTTCCCAGTGACGGGGGAACAGGAGCTCCCAGGGCGTCCTGGACGAAGAGGTCGGCGCCCAGTGGGCGCAGTGTCTCACTCAGCTCCAACGCGAGGACCGTCAGGTCACGCCCCCCGGCGTACGCCTCGACGCCGGCACCGACGAAGCTCGTGAGGCGTCTTTCGGCCCCACTCAGCAGATAGGTCTGCTGCAGCCGGTACACCACCAGGCCAACCGCCGCCTGAAGCGGGAGCATGCCTCCCACGAACAGGAGTACGATCAGCCAGCGAAACGACAGCCGTGGCTTCATTCCAGGGCCTCGCGGAGCACATAGCCGGCCCCACGGACGGTCTGGATCAGCGCGGGCGGCCCCATCTTCTGGCGCAGTGCGCGGACGTACTGCTCCACGATGTTCGCATCGCCCGAGAAGTCGTAGCCCCATACGTCCTCGAGGATTTGCTCCTTCGACAGCACCAGCCGCTGATTTCGCAGGAAATAGGTCAGGAGCCGGAACTCAGTGCTCGTCAACGTGATCGACGTGCGCCCCCTGAAGACCTCGTAGGTCTTGGTGTCCAGGCTGAGGTCATCAAACGTGAGAGTCGACTCCGGCGGAGCTAGCCTGCGCAGTCGGGCCTTCACCCGCGCGATCAACTCGTCCATGTGGAAAGGCTTGACGATGTAGTCGTCGGCGCCCGTATCCAGGCCACGGACACGGTCCGCAACGGCCTCGCGCGCCGTGATCATGATAATGGGCACTTCCGACTGTGCCCGGATCATCCGACAAAGGGTGAGCCCATCGATTCCCGGTAGCATCCAGTCCAGTATCACGAGGTCCGGTCTGTACTCCTCAAAGAGCTGTAATCCCAGTGTGCCGTTCTCGGCGGTCAGCACGGAGAATTGCTCGTATTTCAGTCCGAGCGAGACCAGAGCTTCGAGTGCGGGGTCATCTTCCACAAGCAGGATGCTCAGCGTGCCACTCTCGTCCATCAGTCCTCCTGGCGTACCATCCACGCGATGACCGGCGGAGATCATCACTCGCACACTTTCCCGCCAGCCCTGTGCCACGATTATAGCGTGCGACGCACTGTCAGACGAATGCTGACCCGGACCTTGGGTGTCGGAACACCTTGGGCGTCAGAACACCTGGAGCGAAACGCAAAAGGGAGATCCGCCTTCCGCGGTGCCTACGCCTTGCGCAGGACGGAGACGCGCGGCGAGGTGCGGTCCAGCGGCTGGAGGCCGTAGGCCTCGCAGATGGTGTCGATCGTGCGGGCGTGGTAGAAAGCGACGTGCGTCGGGTCCATCGCATAGCCCCAGCGCGGGAAGGCTGCGAGGTCGGTCCACGGATCGGTCATAATCGTCAGCAGTCCGCCCGAACGCACGAGACCGACCATCTGCCGGAATCCCTCCGCCGGACGGTGGAAGTGCTCCACCACCTCGGTGGCAAAGAGGAAGTCGAACGGGCCATCGGGCAGGTCGGGGAAGAAAAAAGGATCATACACAGCACAAGGGTAACCCGCTCGCGCCAGCAGCACACTGAGCGTGGGCGTGGGACCACACCCATAGTCCAGCCCGCGCATTCCTTCACGAAGGTGCGGCAGCGTGGGTGCGATGGCCTGGTTCAGGAACGCGACATACCGCGGCTGCTCAGGACTGTTCTCGTGGAGGAGATAACGCGCACGCTCAGCCCCTGCGTCAGGCAGCAACGCCGGCGCCTTGAAGATCAGCCAGCAGCGCTGACAGAGCGTGCAGGAGCAGCCAGCGGGGCCGGCGACTGGCGTGAGTTGCGTCCCATCGCCGCAGAGGCGGCACGTGATCACGGCGCCTCGCAAGCGTTCGAGACCGTAATCCACAGCTGCGACATAGGTCTCCCTTCGCACTGCATAGGATGTGGCTCCCATACTAGTCCAAAGAGCACCCTTGAGAAGCGCGCCAGCCGCCCTCTGGTGTAAGACGGCTCTCCTGAGCCGTCCAGAGCGGGTCATGTCGCCCGGAAGTGGCGACCCACCCCACGCCAGAGACGCTTGCCATCGGGGCGGATGCGCTACCATGGTGGCTATGGGCAATTGATCACGCTGGTGCGCGACGGGCTGGTGCTGCCTCCCATCGCTACACTGGGCTTCGACGAAGCCCCTCGGCCTGATGGCCACCCACAGCAGAACGGTCATCAGGCGGCACAGCCCCGGCGCGTAACCTGAGAGACCAAGAACATTGGGAGATCCTATGACATTCCTGCGCATTCTGCTGTCGGTCGTCATTATCCTGATTCTGTCTGTGATCGTGGGCCTGCAGGTAAAACCCCGGGCCTTCGCACCCTTCCAGCCAAGCTCCGGGCCCGCCGAGGAGATTCCCCTCCCCGACGGCCTACCCGCCCCGGTCGAGCGCTTCTTCCGCACGGTCTATGCCGATAGCATCCCGGTGATCGAGACCGTGGTCATCACCGGGCGTGCCCGGATGCGCCCCTTCGGTATCTGGCTGCCGGCGCGCTTCATCTGGATTCACAACACGGGCACGGACTACCGCCACTACTTCGAGGCCACCCTGTTTGGCATCCCGCTCCTGAGGATCGATGAGGGCTATGTGGACGGCAAGAGCTTCTTCGAAAGCCCGATGGGCACGTTCTACGACGACCCAAACACCAACCAGGGTGCCAACCTGGCACTCTGGGCGGAGGCGGGGCTATTCCCCGCGGTGTGGGCGACCGACCCACGCGCACGCTGGGCGCCGGTCGATGATGACACCGCGCTGCTCACCGTCCCCTACGAGGACAAGGAGGAAACCTTCGTCGTCAGGTTCGATCCGGAGACCGGACTCGTCACCACGCTGGAGGTGATGCGGTACCGGGAGGCGGGCGAGGGAAAACCCAAGATACTGTGGATCACGCGTAACGAGCCCGGGCCCTCCGTCCCGGACCTCCCGATCAGCGCCGTGGGCTCCGTCACGTGG
>MTKY01071949.1_pt1 | contig 12955 bp, 9 predicted proteins | sample 1042731 | NCBI WGS metagenome assembly MTKY01 (sample SAMN06212206, study PRJNA360538) | anaerobic digester metagenome | biome: Wastewater treatment plant; material: sludge; isolation source: anaerobic digester fed with sludge from wastewater treatment plant | place: Denmark: WWTP Soeholt ... | reverse complement strand
CAATATATCACATTTGCCAGCATTCGGGCATTGTTCTTCATGGCGGATCTGGATGCTGAAATAAGTTCAGCATGACGCGTTTGGTGGGGGATCAGTCGCTGGATGCTGAAGCAAGTTCAGCATGACGCGGGCTCGGATTCATGGGCTGTCATCCTCCCTCGCTATAGAAAAAGGCCGCCTTTCGGCGGCCTTTGGCGTTGCAGACGATACTCAACCGGGCTTACGGCGTGCGGATGATGATCGTCGCGCACTCGTTGGTGTCCAGAGCAAAGAGCTCTATGTGCAAGTCGATCTTCCTATCGAATATCCAGTTGCGGAACTCGGGACACACATGATCGAATGCCACACCCACCGTATTGTGGTCCAATAGGCCCCTGTTGAGCGCGCAGATCTTGACAACGTTATCGCCCTGCCTCAGAATGAGCGGAACGCGCTTGGGCAGCAGCAGGAGCGGAAGCTGGAAGTTGGTCAGCACCGGCACACCGTTCACGGTAACCGTGACGCGGTCGTTGTCCGGCAGCAGCCAATCGGCGATATACATGTCGATCGAGTAGGCGGCCACGCAGATGTCCGCCTTGGGCGGCAGTATCGGCGCGTTGATGATCTGATCGTCCTGCACTAACACCAGGCAGCCGTTATCGATAGCCATCTGCAGGAACAGCTTGGTGGAAACGACAGTGGACGGCGGCATGAACGAGTGCAGGATCGTATACTGCATCACCGGGCTGTAGTCGATCTCCCGATTGTGGTAGCTAACGGCGCTTGGACAGAACTCCACAAGGGGCAGTTCGGCCGGCGGCTTCGGCCCGCGCCGCACCCAGAACCGCTGTGTGTTGGCGAGGTCTATCGCAAGCAGCCCCGGAGCCAGGTTCGCGCCGAGGAATGCCGCGAGCTCGGGATCGCCGGCATCGGTGATGATCGTCTTGCGGATGTAGTTGCGCTTGGTGATGCCGTCGGAGCAGTTGACGTCGTAGGTCGGCAGGCAGATGAAGCGCTTCTTGTAGTTCAGGCGAATGGTCTGAGGAATCTTGTAGTCCGGGTTCCCGAGTGATCCGAGCACAACGATGGGATAGTCCACGACTATGCACGGGTCGGACTGGGTGACGAACAGATCGCCGGCAAGCTCTGCGGCCTGAATTTGGGCCTCGGACATCAGCGGCACGCGCGCGGCGAGGTTCGTCCACGTGACGTAGTAGATCGTCCAGATGCCGGAGTAGTTCGGGTCGCCGGGCATCGCCGAGAACACGGGCTTGGCGGTGGCGACAGGGTTGGTGGTCAGGTAGACCGGCGCGGCGACGCCACACGCGCTCTGAAGCTTGGGCGCGTAGGTGAGGCTGTGGTCCAGAGCGAACTTGAAGTCGTTGGTGTCCGTGCAGATGTACCAGGCGACTACGTCGTCTACGTAACCCTGCTGTAGATCAAAGCAGACGGTGCCGTCCGGCTTGGGAAACACGGCCAGACAGGCGCTGGCGCTGACAAAGGTCAGCAGCAGCAGAAGTGGGATCAGAATTCGATTTCGCAGCATCTCTACCTCCAGTTTTTCAGAGATTTTCGATGCCTACGGCGCCGGAACGCGCCCAATCATCCATTTCGTTTGCTCGCCTCCGTACCGGCTCCCTCTGCCGGCGAAATCCGAAGCTGGCGACCCACCCGATCGCGGTTCTGTGTTACCCTGCTAACGGCGGCATGGAAACACACAGTGCACAGCGCGGCTTACATGCGAAGGCAAAATGACTCCCGGCGACGAAGTTGATTGTATCAACGTCTGGAGGCCGCGATATGACCCGTGTCTGCATCATTCTGCTCCTAGTCCTCAGCGCGCTGCCCGCCGCCGCAGCTCCGGAGATAATAGCCCACCGAGGAGCATCCTATGCGGCGCCGGAGAACACTCTGGCTGCATTCAGGCTCGCGTGGAAGGAAGACGCCGATGCCTGCGAGCTGGATTGCTACCTGACCGCTGATAAGCAGATCGCCCTCATGCACGATGCCACCACCACCCGCACTACCGGGGTTGCGATGAGAATAGCTCTGAGCGAGATGGCGGACCTGCGGAAGCTCGACGCGGGCAAGTGGAAAGGCAAGCAGTTCACGGGCGAGAAGATACCGACACTTGCTGAAGCTCTGGCGACTATGCCCAAAGGCAAACGCTTCTTCGTTGAAGTGAAGTGCGGCGCGCAGATAGTGCCTCATATGCTGAAGGTCTTCGATGCGTCCGGAATAGACCCGAGCCAGCTTGTGGTTATCAGCTTCAATGCTGAAGTGATCCGTGACGTGGAGAAGGCTCGTCCGGAGCTTAAGACCTACTACCTGTGCTCTCCTAAGCACGCGAACATAGAGAAGCTGATCAGGTTGGCTCGCGTGATCGGGACGGACGGCATCAACGGCAGCGCAAGCAAGGAGTTCGATGAGAGCGTGATAGCCCAAATCCGCGCGGCAGGGTTGGCCGTGTATGTGTGGACTATCGATGATGAGAAGACCATCCGCCGCTACGCCGATCTCGGGGTGGACGGCATAACCACTAACAAGCCGGGCTTTGCAAAGAGTGTTCTTGCCTCCCAGCGGAAGCAGCAGTAGCCCGCTATGACCTACGCCGCGATCGGGATCCTAATCGTCTCCGCCTTCGTTCACGCCACCTGGAACCTGATCGGGAAGCGCGAGAACCCGTCTCCGATGTTCTTCCTGCAGGCGGGAGCGTGCGGCGCGCTGTGCCTGCTGCCGATCACACTGGCGCACCTGCCTATCGTGAGCCAGATTCCGGCTAAGGTGTGGCTGCTGCTGGTTGTTACGGGCATGTTCCAGGCGATCTACTACTGCGGACTGGCGGGCGCCTATAGATCGGGGCATCTGTCGGTGGCATATCCGCTGGCGCGCTCCGCGCCGGTGATATTGGTCGCTGTCGTAAGTGTGCTGATAGGCAAGCAGAAGGAGCTGACGGCGGCGGCGATGGCGGGAATGGCGCTGATTGCGGTCGGAAGCCTGGCGCTGCCGGTGGGCAGGCTATCGGAGTGGAAGCTGCGCGATTACCTGCATCCGGCCACTCTGTTTGCCATGATGGCGGCAGCCGGCACGTGCGGGTATTCGATGGTGGACGATCAAGCGCTGCGCGTGCTGCGGGCGAGCGCCGGCATCGACGCGGGCAGAGTGTGGATAACGCTCGTCTACGCGTTTTTTGAGACGGTTTCATCTGGTCTGTGGATGATCGTGTTCCTCCTGTTCGGACGGTGCTGCGGAGGCGCCAAAGGCCAGCGGTTCCGGGACGGTTTCGGCAACGCGGCGCTCGCGGGACTGGGAATAACCTCCGCCTATGCGCTTGTGCTGCTTGCGATGACGTTCGCAAGGAACGTGAGTTATGTGGTCGCCTTCAGGCAGCTCAGCATCCCGATAGGAGCGATTCTAGGCATGACCGTGCTGCACGAACCCCGGAACGCGATGAAGCTGACCGGAATGGGCGTGATGATGGCCGGGCTCCTGCTGGTGGCGATCAAGTAGCCGTTGACTGCCAGAGGGCGCGACCATATAATACCTCAAGCACTATGTCATCCCCATCCATCAAAGTAGTCATTCCGCTCGCGGAGGCGCATACCAACAAGAGGACCGGCGGCAAAGCCATCTGCCTATCCAGGCTCATCGCCGGGCGTTTTCCCGTACCCAGAGGCTTTGTGTTGAGCGCCGACGCCTATCGATCTCACCTGTGGGCCAGCGGCGTACGGGAAATCGCATCTGCTCAAGCTGACGCCGAGGAAAGAGAAGCCATCCGGGCGGCGATACTCGCTCAGCCGATTTCCGAGGATGTGTGGCAATCCGTCGCGGAGGCTTACGAGCGGCTGTCGTGGCAGATCGGTGACGCCGAGCCAAAGGTGGCGGTGCGGTCCTCGGCTCTGGAGGATAGCCAGGGCGGGGCCGGGTTCCCGGGGGCATACGAGAGCTATCTGAATGTTTCGGGGCTGGAGAACCTGGGCGCGGCGATCAAGAGGGTGTGGGGGTCGCTGTGGTCGGGCAAGGCGGCTGCCTATCGAGCGCGCTACGGCGGATCAGGGGAGCCCGCGATGGGCGTGATCGTGCAGCAGATGGTAGAGAGCAGGTGCGGCGGCAGCGCGTTCACTGCGAACCCCGTGACCGGTGATCCGAGGTCTGTCGGCGTGGTCATGCGGGCGGGCGAACAATCACATCAGTATTCGGTGAGCCTGCGAGACTTCTCCGTAGCCGGACCGGATTCGCCCGCGGAGTGCTGCGAGGCAGAGATCAAGAAGATCGCCGAGCAGGCGATTCCGGTGGAAGATGCGGTCGGTGGGCGCGCTGAGGTCGAGTGGGCGCTTGACAGGGACGAGTTGTGGATCGTTCAGGCAGGCCCAATCAGGGAATTGCCCCGGTTCTTCCCGGCAGAGGCGGATGGAGATACGACGTGGGTGAGGGCTGATTCGGCTCCGATCACGCGGATGGCGCGCGGACTGGCATCCTGCGATGCTTCGACGAGGATCATCAATGGCTATCTGTACAGCCGCGGGCCTCACGACGAGCACTCCACGAAGCATCTCTCGTTGCTCGAAAGAGACTGGGGGAAGCGATCACCCGCGGTGCGCGAGAGGGCGCTGCAGGCTGCGGTGTGCGACGGTGGATCGCTGCGGGCGGTCGCGGAGGATGCACGGACAACCTACTCCTGGATGAGACAGGCGGAGCTGTCAGCTGAAGCTTCGGTGGACTCGCTTGCGCAGGTGGTTGGCGACAGAACGCTGCCGTGGCGGCTACTGGGCGGCGTTCAGGATTCGGTCTACGAGCGCGACGTGCTGTTGCAGGAACTGAGCGAGAGGTTCTCGATCGCCGAGAAGTCCGGGAAGCTCGAAGAAGAGAAATGGTGGCGCGGTTACAGGAGCGATGTTGAGAAGTTCGCGCGGCAGTATGGCTACTCCTTCAGAGACGCGGGCGATGCCGCCGATCCGAGCAGATGGCAGAGTTGGACGGAAGATGTGGACGCGGTGTTCAGGATGATCGGAGCGATATCCAGACGCGGAGCCAAGCCGACCCTCGTAACGCTGCACAGCGCGGCGGAACTGGACGCGAAAAGCGCCGAAGACGAGGTTCTTGCCCAGTTGTCAAACGGCAAGCAGGCGAATCTGAAGCGGCTGCTGGAGTCGGCACGGAGCATTCTGTGTTTGCGGGCCGAGACGGAACAACTCCACGCGCTCTCCTGCGCTGCCTTGAGGCGACACGTGCTGGCGCTTGCGAACCGGCTGTGTGAGGCGGGCGCCATCGCCGCGCGGGAAGATGCGTTCCTGCTGGACATCGACGAGCTGGTGGGGCTGGTCGAGCAGTCGCCGGAATCGGTGCAAGCGGAACTGCGGGGGAAGATCGCCGGCCGAAAGCACGAGGGCTGGCTCGAGCGGAGGCTGAGCGCCCCGGATGCGCTGCCGCTTCCGGAGGAAACCGTTAAGCCCGAGCAGGCGGATTCCAGGCTCTGCGGGGTTGTGGCGAGTCAGGGAACCGCATCCGGGCGCGCGAGGATTGTGTCTGCGATAGAAGAGGCCTCGGAGATTGAGGATGGCGACATTCTGGTCGTCAGTTCGCCCAGCGCAGCCTGGACGCCGTTTCTTGCGATAGCGGGTGGACTGGTGTGCGAGTCCGGCGGTGAGTTCTCACCCTGTGCCATCCTCGCCCGCACTTACGGTATCCCGGCTGTAGTCGATTGCAAGGGAGCGACGGACGCGATTCGCGATGGCGGGCGGATCAGCGTCGATGGAATTGGCGGTCTGGTAGGCGGCTGAGGTTCGCCAGCTTGTTCGGTCTGCAATGGGGCATGCACTCGTCATTTGATGGGATGATGAAAACCGGCAAGATTACCTGGCTCTATGGGGTTGACTGCCTGGCTTTGGCGGTGCTATGCTACAGTTGATATTCGTAAACGGCAGGGTTAAGGGTTAAGGGTTAATGGGCTTCGGTACGGCCCCGTTGAGTTTGTCGCTGAGATCCGAGGGTGATCAGCCATCGCTCGTTGTCTGTGGTCAGGTTGACCACTCCAATGTCTATAGGTTGGTAACCGTTCTCGATTATCTGGTTGATGAACATGAGCGCTGCGTGGCGCTCAACCTCGCTGACGTCCCCAGTATCGACTCCACCGCTCTTGGATGTCTCGCCGAAAGCGCAAGCCAGCTATCCGAAAGGCAGCGGCGGCTGCGTGTGAGCGGCGCGAGCTGCGCCGTCCAGAAGTCGCTGGGCGCTCACCTGCTGGGCGATTTGGTCTGCATGGAGGCCGACTGCACCGGTCAGTGCCAGTTCGCAGTACAGAGATGCCAGGTCGATCTGTTTACACTCCCCAGCGAGGCCGCGTATTGTCGTGAGGCGCGGCACAGAGTTAAGGCAGTTGTCGAGGCAGCGGGATTAGGCGGAAACTGTCTGCGCGATGTGCTTCTGGCTGTGGGCGAGGCAGTTACCAACGCAGTAAGGCACGGCCACTCAGGGCAGCAGGACAGCTCGTTCACCGTCGGATGCTGCGCGAGTTCGGAGCGGATATCGATCTCGGTAAGCGACAGTGGCCCCGGATTCTGCCTGGCCGATATTCCTACTTTCGAGGAGGCGCTCTTCGCCGAGAGCGGCCGCGGAATCCACTGCATGAACTCGCTGATGGACGAGGTCAGCTTCACTTTTGACGGCGGCACGACGATACGCCTCGTCAAGATCGTCGCGTAAGTCCCACCATTCTCAGTTCCTCGATCGTTCTTGCTCCCGCACAGAACATGACGGTTGCGAGTTCGTCCCTCAGCCGCAGAACCAGACCCTCCAGGGCTTCGGCTGACACCGATGCCGCGCGCAGCAGAGGCAGCGCCATGCCGGCGGCCGCCGCTCCGAGGGCGATGGATTTCGCTATGTCCTCCCCGGTTCGCAATCCCCCGCTTGCAATCACGGTGTTAGCGCCAGCCTCGCGGGCCGCAAGGAGGCTTTCTGCGGTCGGAATGCCCCATTCCGCAAGGGCGTAGTCGGCCCTGGTCGACCTGAAGCTCTCGACTTTCGCCCACGACGTTCCGCCCGCACCGGCCACGTCGATCACCTCGACTCCGGCCTCGACGAGCAGCCTGGCCGTGCGCAGGGAGATGCCGTGGCCGACCTCTTTCACGATCACAGGCACCTGAACGTTGTTGCAGACATCGCGGATTTTGCTCGCAAGGCCCCGGAAGTTGGTATCGCCGTGGGGCTGCACACACTCCTGCAAGGGGTTGATGTGCAGTATCAGGGCGTCGGCGTCGATCATTTCCACGGCCCGATTGCACGATTCGATGTCGCAGCCGTTGTTGAGCTGGACCGCTCCCAGGTTGGCGAAGAGCAGGATGTCCGGCGCCACGTCGCGCACCTGGAACGCTTCGGCAAGCTCGGGGTTTTCGAGCGCGATCCTCTGGCTGCCGACCCCCATCGCAAGCCCGAACTTCCGCGCGGTCTGCGCGAACACGCGGTTGTAGATGGCGCCCTCGGGGGTGCCGCCAGTCATGGACGAGATAATGAGTGGCATCGAAAGGCGTCTTCCGAGCAGCGACACGGAGGTATCGACTTCACCGCGGCTAATCTCGGGCAGGGCTTCATAGGTGAAGCCGTAACGCTCCAGGCCGGTGGTCACTCGGCGGTATTCAACATCCTCGTTCAGGGCAATCTCTATGTGATCGGCCTTGCGCCGGGCTGTCTCAGATACTCTGGCGTATGACAAAGCCTTCCCCCTCGATTGGACTCGACTTGCCCATACGCGCCAGCAGTCGCTCGACCGCGTCCAGTATCCCCTGTTTGCTGAGGCCGTGCAGCGCCCTGAGTTCCGCCGCCCTGCCGAAGCCGATGAACGAGTCCGGCAGAGCCACGACCTCCACCGGCTTGTGCGCTGCGTCGTGCCTTACCAGGCATTCCAGGACCGCCCCGGCGTAGCCACCCTGCATTGCGTTCTCTTCCGCGATAATCAGGCCATCGCAGTCTCGCGCGGCGGCGAGTATGGCGGCTTCGTCCAGCGGCTTGGCAAACCTCGCGTTGATCACCCTCGCGCCGATACCTACCTCGGCAAGCTCCGCCGCAGCGGCGGCAGCTTCCAAGGCTATAGGCCCGAGTGCGATGATGGCCAGATCAGTGCCCGTCCTCAGGACCTCAGACCTGCCGATCGGAATCGGGCGGTTCGGGACCTTGGTGGTACCCGCCGCCACGCCCCTCGGGTAACGCACCGCAACAGGCGAATCCAGCCTCAGCGCCGTGCCAAGCATGCACACCAGTTCCCCGGCGTCCTTAGGGGCCATTATGGTCAGGTTCGGGATGTGCCTGAGGTAGCTGAGGTCGAAGACACCGTGGTGCGTGGGGCCGTCCTCGCCGACGATGCCCGCTCTATCGAGCGCGAACACGACGGGCAAGTTCTGCAGGCAGACGTCATGGACGATCTGATCGTAAGCGCGCTGCAGGAAGGTGGAGTAGATGGCAACTACCGGTTTCGACCCGGCCGACGCCAGTCCCGCCGCGAACGTAACCGCGTGCTGCTCCGCTATGCCTACATTGAAGAACCTGCTCGGGAACTTCCGGGCAAACTGAGCCAGGCCGGTGCCGTCCGGCATAGCGGCGGTGATGGCCACGAGGCGCGGGTCCTTGGCAGCGAGGCGCACCATCGCGCTCCCGAAGACGTCCGTGTAGGTTCGGCCGGACTTCTCGGAGACCTTGCCGTTGTTGCTGTTGAATGGTCCGACCCCGTGGTAACGGCGCGGCTTATGCTCCGCGCGGTAGTAGCCTTTGCCTTTGGTAGTGACGACATGAAGCAGCACAGGGCCCTTTACATCGCGCGAAAGCGATATGAAGTGCTTGAGATCGCCGATGTCATGGCCGTTGATGGGGCCGTAGTAGTCGAAGCCGAGCGCCTCGAAAATGGTTCCGCTTGTGGGGGATACGACGTTAGTCAGACCGCGCCTGAGGCCCTGCCCCATGCGCCTGATAATCTCGCTCGGGATGGTGCGGAACACTCGCTCCGCGCTGTTTTCCATGCTCCTGTAGAGCGGCGCCGAACGCAGGCGGGAGATGTGGGTGGCGAGCGCGCCGATGCTGGGGGAGATGGACATTTTGTTGTCGTTCAGGATGACGAGCAAATCCGCCTTCGCGTCTCCTGCGCAGTTTACGGCCTCCCACGCCATTCCGCCGCCGAGCGCGCCGTCGCCGACGACAGCTACGACCTTGTGCTTCTTGCCGGCAAGGTCCCTGGCCATCGCCATACCAAGTGCCGCGGATATGGCGGTGCTCGCGTGGCCGGTCACGAAGCAGTCGTAGGGGCTTTCCGCAGGCCTCGGAAATCCGCTGATGCCGCCAGCCATCCGCAGGGTGCGGAACCGGTCCCGGCGGTCCGTCAGCACCTTGTACGCGTACGACTGGTGACCGACGTCCCAGATGATCTTGTCCTCCGGCACGTCCATCACGCTGAGCAGTGCTATTGTCAACTCCACTACCCCGAGGCTCGCCGCAAGGTGACCACCATTCGCGCTGACGACCTCGACGATCAAGTCCCTGACCTCCGCCGCAAGTCTCTGCGTCTGAACCAGCGATAGGTCCCTCAGGTCGCGGGGGAGATCAAGGGACTCGAGCAGTGTTCTGTGCATCCCGTACTCCTTGCCGCCTATCGCAGCGCTCACCTGAACGTGAGCAACTCCCCGTTAGCAGTCTGCTCCGATGTCTGCAGTGTCCGATCTCGTCCGCCGCACGCAATCCGGCGGCAATCGGCGGCTTCTAGCTATGTTCCCAGTGATTTGCGAGGAGCAAACCAGCCGTGCGGCAGCAGCTCGGCCGGACCGGAGGTTGTTGTTCCACAAGCCTGGGTTAGATTAGGCGCGGCCTGGCAATAATGTCGCAAGGAGACGAGGCGAAGGGCGAGGACCTGACAACGAGTTGGAGACAGGAGCATCACAGGGGGTGGGGAATGGCAACGACTCGTCAGTTGCAGGAATTCCGAACCATAGCAGACGGCTTTATGCCGCGGAGTCCGGGCGGCGAAGTTCCGGAGGCGCTGTGCGAAAAGCTGGCTCGGGCTCACTATGAAAACTTTTGGGTGGGATCAATCTTCCTGCCGCGCCGTCTGCGCAAGCACGTGTTCAACATCTATGCCTACTGCCGCGTGTGTGACGACTTGTCCGACGAGACGGGAGATGCGCAGTTGTCCATACGCCTTCTCCAGTGGTGGCGAGAGGAATTGTTTGCCTGCTACGCAGGCCGGCCGCGGCACCCGGTGTTCGTGGCGCTGAAGCCGACGATCGACGAGTTCGAGCTGCCGATTCAGCCGTTCGACGATCTCATCTCGGCGTTTCTGCAGGATCAGCGGGTGACTCGCTACAAGACCTACGAGCAGTTGCTCGGCTATTGCGAGCGCTCGGCGAACCCCGTCGGGCGGCTGTTCCTCTGCCTGATGGGCTATAAGGACGAGGCCCGGCGGCGGTTGAGTGACATGACCTGCACCGCGCTGCAGCTTGCCAACTTCTGGCAGGACGTCAGCCGGGACTATGCCGCGGGCCGCGTGTATATTCCACAGGAGGACTTGCTGCGGTTCGGGTATTCCGAAGCCGAACTCGCCAACAAGATCGTGAACGCCAGCTTCCGGCGACTGATGCGGTTTGAGGTCGATCGGACGAGGGAGCTATTCGAGGGTGGCGCGGCGCTTGGCGGGCTGATCGAGGGTGATGGAGCAGCCGATGTTCACCTGTTCACCAAGTGCGGACTGGCGCTCCTGAACGAGATCGAAAAGCGCAACTACGATGTTCTGCACAGGCGGGTCACGCTCTCGAAGCGCCGCAAGCTGATGCTGGCGCTTGCCTGGGCGTTCACACGCCTCATGCGACTGGGACGATGATAGAACGCAGCCAGCAGCTAAGGGAGTCATACCGCTATTGCCGCGAGGTAGCGAGAAAGAGGGCCCGGAACTTCTACTACTCATTTATCGTGCTGCCGCGCGAGCAGCGTGACGCCATGTGCGCCGTGTATGCGTTCATGCGGTACTGTGATGACATAGCGGACGACCCGAACCTCGTGCTTGATAGGAAGGCAATGCTGGAGAGGTGGCGCGCGTCACTCGACCGCGCCGCTCAGGGCGACTACAGCGATAGCCCCATACTTCCCGCTTTTCACGATGCTGTCAGCAGGTTCGGAATCCCGCTGGACTACTTCAGGCAGCTGATCGACGGCGCGGCGATGGACCTTTCGATAGACCGTTACCACACGTTCGACCAGCTCTACGAGTACTGCTATAAGGTAGCGTCAGTCGTTGGCCTGGTGTGCATTCACATATTCGGGTTCGAATCGCCGGAGGCTAAGCGTTACGCGGAGTACTGCGGGATAGCGTTCCAGTTGACCAATATCCTGCGCGACCTGAAGGAAGACGCCAGCAGCGGAAGGGTCTACATACCGGAGGAGGACCTGCGCGCTTTTCAGTATTCGGCATCCGAGTTGATGTCCGGAGTGCGCGATGAGAGGTTCCACAGGCTGATGCGATTTCAGGTGGCACGGGCGCGCGGCTACTATAATGCGGCGCTGCCGCTGGTGTCGATGGTGCACGGGTCGGGGCGGCCCGGACTGTGCGCTATGATCGAGATCTACTTCAGCATTCTGGAGACCATCGAGAAGAAGCATTACGATGTGTTCCGAGAGTCCATATCAGTCCCCAAACGGCGCAAGGTAGCGATTGCGGCTCGGGCGCTTGTGAGGTCGAGGCTATCCGGAGGCAAGGCATATCTTCCCGAGTTGCGGTCATAGGCGGTGGGGTCGCGGGCATCGCTTGCGCCTGCGAGTTGGTTGAAAAGGGTGTCCCAGTCACGTTGTTTGAGGCCGGAGAGAGTCTGGGCGGACGCGTAGCATCCGTACGCGACCCCGAAACGGGCGCCCCAGTCGACAACTGCACTCACGTGCTCCTTGGCTGCTGTTCGGAAGCTCAGAGATTCCTCAACCGCATCGGCTCGCTGCAGCAGGTGGAGTTTCACGACAAGCTGAACATGGTCGGGCGCGGCAGGCTGACGATCCGGTCTTCGCCACTTCCCGCGCCGCTGCATCTTCTACCGTCGATTCTGGGATCGTCGTATCTATCGCGCCGGCAGAAGGGCAACCTGGCTGAAGTGCTCTGCAGAGTGCTTATCCGCAAGCCGCTTGAGTCGCAGTCGGCAGCAAGTTATCTCAAGGCCAGGGGCTGCTGGCAGGGACTGCTGGATGATCTGGTCGATCCTGTCATCGTGTCCGCACTGAACGAGCCTGCCCCGGAGGCATCTGCGAAGTATGCCCGGATGGCGCTGGTAGAAGCGCTGCTCAAGAGCAGACGCGGGTATCGACTCGGCGTTCCCGCCACCCCTCACGCGGAGTTGATTCATGGCGCGGCTCTCAGATGGCTTGAGGAACACGGGTGCAAGGTAAGGCTGAAGTGCCGCGTCAGGCGAGTTGTGATGTCCGACGGCATGGCAAGGAGCGTTGAGCTGGCTTCAGGCGAGACCGAGAAGGCGGATGTCGTCGTCACGGCCGTGCCTCCTATGGCTTTGGAGAAGATGGGCCTGGGCTGCGGAGGGGGCGCTTCTCTGCGGTGGCGGCCCATCATCAGCGCACGCTTGTTCTACCAGGGACGAACACCTCAATTCGAGCCCGCCTGCGTGGTTGGCGAACCGTTCGGGTGGGTATTTAGCAAGCACACAGATCCTGGCTGCGTGGAGGCTGTGGCAAGCGCCGCGGAAAGCATCTGGCGCGTGGAGAAGGCCGATCTGCTCGCGCTGGCCTATCGGGCAGCGGCCGCAGTCGAGCCTATGCTCGGCTGCATCCCGTTAGCGAGAGGCATAGTAAACAGAATGCGGACGGCGACGTTCGCCACGCTCGATTGCGACGCGCATCGGCCTCAGGCGGCAGGATCGACCGCGAATCTGTTTCTGGCCGGAGACTGGACCGCTACCGGCTGGCCGGCAACTATCGAAGGCTCCGTACGCTCCGGTCTGGCGGCGGCGAG